>Ga0194138_10000001_pt1 | contig 215281 bp, 236 predicted proteins | sample TARM_MetaG_T2_14_FD_134022 | JGI IMG/M metagenome (GOLD analysis project Ga0194138, IMG submission 134022) | Freshwater microbial communities from Pennsylvania, USA, analyzing microbe dynamics in response to fracking - TARM_MetaG_T2_14 (version 2) | ecosystem: Environmental > Aquatic >...
TCTGTTTCAAAGTCCATTACCGCAATGGACATATCAGGGTTCCATGTTGCATTCTGTTTAGCAGAGGCTTGGTCAGCCTCGTACTTATACAGAACTGGAGATGTAATGTCGGCTCCGTAAACATAAGGACTTGCGCATAAGTCACTTAAACGAAAGAATCGCCCGTGTTTACCTAAAACCTTAGCAATGCGAAATGGAAGTTCCGCGGTTGTACATTCATAGAAGTCTAAGTTCTCTTTAAATTCCCAACTTCGTTTTTGCGCGTGATTACGCAGGCCTTTCTTAGTGACGGCAAATTTACGTTTGTAGTTACGAACTAGCTTTAAAGAAGGGCGCTCTTTTCCAGTATCAGGGTCGCGCAGTCTCTCCTTTACAACTAATAAATCATCAGTCTTAGACTGGGTGCTCGTCGCATAGAGTGCAAACATGCACTTGCGTTCAAGTTCTTTATTCATAGGGTAGGCTCTGTCAAATCTAGTGACTAACTAATCAATTAGACTCTAAGGTTTTTAACCACTTTTAAGGACACAACATTATGTTCAACCATCTCCTAAATCAGTCTATGGTACAGGTTTCCATGGAAGCCATTGACCACCAGTTCAATCGTGATGACATTGAAGACCTTATTAAAGCAGTGGCCATGGCACGTGAGACTCGCTTTACTCAAAGCGCAGTAGACCAGTCAGGTATGGCTGAGCTTATTAAGAAAATCACAAATCTAAACGTCGTTATTAATGTTACCGATGATGTTAATGCCGCGGTAGTATTTCCAAAAGCGTTAAAAGATCATCCTTTCTACACCGAGTGGATGCGCGTATTTGACCAAACCAGCGCCGTAGACCCACATAAGCAAAAGCTCTATATGGAAAAACACGGGGCTTTCCCGTTCCGTGTAGACTTACGTACCGGGTACGTAGAGGGAGCCCCTACTGAATACAAACACAGCTTAATTCTAGGCTCAGGGCTGTTTGGAAAAAGCTCAGCATTCCAGTTAACCAATGAAGAACTAGCGGCTATTATCCTACACGAGTTAGGACATTTAGTTACGTTCTATGAATGGGGCTATCGCCAGTCCTGCACTAACTTCCTATTAGCAGGTGTCTGTGAAGCCATCTTCGCGGAAAAGGATAAAGATGCTCGTCTAAACTTTATCTATAAGGTCCAAGCTGAAACTGGGCATCTAAAGGGACTAGAAAAGTCACTGGTGGATTTAGACGACGTCGAGAAAATGCGTGCGATTGTTTATGCTGACGAACAGCAACGTGCCCGCAGTGACTTAGGCGAAAACATCTATGACATCCGTTCATGGGAAGCTCTCGCTGACCAGTACGTTACACGTATGGGTAAAGGTAGAGCGCTAGCAAGTGGACTGTCTCGTTTAGACGCCGCCTGGAGTGCCGACCGTCAAAGTCGTTGGCTAGCTGCCATGAGTGGTGCATTCACTGTCGTACTTTACCTAGCAACGACTTTTTACACAGCGGTAATTGCTATGACAGCAATGGCGTTTGCTCCAGTCTTAGCCCCAGTCATGGTGGTGATGTTTATATGGTGTCAGTACGAGTGGGTCAGTGGGATGTTTGGTGCGAACCCAAATGCTATCAAATATGATACTGACATGAAGCGTATTCAGGTCATCCGTAAAGAACTGGTGTCACGTTTAAAAGCCGCTCCTGACAAAGCGTCTAAGAAAGTGGTGATGGATGAAATCCAAACATTAGACCTCATCCTTAGCGATTACCGTCCTGCTTTGGCTCTAGGGGCAGCCATGTTAAGTGTTGTTTCACCGAATGGACGTAAGCAGTACCGACACAAGAAAACTCAACAACTCCTAGAGGAACTTGCAAACAGTGAGCTCCTTGTTGCCGCAGAACTATTAGAGGCGTAAACTCCATGAATGCATCAATTGAACATATCCAGAGACTTGCCCGTAAGTTTGGCAATGTCTTTTTCCCTAACATGAGTGTTGCAACACTGCTAGCGGCTATCGAGATTCAGAAAGACCTACCGATTCATCGTTATACATATGACTATGAGTTCTCACCACTGTGGGCAAATGAAGTTTTACCGTTAGTAGAAGCCCATGCTGCACGCATGGCACGGGTATTGATGATTGATAAAGAACACTTAATCGAAGCATCACGCCGTATCTATCAAAAACGTGGCAGAGTATGGCAAGACCCATCACATATCCTGTTTAACGAAATCGAGTACTGGGATATTACGCATCGTTTTGACGATATGCCAGAAGGTGACTCCACTGCAGCGTTTATGGCAGTCTGTGATATTATCCGTAAACATGTGGAAATCTTTGCAGGTCTGACAGTGCCAGGCGATGGCATTAGTGCCTCTAAAAAGACCGTGATTGATGAAGTCTTTGATATCATGGAAGGGGATAACCCTAACATCCCAGCGCGTCGCCATAACAATATGAAAGAAATGGTTCGTTTAATCATAGAACGAATTGTGACCTTTATGTATCAGGTCCGCAGTGGAGCAATGATAGGTGACCGTTTAGCGACAGATTACTTCGGTGCATGTCTGGATGCGTTAAACTTCACAGGTGAAAACCGCACGGTAGCATTAAACCTATTAACCGGTGTAAAATCAGACGTAGGCAGTCATGATGTCATTAAGGCGTTACTGGATGGCTATAAGTTGAAAAATATGTACACTGGAGAAGCCGAGGTGGTACATGAGTAGTTTAACTGAAAAGGCTCTACATCTGGAAGTGGAGTATCAGACTCTGCGTAAAGAGGTCGAGTATTACTTATCCACTGCCTTGTCGTTTCGCTACAATGGCGTTTCTCGCCATGAAGTCGAAGGACTGGTACGTGACTTTGGCATGGAGTCCATTACGGAGATTGCCCCACTAGGGGCATTCAGTAGTCAGCCTAGCCAGATGTACGTGGAAGTTGCTCTAGAAGGTATTTATGCGGCAGTACTGAAGAAAATGACCGCGGTTAAAGAGTTACTAAGTGAACATGTCCTAGAAGCCCTGGAATCGCTTTCTAAGCAGTTAAGTGATATCGATGAGGCAGATAGTGCCCTTATCGAAGAAAGGCCTTCTATGGAGGATACAGAAGCTTTTAACGCGTGGCTCACAAAAACATTCTCTACGTCTCTAGATTACGCCATCCTAAATCATCCTGCAATGATTGATGTGTTTGACTACCTTTTCTCAGGAACGTCCTATTTCAAAGAAGTAAATGAATCTTTGTTCTCAATGATTCAAAAGCATCTATCCGAACTAGAGACCTTACTAGAAAAGCCCGATGCGACTAATGCAGATATTGAGTCGTTTAAACAGATGGTACTAGAAGACACACTGGGGTACTTAGAAAGCCGATATACCTTTAAAAAGGGACTGGGCAGTCTATTGTTCCATAACTTACCTGGCATAGAAGGTATCGATGCTATCGCGTCAATGCCTAAGCTTAAATCCTTTACTGAGCTAGAATCACTGCATTTCGATACGGGTACCGATACTCTACGCGAAATCATCGATGGTCTCGTCACTGGTAAGCTCAAGGATAACGTTAGTGTTGACTTTAGTCAGCTTCCCCAGTTACCGGAAGTAGAAGTCATCGATGTCTTAACGACCGCTATTACATCACGTGAAGCGTTAGGCGGTGACTCTGTCAGTGAGTTTTTAAAAGGTACGATTGCCGACCTAGATAAACGCTATGAACAGCTAATTAAGAAAGACGATGTATTCATGGCGCTAGCGGCTGATGTAATCCTCACTTACCGTCAGTTAACAATGAAACTCATTTTTGATAATGTGTTTTGTTATGCCATCCTTGGCGAGTTTGCCTATGCATGGCTATCACGTACCAAAGCTATCCGCTTAGCACATCAGCAATAATAAGCATTCCCTCCTACTGCTAAAAACAGTAGGAGGGAAATCGCTTTTTTATCGTGTAAAGGTAATGTCTACATCATCGTCGATGGTTAGGCGTCCATTGGCTTCCAGTCTCATTACTTTCTTAATAGAGAATGAACTTAACGGTTCTTCTATTACGGCAACGCCGGTATCCCCAATTGGGTTACTGACCGTAATAGACGTCACTTTGTTAGGGGCAAGTTTTTCAAGTTCAGAAATTAGCTTACTGATAGAGAAACTGTTACTGCCGATAACTTTAGCAATGGTTGCTATTGTCGACGTACGCAGTACTTTACGGAAGTCATTGTCATCATAGGCCGATACGGTAAGTTGATAGTTTACTGCAAAGCTTAACGCCGTACGCATGTTTACCGCACGAGAGGACGAGATATTTACTTCCGCCGACTGCTGAGTAGCCAGTGGTTCGAAATAGAGCTTAGTCGAACTAATAACCTTACGCTGCAGTGTGGCGATGTCACGTGTTAATATATCGACAACGTTTGCAGGAATGGTCTGTCTGTAAGCAACAATGTTTTCATTGGTTGCCAATAGCGCTTTTGCATCGAACAACGGGAAACGTACTTCACGTGAGAGAGACGCTGGCTTAGTTTGCACAAAGTCATTAGTCGCTGGGTCGCGTACAGGGTCACCTGCTCGGTGCAAGTAGATAACATCACCGTTCTCATCCAGCTTAGGGTCACCGATAGCATGGAGTAAGTTAAAGGAGATGGTATCCGTTGCCTCATCATAGTATACCTTAGTACCGGCTACGTCTTGCTCATACACGTTCTCTAAATAGACATCCGGAACATCGCTCAGATAACGCTGATAGCTCGGTGCCTGTAGTAGAGGTCGGGATTGCATTGAGTAACCTTCTAAGTATTGACCAAAGGTTACCTTCATGTTTTCCAAAGTGATGGCAGTCAGTATTTCACTGTAAGCATCACGGAAGTACTGGTCATCAAAACTGGACACTTGTTCAGTGTCGGTTTCAACTAGGTAGATGCATCGGAATACCTGACTTAATGACATTACAGTTTCTTCCAGTACATGACTACTGTTGTAAGCCATAACTGAAATACTGCCATTTACATCAATTTCAAACGTACTGCCTAAATCAAACACAAACTCCATCGTGTCAGTTAACACGTTAGACTCGTTTGCTGTTAAGTAGTGCGTGGACCCTTCTACGTTCTCGAACACTAACTGTAGCTTAAACCCACTAACGGCTTTAGGTCGTGCGGCAACAACCTTTAGCTGATAACCACTATCGCTATAGCTGACGGTAACATCATTACTGTAGGTTGTAAAGCCTAAGACATTGTTGGTCGCTAATAGGTTACGAAAAGCTACCGTAGGGGAGGTCATGCGATATGACCGCGCGGTAAAGATAGGGGTGCTGTAGTCAAGTACCATATGGAACGGAGTATAGAAATACAGGTTAGCATTTAACTCATCTACCAGAGCTGCCTTAGACAGAGCTTGAAGCTCCGCATACTCAGTGTCCGACAACGGTGCAATGCTACCTGCCTTTTCCCGATAGAGCATATTAGGGAAAATCGTAGCGCGTTTCTCATGCACCGACATGGCATAGGTTAAGTCATCTCTACCCGTATAGAACACCACTGGTTCATTTACAATACCTATACCCGATGATAGTCCCGTTAATGCCAAGGAAGCCGATGTATCAACACTGCGCGAGGCGATATAAACACGGTCGGTTAACGTGTCCTTACGTAGGCTGCCCTGGTAGCCGTATTTAGCCAATGCGGATACCAACTCTTCGTCGGTATAGGCCCCACGTTTACCATAGTCACTATAGATAACTGACTCGCGTACTTCTTCAAAGCTTTGACCATTGGTTCCACCATTACTGATTTGAGTTGAATAAATTAAACGACTGGTGACTTCCTGTAAAGGGGCTAAGTAGCCTACGGATAAACCGCTAAAGTCATTCCAGGTCACTTCCCATTCAGACATTTCTAAACCACTTAGGTCAATACTGGTCTCTCCCTTAGTCGTATAGATATCCACACGGGCGAGTGCTCCTACTTGTCCACGTTCAATGAAGACGTCAGGTATACTGCAGCGCACTATGGAGTCTTCAACTTCAATAACCATCGTTGGGGTAACCGGGTCGTAGGAGTCCGTATCATGAGTAATCTGCATCTCTACCCAAGGCCCATTAGCTTCTTTATAGTAACCCCTCGCATAGAAAAAGTAGTCTTCAATTTCCGCCGTTACGTTCCAACTACGCGTTGCGGTTACTGGTTCGTTCGCTGAGATAATGTTGAGTTGGTCACATGGAATGTCTATCAGTAGAAACTTCGTGTTTTCAAAGTAACCAATGCGTGTATCGACTAGGTTAGTTTCGCGCTCCAGTATCGGAGAGCTGACAGTACTGTCAAAGTTAACACGTATATCTCCGTTTGGAAACACCGAGATAATCAAAGGTTGATGAATGGTAAAGGAATATCCATTACCGGTGAACACTGTATCACGTGGAATGACAATTTCATTGAGTCCTGTTACGGGGTTATAAACCGCATACTGACCAACTTGAACATAGCCTAGGCCTAGGGTGATAATGTGGTTACGTATAGGACTACCCCATATCCCGCTGAACTCTTCAGAGGTCATATGAGGATATAGGTCACTTAACGTCTGTGCCAATCTAGGGTATCGCTTACGTGTAACGACATCCGTTTTCTGCATAAGCCCGGCTACCTGAATGGCACTGATTTCCATTAAGTTAATCAGTGGGTTATTCGGGTCTTGGAAATCGTACCCATTCGCGGTAATTTCGTCCAGTACACGTGTTCCGTGTGTAAAGAACGTAGCGGGTGATATCGCCGCATGTTCTGCAATTTCCTCGATAAACGTAAATTTAGACATCTCCGTCATCCTCTAAGAACGATAGTTTTTCATTATAAGAAGCAAAGTCTAACCACCACTCCAATTCCATATTTTCTGGATTGATACGTGGGTAGCCATAATTGTTGATAACAATCTTTTCTCGTGGCGATAACTTCTGCATCTTACTTTCACGCACAGAATCGTCCATGTCACCGTTAAAGTTAATTACAGTGCGATTAAATGCATCAATAATAATGGGGTCATTATAAATGGCACCGTGACACTTGAACGGAATGTCGATGTTAAAGTTATCTTCGGCAAAGACCTTTTCCGTGGTATAGTTAAAGCTAGCGGCGGTAGGGACGGCTTTAGGATAAGCCCCCCCGCAACAAGCAAGCTTCTGTACGATTCTTCGGTCTGGTCCTAGAATAATGACATAGATGCGAGTCATGTAATCAATTTCATCTAAGGCAATCATTTCTGGGAAGGGTACCATGGAACCATTTGCTACGCGAGTCATGTACTCACGCCATGCGGTAAAGAGAACCAAATGAGGGTCACCTTCTTTTGCCACAAACGTAGCGGTTAAGTCAAAGGTACCGTAGTTGTTAGGCTGGTCATCAACATGGCTGTGGACTTGTTTTAACCACCCTTCTTTACTCTCCATGCTTTCGACGACTTCGTCTTCCCATCCTGATAAAGAAAGCAAGGTATTTGAAAGCAACGGAATGAAGGCTTGTTTGTCATCGATGACGTTTGACCGGACATGCCCCTTCTCATATCGGTTACCTTCTAAATACGGCATAAGGGTTGCCTTAATCGCCGCAGCACTACTATTTGGGTCATTTGTGGTCAAATAATGTAGTTTACGAACACGTCGGATATTTTCCGTGACGAGGTTTAAAACAGGTTTAGTGAAGAAAACATAACCGTGATTATCTAGGTTGGTTGGCGTTAAATCACTGTTCCCCATATGGTTAATGCCATGGAACAGCGTGAACGCATTGGACAACGGCGAACCGAAGCCAAACTGTCGACGTACGGTTTCGATGGTGTTATTGCTCATAGGACCTACTTGTTAATGACGTATCTAACTGCGCAGTTAAAAACAGGTATATAAAAATGACTGGATTAGAAACCACTCTCTTATTAATTGCGGCTCAGCTCGCAAGTAAAGCCGTATCGGCAGGTATTAATGCCGTAGACAGTCGTCGCGCTCTATCGGAGTTTTCCTCCTTCGCAAGACTGAATCCTCCTTGTCTAATGGAGCAAGAAATCGCTCGTATGGACCCTGAGGTCTCTCAATCGATTAGCCATACGTTGCTTAACATCTATATCGGTCATTACCTAGCAGTCGTTAACCGTACTGCTCGCGTAGACGATACTGAAGTGGTTCGTATGTTAGACCCTGTGTCTGACCCTAAAGCGTTTAACGTGTTCGATGCCGCGAAAGGCATGAATGGCGTTTCTATTGCTTTAGAAAGCATCGATATCACTAAAGAACTGACTCAGATTGACCGTACATGGGACGAGTCTAACCTAAACCTACTAGGGGATTTTGAACCGGTACAGAATACAGAAATCTCCATGGAAGCGGCGATTGATTTGTCTAAGCCTTCTACCCTCGCTTGCGGTAAGCAACTAGAAGTCACATTGGGTTCTGGTGACCAGTCTATTAAGGTACCTGTAACTGCAACGTTGCTACCACGTACATTGAACAAAGATGTACTACTACGTACACTGGAAGCTTTCCTAGGTCGCGACAATAGCTATATGGGCAGATGGCACCGCTATCATGCCGGTGAATACCGTTCTTTCTTTGACTATGCCCTAGGCATTGATATGATTGAACAGGACTTAAACCTATTGATTACTGATAAAGATGGCCAGTATGAATTTGCTAAGGCTCGTCAACAGCGTGGTCTTTTAAGTTCATTCGTCAGTGGTAAGAAGCAGATGAACGTGGTCTCGGCAATGATTGTGATGACCAAACGCACTGCCCGTGATGTCGAAGCTATTATGCGTGCACCTCTAGCCAATGCCCGTGCCCGTAAAAAGTATTTTGAAACTACAGGTTCAATGATACTTTGTGTGGTTGACATGGATAAAGAGCTCGTGCGTATTTATCAGCGTGGAATTGATGAGTATGGCGATTACAGCTATGACCAAATCAAACCAGCGGCATCGAATCCAAATGCAATGGACATCAATGCAATCATGCGTGCCTATAAAGCCGGCGAACAATTCTCGATGTAACGGAGTCTAAAGACCATGTTTAATACAATTTCTAAAGTAGTGGCCCATCTTTTTGAAAAGACGGATAAAGCCATTATTCTTAACCGTGTCGAAGAGGTCTTTAAAAATATCTCCAATCACACGGTGCCAATGGCACAGATAGACGACAGCATCGGTGAGAACACCAAAGTAATGAAGTTGCTGGACGCGCGTTTACGCTCACGTCGTCTACCGGTCGATGGCTATCAGCAAAACCCAACTCGTTTTATTCGTGAGACCTTTACTAAGGCAGCGGACGATGAAGCAGAATACGTAAAGCTGTTTAAGAACTCTTTTTCACGCGATGTGTTTAAAGAATCATTGACGTATGACCAGAGCCAGTTAATGACCTTCTTGCTCGTTCTAGAAGAAGCATCGGACTATGCACGTCAGCTATTCTTTATTCTACCACGACTAGAAATGGACATTCCGTTAAAGTCTAAAGAGCAGCATATCTATGACACCGTCATGGATGAAAATAATCTTGAACTCTTTGCGATTGTACTGTCGGCCTTACGTAAAGGTCCAAAAGAGATTCAGCAGCTATTGGCAAAGATTAAAGAGATTAACTACAACCCTGACGACGAAGCCATCATTGCTCGTGTAAAAGGGAAAGCGGCTGACCCTCTTTCAATGAACCTCATTCCGGTTATCGGTAACCTTTACGTGTTCTTCGGGGAGCTTTCTAATAAGCGCACAAAACGAAAATACGAAGAAGGTAAAGAAGAGCTTGCGCGTCTAGAGACCACTATCTTCTATCTAGAGCAGCGTAAAGAAGGGGCTTCTGACGAAGAGCTAGCTCGCATTCAAAAGCAAATCGATTACTACACTGACCGAATCAACAAACTCGAAGCGATGATTGAAGACATCGAAGAAGGGGCCAAAGGTTATGAGTATAACTAATAAGGTTGTTGAATTGTATACCAACGTCACTGCGCCTGGGTATGTCGTCTCCATGAAGGACGTTATCTATCTGGCTCAGTTACGTAAGAGCTTCTTTAAGACGGTAGAGCTAACCCGCCCATCACAGGTCGGTATGTTTAAGCAGCTACTTAAAGAAGCAAAGGGGGGCTTTCGCCTTTCTCCTTTACATTTCTTAACCATGGACAACAAGCTGCTTCAGCCACTGGAGAAGCAACGCGCGACAGAACAGATTCAAAGTGAGTTTAAAGCCCTAATGGGTAGAAGCATTAATGACCCACATGAGGCATTAGAGCGTTTATTGCCGCTTTGCTCTATTAGTGACTTTACTCGCACATTGCACTACATGTTCTGCTTTATCTCTGCGCAAGAGAAACTCCATGTTGTGAAGCATGATCCACCACCACCGGTTTAATACTGGAATATAGTAGGGCTTAAATGCCCTACTCGAGTAAACTTTTTAAATTGCCATTAGGCATACTCTAATTTAACCTTTGCAAAGGAATACACCAATGAGTAATCTACGTAAACACATTCTAGCATCGGCAGCGATGGCTAGCGCAGCCGTAACTGCTTTTGACATTAAAGAAGGCGGTGAAGTCGATGGTGCAACACTATTGGCCGATTTTGAACTCCCTTCAATGGAAGGCTATACTGAAGCTGAATTTGAATTGGCAGAAGTCGAGTCAGTGCGTGAAGAATTCGATACTACCCGTGTAGGCTTAGAGTCTATTCAAAACTACTTGACGTCTGCAGTAGCAACGGGTGGCTTAACACCAGCCGCAGGTGGTTTCGTAACGGATATGTATTTGGCACTGACCGAACGCGTATCTGACCTACGTGCATCTATCGTAATGCCATCTATGGAGTCATACGAAGCAGACGGTGCGGCATTGGGTCAAACTGAAATCTCAATGGAAGCCGTTACACAAACGCTAAAACAGGTTATTGAAGCGATTAAGCGCGTTGTAACAATGGCGATTGAAGCTGCAATCAAGTTCTACAAACAGCACACTGACAAAGTGATGGGTCTTAAAGCGGGCCTAGAGAAACTTCAAGCTTCTGTACGTACTGGTGTAGCCGGTGTTCCAGAGAAAGACACAGTCAATGTTTCTTCTATCGAATATCTATACGTCGACGGTAAGATCGATACTTCAGACATTTCTAGCTTTGTTAAGCCGGTAGTCTCTAACGGTAAAGAAATCAAGAAACTGATTGCTGAATACGCTAAAGGCCTAGAAAGCGTTAAAGAAGGCGAGCTAGATGCTGCAACTGCACTAACTGAAGGCGTGAAAGTAAAACTGCAAGAAGCGTTTGTGAAATCTTTCAATGCTAAGATCAAAATTGATGACAAACAAGCGAAAGAACTAGGTTTAGGTGAAAGCTTTGGTGAACACCTATACAGCGGTATTCTAGCAGGTAACCGTGGCGTGTACGTATCTATTCCAGATGCAGACTCAGACCTAACCACTAACGTTAAGGTTGAAGCGGCACCTAAAGCTAAAGAAGCACCAGAAACGGCACCAGCAGGCAAAGCATCAGACGCCGCAACGCATATCAAAATCGCTATGGCTAACATTGCACAATACGAAGAACTTAATGCATTAGGTTCTGACCTGATTGAAGAATGTAAGAAAATGGTTAAAGCGGTTGATAAAGCTGGTAAAGTACTGGATAAAGCAGCCGCCGGCGCAGATGGCGCACCAGCATTCCTAAGTGCTATCAAAGACGTGAAAGAGCTAAGCAACACTATCCGTACGGCGTATACCGATCTAGTGAAGTGGGCTGCTCAAGTGGCTAGTGCGCATGGTTCATACACTCAAGCTATCGTGAAGAACTTGAAAGTAGAGAAAAAGGCTGACTAATCCCATCCTACAAATCTACTAACCTTTAACTAAAGCGATAACTGACCCATTCGTGGTGTCAGTTATCGACTTTTATTGTCATAGCGAGAAAACGAAATGTTAGCCAACTGGATACGCAATGACTTAAGTGCAGCGAAAGTTGACACACTGAGTCAGTTAATGAACACCCTACAGGTCGACGAGGACAGGGTTGCCTCGGCTGAAATCGATGCACTGCATGATAGCATGGAAATGGTCGAATTGTCCATGACTCAAGCCCAAACTCTCTTTACTAGCCTAGCGACTGTGCCTAAATGTAATGCTCAGTTAGCAGAAGCTATTGTAGCCTCTACCAATGCGGTACTCTATCCGACTACGGTAACAGTAAGCCTAGAAAACCTATTTACATTAGAAGACGATGGTGACTACGCTGTTTCTATGGAAGGAGTCACGTTTACATGGAAAGAAATTTATCGGTTTGTTGCATCAGCAACCCGTGTAATTGCTGACGCCGTAATGAAGTTTTTTGGTCGCCGTCTGACACTGATGGGTCAGCTCCATACCAAAGCTGTTCATCTAGAGCGTGAACTTAAAGACGTCAAGTTAGTAAACATGGATAAGTTAATGAGCATGACGCTGGTGTCAGAGGGCGCTGCTTTAGATATGTACCCTACGGTACGCGGTAAGTCTGCCGCTGGTATCCATGAAATAACCACGGTATTGAATGAACTCGTAAAAACGCTAGACCCTAAAGGCTACCGCATACACATCGAGTCATATGTTTCCCTGTTAGCCAGTGCGAAGTCAACCCCTACCGATGAACTTATTAGCGCCCTCACGAATATTCGTAGAGAGCTGTATCGCGAGCTACGCACATATCTAAATGCGTCTCAGGGTAAAGAACCCGGTGCCGAAGTTAACAAGTTAAATTACAGTGAACTATTACCAGGCTTCCGTCGTTTTCGTTTGGAAATGACCAGCATGGATTATAAAGCACCGATGGTAAGTCTGGATACTGACCCTAACTACAAAGAGAAGCAATTCCGCTTTACCCCAGAAACACCACATTCATCGGAAATACTGTCTTCCCACATTGCAAAGTCGCTAGATGCAGCAATGCAGTTACGCCAGGATTACTTAGCCGTGCGTAAGTTTAAAGAACGCGCAGATGATGCGGTTAAGACACTGCAAGATCGTAGGCTTGAAGACGGGGGTGATTTAGGTTTGGTTGCTCTATACCGCGCTCTACCTTCGTACGTGCGCTGTTATACTGCACCATTAAAGATTAAGAGTGAACTAGTCTATATTTACTGCTTAGGCTTGCTTGACCTAATCCGCCTTTCTTATAAGGAATGGGAAGTAAAAATGTAATCCATTAAGGAACAGTGCTCTAACCGGCACTGTTCCTTATTTTATGCTCTATAGTGGAGTCGAATCCTGTAGACATAGGAGATTTTACCATGCCACGCATTTTACGCTCTATACCTCAGGAACTGACCGGTACTACCCGTCGAATTGTAGGTCAGATAACCAAGGACTTCTTAAAGCAAACAGCCTTTCCTGAAGAAGTCGATTTAGTCTATGAGGGAGAAATCTCAGGCAGCACTAAAAGCCTAATTAACTTCTTCGATGCGGCTAAGAAAGACCCTATCCGTACCCGCTTTCACAACTACGCGTTTCTTTCCTATCGAGAAACCTTTCTTGAAGACCACATTAACCTATCACGGTGGCAGAACGCGTATATCTCAGATGTATTTGCGGATGCAGAACACGGAATTCGGTTACGTCCTCAGTATGCTACAGCGCTAGTAGAACTTGAGATTAAACTCCGTACGAAGAACTTATCGACTTTACACAGTTGGATATCCAACCTAAGACTTACCCATGGTCAAGGTAATCTAAACTGGAACCATGACGTAGACTATGAGTATGATATCCCCTACGACTTTATTGAGTTTATCGGTGAAGCATATACCCTAAAAGAATCCGTAATGCCAGATGGAGAGAGTTTATCAGTCTATCTAGGACGTACGTTTAGAAAAGGGGTTAATAAGCGTTCTTCTTTAAATGGAGTAAACGTAGACCTCATCTGCGTCGAAAAACAAAGGGACGTCTTAGGGCTCGCTACCAATGAATTTTTCTACAATGAGAAAGAAGTCGCTGATAGCATTTACGAGATAACCATTCCGTATCGGTATGAATATAAGAAACCGATTGGGCTTACGATGACAGTACCCTGTAGTATCCGTAACCAGCTCATCCCACAGCGTTTTATCGACGCATGGGTACCTAAAGTCGACCGTAAAACCGATGAAGTCGAGTTACCTCTTTATTACGCCTCGTTTTATGACCCAGTAATAAACCCTTTGTTTCATATTGCCGATGGTGGTAGTCGTGTAAGGGAATGGGATGATTGGTTTCCAATTAACTATCAGACCCTGGTACAGACCGTGACAATCGTCCCTGTACGTGTCAATGTTAAATCCCCTAAAGAGGTCTTTAATATAAGGGACATCGAGGACCGTTATCTTCCTAGTGCCGTAAAAGACTACCTCTCTAACTTTTCGACCAGTCAAGGATATTTTCCAGAAAGTCTAGTCACGATAGAGTTATTTGAAGTGGGTAGCGAAGAGCGTGTCTTACCACATCTGTTATCGCCATCCTTAGACTTAAGTAGCTATACTGATCTAGACCCACGGAAACGTTACTACGTCCGTATTGGGTTACTGAAAGACTTAGCGCGATATAATGCTAGAGAGACAGAAAAGCTGCTAAAGCAGCCGGATATGGCAATTGATATCTTTAAGCTTTATGACCCTGAAGTCTACATTACCGAAGACGAGAAGGAAGCCCGTCGCCTTTTACCTGACACGGTTATTCAGACCAACTATAAAAATATCCCTTCGGTTCTATTTAGTCCGAATGGCACAGCGATTACCCCGCGTTCATTTACCATATGGCTAAGAAAGCTAAAGAGTACAAACTTACTCTTTAAGAACTTGGCAATTCATGGTGGACGTCAGGTCACTAACTTTACTATTTCAGCGAACCGGAGATAACCATGGGTATTTGGAATGAACCACCTGCGGAAGCAGAATCTACCGAAACCGTAGTTGAGATTCCACCGACCAGTTCCGTCTATGAAGGCGAGACTAAACAGCTCATAGAAGGTATCCAGTACAACGGAGACCCATGGAAGGGCACGTGGTATAGTCAACTACTGGACGAAGACGATATTCCCCAGAGACTGGATTTAAAGCTCAGTCCTACTATCCAGCAATATGTTAAGATAGTAGACTTTGTAGTACTGCAAAGCAGTGAGCTAAGTCCTTCTACCGATGAGAATATCATTACTGAGTTAACAGCAGAAGCTGTCCTCTATCCGAGCGTTACACCTAATAGAGGTGACCATTTCGTTGCTCCCATGAGTGATGGACGGATAGGTCTCTTTGTTGTCACGGCACTCGAGCGTACAGGCTACTATGCGCAGCGTACTCACCAGGTCACATTAGAGCTGGTCGACTACATGAACGAGACTTACCAAGCCAACTTAGACCTAAAGACCGTACAGACTCTGTACTTTGACCCAGCTAATCCACTTAGTCCAGGTACTTCTTCACAGGCAACGCTACAGCGCTATGACACGGCCTCTAAGCTAATGGAGCTTGTGCATTGGTGGTGGGATGAGTTCTACGACCTAACCACGCGTACAGGTATTCATCCTGGCTATGAAGACTCAGGGCGTACTTACGATGCCGAGGTTATCGAGTTCTTAACTAAGATACTACCTTATGACATCTATAAGCAGCTCCCTAAACTCTTTAATTACCCTATCCCTTCTCAAACCTACAAAAAACAGTTTAGTAGTGTATGGGATATTTTAGTGGACGGGGAAGTCACGCACCTAAAACGCATTGACCGGTATGTAAGAACAACACCCATTGCGGAGTTTAGAGCCCAGTATGTCTATTCGGCTGTAGGCTTTAGTCACGTTGACCGTGTTATCATACCGTCTAAGCAATCGACATTGGTTGGCTATAACGCAGTCATTGCCGAAGAAACGGTACTCAGCGATACATACGTGATGTCCTCTGGCTTTTTCGAAGAAAAGGTACAGGAGATGACTCCGCTAGAGTTAATTGTCTACAAAGCCATTACGCAGCAGTCATTTACACTGGAAGAGGTAGTTCAGGAGATTGATTATCTCTATGAAGCCCCGTTAGAAAAACAGTTCTATCGCATTCCGGTAATGATATGGCTATTGCTGAGGCTCATTTAAACCGCCATAAAAGAGGAATCCCGTCATGTCCGATTATACTTTATATGGACTTGCAAAAAAGATATTTGATACCCCGTTTCAAATGAAACTTACCGCTACAGAAAAAGATACGTTAATTGAGTCTCAAAAAGAAATTGAGGTCATTAACGCACAGCCTGTGGGCGGGTATGATATTAATGGGGTTTTATGGAATGTCAGCAGTCCCATGGAAGCGTACATAAAAAGCGCTATGCAACATAAAACTGCCTTAACCGGTGATGATGAGTATGATAAGGTACTGATGGGGATTCCTCAGGCGGTTAATCTTTCGATTAACCAAATGGTGGAGTTATGGGACACCATGGCGACCTTACGGTTTGTTTCTGCCAGTGACGTAGTCGACGTGTTTGAAACGATAGACCTTTATTTAGAGAAGATAGAGGATGCATCATGGCTTTCGCCTAACTACCGTAAGCCTCCAGAGGAAGACATGCGTAAGTTAAGGGCGTTACTGGAAGCCATCCGTGACCGTGCAGATACGATTATGGTAGCCTCTGAAGACCATACTGGATGGAATAGCCTGATGGACTGGTTTGCTCCTACGGCGTTTATTCCAGGAGAGGCAAAGGTCACCAGTACCGTTCCTCAGAAGCGCAGTCTACGCGACGTCGCCCATGTCAATAAAGACGACCCTTTCGCTTTCTTACTTTAAAGGATAGTCTGTTATGTTAGACAACCCACTCATCCGGATTGAGTACGATAAAATCATCAATACTCCGTTGTCCGACGTACTGTGGAAACTCGAAGCCATCGTCGTCGCCAATGGAATCCGATTAAAACTCCCGAATGTCTTTACCCGTGAAACTATCCGTGACTATGAAACTCAGTTTGGGGATGAAGTCTATTTAACGGCACAGGTAGGACTGACCACTTACCAAGACTACATTTTACCTTATAAGGATAATTTAAAGGTCGATGTCGTCCGTACGTTGCTCGACGGCAAGGGTAATGAGATTCCTTCTGCTCTACAAGAGAAGGATACGTATACGGCGTTCTTGCTAGCCCCCCCTAACTTAGACCTCATGGCCCCATCGCGGGGTTATGACAATAAGCAGATTAATGAGCTGTCTCAGCTCGTGGATATCAACTTCCAGCTTATCGACCCATTGCTGAACGAAATGCGCATGGTCGACGTTTCTGGCGTATATCGTGGAAACAATGGATTATCAATGGAAGGGGTGCTTAAAACACTCTATAGCTACAATGCCAACGCCAATGCCACAGAGTCGACATTAAACAGTAAACGGTACACGGGCGTACGTGGAGTTGACGTAACACCGGTACACAATACCAAAGTTTACGGGAATCTCGTTATCCCTACCGGCACCCGTTTAACGCAGATAGCAGGATATCTCCAGAAAACCTATGGGGTTTACCAAAATGGGATTAATCGCTACTATCAGGACAGTAGATGGTTCATATACCCTCTGTATGACCATCTAAGGTATAAGAAGTCTAAAAAGCGACTAACTATACTTAATATCCCTAACGACGAACTGGTGGCTCCTGAGCGCTCTTTTAACGTACGTGAAGATAACGTCACTATTCTTGCTACTGGCAATACCCTAGTCTTAGACCAGACGGAAAACATTGCCGCTAATCAAGGTACGGGCTTACGCTTTACCAAAGCCTCCACCTTAATAGACGGAATGCAAACAACAAAAGGGAATAAGGCTACGGCTAACACAGAGAACACCAATCAAGGATTGGCCATTCAGCAAAAGCCAAATGGACTCACCAATGCTCGGTATTCTAGTCGAGGAATGACGGATAACCCTTACGTCGAAATCTCTGAGTTAGCAAAAGGGTTAGGGATTATTACCACGGTAAATTGGGCAAACGCCAAACCAAAATATCTTTACCCCGGTATGCCAGTAAAGATGTTTTACAGTAAAGAAGGTGGCGTTAAAGAGATATACGGTACGTTACTGGGTGTTCGCATCAGCGAGGCGCCGTCTACCAGTCGGCTTACGGATAACACGTACCTTACTAACTGTACGCTAGTGCTACATTTACAAAAAACATAATTCTTATACTCTACGTCCTTTAGCGGGACGTAGAGTATAAAGGGAGTTTCCCCTATTCATTTCATTTTAAGCTTCTGGTTTTTACCAACCGTCTTCAATATCATCTTCTACAATGTAACCGCCCGTAGTAATGGCTTCTGCCCCACCATCAAAGCCTGCAAAGCTGTATAACGCATTGCCTTCTGGTGCTTCGACATCTAAGTCATCTACGATTCCATACGGGGTGAACTCGTAGTAGAATGTCTTATGTTTAATCGGCGTAGAGTCACTGGTACCACGGCGTTTACCCAATGAAGCGGTTAAGAACTTCTTATCACCGATTTCGTGGATATGCAGTAGCATCTCCCCATCCAGTTTTTGACTCAACCCCATTGCGTTATAGTAGTAGCTACCTTCAGCAAACTTCTTCGCAATGTTTGATGTACCTTCACGGGCTAACTTACGGGCATCACTGGATAGCTGATGGGCAGTAAGCTGGGTAATACCACGAGGGAAACAGTGGTTACGCAATACTTCAAAAGTATAGGTAATGATTTCATCCGTACGTTTACCGCTCTTGCCTGTGTACTTTTTAGTAATCAGTTCAGGATAGTCGACAATAACCGCGTGTATCTCATACCCTTTTGCTTCATAATAACTGAGTACATCAATAAGGTCCCATACATCAAACTGGTTAGGGTCATAGCAGCGCATTTCAAACTCATAACCGTTCACGCGTAAGCGGTCGATGACATAACGTGCTGCTTCGTCCGCATCCACAGAGGCTAAGTCTAACTTTTGTTTGTGTTCTTGTTCCCACAACGAGCGATAAATAAGCGGTAAGTCCTGCTCGATTTTGTTTTCGAACGACAAACGCAGAATAAGGGGCTTTTTATTCTTATCAAGCATGTGTGGGACATTGTAAAGCGGGAACCATCGGCAATAGTCGAGTAGAATACCCGTTTTATAGTTGTGCGTAAGCGCGCCGTAGTTAAACTGTTCGCCACGGAAATGTCCTAAGCCGCCTAATGCGCGGTTAAGGCCTTTAAGCCCAGTACGCAATACCCCTTCCACGGAGTTAAGCTCTTGAGTCCGTCTCATCGCTTCTACAACCGAATCTATGTCCGAAGTAGAGAGTGACCCACTAAACCCTTTCTTTTCTTCTTCGCCGGTGTTTTCAAACTCACGGATGCGCTCTAGCATCTCTTTAGCGTGGGCTAGGATGTCAATGCTGCCATCACCAAAGTTTATGTCTTTATTGGCTTTCCTATAAAGTAAGGCGTATTCATGATTACGGATAGAGTGTTGGAGTTCACTGATGATAGTCTTTACGCGTTCAGCGTTTTGGTACATGTCATCGTACAACGTACATTGACGCTCTAGTGAGGCGATATAGTCACTTGCAAATGCACAGTTCAAACGAATGCGTTCGATAAGGTCTATCTTGTCAACCTTAATATCTGAGGGTAGTGTGCGCAGCCAATCTAAGGTGGCTCTTAATGCATGGGCAATTTCCCCATCACTGCCTTCGCCCATGACATCGGCAGGCATCTTAATTAAAGCAATGGCTCGGTCTACTACCGATTCCAATTTACCATTAGGCTCAGCTAAATGACGATTGATATACCAGCCTACGACGGACTTCACAAGAACTAGGTTTGGGTTTTCGTTAATCATTCTTTAGGTTTCCAATACTTTTAATATTCTTTATGCTACGGTATTTTATCTGTGGATAATTTAACACTTGAACTAAACAATGACCACAGTGTATATATAGACTAATACTGTAGGGATATGACCTATTTTCTTCTTCTATAAGGAAGCCTTTTATGAAAGCCGTCTTTCTCAATGCCGGTTTAACCCGCGCTCTTAAGTCGCACGGCCTTAAGCTGGATGGAACAGAAGGCCTCACGAACTTTAAAGATTTCTTCACCTACAGTGACTTAGCCACCATGGAGTACGAAACAGCTTGTCTGTTAAAGGCTCCGGTTATCAATGAGATAGGACTGGTTTCTTACTTCAATGATGATGAGACAAGCCTGAGTGATGATTCTGATATCAGTTACGCGGGTCTTTTTGGTGACACTGTAAGTCCACAAGACGCACAGTCACGCATTCGTACTCTTAATTGTGTAGTAACACAAGAGGGCTGTTTGGTATTGTTTGAAGACACTGCCAATACAGTCAATGTTCTAGAAAACCTTTTGTTAGCTCTAGAACGCATACATCCTATAGACGACATCTTAAAGATGCCGCTATGGTCTGTATATTTAAAAAATTCTTAAACCTGTCTTTTAAAGACGATTACATGTAATGAAACCTCTAGCTGGAGAATATTTAAAATGGCTAAATTTAACAAAGATAAGGCGGTATCGCCATGGGCAGCGCTAGCGACTGCCGTTGATACTGCACTTGCAACAAACCAATTCGCAATGGGCGGCCAAACGGTGCAAACCATGGTTAGCTTTGAAAGCATTGATGCCGAAAGCCCTAAAGCTCTTGAGCTAGAAGGCACAGAGAAAAGTGTTTTAGCGCACCTATCTCAAATCGGCTTCGATAAGCAGCTAATGAAACACATCGGTGTTGAAAGCGTAGACCACCCATGTGTAGCAGCAGGTATGGACGCAGCAGCGATGACCATTCTTGCACAACAAGACCCAGCAGGCTACATGGCGGCGGTGACTAACGTTAAGAAAGCACCTGAAGGCGTAACGGTATTCCGTGAACCTGGTGCAGTAGACGTGTCTCTAGAAGGCTACGACGATTTCAAATTTGAAGGTTTCGTAGGTACTGCGGTAGTCGCTAACGCACTAGCAGCAGCATCTAGCCCATTCTCTGAATTGTTCTTCCGTACTGTAGTACTAGCGCCTTCACAATCAGGCGTTGACGTAACTATCACTAACCCACTTGTGTACACACGTCAACCACGTAACGCAAATGGCTCAGCATACGATCTAGTAAAACAATCTGCAGTGCGCGCTCTGATTGATGCATCTATCCTAGCGGGTCATGCAACTAAGATTCTACCGATTGCAACTACAGCTAAAGCTGGCATCCTAGTATCTGCTTCAGACGTGGCTAACCGTGATGCGGTTATCGCAGGTAAAACTGTTCAAGTTCGTCCTTTGGTTTATGGTAAAGACATCGACCTAATCGCAGCTTCTACAACTGAAGAGTTGCTAGTGGCTGGTGCACAAGACGAAACTGATACACTAGACCCAGCAGTGTCTCTAGGTACACATTACCTAAAACTGACCAATGCCCTAGACTCTGCAGTTGTTGCAGTTAACCTAGATGGTATGGCAGGTGCACTGTTCGCGTTGACTCAAGAAGGTGGTACTAAAGACCAACTTGTGTACTTCAAAGGCAAAGTGGTTCTAACTTCTGACATGCTAACTGTAGCAGGTGCTTCACTAGAGTCTGCATTGAATCTAGCAACTGTTATCGGCGGCACAGCGTCTGATTCATGGCGCGTAGAAGTGGACCTAGACATTTCTGGTACACTAGCATACGTACGTGGCAACATCCGCGTTAACTTTAACGGTGCGGCGGTTGCTGCAGGTTACCTAAACGGTGTAGCACTAACTGCTTCTCCACAAGCAGCATTGGTTTCAGCACTAGCAGTTGCAGGTATCGGTTACGAGCCAACAGCAACTCGTTCTAACAGCAACATGCGTGACCTAGGCACTATCATTGACGTGAACGATTCAATCAATGGCCGTATCCCTGCACGTATGCAGTCTCCACTGTCTGTTATTGCACCGAACTCAGTTCAAGGTGGCACAGCAACAATGGAAGCTGTGAACATGATTCGTCGTGTTCGTGCATCTAACCAAGCAATCGATAAATTGATGGCATTTGAGAAACAGCTTCTTACTTCAACAGGTATTGAAGGTGCATCTCCATCAATCGGTGCTATGGCTGGCGTGAAACCTACGCTAATCACGCGTACTCTAAATGTGAACACTAAAGTAGTACAGTTTGGTTCTAACCAATCAATGCTAGACCTACAAGGTGCTATCGCAGCAGCAGTAAACACAACGACTAACCAGCTACTTCTAGATTCTGGCTACCTAGCTTCAATCGAAATGTTCACTGGCTCTCAGTCTAACTTCGAAGTGATTGTCGGTACTGACCCACAAATCGAGTCGTTGCTAATGACTAGTGGTGACAACCGCGTTCTAGGTAATGGCCGTAACTACAAAGTTGCATCAAGCCTAGACTCACGTCTACGTGGTAAGATTTACGTTTCTGTACGCCGTACAGACGTAGATGGCGCAAGTGCACACTGTTTCGGTGTTCACCCAATCATGCCTTCACTAATCCACAAAGCAACAGTATCACGCGGCGGCAGTTCTTCAACTGAAACTATCGTGATTCCACGTGAAGACTTCGCGGTAACATGTCCAGTGCTAGCAGTAATTAACGTAGTTGGCCTAGACAGCATCTTTACTGGTGCATAATCGAGTCCGTTCTCTTTAGAGAAAGCGTTACCGAGTTTCCTCCTACAGGGTAGTCCTGTAGGAGGATTTCTCTTTTTACTGTCATTTTCTAGAAAAAGTAAAACCTATATTACGTTAATAGTAACGGATATCAATGGCCTTCTTTAACCTTCGGGTTAAAGAAGGTTTTATTGCTATCTCTCCTCTTTTTTCGTGACTGTCTGACATGCCATTCCCCGCGGTAGACAGTGTCTTATAGGAAATTACAAAATGAAACACGATGAAATATCGCGCAAGGCCATTCCAGCGATTTTTGGAAGAACCGTGTCAGCAGTGCCTATTTTTGAATGGCCTGTAGGTGATTGGGCTGCCCCTATGGTAGGTGGCCGTCTAATCATTAATACAACTAACCGTCCGATTTATGTCTGTCAGACTGATGGTATTGTCATACGGATAGACCCGATGACAAAGTCTTATCGAGAAGGGCTGCTGTGTCAGCTCTATCACTCTCTAGGGATTACTAAAGCAGTACATGGCTATAGTACTACGGCAGTATGGCGAGATGCCGTAGAATCCGCCCCTATTGAGCCTATTGCATCACCTAGACCTAAGAACCCGAAACACTTTAAACACATCTACGAAATCACTAGCGTAGAAAACCCAGTTGTGTCCTATTACGCGACACATCGCTGGGCACGCCATGGTCATGCTGAGAACTTACCGCGCTTTACCGATACTATCGATTGCCCGACGACTCATGGAGACGGATTACAGGAGAGGATAAACTTCGCGTATCTAAAAGAAGCGGCGGCAATAGATGCAGGTAACAGTTTAACCCGTGCTCTACGCCGTAGTGAGGAAGGTGTCTTTGTAGTAGACTTCATGCATACGCGTACATTACGCTATGGAGATGACTATGAAGGTGGCACATTAGACGGTACTATAGAAGTCCCTTCTTCTATCGATTCTACTCAGGCAGAGATTATGTCTGAACGCGTAGAAATCACAGGAGAAAGTCAAGGGGTGAGCAGCATGCAGCAAATCCTCAAGCAGTGTACGCCCACTATGCTGTGGTCTTGCCATAACCCGAAGCTTATAGTCAATGCACGTCAAGGACATTATCTGCCTGAATATGGTCTTACTGTAGGGTTTACTTCAGACGTCTTAAATAAGGCTTTGTCATTTACCATGCCTGATACAGACGTCTACATGGGTAGAACCGGCATCCGCATAGTAATTCCTAAACGTGTCAGTCGTACAGGAGCACTCTATGCTCGCATCGGTAAGCACACGGTAGAAATTCACGATAGTGGTAGTTCTGCCAGTGAAAGCAATTACGCACGTGCCTATCTGTATGATGTTCGAGGGGAAGAATATCTTGCAGGTGAAGCCTCTGTCGAGACTTTACTTAAAGATGGCATGTCAGTACGCGATAAAACCGGAGCCGTATGGGTAATCCCATTCTTTACCAGTCTACATGAAGCCAATACGTATTTGGACATTGAAGACGAAGCGCGTGTGCAAGCACGCATGAACGAAGTAGAACGTGACCTAAAAGCCTCAGAGAAAGAGAATCAAGCTCTTAAGCAGGCTTTAGTGAAGTTTAAGAAAATGGAAGAGGAACAAGAAAAAGCAAAAACCAGAACCATTGCTAACGTCATGTCCGCTTTCTTTACCAACCCAGTGGTACAGAAGACGATTATTGGCATTCTGCTAACCGTAGGCACAGCCCTTATTGCACACTTTACTAAGGGAGCGAATGGCCCAGTCGCTACGGCATAATGTCATAAATAATATTCGACAGTAATCGTTTAACCAAGGAACATCCAAACCCAGAACGGAGACGTATAATGCAACACGTGGACCCCGACTTATTAGCATTAATAGAAGCCACTACTCCTAAGTTTAATGAAAAGGTGATTCAGGGCTATGCACAAGGTGAGTCTGAACAATTCATTCCGTATGTTGATGGACTGTTGTCGCTGTGGAGTAAATCCTTACTAGCGGCAGGAACAGGCATCTCATATGCCGGATGGCAACATGTGACTCCCTATGAACGACTGCAAGAAGAAACGCGTCCTATGAGTAGTAAGCGAACCTACGAAATAGCCCGCAGCGACTATTCCATGATTCGCATCAACTTAACATTACATGGACAGAGACTTAAGCCCCGTTATCTAAAGATTCCATTTTTTGGTAATGGTGGTACCTTTATGTTACGTGGCTCTAAGTATCAAGCAGTGCCTACATTAGTAGACCATCTGTTTTCCATTGAAGACGGCAGTATATTCATGCCCGTTACTCGTGCACGTCCTACCTTCAACCGTGAAGCGTATTTCTATATTGCCGATGGGGCAATGGAGAGTGCCGATTATTACTGGGCTAAACTACACCACAGTCGACGTAATGAAGCACCTAAGTCACGACACCCTCAAATCATCAACTACATCTTTGCCCAGTATGGCCTTACAGAGACGTTTAAACGTTACTTTAACGCGGAAGTTCATTACGGAGATATTGACACTATCAATGATGTTGACTTTCCTGAAGACCAATGGGTAATCTGCAGTTCTTCTGGTAACCGCCCACGCGGACGTATTACGGCAGGCCCTTATGAACCACCTACCTTACGTCTAGCTGTGGCACGTGATGCTTATGATAACCGAGTATTGAAAAGCGCCATTGCATCGGTCTTTTACATTACCGACTTGTGCGCGCAACAGCCTTTCTTTGACTATAACGATTTCGACGACCCTTTCCTATGGCGACGTACACTGAGTCGCTTTATCTGGAAGAGTATCGATGAACGGGATGCTATTGCCCACGTTGATGAACATTTGGATTCTATCTCCGAATACATCGATGACTTCGTGGTACGTAAGCTACGTCATCAAAACATTGAAGTTCGTGAAATTAATGAACTGTTCTTCTTTATCATGGCAAACTTTTCTGACATGACCATTAAGAACGACGTATCATCTACCCGTACAAAGAAACTCTCGGTGGTAGAAGAAGTGATGTTTCCAGTAAGGTCAATGATATTCAACCTAATGTTCTCGCTCATGCGCGTTCCTAAAGAACGTCTAAAGCCAGACAATGTGGATAGAATGTTAGACCGGGAATGGAAAGCATTAGTGATGATGTCTATTGCTTCCGGTAAACACCCGGAAATTCAGGTACTCGAAACTACGACTGACCAGAAAGCTTATAAAATCGGGCGTGTCGTGCATATCCCGTCTAAGAATGGCAGTAAGTCTAAGTCAGCAGAAATGTATGACCCAGCCTTTAAGCTAAACCCAGACATGATAGAGACCTGTAGCTGGCTATTCATTACGAAGTCTTCTCCATCCGGTAGAGGGAGTTTATCACCCTTTACGGAAATTGATGGGCAAGGCTGCTTTGTATTCCGCCCGGAATTCCAAAAGTATCACAAAAACCTACAAGACTTATCTTAATCGGAGCTGGAGGGGTAATCCCTCCAGATTTTACCTATGGTTGAATTAAACAGCGCGGTCAAATACGGCCAAGCCATTAACAATGGGTATCCCGGCCCAATGTTGCGCTTGACGCCAAATCGACATGCTGATAAAGAGTTACTGTGGTTTGCGATACAGGGCATTAATATGGCCAGAGACATGCTGTATGAAGTCTCATCGGTCTTATTAGAACCCTTTATTGAAATCTCCGCACCTGAACTGGACTCTCCCTTTATGGGTGAAGAAGGGGCTAACTTTGCTAAAGCACTGATTGAGACGGTGGCGTATGAGAACGCCATGTTAGGTGCAACTCCAGAAAATCCTTTACCTATATTACAACATGGAATAGGAATAGCTGGAGAAATCGTCATACGGTTACTAAGTGACATTCTTTGTCGTAAACCAAATGGTTTAAATGGCGTCAATAATCCAGAAAGCTATCAGGCAAAAGCAAGGCTAGCAGTCGAGCAGGCTGTTAAAGCTTCACAGTTCTTTACTTTGTCTAAAGAAAGGCGGAATCAAACCTATCAAGACTTCCATTCTAGGATAGCTGAAAGGCCCTCAGCTACGGTTCAGGGAACGACGCAGGTACTTAGTAGCCTAAATCATGAACAGCCCTTACAGTCCATTACAGGGCGTTTAACGATACCGGAGGAAACAGTGGCGATTGATGACTATGAACGCGGGTTATTTCCGGATGTAGTAACCACTCTTGCGGCGAACGACTCTGCTGTACTGCAAGCGGCAGATAACCATCATCGTGCTTCACGCATAGTCGAGAAAAAGAAAATACAAACAGGGGACGATAATGCGATAGTCCCTAAATTAAAACCCTTAACTTTAACAAACGGCATTATGGATTTACTGGCTAAATCCAAACCCGAAGAAATTATAGATACGGCTGCTTTAGAAGAGCAAGCCATTTATGAAACAACAACACTTGATAACACCCACTCTATAGAAAAGGAAACTGATATGTACCAAGGTAACCAAAATGCGATTCAAGTCATGGATGTCCTTTACAATCGCCCAATCCTAACCCAGAACAACCAGCCTCTGGTCATGAACGCTAACGAGGCCCCTAAGGTTCCCGTCACACATGCCATGAATGGTCAGAATATGCCGGAGTTCATGATTAATGGATTACCTGTATTGATGTTCAATGACAGCTACAATGGTCAGTCGTCATGGACGGAATGGACGCCACAGGTAGAAGCACAGTGGATTGATTACGGTATCCGTAATGGGTTCTTAAATAACCCAGCCCCACAGCCACAGGCTGCTCGACCAATGGGTTACCGTGAGCAACAAATGGCACAGGCTCGCCCTGCTGCTGGTCCTGTGTATCAACCTGTAGCCGCGACTCGTCCTACGGGCGCATACCAGTCACTCAGTCAACATACAGAAGTTTCAACCGAGGTACCAGCCTCAGCCGCTATGCGTCAGTCTATTCCAGCACAGCAGCCGGCAACTGCGCCTGTCGCTAGACCTGCGGCACACAACATGGCATCGGCTATTACAACACAACCAGTGGTTGTGACCACCCCGTCACCGAGAGATGTGCTACCAGGCTCATACCCAGTAGAACTACATGACGGTACGGTCATTTACGCCGTGGATGCTGCGCAAGCCCCTTTCCGTGCAGTAGGCAATAAAGGGTTTCCTGTACAGCTAGGTAAAATGGGTCAAGAACTCTGTGTCATTGTGGGCATGGATGAAGACTTTAATGTATATGAAGTATTAATCGATAAGGAGAAGTGGATGGACAGAGAAGACCACTTAGGTCAGTTTGAACGCGCAATTCGCCTAGAGTCTCACGAAGGGACAGTGGCAGAAATTGCGGTAGCAGAAGAAGAAGGTACACCAAAGAGCTTTTCTGTGGTACTCAATGACAGCATCGGTACTGCTGACGGCTATAAGTCAATGGCGGCAATGGAACTTGCTAGTGCCGAAAACGACACAGAGCTTAAACTGACTAAGTTTGAGATTACTCGTCCGATTCCAGCCATTGCTATCCCATACGGAGTATTAAAGCGCTTTGTTGACACGTTAGCTACGGTAGAAGAAACCAAAGACAGTGATACGCCGCTCTATTACTCTACGGTATGCGTTGGGTTAATGGATGAGCTTAGAGAGCTAGGCAACACATCTATGTTTACATTCTTAGATGAAGTCATTACTCATATCGCTCTAACGGCTATCCGTTACCGTGTTAGTGCACCAGCACCGACTGCAACTCTAACCTCTTTCTTTGAATCTAAAGACGACATCGTTTCGTGGGCTGTAGAGCGGGACATTAATGTTGAGCTCTTTAATATCCTAGAAGAAGAGTTACCAAAGTACTTCAGCTTCCTAAATGAAACTGAAGCCGAAGATGAAGAAGGGGCAATTGAAGGCGCTGTAACAGTACAGTGTTTACAGCCATGGGTAATGGCCGTAGACGAAGACGAAGTCGTTCCTCTAGGTCGCATTACTTATGGTAGCTTCCCATCACTGTATCGTGCGATAGACGGTGCGTTTGCTAAACTCACAGGTAATGACACTTCGTCAACGATTACCGTGGTTACACAGAAAGGAGAAATCCTAGAAATGTTACGCGTGGGCGACCGCATCCCATGTTACTACTGTACTAGCAAGCTATAAAACGTAAAGGTTCTCTCCTCTCCTGTCATTAGACAGGAGAGGAGATATTACCTTATTTTTTCTTTTTCTTTGAATCCCAGTTGATGAGTTCATCAATGTCTTCTAAAGCCGCTTTCTTCAGTTTACGATTTAAGATACCATTACTGATGTCATAGAACCCGCGGCCTATGATGAATATCAGCGTAAATACCCCAACCATGACTGAGATAATATGCGCCACGGATACCCCTTGATAATAAAAGGCACCTTCGTGGATAGTCAGTTGACCTGCTGCTACTGCTTCTGGGAACATGCGGAATAGGAAGTTACTGGAAGATTCAATTGCATTACCGGCGGCTGCCGTAATCTCTTGAACTTTATCTGTTGTTTTTGCAACAGAGTCCGCTACCCCTAATCCTAAACCATAGGTTGCATAACTAAACGCTGCACGTCTTAGGTTTGTATCCATAGATTCAATCTCTCGGCGTGATGTATGGCGACACAGACAGAGTCTATCGCGTGTTCGTCCAGTTTCTCCAAAGAAATACCGTTACCATAGGATACGTCCGTTCTTTTCGCTAAAGCTCGACGCATGTCTTCTTTATCTTTAGAGCCCCCTTTAACACCCATGGCCTTTTTTACAACCGATGGCTCATAGAGGTTAAAGGTTTGCGCTCGATCCCATTGATACGCCCCTGCTCTAAAGACCGTAACTTGTTCAGTTAAGGCTTTAAACGCCGCAGCGAAACGTCCCATGTAAGGCGCCTCACTGCATATAGTCGCCGGTGACCATTGAGTGAGATATTGAAAGTAACAATTGGCGTAGCCTAGGTTACGTAAGAAGCGTTCTTCGTGAATATCTTTAAGGTCCCCAAACTCACGTAACATGTCATTACCGCGTACGGTTACCGCATCAACCACGTGATAATGACGAGTTACTAAATCGACATCAATACAAGAAAACCCGGCAGTTTGAGTGCCGGGGTCAATCGATACAATTCTGAGTATGGGAGAGTCTGAAATGCTATAAAGCATCTTACGTTAGGTAAGGTAGAGAAGTACCAATGCGGAAATTCATGGTAACTCCATCTTGCTGTTGTAGCAATGGTATGTTGGTAGCAATATGCGTATGAATTTGAGCCGCTTTAGCTTCCGTATAGGTTACCGATACACTACCTGCCGTAGATGTTACCGTATCGTCAATGCCTGAAACAATACCCAGCTCAGAAATCACAGCATAACGGGAATCACTGTAGATAATGTTTGCCGCTTCAAGAATGTTGGCAATATCAGAAGCCGTGAGTTCAATTGGGAAGGGTGTAGTCACAGCAATATGCTGACCTGTAGCTTGGTTAACAACGCCATTTACCATCGATACCGGAGTCGGTGACAACTGAGACGCCGTCGGTACATATTCTGTACGTGTGGTTTCACCCGCTTCAATCGTAATCATCTCTGCGGTTGCGTCTGCGCTGCCGGTACTAATCTTTAATAGATAGTAAGCAAAGTATTGTTGGCCATCGTAGGTTTCTAAACGACGGATGCGGTATTTTGCTCGCTCCGCTGCACTAAGGTCAGCATTTACTGGACGCAGTACAAACGGTAAGTGTTCAAACAAACGCGCATTGTTGATACGATGTTGAAGGATATCCGTTAAGGAATCCCCATTCCCGCCAATGACATTCTGGTGACCGCCACGACCGATGGCTAAGTACTGTACTTCGGGTTGTTCTCCAGCAGGTAACGCAGTGCCGTGTTCCACAGCAAAGTACTCATTGAGCGTACTGTATGCCATAGGTATGAATGTCGCCCCTGGACGACGCGACGCTTCTAGGGCAGCCGCAAAGATGGTTTTGACGGCGGTATATGCTTGTGACATGGTTATGTCCCTTTTTCGTTTTTAAGTAATAGATTCGAGTGTTACATTAGACGTAGAGATATCAACGAAGAGATAATGTTCTTGGTCAATCTCAGGAATGACCACTTCACCACTATCAATCAGTGCAGTAAGAGGCTCGTCCTTCGGTAAATTCACAAGACTGCCTTGTTCAATGGTTGTAGACAGTTCTACATGTCCCATGGTTACCGACCAACTCTGAACACTTTGCCCTTGTTCGATAAACTCGTTAAATGCAGTTTGTGTCGTGATACCATAGATAAGCAAAGATGGAAAATACAGCTCTCTCTTACGCTCACTGGCATCGCCGCCCAATATCATCACGTCGTAGGTGGTTAACGCATCCAGTATTTCAATCATTGCCCGTTGGCGTGCTCCAACTGTCGTACTGTTGTCACTGTAGTCAACGACCTCGGCTAATATACGGTTAGCTAAATCCCACCAGTCTTGAGTAGTTAATGCAGTAGCATCAATCCCTTTAGTGAATAACCAATCGTCATACCGTGTTCCTTCAGGTTCCGTTCTTAAACGAACGTTAGTCTGTAATCCATTAGCCACGTCACGCATCATTGACCTAGACAAAGGCTCTCTATAGAACCCTTCTTCTAATAAAAGACGTAGGTCTTGATTTTGAAGCTGGTTAATAAAGATGACAAACTCGTCCATATTAAAGACGCTACGAAGGTTAACCAGATAGGTTAGTGTGTCACTGATGGTACTTAAAGTGATAGCGTCACTGTCTGTTAAAGCATGCAGTTCATGGGCAGACGGGTAGTTTAGCGGAATAACGGATTTAACTTCAATCTCCGGCACAACAGAAGGTTGATTCTCTACACTGCGGCTAGCCGCATACATAAAGAGAGTAAAGGCATCTTTCGCCGTTAAGAACACATCTGCGCCATTAGGCACAACGATATTAAAGTCGGCTTGATATAAACCTAGATACGCCATGTATGCCCAGTAGTTCACCTTCATCGGTAAATTCACAATGGCTTGAGACACTAAAGTTCCGTCTTCATCGGCTTGATAAAGTTTCGTCGGAAGCTGATTGTAGACAAGGGACGTGCCTTTGACTTCAGCACTCTCCGAGTCCGTATCCGCATCGTTAGTGTTATAGGGTGCATACCCCTTAGTTATCTCAAACACATCTGCGGTGCGCATAGTGTCACCAGATGCAAGGCTCGGTACAGGCTCCCAGTAATTTGTCTTAGAGTAAAGTGGCGTACGCACATAGTTGCTTAATAGCGTATCGTCGAGTTGTAGAAAGTCAATGCGGGAAACTTTTAATCCGGCAGGCTTAGTGACGTTTAGCATAAGCCGTTCGAACTCTGCGGTAGTACCTGCATTTTTACGAATACCCGCAATGTTTCGATATAGCCATAGGGATTGGTTTAAACTTAAAAACCCTTTATAGTTATCCAGATTGTAGTGCCCAGATAAATATGACCATATCTCATACTGAGAGGCTTCATTTGTGTGCGCTTTGTCGTCACGTAGTCCCATGATTACTGGAACCAAGAACATAGACATCTGTCCGATGAATGCCGCTGGATACAGTGGGTCTGACGTCGCATAGTCAGGGTTCCAGTGTCGCTCATAGTGGGTTCTTACCCATTCCTGAACACGGGCAATTAAAGTGGTTTCGTTACTGGCAACTAATGAGCTGTTATAATCCAGTAACTGAAAGTCATCGGCTGCAATGGCCACTGCTTTATCAATAGGCTTAGTGATGCCATTGATTAACAATTCTTGCTTAGGGTAACGGTTTACTAAATTCTGGTATTCATCGCCACCACGTGCATGTAGCAGTGCCGTTCTAGGATGATACAGTAATGTGTCACGGGTAAAAGGAATCTCTTCCTGAGTATCGGAAGAAAGAACCGTCATAGGAACATCAGTCGGGTAATATTCTCCGGCTAAGTTCATGTAATATTTCCAGTTAACGGGGTCATCGTCCACCGTTAACCCGTTGGCTTTTAAATAGTCATTAATGAGTGTATTCTGCAACTCGTATTTAAAGACCATAGAGCGCACCAACTCAACGGTGCTGTTGTAATAGAGTCTAAAGGTTTCAGATAGCATAATGGTCCTGTCTCCGGGTGTGGAACCCCTATTAAATTAGGGATTCACGATTTTGATTAATCGGGTGCTTAAATCGTCTAGTTCTGAAATCTTATAGATTCAATAAGGAGTTTATCACATGTCCGACACCACCAACGATGGGTTTCTTGTTCCCATTGATTCCATTTTAGCGGAGCGTAAGTCCGCCCAGAACGCAGCAGCCAATCAAACGGCAAACAAAGACCAGATTCGTGCGGTATTGGAAGAAACCACAAACCAGTTAAATAACGTCAGTGGGATACTCGAACTGCATCCTGACTTGCGTCTATGTATGGAAATCCGTACAGCAATGATCCTTTCTCCTAAGGACATGGTCACACCTAAACTTCGGTTTAAACTCGACCCTGATGTCTATCAGCCTGACGAGAAAGCGACAGAGTTATTGACGGAACTTACCGCCCACTTTAGAACCAGAACGCCATTAGAGCGGGACATGTCAACCTTTATTGATGAAGCGCTCTTTTTATACGGCGCGCATATATGGTTGATGATTCCACCTAATACACTGGATACGGCTATCCAGGGTAATGAGTTCGGCATGGAGTCTATCACTGACTTAGACACATATTGTAAAACACACGGTATTATAGCGCCAGAGCCAGAGGTAGAAGCGACCTTTAAGCGCCTAGGGATTTCGGGTATTAGTGACAACTTAAATATCTTACGCCGTCCTGCTATTGAACAGGTACTAAAAGACCACCGCAATGCTGAAGTCAGTATGGAAAGTTACGGCAGTGCCCCTGTCTTCCGTAACCGTAAACGCGAGCTAATGAAGCTAAGTGCGCCTATTGGCGATAAAGCCAAAGGCGGCGACCCACTCATCTTTAAAATCCCGCCAGATTGTATCTTACCCATACATGACCCGGCTGACCCATCACGTCATGTGGCCTACATCATCCAAGTCGACCAACACGGAAGTATTACTTCTGAAATGGAAGAAGCGAATTACTTTGAGAAGCTGCAGAAGCGTCTCTTAGCGGCTACGCAGAGTAATACGACTCAAGACTACATGACACTGAAAAACATGGGATTTGAAGGGAAGATGCGTGAAGAAGACCCCGCGGGGCTACTGCGTATGTATCGCAAGGAGATGGAAAAGACCATTGAGCAAGCAGTGCGTACTACGGGTGAAGATGGGTACTTTAAACTGAAAGACCACGAACCTTTCTATCGCATGATGTTCTCACGCGCTCTAGAAGCACAGGAAACCCGATTGCTCTATGTGCCACACTACATGGTCGACTACATGGCGTTTGAGTACAACAGTATGGGCCATGGCGTATCTCTCTTAGAGAAAACACAGCTCTATTCATCTTTACGTGCCGTAGTGATGTTCTCTGACCTAATCCGTCAGATGTCTAACTCTATCCCACAGAGAGATTTAAACATTACCCTCGATGCTAAAGACCGAGATGGTCCACGTACCGTACGTAACCTCGTTCATGAGTATGGGCGTATCATCGACCGAAGTATTCCACTAGGGACATTCTCACCAACCTCTATGATTGATGAGTTACGTCGCTCTGGAATTCGTGTAAACGTAGATGGGGGCGAACGCTACCCTAATACGAAGTTAGAAGTTGAAGACCGTCAACGTCAAATTGCCCGTGTAGATGACGAGTTAGCTGAACAGTTAAAACGTGCTCAATACGCGGGGCTATCTGTACCACCTGAAGTCATTGACCAGTCACTGCAAGGCGAGTTTGCTATTAACACGATTACATCAAACCAACTCTTTGCTAAACGTTCCATGGTTGACCAAGATACCTTTATTACACTGATGCGTAACCGCATCCGTAAATACATTTATCTATCCGACCATCTATGGAAAATGATTAGTGATATAGTGGGTGAAGCAAACGTAGACCGATTCATTGATGCCTTAGCTCCAGCACTGCCACGAGCTGATGAAGTCAGAATCGAACAGCAAATCGAAGCATTTAATCGATATGCTGGGTTTATCGACGACGTAATGGAAGTGCACATTTCCGATACGATGTTACGCGGCTTAATCACCACCGATGTCTCGGGTGACGCCTTAGAGGAAATTCGAGCTATATTTGCTGCGCACTTTAAACGAGAGTACCTCATCTCTGAAAACATACTCCCTGAGTTACAACGCCTGTATGACCTAGAAGATGCGGAAAACATTGCTGACCGTATTAATAGTTACCATAAAGACCTGTTCAAAACAGTAGGGCGTATTGTGAAAGGACTTATCATGACCAGCTCTAAACTTCAGAAAGAAGAAGATAAAGCAAATGATAAAGCCGGAGGAACGGCAGATGCACCTGCAGAAAGTCCATCTAGTGACCCATGGAGTACACCTGCACCGTCATGGGACTTTGGCACTACTGACGAAGAGGAAGAAACTCCCACTGAACCTGTAGAGGAAGACCTACCTGCTCCAGAAGAGGAAGAGGAAGAAATGCCACCTACGGAAGAAGAGGAAGAAACCCCTCCAACGCCATAAAGATACACTCGTAAACGTAAGACTTAAAATAGGTAAGAGCCTTTGTGCTCTTACCTATTTTTCTATGTCGTTTAAAACCTATATTACTATTTGAATAAGCCCTTTTAACGGAGATACCTTTATGTATGTAGCATTGACTGACGACTGGTTAATGAAACCAGAACACCCACTATTATCTGCACTGCTCAGTAGACCTATATTAGCTCTCTATGAGGCAGAAGGTTTTAATGATGACGTGTGGACTTGCATCTGTGCTGTTACAGGCTTCTACAATGAAGACGTCGAAGTCTGTAACCAAGAAAGAGCTAAGGCTGCTCAAATCTTACTCGCCATTGCTAATTACTGTGCACTCTATAATGGTACCATTATAGACTTGCTGGAAGAACCAGAGTGGACACATGCCTGGGGACAGTTACCGACTGTGATGGCTAATCAGTTTCAAGTCCCGCCTGCCGATAGAATCTATGACTTCTACGCGGCACAAAATGTCAGCCGTGAGGATTTCTTTAAGTACATCAAACGCATTGAAACCGACACGTCTATCTTACCATCATTTATAACAAACTTACTTTACCTGGAAGCCCATCCGGTATTAGCGTCATTTAAAGCAATGATTGACACGCATCTCATTACACCTACTGGTGGACTAAACTACACCGTCATTAATCAGCTAGAACGTCTAGGCTACCGCCATCGCGTGATAGAGCGAGACTTATGTGACCCACTGCGTTGTGGTATAAAACTAAAGAAAGGGGAATTTTATTATGGGTAACTGTGTGTATTTGAGCCGCAATTGGTATGCGGCTCTTTTAGTCTTAATCAGTGTTTCATTAACCGTAAACGTATATTCGATACTGGAGGTCAGTGACCTAAAAGGACAGAAAGCAGAGCTTCTGGTAAAAAAGGAAAACTTACACGACTACATCGATGAGCTCGAGTATACTAATGAAGACCTGTTAGTTCAAATAGGCAGTCTAAAAGACGAGATGGATGAAACGGCGGATATGCTCGATACGTTGCCCTATGCTAAGCTTTGGTCACCCAAACAAAACCTTGCACAATGGCAAGAAGAGCTCTGTCTATCTATCTTACTGTTTGGTGAAGAAAGAGCCGGTTCACGTAAAGACATGGTCTTTATTGCTAACAGTGTCTATGAACGGGTAGGGCTATCGTGGTATGAAGGCAATGCCTGTCTAGTAGCAGCCGAAGGCTATGGGACGCAGTTTACATCTATGAAGCCCTACGCTAAAATCTTAAAGGAGATTGTTTGGGGTAAGGTAAAAGACTTTACACCAGTAGAAGCCCGTAGTAATGCAATCGAAGCCCGTAAATGGGAACAGATACGCAAACTGGCTAAAGATATCCTTTCGGGTAAAGAACGTAAATACATTCAGGCGACTCACTTTATCGCATTAGATAAATTAAAAGTAGTTCCTGGATGGGCAAAGGCCATGCGGCCAGTAGCCGTTTCGTCAGGCCATGTCTTTTTTACCGAGTATGATATTATCGATGGGAAAATCGTTCGCTATACAGAAGACAATCCGTTTAACCAAGCACAATACAATCTTGCAGGTTGGGAAAACCCACAGTACGACACTGCACCAATATACCTAGGGCGCTATTAACGCCCTAGGTTTTATTACACCGACTTTTAAATTGGAGACCATAATGGCTAAGTCACGCAAAAAGAAATATAACCCGAATAAAACCGCCGGTAGTGTCCGTCAGCGCTTTTTTGAAAATATCTGGATTTCGGATAGCTCCGTTGTTTATCAGGCCACCGTGCACAATGCCGACGGTAAAGGGATAACGCCATTAGGGATTCCATCCGATATGCGGGCAACATGGATACGTGAGCTTAATACCAGTAAGTTTCCGTGGACGTTTGTTTTCTTTGCCTTTGACTCGACCGCAAAAGACTTTAGTTATGCCGAGGTACCTGCCTCACGTCCATGCAGTTCTATAGAGCTGATTGACGACATTAACGTGGCTCTACAAGACTATTTAAATGGTTTCGAGCACGGAGTGGATGCCTGGGGTTGGGTTGCTGTTCCTTCTCATACTGTCGACATTGAGGCTAACGCTCTCGCATGGGGTCAGTACTTCGAATCTATAGGTATCTATGACCTAGATAAAATCGAACGTTTTAAAACCATCCGCATTTTAGGAGAAAATCAAAATGGCTTATCAACGAGTAATGTTGACGCTGGACATTAAGCGCCATACAGTGCATGCGTCTATTCTAGAAACATTAAAGCATTTTGCTTACTTATTGGGAGTTGAGCGCTACAAGGAAGCACAGAACCGTTTTGACGGAGAAAAGGCCTCGCCTCGTATTAGAAAGCTTTTCCATGAACTGATGACCTCTACCTTAGATGACCCTACGTGGAAACACAGCAGTATCCAAGAAGGGCCGGGTTATTTTCGACTAGAAGCTTCCTTTATTAGCACCTTAAGCTACGAAGGTGCCTTTGAGCTTTTGCATCTTTTAAGGCACCACTTTAGATGCGAAGCCAACCGCCCCATCATCATTGTACACGTCGAAGGTAGGAATACTTACTTTGTGCATATGGTAAACGCTAAGCGTGAGCTATATCACTGTATCGTACCTTTTACTGACAGCATTAATTTACAAACCCCGCATGATGTACTGGCAGAACGCGTAGCTGAGTACATTGCGGCAAACCATAAAGAAGAGGCGATTTAAAAATGAACACTTATTATATCAAAGTCCGCATTAATACGGAAACCGCAAGTGAGTTAGCATGTAATACCCTAAAGCGTTTAATGGCAGAATGTGGAAACTCGCTGTATGACATTAAAACGCCACCTCTGTCTGAAGTAAAGAGTGGGTTTATTGTCTCCCCAGGACCACGTCAGTACACAGGCGAAGAAGGGCCAGGGTATTTAGGCGCGGAGCTCTATTTTACAGGTACGGGTTCCCTAACGGAATTCTTTAAACTCCTTTATGAACATGTCATTGACCATTCCAACATGTTGTTATTGAAACGACATCGAGCGGTAGGGTTATACACCACCTACTATTACGATGCATCGGATGACTCTCCAATACAGGTGCCGTTATCTAAGGGAGATGGGGCTGAAGCCCTAGATGCTTATTTTACTAACGATTTCAAAATCGGTAACCGTACCCATTTAGGGATTCGTAAAACATTGGAAGGTTTACATGCAGTACTCTGAGTTAGATGTAGCCTTATTTAATCGTTTAGCTAAAGCCCTTTCTTTAAAGAGACTTTTAAAACGAAGAGATAATTACCCGACACAGGGCGAGCAAACGTACCTATGTGGAGCAAGGGAGTTCGCCATTGTTTCACATATCCCTGCTTTAACGATGGCCGGTAAGGAGTACCGGCGCGCAGTGGTGTACGTAGATGAAACAGTAAGAGACGGAATGTTAGAGCAATACCTGTTAGGAGATACGGATGGCAATCCAGTTTAATATCAAAAATGGTTCTACTGTGGTTAATCGCCCAGCCTTAAAACTCGCCACTATAGGGTTTAAGATGACGCAGGGTAAGTCAATGATATTAGAGACGGAAGATTTTGCACGTGCTGTGCTGCTAGCATCAGCCCTTAAGTCGACCGGTGTATCTTACTACTGTAAGGTAAAGCCTACCGGGCGCTATAAACAGGCTGGCTATGCCGTGATACTACGAAACTGGGCAATCATGCTACTCGCACTGTCCTCCATATTGCAGTATGTATTACCTGTGGCTGTAGTTGCGGTTCACTTCTTTAGTATTTTATCGGTAATACTTATAGGGAGAACGTTCTTTAGCCGACACGCGAAAATCTATGGGTTTTTAGCACATTGCTTTAGAAACAACCCAGCTAAGCGATACCATTTCTCAGAGTCGGGACACGGAGGCAGTTATCTTTCTGTTCACTTTAATGATAAAACGTTAGTCTCGGTGTTTAAGAAGGGGAACGTGAAGGAGAACATGTACAATGTACAGTCAGACTATCTATCAACAACGACCGTACTGTCGATTAGTGAAATGATAGTAGCCGATGTAATTGGATTAGTTAAGACACTAAAATAAGATATCTAGAGGTATAGGGTTTCCCCTATACCTCTAGCCTTTTAAACATTTCTTTTTTATTTGTGTGCGGAAATCATGTGAACCAGATAAGAGGATTTATAACCATGACTAAACTTACCATTTCAGACAATGAACTCATGCAGGCATTTACTGGCTTAGGTGCTGAGGTAGACTACGCTCAGCGCATTGTCGAGTTCCGCGCGCAGATTGAAGCTATGGGCATTAACACGCCTAACCGATGGGCATGTTTTATCGGACAGTGTGCCCACGAGTCCGCGGGTTTTACTGTATTTGAAGAAAACCTATATTACAGCTATACCGCACTTATGAAAGTATGGCCTTCACGTTTTCCTAATGCGGCATCAGCAAAACCCTACCATCGTAAGCCTGAAGCCATTGCCAATAAGGTTTATGGTGGACGTATGGGGAATGATACGAAAGGGGATGGCTATCTCTACCGTGGACGAGGTCCTATTCAGCTTACCGGTAAAGATAACTACATTAAAGCCGGTACAGCAATTCGCTTAAACCTAGTAGAGCAACCCTCCTTAGTCAGTGAAGACCCTGTCTATGGCATCATGGTAGCAGCGTGGTTCTTTAGCACGAATAAGAAAGACGGAAAGTCTATCCTAGAATGGGCAGACAACCTATCGCATAAAATGGTTACTCGCATTATCAACGGGGGTTACCATGGGCTAAATGACCGCATTGTAAAGTCAAACTTTGCCCTTTCTGTTTTCGGTATTGACGAAGGTCGATTTAAACGTCCACTTATCCGTCTGGGTGACCGCAGTGATGCTGTCCTAGAAGTACAGCGCTATCTAAAAGCCTTAGGTTATTTACATAGCGCGGATAAAGTATATGGCCCTAGAACCCAACAAGCCATTATTCAGTTCCAGAAAGATCATGGTTTAGTGGCTGACGGCATTGTTGGCGGGACAACCTATTTAACCCTTACCACTCACGTACTACAAAATAAATAAAAGCGGGCACAATATGGAACCATCGATTAAGCGCCACATGGAGGCGCTCGACGCACAGTTAGGAACAGTGGCAACCGCCGCTAAAACCGGTAGGCTAGGAAACATTACGTTACGGGCAGAAATGCTTCCATCGGATGTTGGGTACGCCGATGCCCTTGTCTATATTACGCAGCTTATTAAGCATTACTGCACGCTCTATAGCAGAGGGTTATTACCAGAAACAAAGTCCCTGTCTATAAGCGACTGTAAGCGATTCTCAGAGCGTTTTAAGATAATCGCAGTAAACTATAGCGAACAAGTCTTTACCACGCTCTATCCGACGTCTGCGCGCATTAAAGCGGGTAAACAGAGAATATGGTTACAAAAGCCTTGGTTAGCCGAAGGGCTCAGTAGTCAAGTCGCCATGTTTGAACTATCTATGTTAGCCTTAAAGAAACTCTATGCGCTTAAAGCGCTGGATGGGACTTCCGTAGCAGCAGAGCTAACGGCACCTTTAGTGGACATCATTACTGACATCGTCGTGTCCAACTATTCCCCTAAAGAAATCGAACGTAAGATACCTAAACTAAAGTACCATGTACCTTTAGAAACACCTCCCGTTTTTTTAGCAAAGATTGCTCCAGAGCGCCGCACGGTGTTAACCTCTCTCCCTACACGCCATGGCGCGTTAGGCGCAGTCGTAAAGTCCTATCTTGTTGAGCTAGTCCCTACACAAACGACATTAGTGGGAACTACATTAAAGCCAGGTGACCTGTTTAAAATAGGTCAGCAGTTATACCTGTCGAAGAAACGACAGACTATGTTAAGCTCCATAGACACACTTAGTGTTCACTTGCTATAATAAGGAAATTCATCGATATGCACGCTAAACTCATTTTTGATTCATTAATTAATACCTTTAACAACATGGGGTATAAAATCACCACTAAAGACGCCCGTAAGGTCCGTGATGCGTTTTTAAGTAGCATCATGAACATCGCTATGTCTGGTGATGAACGCCTTACCATACGCCATCTAGGCGTATTCTACAAGAGCCGTGGGAAAATGCGCTTTAAACCCGCTGCGGTTTTTAAGGACCGGCTAAACAATGGGTTTAAGTCAGGTCCTTACCCTTGTTTGTCAAAGCAAGTCATTGATATCATGGAAGCCATATTATCCGAATATCGATGGACACGAGAAGTCCATGAAAGCATCTATCGCAGTATGTTTACCTTAATAGAAACGGAATTAGCCGTCACCGGAAAGATTCGCTTTACAGGTTGGGGTACGTTTTATACGGCAGACGTGGCCCCACGTCATTATGTTACCGCTAAAGACCCAACCGGACATGTGTTTAAACCTCGTCATATGACCGTTCGTTTTAAACCATCGACAGTACCGTCTAAAAACTTACTCAATCTTCATTAAGCCCTGAAAGGAATCCACATGGCTACAACTGCAACTATCGATTTAAACGATGCTGCTTATGCGGACATTGAACTTCGTGATATCTATGGTCCATCTGACTGCTTTATCGAAGAAATCAAACGTTTACTTTCCGTAACGATTGACATCAATGGTAAAGTCCTTATCCGTGGGGAACACAGCCGGTCAGCACGTGAAGTATTACTGCGCATGCTTTCGCATCTAGCCCGACGTTTACCTTTGTCTATGGAAGTGGTGACCGAGTACATCCAGTCACAGCTTTCTATGATACAGTACTCTAAACGGATGCCCGTCATAGAAGCAGGGAAGTTAAAGATTACGGCTAAAACGCCGAATCAAGCGACTTTACATGAAAGCCTAAATGAACACCTACTAAACTTTGCAATTGGTCCTGCGGGTACAGGTAAGACATTAATTACCGTTATGGCCGCCGTTCGTGCTCTACAAGCTGGAGAAGTCGATGGCATCACGGTACTGCGCCCTGCAGTGGAAGCAGGGGAGAAGTTAGGGTTTCTACCGGGCGATGAGCAGAAAAAGCTAGACCCTTACTTACGCCCTATATTCGACGCCTTAGCGGAAATCCTAGGCTTTGAAGAAACCAACAAGTTAGTGGAAGCTGGTATCATCGAAATCTCGGCCTTGGCATTTCTACGCGGCCGTACATTTAAACGTAAGTTCGTGATTTTAGACGAAGCCCAAAACACGTCGGTTGAACAAATGAAAATGTTCGTCACGCGTTTAGGGTATGGGTCGAAGATGGCTATCTGTGGAGACACGGCTCAGATAGACTTACCTAAGGGAATCGAGTCGGGTTTAAAATACGCCATTGACACTTTTTACGAAAAGGCGCCGTCACCTAAGTTTACATTCTTAGACGACAGTGACTGTCATCGTCACCCTATCGTAGAAGAACTCCTAGGGTTTATGCAGTAACATTAAAAGCACTGGGTTACTCCTAGTGCTTTTATTTTCATCATCTTATGTATTATAAAAAGGAATACCCATGTCCATTGCTATTAATAATCTTTTCTATGTTACTGACCCTTCGGTAGTATGGGATTGTGAGTCTAAAATCCGCATACCGGAACTCTTTACATCTGTAGAGATGTACATTACCAAAGATTACGATATTGTCCATGTACCGAATCAAACCGTTTACAAACGCGACCGCGCTATAGCTATCGAAAAGCTCGTCTACAGTGACGTTCCAGATTTAGCAATTAATGGGCAGTCTGTCCACTTAATGCTTTTATTAGCGGGTATCTTTAAACCTTTAAACTTATTACCTACCGATTACGTCTATACTGTAGGTAGCCCACAAGGACCTACGGTAAAGGTACTTAATCTAGAATACCGAGATAACCCAGCAGAGAGTCTATTCTGGCAATATCCTAAAGAAGGGATTCTAGTACCTAATACTGGACTGACCGAAAAGGTTTACTATATCCCCGCACTGAAAGATGTGTATGTAAGAGAAGACGGCGAGATATTAAATGCTTCTTATGCACTATTTGAAAAAGGTGAAAATCGCACAACCTACTACGTGAAATCTAGCGCGGATGAAACTGCTTTATTTGAGCTTACCCAAAAAGAGCTGGTTGCGTTAGCACTAGGGCTCTATGACGCTACGGATTTAAGCTGTATTACTATTCAGCCCGATGGCGTTGGTGGTACAGAAATAGGCCCAATTATGGAACTGTTTACCACGGTTGACTATGTAGGTACAGAAGCACCATCCCCATAACTTAAAGGCTTTCTAATCCTATGACTTATTAGAATTCTCTCAGTATTATCCATAAGGAACTATCCATGTCTAAGTCAGTATTAAAACAAGCCATTATGGCGACACTCGCAGCCTCGTCAGAAATCAGTTCTGTAGAAGCAGCACAAGAAACCATTGCGAGTTTCCAACAGGAACAGCGCGAATTTGAAGAAGCGGTAGAGCTTCATAACAAGCTGGTGACTATCACTGAAAACTGTCGTCCTGCGGACACCCGTATGGCTATCATTGCTGCTAATGAAGCACTGGGCGCTATTCCAGAACTTCAACTACCAATGGTCTCAATGGAGTCCAGCGCAGAAGACCATTACGAAATCGCAATGGAAGGCATCGGTGATATTATCGAGTCTATCTCTAAATTCGTAAAAGAGAAGTTTAAATCTCTAATGGAAAAAGTAGGTAAATTCAAAGATGCCTTTACTTATGTGTTTAAAGACGAAGCAGAACGTGCTGCTGCACTATTATCTCTGATGGATAAGTCACCGGCGTATGTAGAAGGCGACATTGCTTTACCGGAGCCACAGGTACATCTGTTCCAGGCGGGCGGTAAGATAATGGATACCTCTAAAGCGATTGGTGACGTTGTGAAACACAACGAAGCAACGTTTAGTCCAAAAGCGGTTGAAAAAGGTATCGCTGCTATTAAAGCGAATGGTTGGAAAGGCTACGTCGATGGCATGGACGCTATCAGTAAGGTTATGATGGGTCTGGTTAAAGACTTCGGCATGAAGCCAACGAATGAAATCGGTGATAAGCCGGTGAGTAAGACACACGTTGCTTACCGCACAATGACCAAACTCCCAGCTAACTATTACAACTACGTGCTGATGATTGCACGAGTGGTACCTGGCGATAAGCGTGAGTTCTATACGTGGGACCGCGTAGGGTCCATTAACGAAAACGCTAAGTTCGCGACTAACAAGGGCGTTTCTGTAATGCCTGCATTAAAAGAAGCCGAACTTAAGAAAGTCCTTACTGCCATTAAGGATGGTTCTTCATCTAACGTAGAGCGAGTGCAAGCCATCTCTAACTGGGCACGTAACCTAGACGGTTTCTTTGATGCCTTCTTTAAGCAGATGGAAGATTTGACACTAACCAAAGAAGAAGTAAACCGCCTGTATACAGATGTGTATAGCCTAGCAACGTTTAGCTTCTACGCTATGTCAGATAATTTAGACTATCATGACCGTGTGTTTGGTGCTTATCTAAGCGTTGCAAAACGTCACTTTAAATAAACCATAATTAATAGTCCTAGGAGCATCGGCTCCTAGGACTATTAATGCTATTTCTCTTTTTTAATCTTTTTCAAAAGTAACCAGGTGGTAATTCTGCTTACCGCTGATGATGTCAGTAGCCTCCCAGCCAAACCTATACCCCCATAGGGTAAAGACTTTAAAGGTTAGTAATGGGTTGTCCGTTTCGTACTGGTAGTACTTTGCATTGTATGCAGTATTACGCATTGTCCAGAATGTCGAACAGATGAAGTTAAAGTAGGCGTTCTTACCACCCCTTAAGTTTCCTAGTTCAAAGGTATTGCCGAACAATACATTCTTTTCAATATACTCGACTTGCTTAGCGATATGGCCACGGAACGGTTTACCAATGACTGGGTAGTGTTCCCCGGTAACGATTTTCTTTAGGAAACCTAAATCTACGGTATCGTAGTTAGAGTCGTCGTCTACCCAAATCCATACCGCCCAGTACCAGAACTGGAAGGTTAACCACCCTATATGCTCCTTAGGTACCTCACCTCCCATCTCAAAGCGCGTAGACTGAAGTAGCCATAGTGTTTCCTTAGAAACGGGATGGCGCTCATAGAGACGCTTTAACCAACGCTGTTCTTGTAGGATATAGTTATAGACGTAATAACGTGCAGGTTCACGGAACCACACTACACACCAATACACAGGCACGCCGACGACTTTACGGATGCCGGTAATCGAAGTTACCATAAAAAAATAAATGTAACGATAAAAGAAATAAAAGAGTTCTTTCATTAAGGGCTCCCTAGCCATGGTTAATGTTATCATAGTGATGTAAACCACCCATGGGATTCCTAAAGGTAAATATTAACGATACGCAAACATCCCATGTTACTGATAAAAGAGGAAAGGTTATGAAAGATAAACTGACTGAGTTTTTAAATGCAAACCCAGAAGTAATGCAAGACTGGTTAGAAGGCGGCAGTAATATAAAGTCTGTCTATAAATCCCTCATTCGTGAACAACTGGGCAATCCAGTTATATTCTTAGATGTAGATGAAGTCATACAAGTTCATCGTGCTCACTTACAGGGTCTCATGATAGACCCCGTTGCTGTAGAGCTGATTCAGAGACTCTGTGACCTAACGGGGGCGAGAATTGTCTATGCTAGCGTATGGGGTACCTTTATGAACGATGGTATTACGGCGTCTTCTATTCACGAAGCGTTTGGCTTTAAAGGAATGTCATTGATGCAGACTGCGGATGGCACAGAAATGCCATGGCGTCTAGAATCCGTAACTGGAAGTGGTAACCGTGGACGCTCTGTTCAGAAGTATCTGGCTGATAACCCACACATTAAAAACTATGTCGTTATTGATGACAGTTGGTCTGATTACATGGAAATACTGGATAAGGTCGTTGCACCAGACGGCATTGAAGGCTTCGGCGTTCGTGACTTCTACCGTGCTAAAGACATACTCGTACACGGACAGGTTCGCTCACCTGAAGAGACACGTCTGCCCTTTATTTACCCGCACCGTTCTCAAGGTTGCGTACGTGATATGAAAACGCCATTAGAAATCTGGCAGCTAGAACAACAAATTAAAGATAAGGAAAGCTAATGTTAGATAAGAAATGTAAAATGTGTCTTAAAGAAGGCATGGTCTATGACGAACGTGGTTCCGTGGACCGACATGTTGTGATGGGACACTGCGGGCATTGTGGTGCGCTTGTGCGTAAGCAAACCAAACCTATGGTGTCCATGGAAACATGGTTAAACATAAAGGATGAAGTATTAGTCCTTAATGAAGCAGAGTCTGACGGGTATTGGGATAAACACGCGGCGCTTAATAAGGCACTGGAGTACCTTAAAACCAACGAAGTCTGCACGACTTGTCATACAGGACACGTGGAACCTTATGCCGACCTTAGCTTAGGTGAAGAGCCTACACCGCTGATACTCTATCGTAAGTGTGGAAACCCAGACTGCGCATCCGAACCAGTAGTTTTTACGGATGACGAATCCGACGTTCGCGTGATCATTGACTGTTTACGTGGCATGGAGAACCCAATTGCCGTAAGTCTGTCCGTGTTATACGAAGCCCGTTTATTAGGGTTTAAAGTACATGACGACGAAGGTCACTACTTAGACATCGATTTTCTGGCACAGCAAATAATGGAGCACGCTAATGATCATCAGCAGTAAGCATGACGTAGACAGTCACGTCTACAACTACATCCATGACAGTGGCGTACAGACTACCGTTAAAGTCTCACCATCGGGTCACTACCGCCAGGACAACTTAGACCGAACACAACCGGTTACTCAAGATAAACGTAAATACTCGGTTATCATCTCTTCGTCTGTAGGCTGCCCTTTAAGCTGTCAGTTCTGTCATCTAACCTTACTGAATAAACCGCATCGTGCGCTGAGTCATAAGGAAATCACGGATAACGTACTGGAAGCGATTCACGTCACCCGTGACCATGAAGACTTAAGTAGTCGCTATATCAAGCTCTGCTTTATGGGGGAAGGGGAAGCCATCCTAAACATCAGTAATGTCCGAATAGCGGCACTGGACATCATTAGTGGCGTAATGGAGCGAGGATGGGCAGCGGGGTTAGACGGTGTAGACATCGCCACCGCTTTCCCAAATGTAGGGGTAGGGAAACTCTACGAAATCATCGCCTTTAACCATGAGCTTTCTGTTAAGTGGCCTCTAAATCCGCATAACTACGAACTAAACGTTCGTGGGGAGTTTAGGTCAGTCGTCCGCTTGTTCTACTCAATGCACCATTCTAACGATGTCGACAGAGCGAAGCTCATGCCGGGCACGGCACCACTAAGCGACGCATTACGCCGACTAGGCACCATTGCCAACAGTTCGGTAAACTTAGTTATCCACTACATGTTTATTGAAGGGGTTAATGACAGCTCAGACCAAGTCAATGAACTGGTCAATCTCATTAATGGGTTAGAGTATGCGTATAAGATACAGTTTAGAATCTTACGCTATAACCCGCCTAATGCAGATACTCGTGAAAGTCCTAGACTAAAAGACATTGTCAGTTATCTACAAGACGACTTAGCCGTGGACTTTATTAAGGTACAGTATTCTGCAGGTGAAGCTATTAAAGGTGCATGCGGGATGTTTATGGACGATATGGTCGAGGTTACTCATGGCAAAGCCTAACTGGAAACTACGTCGGGTTACCGTAAAGTTAACCCTAAGTTGGGTCACGGTAATGTGTGGTTACTTGCTCTATCGTGGTAATGGGGAATCCATGCTGCATGAAACATTGGTGTCTAATCTACTGCTATTAGCGTTTTTAGTGGTTGGCGGCTATGTGTTTGGAGTCGCATCCGATAACCATGTTAACGGCAGTGGTGAAGAAGACACGAGTGGGTCAGGTAAGGACACGGCATTAGGTACATGGTCAGAACGACGTAAGGTCATTCTAAGGGCACTGGTACTTTGCGCGGGAGCACTTACCTATTTAATGCTCTACGGGGAAGACAGCACGTTAAACAGCACCTTTGCATCAGGACTATGTCTGTTCTATGCCGGCGTAATTAATAGCTGGATATTTGGCGGCGTCTATGACGACTACGCCATTAAGCAAAAACTAAATAAGGAATAAACTTCATGTTTATTAACAAAATACCGTCTAGTCGCTTGCGGCTATGGACTTTAACTAATATTAGCTTTACGAGTGTAGTATTATCCGTGTGTCTATTAGAGGTCTTGAGCTTATACCTTAAGACTGGAGAAACATTAACATGGACCGGAGTTACATTAGCCGACTCTTTATGGGTGATTGGTTTATGGTGGGTAGGTTGCATTATACTCTATGCTATCCTTGACTCACTAACCTATGATAATCGTCATATTGAATACCTTAATAAAACAGGGCGATGGCATTGGGCTCCTATTGTTATTTTGGCCGTTGTTATTAATGCCTTGGTTGAAGAACCAACACAGGGTCCGATTATAGCCACTGAACTCGTACTTCATGCCTTTACTAAAATGGGATACTTTATTGTACTCTATCCCTTTATAGACGCCGTGATGGAAGGGGTATTAAATCCTTACGAAAAAGGACGTATCCTAGACCGCTTTTTTATTACGCGTATACGCAATACTACGGCATGGCGCCGGTACGTATTTCATGCAGGTAGACTGCAGTGGGACATTAGTCTAGTCGGCCCACGTGGGCCTGAATTCATGGTTACAGTCGACCCTGATGGAGAAGAACAGTTTCACCTATGGATAAACTGTGGTTTGTTTGGCATCGGTTTCTCCTCTGCCCAAATCCCTTATCTAAGCAGTCGTTTATTTAAAGGACATTATCGGTTAGGGTTTTACACGTGTACAACGCACCTATGTATTGCCCTTATGGAGAATGAAGACTTCCGTGGTTGGCAAGGGGGTAGAAACTTTATCTTTCACTGGGAGACTATGCTTAAAGGTAAAGAAACGGTAGAGTGCAGTGAGGAAGTATCGCGAGGATGTTTTCAGTTCCCGACTATTCCTCAAGAAGGCTATCCAGAAGAACAGCTAACATTACAGGTAACTTCCTGTATACTGAAACGTCGCTATAGCCGATGGTTCTCACCGCCTGACCTAGAACGCTTCCATGTGTTCACCAAAACCGATGAAAAGGTAGCACGTGTACCTGGCAAGGGAGAAAACGGGTGGGACTGCGACGATGAGTACGGAATTGACGTATGGTTAGCCGCTCGACCGATTACAGCTATGACGCCTAGACAGGCGGCTCAAGAAGTCATTGCTGATCTAGCACAAACTCGCTCACGTCGTTAGACGTGAGCTTTACTGCTATAAGGATATGATAAATGAACATCGATGGATTTGAAACCCTCAGTCTTTACCCTAAAGAAAATATAGCGAGTTTTAAAATCCACGCTGCTAGACGAGAATATCTAAACTTTCTAGTAAACCACGAAGTCCGTGTGGTATGCCCTAAGTGTGGAAGTAAGCAGATACAGCTTATGCCAGACGGAACTGTAGATAAGCCCGTATGGCGCTGCCGTTTAGACAAGGAGCGTTTCTCCGTAGACGGCATTCCTCTTGCCTGGCCCCAGGTTACACTTTTTGAGTTTATGACCCGCGTAAGAGCAAAGGTAGCGGAGTCACCTGACCACCTACCTCTCTTTACCCAACTTAAAGAACGGATACTGACAGGTGTTGATGACAGCATCAGTTATATTGAAAAGTTAAAAGAACAACACCCGTATTGGGCAACTACCATTAACGATATTGAGCGCGATGCTAAACTGCTCTTTAACAGCGAGGTATAGGCAATGGGTACTAACCTAATTGATATTTTTGTAGCGCTATTAAGCCAGCCTATGGCAAAGAAAGAGTACTTAAACTTAGGGTACTTGCAGATACGCGTTAATCGCCTTATTATTAAGATTACTGACATTACTGTAATTGCAGGCACCTACTGTGTCACTGGCACCATCATTGGTAAATTGAACGTTTCGGGGAAACACGTTTATTACGATGCCCCTAAAGAACTCATTTTACACATCAACGATGAAAATTGTCACCACTACGAACATACGGCAGATATGCCTACGTCGTATCTGCAAGGAAGTCTGCGCTTATTAGAACACGTTAGGGGCGGCGACCCTATAGACGTAGTCAATGACGCTGTTAACAACATGCAGTTAATCGGTCTCTACAATCCCGCGACTCAAGAGTTACTCGAGTGCTTAATCATACCCGCTAGTGGCTATGACCATACGCGAATGGATGGGGTAAGTAAACACCTTTACTACGACTTACAGTTTTTATGTCGTACAGCGAATTCTGTCTATTCACTGCCGGGACTAAAGCTTACTTATGCCGAACTCATTAGCTATTTACATAACTACCTTATCGTTCCTAAATTGATAGCGACAACAGGCGACGCTCGCTTATACGCCGATGTGCCAGAGTGGGCGTATTTAGGTAACATGTAGTCTTTAATAAACGTATTTCCATATAAACAAAACTTATTATACCCTAAGGATTAAATGATGACTGAGTTTGAAAAAGCATTTGGTGTTCCGTCCAATGACCCTTCTCTAAGAGGGGCTTCGTTTCTAGCCCGACGAAACGAGTGTTACCGTTATGTTGGTGTACATACGCCTGACCCTTTAGGTGACAGTTATGTTGTACTACAATGCGCCATAACTGACGAAATTTACATGCGCAGCGAGATGATTAGCTGGGGCGCATATAACCTGATGTTAAAACCGGAAAAGGGGAAGCTCATCTATATCGAAGGTGTAGACTCTGTAGGGAAAGCCACACAGACTCGTTTATTAGCGGCGCATCTACGTAGTCTAGGAAAATATGTGGTTACCTTAACCTACCCTAACTATGGTAAACCGATTGGTCAAATCATTAAACGTTATTTAAATGGAGAGTTCGGTGAAGCGTCTACTATACATCCAGAACTCATAAGCTGCGCGTATGCCTTAGACCGAGCTAAAGACTCCAGCTTTATTAAGCAGGCACTAGAAGACGGCCACTGGGTTATCCTAGATAGAAGCCCCTATTCTAACAGTGCCTTCCAAGGAGGTAAGCTCGACCATGAAGACGGGATGGTGGTAGCACGTCACCTAGCAGCATTAGAGTTTGATGCAGTAAACTTCCCTAAACCAGATAAAGTGTTCTTCTTAGATGCTAAACCATCGATAGCGATGGAGCTTATGGCTTCTCGCTCTAAACATGCCAGCGTTGCCGCTGATGGTAAGAAAGACCAACATGAATCTAATCATCAACTCTTAGACTCAGCCTATGGCATCTATAAAGCTCTCTGTGAAGAGAACAGCGAGTGGGAAGGCATTCCTATCATAGATACGCAAACAGAGGCTCTGCGTACACCAGAGGCCATTAGTAAAGAGATACAGTCATTTGTATCGCAATGGATAAAGTAGGGTAGACTGATAGATACAGGGAGTAGCACTGCGCTACTCCCTGTGTTTCTATATTGTTTAAAACCTATATTACTTCAGTGAATGACTCTATTAATAAAGGTGAAGAACATGAACGCACAAAAAACATTTGAAGGCTACCATCCCGTCTTAGGTTACCGTTTAGTACACAACGAGCCCTTCTACCCATCATGGACGCTGGAAGTTATGGACGCGACCGTCACGGATACTGTGTCCTTAGGTTTACTAAGTGAAGGAAACCTTAAGGATGCCCTTCTAGCGTTTTCTCTAAAGTATCCAGGTAAGCAGGTTGCAGCAACCTCTATGGCTCGCCATCGTGCCGTGGCTTTGGACGGTGAGATAGTTAAAGAGCGTAAGTACGCTGACTTCTACCATGTTACAGATGACATCGAAGCTGAAGAAGAACGTATTTTCGACGGCATGTTACTGGCTGACCACGATGGCATGGGCGGATATCTGACAACAAAATAATTTAACTTGGGAATAGGGCATATCTGCCCTATTCCCATTTCCTACTCCCTTTCTATTTTTATTATGAAAAAAGGATGACGAAAAATGACTACAGTGGTACTACACAATAATAAACTTTATGCTGACCGTAAACGCTCCACCAACAGTTATTTTATCGAAGGTGATAAAATTTGCTTTCTCGATGAGAACACGGCCGTTGTATGGGCTGGCCCTGCTGGGATTATAGACCTCGTAACAACAATTGTAAATTCACCTAGAGAACCCGTCTTTTATCCATCGCGTGACAAAGTGGTATCTATATTTTACTGCGTAAAAGGCCAATGTCCTGAAACATGGACAATCCAGCAGGACATGAAAAGTCATGAATGGTCCCTAGTTAATCGCTTTCGAATAGAAAGCAAAACCACTGGTTCAGGCAGTGGTTATGGATATGCACGTGGCGCATTGCTAGCGGGAGCCGATATTTTGGATGCTTTAGATATCGCAGTGATGTTAGATAACTATAGTGGTTTTGGGTTCGATGTTTTAGATTTAACCGATTTTACAATGACTAAAATTAAAGGAGCAAAGTAATGTTTATTTATGACGATAAAACCATTTACCTGTTTTCAGACACAATGTGCCCTCTAGGCAAAGAAACTCTGTATCCGATAGTACATGAATTCGAACGCGGCTGGTTACTTTTAGACCGAGCAGGTGCCCTTACTACGGCGATGTGTATCGTCGAAGAAATGCTAAAAACGAGAACGCTCGAGAACAAAGCAGTACAGAGCACCTTACACATCATCGACTGTCAGTCAACCTTTATCTATGTGCCGCGCCGTATTGACTTGCCCATTTATAGAATCATTGGCGGTAGAGCAGAAAACACATCGGTTAGTATTGCTAACCCGGGCATCGGCGTACTACCAACAGAGCACGGAGAATACACCGACGAGATGATGGGTGCCCTTGCATACCACAAAGGGAATATTCCAAAAACGTTAAAGGGCATCAATGGAAAGATGGGGTTTACTCTTTTACCTGGTATCGCATACCGAATGTCTGTAAAGAGTAATCAACGCGTCCTAAAGCATATCCGGAACTATAACTGAAGCATTAAGGGGGAGGGTATGTGTAAAGAAGAGCATCGACACATAATCGCTTTAATAGGTGCTATACGCGATTCACATCCCGACATGTTGAAGCTTTATATGGAAGGGCAGTGTTTTAACTTTGCTCAGATACTGAGAACCCAATTCCCTGGTGGTGAGTTCTGGTATTCCCATGTCGAGGGACATATGTACTATTTTTACAAAGGTAAATGGTACGATATCAGGGGAGTCCATCTAATGGAACCCATGGGCAGCAGTCGGTACAGTTTTCTCGATGGAGACCCAGCCCATCGTTGGGGCAGAAGGGACAAACGTAGACTGATATAGATAAGCTTAAATAATGCACGCTGTTACTTTATAGGGAGGTGTTAAAAATGTAACTCTTCCTTGACCATATATTACCCCCCTTAATTACTGATTAGGCAGGAATACACGTGTATTCCTGCCTGTCTATTTTTTAACCCCCCCTCCTTTTTTATAAGGTGATTTTAATGACTACGATTCTAACAACTAAAGACCGTGTTTATTCCGATACGCAAATGGGTAATGGATCCATGGTTGCTAACGAAAAGGTCTTAAAATTTATTCCTATGACTGAAGGACGTATCGCTTATTGCTGTGGTACTGTTCCTAACATCATGGCGGCTATTTGTTTACTAGAGGACCCAGGGCGACACAAAGACCGCCTTAAGGAATCAATTACTGAAGTTACGACGTTACGCATTCTCCATTCCGATGGGTTCCTCGAAGCTCAGAAATTTACAAAGAATGATAAAGCACCGTCCATGAGCCCATTATTATGGCACGGTTACTCAACCCATAAAGCTGTGGGGAGTGGCACGCCATTTGTAAACGAGTTTTATCGCATGGGCGGAATAGACCCTTTAAAGGCGATGGCTCATGCGGCTCGCTTTGATACCGCCACTGGGAGTAACTTTGTTAGTATTCCAAGACAGTGGAACAAAAATGTAGGTTGTCTACTTACTATACATGGCGAGGGGCGTAAAAAGGATAAAACTCTTTTACTAGAACATCCAGAGGACAAAAACTGGGCGCTGAATGTTCTTATGGGTGTCTCAGAATCCCAAGTATCTGTACTTAGCAGAAAACTATGAAGTCGTAAGGAGGCGTTAAGCCTCTAGACCGATACTGTTTCAACCCCGTATCTTTTAAAATCACATCTTTAATCGAAGAAGGAGTTCCAGATGAATAAAACAACCGCAGTTATAAACGGAGTGTCGCTTACTGAAGGGCAAATAATGACGCTTTGGGTAGCATTAAATTCTTTTAACTCTAACCTAGATGCGCATGGTCTTGGCACTGACCCGGTCGGCATTGGGATAACCAATGGGTACAAAACCCGTATTAAGGAACTGTACCCTCTATTTACAGGCACGGAAGAAGGTCCTGCCCTACATCCTGATACGGCGGACATGGTTGACAATACCGTACTTGCACTTAAGGCTAAGTTACTTAATGCGCAGGAAAAGTATGAGTTAAAAGATGGAGCACTGTCGAACAAGAACATTACTGAAGACGACGGGAAACGCTTCTTTGTGTCACCAGAGGGCTGTGTTAAAGCATTACACGGCCATCTGCTCAAGGGGGACATCCTCGACAGCATGGCCTATTTAGTCTTTCTTCATCACATGACTGGTGAAAGCGATAAGGTTGATGTATTAGCAAGCTACTTTGGAGGGATTAATAATGGCTAAGGGTAACGATGGCGCTGTTAAAGGTGAAGCTAAGAACAACACTGTGTGGATGAGCCCGGCGGGAATTAAGGCGCAGAAACACAAACAGTTATCCGCGGTATCAGTTAAAGTACTTCATTTAGGTGGCGTAAAAGAGCTGTTTCTTTCTAGAACACTTTTTACTAAGCGTGAGATTAGTGAGAGTGATAAGGAGGCACTAATGGATCATCTACGACGCAATGGCGGTGACTTAGATGGTGATACAGTAATGTTAATTCACGAAGTTTACCCTAACCTCATGGTTTATGTAAATCTCCTTAACAACACGGTTAAAATCATTTAATAAGAAGGAAATTCAATAATGAATACTAATATGACAAAACCAATTGCAATTATTTGCATTGGTCCTGGGTGTTCAGGGAAGTCTACCTTTGCTCGCAAACTGGTTGCGGAAAAGCAATTTGTCGAAGTGAACCGCGACAGCATTCGTTTTCCTGATGGGGTTATCGATTGGTCAAAGTGGGAAAGCACTCCAGCTAACGAGCAGGAAGTAACGGACGACTGGAACCGTCGCTTAGATAATGCAATTTGCTTAGGTAAGAACATTGTTATTAGTGATACTAATTTAAATGTTAATCGCCGTGAAGAATATTTGTCACGCAAGCTTACCTTAGCGGGCTACGAAGTAGAACTGAAGTACTTTGTAGAAAATCTACTTACTCTATTGACGCGCAATGCCGAGCGCGATAAAGACGCTCTGCCTGAAGAAGTTATCGTTTCGCAGCAACGGAGACTACTCCGTGAACTAATGGACGAAGCCGATGACGTTTTAGCTTCCATTCGTAACTAACTTAAATAGGTAAGGTTTAAAAGACAAAAGAACATTGAGTAGTTCTTCTGACACCTTGCCTAACCTTAGTTTTCCCCATTAACAATAGTCTATTATAAAAGGTAATATCCCAATGAAACATATTAAGCATGTAACCCTCGTTCAGCTCGAGCTCAGTCTCTCTATGTGTGTTATTAAGAATAACGGAAACGTAGTCGATGCTATAAACATGGAGATGGTCTTTTCGTCAGGTACTTCCCATGAGTCTATTAAAGACGAAATTAGTAAGGTACTTTCCACCTTTAGCGTGGAATCCATGGAAGCAGGAAACATTAAGCCTCATTATGCCGAAGTCGCTAGCCGTATGTTAAGCAGTTTTGAAAATGCATGCCTACACGCAATAGATACTGCACCAGAGGACGATATACAAGGAACGCTGTTTAATTATACTTCCCCTTTAGAACCTCACCTACATGGCTCAGGTAAGATGTCAGCTTGGCGTCGTTGATAGGACTGAACCTCAGTAATACAGTAAAGCCCTTGCTAGAGGAGACCTTATTCTCCTCTAGCAATAACACGTTACTTTTTTATGAACACGCGATAGACATCGTTATGGAACGTTGCCCGTGAAAGTGGATAACGCTAATATAGTAGGTAAGCTTAAACGTATAGGAAACCATAATGTTAAATCCAAGTGTAAAAAGACGCATATTGCGTGAAGTAGTTGCTAACCACCTAAAAGGTGAGGAAGAAGTGTCGATGGAAGGCGTTTTCGATATTGTTAAACGTTTCTTCAAGGGTGGAGCGGTCTCCAAGACTTTAAAACAGGACAGGCAAAAATACTGGAAAGATAATGTCGGACATTACCTTAAAGTTATTGAGCTGGCTAAAGAAACGGTTACAAAGTCTACCAGCGATGAATACACGCTTAATCTTAAGCGCATTTCGGGGCTTGTTCCGTCTAATGGCAAGGATTTTGATTTGGCATACTTAACAAGCTTCTTTGAGGATTATTATTCTACTAGAGATGCGTATGTTAGACTTTATGACTTTTTTATAGCAGAGATGGTAAAACTCGCTAAAAAGAAACACATTACGGAAGCCGACATCAAGGCCGCTGGAAGTAGAGTGACACAAGAAGGTATTAAGGTCATTGATATTAAGGAGAAGGCTACCTTCTCTTCTAAACATGGTGGACAGCGCTACAAGTTAATCGGTAACTCACCTGACCTGGCTGACGTACCTTATGTATCGGGTAATCCAGATGTTTATTGGGGGATAGATGCGTGGAAACAAAGAAGTAAAGTGACGGAAATGAGTCCGGCTAAACTTTCTAAAGATGAAATGCTAAAAACTCTGTCACTTCTAGAGAAACTCATTAAAGCGGTTATCATTGAGCCATGTGACTCATTCAACAAAATTGATAAACTTTCGAGTACAGTCGGTTTTACCGTGGCTTCAAGCGAAGACATCATTACTGATGACGAATGGGACGAAAGTAGTAACCCTATTAAAGACCGTTTTTTAACATGGGATGACTATTTTTATTACATTTCGTGTTTCGACCCATCTGATGATGCCGGGCTAGATGAATGGTGGCTAAGTACCGACATTGATTTTATTGATGCCATAATCGAACCCGTCGCCACCGCCATCGATACATTCCGATAACTCATCTTTTTGATTTATATTGAAAAATTAGACAATTACTAGAGGAGACCTTAGTCTCCTCTAGTAATATCAATCTTCCTTTTTTAATGAAGCGGTGCCCCAGCACGAATGGCTTGCCTTGCTTGATGCGCTATGTAAGGAGACAGTACCTCTCCGTCTACACTAAGCTGAGCTGGTAATGTCGGATTAACTACACAGGCTACAAAGTCTTCGTCCTTCCCATTGCGTGTCGCAATACGTGATACCGCTAGTGCAGGAAAATGAAAGTTCTTAGGGCCACTTTCATCAACGAGGTCTAGGTATATTACACCACTAGGAATATCATACGTACAGGAACGCATGACTTGTCTAGCCGTACCCCCTATCTGGAATAGCCGATATAGGTCATGCCCTATAGTGGCTATTGGAGTATCCCCTGTTTTCCAGTCCTCGTCGTAGCGGGCTACTTTACCCGTAACAGGGTCAGCATGTCCAACCTGTATCCAAAGTAGTACATCCGTCATTTCTTTCTGGGTACTAAGTCGCCCCATAGCATGACTAAAGTTTGTCCATCCCATAGGCATAATGTACGACATTAGGAAGCCGTAAGTATCTGCTTCTACCGTCATGTAGGTTCCCCTTAACGTTATAGTGCATATAGGTGAGGTAACGCCCTCACCTATTCGCTAACTTTGACTTTTTTACTTTTTAATAATGGTTTGCTCTGCACGGCGGGTGTCTAAGACGTCATTACCCTTTCTATTTATATAAAGAGGGAAGTTACAGAACGTAGCTAATGCGTTACCCATGTTAATGGCCACTTCGCGCACTGTAGCGTGGCAATTGACCCCAGACCTGAGCTCGGCCACGTAGACCGCATTGTCAATCGGATACGACGCTTCTACGTCGACTAGAGAACCCATAGGTAACATGTATTCTATGTCTTCGGACGGAATCCCTAAAGCACGTAACTGGCTAGCTGCGGCGTGGACTTCACCCAAGATAACATTAACGTCATCATAAACGCCCGCATTAGCGAATTGCTCACGGTACCAACTATGCAAGGTACCTGCTTCCATTAGACTACGACGAATGTTCCCTTTACGGTGACGGTTTAAATCACGGAAACCACCAAAGTCGATACTATAAGCAAAGCTAGCACGCCCATAGTGACCAATATCGTCTGGTAAACGAGCGTGTCTAGGGCGTTCCCACAACTTTAGGTCACGTGTGTAGCTGTCTAATCCATCCACATCTAAAGTGTTTAGATTTAGAGAGATTAAGCCTTCTGGTACAGAACCGTCGTCGTTTAATAGGAACCCGGAATGTTTTGTCAACCAGTCATTAGACGCAGCATCTTTTACAGTGAAAGAGCTTGGGTACTCGGCAAGCATTGCTTCTAGTATATCAGATGCCATCTGACGAACTTCTAGGTTAGAATGATTTGCTAAAATACCGATGACCTGACGGAAGTTCTCTAAGTTACCATCCCATACCCCAACTGTTTTAAGCCCTGACGGTAACAAAGAACGACAAATATCGAATGAACGTGGGCGTACAGTAGCTTCCCATTTAGCATCACTCACGTCGTCTGGCTTTTCTAAGTTGGCCATTAGGGAATCATAAACACGGTCTAGTACACGGGTATACGTAGCCATAAGTATGTCAGTGATGCGTAAATATGTCTCTAGCGCATCTGGGTGAGCTTGAATGCTTTCTGGGATAACAACGTTCTCAGCAGAGAATGGAATATAGCGAGTGGACGATTCCTGACCTGCATAGAGTGGATTTAAGTTCTGTAGATGGTTGATAGCAATCATAGAAATGCCCGTAATGAAAACCTTGGAGCTTGAGCACTTGCCAATTGAGTCATGTCCGTAACCTATTAGGTATGTAGACATAAACTTATCAGCGCCTTCGCGCATTACTTTCTCTAAGTTCGCTCTAGGCCCATCCTTAGAGCGGCTACATAAAGCAGACAACATTGCCGAGGCTTCAGCATTCATGCCGTACTTTGCTGAATCCACAACAGTAATAGTTAGGTTCTTTGCTTCTTGATTAAACGAGTTATTTCCACTCATTGTCATTTTCCTTTTTCTCTTAATGATTTTAAAATAGTATTCGTTAACTCAAGGTATTCATCTGTCCCATAATTAACTACACGTGTTTCAGTAAACCCTTCTGGAAGCATTTCTGACGGAAGCCTTTCCCCTTGGAGTTTCTCCCCCAGTTGCTTTTCGAGGAAATAACTAATATTTTTATCTACATGCCAGTAGTCCAGAATATAACTTTTAGGCCATAGCACGCGATAGTGTTTCAGGCGGCCTCTCGGTGCGATGGAAGTCCCATATTTAAAAATATTTTTACCTTGATAGGTTCCAAGGTAGATTAAATAAATGGCGGTAGTTTCTTTCTCATCATTGCATTTTTGGCACCCATATAGGTTATAATAACTCCGTGGTGGAATATTAAGTTTATGTCCGTAACGACACATTACCCAATGTGGAATCAGTTGCCCGAGCCACTCCTTGGATAGAACCTTAAACATGTCCCCATATAACGTATTCAGCTTAAACTGAAAATCATCAATTGTTCTGATGGTATCAGTATCACACATGCTACAACCATGGCCATTCAACAGGTTATAAACATGTTGTTCTCTCTGTCCATGAATGGGACAAACGAAGCTTATTTTTGAATCCGTGCCCATATATGTATTCTCTATAAACCTATACTTATCTCCGTGAACACTTTTAAGCTTACCATGGACAATACTAAACGGTATGATTCTATCACGATCACATGCCTCCTTTGAACATCTAGGGCAGCCGGTTGGCGACTGGAGGTGCGATAAGGGGGTTGCAGTGAACTCCCCATGTGTTTTGCAGACTAGTGTGATTTTAGTATCCTGATTAATATAGTCGACGAGACTATAATCAAAAAGGTTTCCAAATTTCTCTTTGCTTAAACCGATGAACTCATTATTAGTTCTTTTAAAGTGCTGCCGTCGGACTTCAATACCGCAAGCTTTACATCCGGCTGGCTTTGTTTTTCTCGTGTGATTTCCAATACTCTGGGTGAAAGGGCCATGGTGTGGACAGAGTATATTTACATGGTCGGACATACGATCGAAGTCAACAAGTGAATAATCGTATTTATCACCATGTGCCTTTTTTGCCCTTTCTAGGAAAAGGCTATATTTTATGCTATCCATGACCTTTCCCTTTTATTTTTAGTGCATATAGGTATCTAGATAAGCCAGAGCCTCATCTGGAAAGTATTTGGGTTCTTCGCCTGGGACAGGCAGTCCCTCTTTTAAAAAGATACGTAAGAGTTCTTTTAACTGTGTTAAGCTGATAGTTTCTTGTGTATCATGGATTTCTTTAAGGAAACCATGATAGCCGAATGTAAAGGTATGGCCTTCGTGGTCGAAGTTCCCCCAGCTTTTGTGCCAGCCCCATATGGTGCCACCGAAGAAACCAAAGATGCAGATAGCCGTCCAGTACTCCTGCTCTGTCTTTAAATGGATTTGCTGGTCTAACAATTTATCACGGATAGCCTTAACAGGTACCGGGTAGGTATCTAAGTCAGGTAACGTAGGTGCTCTAAATACAACACACTCTTTAAGAGCATCCCAGTCATCGTTAAAGATAGCTCGGGCAATCATTAGTCCGATAGACGGACCCTTTTCGTTGAATTCCATTTGGGTATTCCTTAATCGTCAATTTCGTCAATGGGTAGGAGAGGTACGGTTTGTCCTGCTAAGGCATGGGTACAGTCATTCAGGTACTGGATATTACCCTCCTTAATAAAACTATGGCAGCGGCACGGAGTGCGTTCCTCACCCCAAGTAAACTCTACGAGTAATGAAGGGGATAAGGTAGGTTTATCTAAGTCACCATTAAACAGCCATGTAGGTCGATTAGGTACGTCTTTTACTGTGTAAAAGACATGCTCCATTTTACATCCGGCGCAGTAAAACTCAAATATGCCAGGGACACTACCGAACGGTCTTACTTTACGCTGAGACATTATAACACCGCCTTATTTAAACATTCCGAGATATTTACCGACTAGCCATCCTTTATGGTTTACTACCCATGGACCATAGTGACCTTTAATCGTCACTCTTTCAACTAACCCTAGGTCAACTAAGCTACCGCGGTCTGCTTTAGAAGGCATGTCACCATCCTCTAGCCCTTGACTCATGCCAATCTTTTGCAGGGTTTCCTTTTGACCTCCGGTTAAACGCTTACCGATAATCACGGCATAGGCGTTTTTAATCCATTCGGACTCATCATCAGCGAACAGCATATTGGGTTCTTTAAAGACAACGTTTAACCCTTCAGCTAGGTAGAGATGATCACGCGCAAAGGTTCTGAAGAACTCTACGTCTTTATAATGCGAAGGTAAGTATTCGACATCAACCTTTGTCATTAGTTCACCGTAAGCGGTGAGCTGTTTCTTCACGAACTCTTCTAAAATACGTACGACGTCATCTTCATCGAGATTAGGGCCGAAGAGTTGTTCTGGATAACGATTACTGTAAAGTTTGCCATCACTGCCTACATTAGACAAAGTAATGTAGCGTTTGGCTTGTTCGAGTTGGGTAAGATTCATGGTAGGGTTCCTTATTGAGATAGTCTATCATAGTATCTCAACAGTCGATTAAATAACACAAGGTGAAATTCTATAGTAAGCTACTTAGATAAGGACTACCCACATGTTACGTAACAGTATTACCCGTAAAGTTGCCCAGCTTAGTCAAGCCCACGATGAAGCTGTTGCATTAATTAAAGACGCTATTAAAGCATACGATAAGCACGACTTGATTATCATCGCGCTAGGGCGCTTAACTGATGAAGCCAGAGGCATTGTACAGCCTTTAATCGCTCACGCCGTTAAAGGGCGTGGAGAGTCGTCTTTAGCCTTAGGGTCAACGTTTGAATCCCTTAGAGAACCTAAAGCATGGGGCGTAAGTGAAGAAGAGATGTTAAACGTGTTTCAGTTAACCGTGCCAGACACGGAGTATCTGAAAACCATTGAACTCTCTATTGTCGAGCAGATGGAAACCATCCGTAAAGACTTCAGTAAAAGCATCTTTATTGTAGACCGCTACTTTACAGAAACGGCTAAAGCCAACGGGCATCCTGTTTCAGAAGTTTATCGATACGCGGCACGTGTTGATAAAGTGGCTATATTTAACATCCCATTCCTAGAAAGCGAAGAATAAGAATACTCCTCTACCTTTAGCGGGTAGAGGAGTAAGTCTTTTTATTTTACTGTATAGTACCGCTGTATGTCCACGATGTCATGGTACCACACTTCACGAGAATCTATCTCTGGGATAGTAAAGTCATCGATACCTTCTAACCCCACGTCTAAATCCTCAGTCCACTCTAAGTCGTAGCCGTCTATGCCTTCTAGTCCTAACATGAACCCTACAGAAGTAATACCTCCATCACCCATCATAGCCTCTGTCATCTGTTTACTCCACTCAGCCAAGTCAAGACTACGCGTTGTTAGGTTATCTTCAGGACGTGTATCGAGTAACGGGGTTACGACGTGAACCTTAGCGTCTTGCCCTAACCGGTCAACACGACTAACGGCTTGGTTGCGTATATGTTCTCTAAATGGAGTATCATAGAGTATAACCGTATTACACTCAATAACAGGTACAGCAGTAGACAAGGACGGATAAGTTGCTATCAAAGGGTTAGCTTCTGGATTACGCTGGAGTTCCTTCATGATGTCAGTAAGCTGACTGTTCGTATCCCCATAGACTAACAATGGCTTAAAACCATCCTTACGGACTTGCTCAGCAATTCGGTCTACAACATCCACATAAGAGGTAAAGATAAGGGTCTTTTTCTCACTCTGGTCAATAATGTCCTTAAAGGGAACATGTGCCACCATAGAACGCAGGGCATCCATACGTAACCGAGTAATCATCCCCAATGACTCGCCCTGTATGACAAGATGTAGATATTTATATTTAGAGATAAGCTTACGAAACTCTAACGCATCCTTCTTATCCATGCGTGGTTCTATCACGTCTTTCTCGTACCTCTTTAACTGAGGGAACCAGTCCTTCTGGAGCTCCATGCTAAAGTGCTTACGGATTTGCTCTACCTTACTGCGGTATTCCCGATAGATAGGCCATTCCTCTTTAGATAAGGTAGATTCATGGTCTTTAAGGTATTGTTCCGTTTTCTTAACGATGGTCGGTATTTGAGGTTTATAATACTCGATTCTATCTTCAATAAACTCCCTTACTTTACGACGGACTTCATTTAACGTATAGTCTTTCCCGTTAGGGATTTCGATTTGAAGAGTATATTCCTCTTTCTCGTTATTTACGACAGCTTGTTTTTCTATCTTAAAGCTTAAGCTTGTTAAACGGTGATTTAGTACATCTAATGCACGCCCTACTGTAGCCCCATAAAGTCCCACGAAAGCCTTTCTAACGTCCTCTGTGAAGAGAGGGTCGATAGTGGTAAGGAAAGGCACTGCTTCTTTACCAATCGCCTTTAGAGGGGTACCTGAAGCCCATACGACATGGTTAGCCTGAGTTTCTTTACATAGCTGAATAAATGTATTCGTGCGAGCAGAAACTATTTCGTTAAAGTTATGGGACTCATCTAGCCATATAGTAACAACTTTATTGGCAAGCTTAGGGGCGATATCTAAAAGTCTAGGTAAGGACTCATAATGGCAAATGAGGTATCTTTCTTTTCCTGTAGGCGGTTGCTTAGAGCTTGATATCCAATACGATTGCTCTTTACGGAAACGAGATTTTAGAGTAGCCTCCCATACCTCATGAAGCGAGTTCTTTGGTACTGCAAAGACGGTAACGTCAGAATCCATTGCTAGTGAGAATGAGAACCCAGCGATAGTTTTACCTGTACCAGGAGGGGCCGCTAGCATTAGTCCATTTAGATTTAACTTAGGTGCCTTTTCCGCGTAACTGCGTATAAAACCAGACTGCGTTTCCAATAACTTAACATTCATCTCCTTTTCGATGGCACGCCAGTTGATTGAAAGAGCAGGTCTTTCCTGAGCTTCTTTAATCCACGTCTTTTCATAGACAGTAGAGATAATGCTGTCTAAGGTACTATTCGCAATACGGGTCTTACGCTCTTTCATCTTTTCTAAGATGTAAAGTACCTCTAATACAAAGAAACTATGGAAAACAAGACTACGAGAGGTTAAGTCGATAAAGATAGAGTTTGCGACTCTTTGTGTCTTCCATTCGTTAAGTACCGCACTATTTAGGTCTTTAGCACTAAATCCACCTACACGAACAATATTGTCCTTTTCTTCACAGCGAACAAAGGGCAGTGCATTAAGAATGAAGTCAAATGCCTCCATTGAATATTCGATTTCAGAAGGACTTAGGTCACATACGCAGGATAGATATCGGTCTGGGTTGACATCGAATATCGTATCGATATGAAAGGGGAGTTCTGTTGTATTCATGAGTGAGTAGCCTACTAGTATGCTAATGTTTTACTATTAAAGGGGTCTATTGGATTCGGTCATTGTTTCTAAGTTGAATGAAACCTATATTACCTTTATGAATTATTACGTTTATAAAACCCATTCTATTAAAAAAGGATAACATTATGAATAAGTTACAAAACATTAAAACGGCTAAAGAATACTACGATGCCTTATCTACTCGCGTTATTGGTCAGGAACATGCTAAGCGAGCAGTAGCTGTAGCGCTACACTCTCGTGAGTTAAATGGCCTATCTGGGCAAACTAAGGGTATCCCTAATAATATCCTGTTAAAGGGCCCTACGGGTTCAGGTAAGACTGAGATTCTTCGTACCCTACAATCAGAGCTGGGCTTGCCTGTAGAGACAATAGTGGCCACAAACATTACGCCTCCTGGTTATGTCGGCGAAGATATTCAGGACGTAATAAAGCGCCTCTACGATAATTTTGATGTAACGTCTATTCCGGAATGGTATTTAGATGATTTAGAGCGAAGAAAGGAGTATGACCTTATCCCAGAGCACCGTCGACAATTGCGGTTCTTAGAAAATCTGGATGTAGCAAGTGCGGAGTTTACATGCTGCGGGGACATCGTTGATGATTATATGCGAGGGGTAGACATCATAAAGGATATTCTGGTTTCACTACCCTATCAAATCAAGATACCGTTTCTTAGAAAAAGTCTAGCGGCTATTTTTCCATCGCTGGTTAGAAGCTGGGGCGCTTGTCAAGGTTGAAGAAGATGCCATTCACCGCTTTGAGTCTTCGGAATATAACCTTGTCATCCGTCCAACAGTAAAGGATGGCTTTCGAGCTATTGCTTTTGCTGTGGATGGCGAAGAAGACATGGAATTGGTACTTTTAACCACTTCTCATTTTACGGAATCTCAATATTTGGTGCCCGCCAAGATATCCTCTCCATACAAACGGGAAGATAAGGAACTGGTGGAATTACTCAGTGAGCGGTTATCGAATGGAGTGTATAAAGGTAAAGAAAAGAAAAATGCTTTTCTCTTCCGTCAAGCACTATGTACACAAGCGCACTGTAATGGTCAGATTTCAAATTCATTATTTCAGGTCTATATCACTGGGCGCTTTCTAAATGGGGATTTCAATGCATTAACATATAGTCATGCAGCCGTGACAATTCTAAACCACCACATCGTGGCTTTAGGTTATAAGCGCATGCATCTTGGGAAAAGCTGGACACCGTGGTTCGAAGTCGACGGTAAACATCCTCTAGAGTGGTACCCACTTTCCTTATCTAAGATACCGAATGAAGAACAGAAGGCATTAATACTGAAGTATTTAAGGAAGCGTTTGAACGTTTCAAACAAACGTTAAAACTAGAGCGTATTCCCGAAAGGGAATACGCTCTATGACCTTTATTTTTTTTTTATTACTTAAACCAATGGTAACGGCTCACGCCCTTCTAAAAGCGACCCGATTAACATGACTGCAATGGAAGCGTAGCGCAGCGGTGAAGGGATTTCTTTTAAGAAACAAACACACACTAAACGCACGTAGCCCAGTAACTGTCGTGCAAATAACCAATTCTCACGAAACTGGGTATGAGCACTGGCGTCACCATTAAGGTTATCAATGGCGCGCTGACTCATAGCAACTTCGCGTTTAGCTCGCTCTAGTCTACGCGTTTGGAAATATAACATAACCGAGCGAACCTTGGCTGCTACGCTTAGCTTTGCTTTCATTAAGAATGCATACATGACTTTCTCCTTTTATAGCTTCTATGCAATTGAAAAGATGAGTATAAAATAGCAAAGAAGGTATCTGTGGACTCAGTTAAGGCATTCTCCATCAAAGAATATATCCGTAGGAGTAATTCTCAAGTCATGTAAGACTAAGGCCAGACTCTGAGCACTGTGGTCATTTAACCCAACGAGAATAAGTTTCTTTATTCTCGCTAGGCGATTTGCCCTTCCCTCTAATAAAGCCTTCCAATAGCTGTAATCGATGGTATGGTCGACTGTGGCTATAATTTCGATGATGTTCGGTATGAACTTAATATCGAACATTGCCTGTATCACCAAGGGGTCTTCTAGGGAAGAATGTAGCTCATTATGGTGTTGGGAGAGGTCGACAGTAAGACGGAGGGGCTTTGACATACTGATGCTCCTGAAAGCCAATGATATCAAAGAGCTCTGCTCTATCTTCTTCTATCTTAAGATTAAAGCAAGGGATATCCAAATGTCGTGCTAGATAGACCGCAATACGCGTACCACCACTCACGGTTCCCTTAACTCTATCTTCATCGGCGTAGTAAACAACAAAGTCTGTTTTAGTCCAGTCCCGACATAGGACTTGATAAACGTTTCGGCAAAATAACCGCTGAATAGATTGCTTCACCTTATTTATCCATGGACATACCCCACTGTCGATTAAGATATGTTTGGCAAATTCAAACTCCATGTCGCGTATGACTAAATATCGATTTCCGTCTTCTTTACGTCCCTCGAAATTCCACCATGGTAACCAGCTTTCGAGATAGTCTTCTTTTTCAAAGTCTGTTGCTGCGGCTAAAGTTCCTTCTTCAAAATGACTGTCTGAACCAGGAGCTGACCCAGTATATAACTTATTCCCGTTAGTAGTAAGATAGTAGGCCAGTTCCCACATCAGTCTAGCTATCTCCGGTGGTACTGACCGGCTCCCAATGCCCGTCCAACGGAATGCCCTTTTCTTTAGTAAGAGCTTCCCAGCTCTGGGGTGAGAGTTGGTCCATAATGTCCGTAATGCGGATACGTTCTCGTTCACCATCTTTATACCCCACCATGATAAAACCCGGCTCAGCCAAAGTAGTTATTTTAGCTGTGCCTTTAAAGGTCTGTATTTCTGCCCCTATCGCAAGCTTTGATTTATGAATAAACGCAAAGATGTCGTAGGATAGGCCAGCATGGCTTAAATAACATTGTGTTACACCTAACTGTTTGAGTTGCTGCTCGAGTTTAGGAATCGTAACAAAATCCCCATGTTTATTAACAACATGGGTCTGTGTTTGGGTAGCGGTACACTCTATCACTTTTCCCGACGGGACGTCATAGAGATAATACTCACGGGACAGCCCATGGTAATTAATGGCCGCGCGCGGCACATTTAAAGTACCGATATATACTGGAGTGATGCGGACGTAATTCCTTTCTGGTAAAAGGCTAAAATGAATAAGTCCATTAGCTGTGAGTTTCCCTTTTAATGACTCGTCCATTTCATCCCATACACACCAGTCTTTTAGCCAGTCTTGCATAAGTACGAATGGCGTACCGTGCTCATCACTGATGCGCACTGAGTTACCCATAACATCAACGTGCGCAACGCGTATTACAGACCTCTGTGGCTGGCGGGTACTGCACATTAGCTTGCCAATCGACCCACAGAGCGTTTCTAGTGTAAGGGCAGGTAGTCTACTCATAACTCGCTCTCCAGTATGGTGTCAGAGATATAATGAAACATCGTATCGCCCAATACGCGCTTGTCAAAACGGTGTTGTCCGGTGATGTCTGCAATACCTTCGATAGTAACTAGGGCAGGAGAATGGCACGTCGACGCAACGTCTTCTTCTAGCTCAACCATGTAGGTGGCGACATCGCCAGATTGTAGTCCGCGTACCTTCATGTCACCAATGCCAGTAAGCTGTATCTGCGTTTCCAAATACGGGCCGTTTGATGAAACCGTCCCTTTACGATGACAGTCTACGATATTACTAACTATAGACTCCAGTTCTTCTAAGGTATTAACTTTACGCTTAACCATATCCGCCAGAATTGCTGCCGCAGCTCGTGGCGTCAACCGAACATCCGTCTTCTCGTTCCATAGTTTCAGGAAGAGCTCGCCATTAATCTTCGTGCCGTCTGTCAACATACACATTGCGGCTTGTTTTAATTTTGCTACCATTTTTATACTCCTAACTTAAGGGAATTTTCTTTTATTTGAATATCACTGCCTTCTAGTGTGTAGAAGTCCTCGACATAAAACCATTGGGTTATGTAATAAAGCGGGATAGTGGTTACTGGACCATAACGCCCATTGACAAAATAACTGCCTTTAGCTAAAGCAGTATCGTGATTAACCCAGTGTAAGTGTGCTTTAATGACTTCGCCATTAGCTTCGTTACGACCTATGATGTATCCTTTTCGGGATGGATAAAGGAAGCGGCGCTTAGTGGCACTTAGAAACGAAGCGTAATGCTTTCCGCAGCAACTACAGGCACATAGAGCATCGGGTGACAGTATGCGTTTACCAGTGTTAACGTGTAACCAGTCATGATGGCCTGCCTTACACATTTGCTCGTTCTGTTCTAGACTATGCCAAAACAAAGTACGGAGTATATGTATCATAAAGGTTCTCCTCGCTCTACTTTACGGATTACTAGATGGAGTTCCCAGTTACGCATGGTAGAGAAATTATCCGTGTATTGCCAATTTGCCAGGTGATACAAGGGATATGGCCGACTTGTAAAAAACTGACCATCTGTGTATTCCGAAATCTCAGCGGTGCCCGTTTCTAAGCAAACCTTATTAACTCGCATTACCATAAGACAGTGGTCTACAGAATCGTAACCGACCACATAAGTGTTTTCCTTAGGGTAAATAAAGCCTTCTTTTTGTTTAAGGCAGTATAGATAAGATACCCCACAGTGGCGACAGTGGCCATCGGCAATCAATTTATGGGTTTTTATAATTCCGTCATTTATTGCTGGAGGCCAAGCATGGCGACCTTTAAGACATCTCCGTGCCTGTAAAGTCGCTTTGATGAATTGACTAATGGTAAGTCCATGTATTAACATTCTTTTTTAACCCTTTGCTTTATTGGCTACTAATCAATTCTATTTTTGTATTTTCTTTCACCGTATCAAAATTTAATAAAACCTATATTACTCTAATGGTTACATACTGATAAACTAGGAGAAACAGAATGCTTACTGAAACACGCACTAAAGGTACAGAAGAAGAGTTATCGTTAAAGAATCGCTATGGGCACTATGTTGGAGCCTTTATTAAGAATGAGCTGCCAGGAGCTAAACGCCCCAATGGTGAACTCATGTCGAATAGTGACCCTTACGGCACAGGCTGCGTTGAAACCTTAGGTCTCTACCATATCTCTGGGGACGACCCACGTTACACATTCCTGGGAGGGGGGCACAGTCGCACGGCGTGGTTTGATGGTCTAAGTGACGTCGTCATAAAGACCCGTGACCAAACAGAAGCGAGGGAAGGAAATGGGTTGGAATATGCGGCATGGAAACTCTTAAGTAAATCAGCTAAAAGGAAATTACTTTGTCCAATTGCCAGTATCAGTTCTGAAGGTGATGTACTTCGAATGCAGCCCGCGCGGTCACTTGCACATGACGAGATGGTCATTGAAGTCAATAGTATCTTCCAGTACTATCGTCGTGATAACTTTGGTTGGATTCAAATCTCTCCTACGATTGAAAGATTGGTATCTGTTGATTACGCGGATATCGACTTAGAGGGAGAGTTCCACGACTATATACCGCAACTAAGTCAACGACCCTTTACCGGAGAACCACCTTTCGTATCTAAAGACGTGAGAATGTTCAAAATCGGCGAGTGTCGAAATATCCATACCTTTGAGCGCTGTGATGAGGAAGGTAAACCGTTAAAGGACCATCCTAAAACACTATATGCTGCTTACTGTGTTAGAAATAAAGATTACATCGAGAACCTCGAGTCCGTAATGCTAGAAAGGGGCGTAAGTAAGGCGCAGTTACGATCTGCCGAAAAGGCATATGCGCGCAGTCTAGAAACCAAAAACAAAGTTTAAATGAGTACTCATGAATGAAGGTCTGCTTACATGTGAGTACTAAAATGAGGAATATTGTTTATGTCAGAATATGGTAATTTTTTAACAGGGCGAAAAGTAAAAAATCCTAGAAATATCTTCGAGCGGATATTTTCCATGACCCTGGACGATGACCAAAAATATCTTCGCTACAATAGCGACTTGGATATCGCTCGATACACGTTCTCATTAACACCTGACTGCCTGGAGCAAATTGAAAAGTACGCGGGCTATGTTAAGTTAGATATAAAGGAGGTCGCTCTGGCGGTTCTATCACTGTTAGAGCCTAAGAATCAAAAATATGCAGATTTTATTCTTAAGGATTATAAAGGTAATGCCTTAGAAGTTTTATGGGTTGGGTTGTTTCATATAGACCGTTTTAGAGGACCGAGGCTCTTACCCATGGTATTTCTTTACCCACACTTCAAAAAGAATTTAACTAAGGATGAATACACAGGTATTTTAAAATATCGCCCTCAAGGCTACCCGAGCTATATTTATCTCTACGTAAATTTAATTAATCTCACCGTAAAGTATCTCAATGTTGGAAAAGAAAAAGTTCCAATTCGAGAAGCTAAATGTAATAACTTTTACATGGCATCTCTGGTGCAAGACTCAGCTATTCAACTATCTAAGAACTATCGGTATATTTTATAAACAACTTACTAAAGGGTGAAAGTATGTTACAACACGTAAGCACTCCAACTCTCGCGGTCTTATTCTTAGCTGTGGGGTTAGTCACTCTGACTCTACCTAAAAAAGAAATGACTGTATATCAGGATAAGGCTCTGTCTAATAGCCAGGAATCTCAGGACTATATATTGCGGTGTTTGAATACATCAGTTATCAAAAGTGATATCGAAGAAGGTGTCCGTATCTGCGAAAGCCAAGCAAAGGAACTGTTCGGCGATACCATTTTTTATGGGGCATCGGCTTTTGGAGCGGTGCGTTTTTGTATTACAGATAACATTAAAAGCACACAAAGCTGTTTAAAAGAAAACTACCACTAAAGGGGGACACGGCATGTTAGGACCTAGATTTGCAATAGACCACCCGTCATCAGAAACGTTTATCGAAGTTCCATTAGACCATAATGATTTTACTAATGGTAACATTAATAATAACGGCAGTATTAAACTCAGCAACATTTTGACTCAGTTCTCCTCCAATAAACCAGAAGGTACACTCCACCTTCTAGTGGACGGTATCGTACATAGCTATATTCATATTTGTAATGGAGAAATCGCGGTAATCGAAAACGCAATGTCAAATAGTAACCTCAAACAGGAAGAGGGTGGCGCAGATGGCTTACCGGCATGGCAACAGTTTGCGGACTACGGTCTAAGCTCACTCAAGCCCCCTCAGATAGGTAGCGGTAAAACGGACGTTATTTTAGTAGACGATCATCAAAAAGGAAAAACTGCGGCTATAGTGGCCGCTACCTTTGTTCGAGGTGGTCTGACAGTATCACCTGGAAGTACTGTCACCAGACATGACGGTACTATCGTCGATGATGCTGAGACCATTCGTTTACGTGACCCATTTAACTATTTTTCTGGGACAACACTGACTTCTTTATGCCGAGTGCGTTCACCAATTGACAAGAAGGCTGAAGGTGACCAGGGGCTAGAATGTACTTGGGATGAAATTAAGAAAAGAAATAATGGACTCTCTACGCGGGAGGAACGTTTAGTCAAACATTGGCTTGAGCTATTAGAACCTGAAACGATTGATGGCACTGCCATGGATTTTGACGGGAACACCGCTTATCCTGCATCTATGAGAAAGGCAGAAATGAAGCATCTGGAGTCTGATGCTAAACGCATGAATCCTGCGTATCGTGACGGGAAGCGCTTACAGAATGACTTGCCTGGACCAATGCGCAAGAAACCTAACCGTAAGAAGCTAAAAGTTAAACGCAAAGCCTCTCGCCGATAATGGCTACAACGCGAACATTTAAAAAGGAGTACTACCGTGAATAAACTAAACAATACTCAAAAGTTCTATAAGGTGCCATTTCCAACAGACTCTATTAATGACACCTTTGTCATTAACCTAGAAGAAGAACGTGCTACTTTATCGGGCCCTAACCCAGATGGCAGTGCTAGCTTCATTCTACAGGTTCCTAGAGAAGCACTGGCTCAAATAAAGCACATCGAAGTCTATCTCAATCGTCGTGACATTAAAAGTGAGTTAATTCACGTTGCTGATGATGGTAAAGAAGCCTATGCTCTATTTCGACAGTGGTACACTGGAGAACTTCAGCGCAGTATGGCGCCTCAGCGAAAATACTTCAATATAGAGTATGACGGTGTACATTACAGTGACGCAGTAAGGGTCTGTAATATGGTTATTTTCGATGGCGGTAGTAAATGCGTAGAGTTAACTGACGCACTCTTAGGCATTCCGTCGTTAATCATTGAAGATAAAAACACGCCTGCGTTTAAAACCGGGCGCGACGTGGAAAAGGACACGGAGAGCCAACGCATAGATGCTTTAACTGCATCGGTAGGCGATAATATACCGGAATCATCAGATGAAGATAATTACTGGGTTGACAATAACCCATTGGATTAAAAAATAGGAGAGTATCCATGTTTCCTTCACCAAGACTGCTGCCGTTTCTAGATATAGATGACACAGTGATTAACGTAGAAATCGATGAATGTTGCCCGCACTGCGGGCATTCTATATTAGAGCTAGACCCAGACGAAGTTGATCCTAAGATACACTGCGGAGGTTGTGGAAAAGATACTGGTTATGCCTTATATCTTTTACCTAAAGAACCTAAGGTTTTCTTTTATGTGACAGGGGATGTAAGATATACCCCTGTCGAAAACTCTTTTAATTATGGTCTGTTAACTAACCGTGACGGAATGGCTAAGAGTTTTTATAATGGGTTTCCTATTAAAGGCAAAGAAGACTGGAGAATTATAGACCAATCCCTGCTACTGGAACATCTGCGTAAAGGTGACCTCACTAAGGATGTTAACCAGGCATACTTAGTTAAAAGGGAAGCTGTTAACACCGCTAGAGGTGGAAACAATAGCCCGGCGCTCGTTACAGTGGACAGTGAACTTTAAATAGGGGGGGGGGTTATGAAACTCCCTGCCTATTTGGCATATCGAGGTAACTAATGAAAGCTAATAGGCTCCTCAAACTCCAAATGGAAATTGATACCATGGCCAAGGCCAGAAACTACCGACCGCTTTCCAGGAAGGACGTCGTTAAATGGTATCCTATTTATGAGAAGTATTTAAATGGTTTTCAAAACCCATTGCGTGAACTCTTTATTAGTGGAACGCGCATTGCAAGGGGATTCCAGAGAGTTGTAATCGGTGACTTCGGTGCGTATGTGGAAATCGCACCAGAAGACATGCTTATCGTACCAGAAGTGCAGCCAGGTCAAGAATGGCGGTTAGATGAAACCTATCTTAAACAGAAGGGCTTTAGCCTAAAGTACGCCTGGTACCACTTTAAAGGGTTTAAAATTTATAAGCAGCTAGCTACGGTTAAGTATGCCGATTATAAACCTGGTTTTTATTACGTGTCCGTTCTATATTTTGATTAAGGTGATTTATGAAAAGTTATTTAGATTTAGGTTTAGACTTTGGGAAAATAGATTTTCCGACACAGCCGTTTTTTGACGACGTTTGTAGGGCCGCAGACTATGCCATTAACCATAACGCGGTTATGACATGGACACGTGATGATGACTTTAACATGTTATCTCCAATAGGGGATGACGTGCTAGAAATTTTAGTACATGTGTGTGAAAGCTGGAAAGAGGTTGGTCACTTAATCCGCATACAGCTAGATAACGAAGATCAAGGGCAGCTTATAGATGACAGCGTCAGTATCTTTAATGCCTCACGACGCTGCAACTGGAAACCGGAGAATGCTGTTAACTACGATAAAATTCCCGCGATAAAACTGACTGACCTACTTCTTCATTTTTCAACAGATGGTTACATGGTGGTCAATAAAAGTGTCGTTTTCCTAGCACCTGAGCCAGTGAGGGTTACAATGGACAGCGTACACGATTATATTAAACTGGGTGACTTACCGCTTTCGTTAGTTGTGGCTAACTGTAAACCCCTAGAATACCACGCGGACGATGTATTGGCGACGATAGAGCAACGCCGTATAGAAGGAGTAAAGATTATCTGGGGTTGTATTAATAGCGGGCAGCGCATTATTAACGCTTACGGGTCGTTCCGTCTAGCGACCGGATTTATGGTCAATGGGATTAGCAAGGACGATGTCGTTGCAATCTGTTCTGGTTACAATGACCCAGTCCGCCCTGAACACATTACTGGAGTTCTTCCTTTCGTAGATAGTGATGTTTAACAAGCGGATAAGTACTTGCGTTCCTTGCGGATGTAAGGAACGCAAACAATCTTTTTATTAGGAGCGCATGATTTATGCAAGACTACATCAGTCAGTTATTTCTCTACGTTACCACCTTAACTGGCGGTAATGATTTTCTTACTACGGCAATCATTGGCGGCATTGCCGTAGCGATGAGGAATATACCAAAACAAATTTATCGCAGTATTAAATATAAGCTTCGTTACGTGGTCATCCTAGATGAAACCGGTAAAGGTAATGCGGCGATTACTAACCTAATGCAGCTTGCGGATGAATACAGTCTTTCTAAATCTACACGTATTTTCTCATTAGACTTCTATAGTGTAAGGAGACGCGAGTTTACTTTAGTACCTGGATTAGGCACAACTCCATGTTACTATAATGGTCGCTTCTTTTTTATTACCAAAAAGGATTTACCATCAGATGGCGCCGAAACCCAGAAGTATCGATATACGGTCGTCTATTACGGGCTAAGTAAGGCGCCTCTTTTTGATTTCTTAAATTCTAGAAAAGTAGAACCTAATTTAGACGAATACACAATCGATATAGGGGGTCGCGTAAAACCGACCAAGAAAACCTATCTTGATACGGTGACCTTAGCCGACCACGATAAGCAATTTTTTAAAGAACAAATTGCTAACTTTACAGCGAGGAAAGATTTTGCTGCGCTACACGGCATGGACCACAAAATGGTTATTTTGCTTCCAGGTGAACCTGGTACGGGTAAAACTACCATGGCTAAGGTTATTGCTTCTGAACTCGGCAGGGATTTAGTAGTCATTAAAGCTGATGAGAATGGAGTGTCTGCACTTACGGCGTCAGAAGGTACATGTGCGAGAAGGGTCTTTGTTTTAGAAGATGCGCATTCTTATATGAATCTTCTAAAACCGGAATATTGTCAGAATGGGTTAGTATCTATGGGTAGTAAAGAAGTATCTCTGGATGCCTTCCTAGGTGTCCTTCAACCACTGGTACCCGCTAAAGAGTTAGTTCTTATTATAACGGCTAATGACTTGGATAAATTACACCCTGCCATTTTCAGACCGGGGAGAGTGACTGCCATACATGAACTGTCTAGGCTATCGCCGGACCTTGTTAAAGAAGACTTAACTAAGGTTTATGGTAACGAACTTGAAAATATTAAAGTCAGTATGTCATGGAGGGGCTGCGATTTAGCGATGTTTAAAGAACTGTACTATACAAGACAGTACCAACCACAGCAGCTGATCAATTATATCGAGCACGAAATGCCTCCTTTACCTGAGGTAAGGCATAACAATCTTTCTGACCACACTTTAAAACTGGTCAGCTAAGGTTATATGTTGTAGCCAAAGTAAAATAAAACCTATATTACTTAATGGATAGACTTAGACGGTCTATCCATTAGTTTCTATTTCATTTTTTATAAGGACTTTGCCATGAAAACCAAACCACTTAACCAAGGATACTTTGTTCCTTTTGGCTTTATCTTATTACTCACTGCATACTGGGGATTGATTAAACTGGTAGTCGCCATGGGGGAAGCTAACGCGGCGTACTTTGATATCAGTGAACTTAATGCATTTCTATGGTTTTTTGGAAACTTAGGTCTTGTAACGTTAATTGCGAGCATCCCTCTATTATCCTCTAAATGGTTCTGTACAGTGTTATTTAGCGCAGTCTTTATATCCATGAGTGCATGGTCACTCCCATTTAACATGGACATTACTGGTTTTTCATTTACTCTAGTAGCTGGGTTTAGTGCTGCGGTCTCGGTTGTAGCGAGTTATACATTAGCGGTATTTCTCGTTTATAAGCGTGTTAGTGTTAAAAGGTAAAATGAGGGTACCATCTATGAAAACGATTATTGTTCCGTCCGACGATACGGCTATTCCTTTTGAGCGAATTGATTATCCAGAAAGTAAAGAAGAAGCCGTGGCTCTCAATACTGCCCAGTTCATAGGGGTAATTTGTAAATCATGTAAAACCAAAGTAAATGTTTTACAGAATGGGAAGATAGTCGCGATTGCGCGCACATTAAGACACACCCGCAGCCGACGCTGCATTACCTGTCACCCTGAAGAGCGGGTAGTGCATAAACCTACCCCTAAAGTTACTGTTACCAAAGTAAATGATACTCAAATAAAGGTGTCTAGTTTAAATGAACCATTAGAGCCTACTGAGTTTAATGAGCTCGAGTCATTAGGGGAAATACAAAAGGCACGTAAAGATACAAAGGCAGTACGCAATAACCGGGCGCGCACAATCAACGAAGACCGCCGCATAGCAAAAGAACTAGGATTAACCCTAGAAGAGTACTACAGCGCCTAACTGGCGTTTATAATCAAACGATATATGGTGAACACAAATGAAAACAATTTTAGGCTTAGTCATTCCGGTAGAACACTATCCGCGCATCTTTAATAGAAATAAGAGTGAACTGCACTACGTTGACTTTAATATCGACTTCGTTGTACAGACCACATATAGTTCAACTAAAGGTACACGGTTTCATGCCATGTTAGAAGGGGAGCGTAAAGAAATGGAACGTATCGCTGAGATGGCTAAAACTGCGGGGTATGAAACTTATGTCCGTTAGCCCCTCACTGGAATCACTGGGACGCGCTAAAAAGCGCGTTTATTTTTCTTATGACGTCAATGAACTGAAAACCCTTTTAGAGAATAAATGGGAAGGGGTATATAGCTTCATTACTAGTATTGAAGGTAAATCGGCGATTGAACCTATCTTGATTAACTGTTCGCATCATGGGGAATTCACCTCGTCATTACGTAAAGTATACAATGGACCTAAATACTTATGTAAGCAGTGCCAGATTGAACATGCGGCTATAGGGCATCGTCGCCTTATCGAAATCAACACACCGGCGAATACTAAACCCAAATCGGCAAAACCTAGGAACTATAGTAGCTTAAAAAACTTAACGCAATACTAAGAGAGATTTATGGAAATTATTACTACGCCTTGTTTAGCAGACGATTTAGAACGCTGGCTAGAGATAGGGTTTATTAGTAAAGATGGGCGAAGTTTCATCGAGCTTACCCCTTGGGAAAAAGAACGCATACTGGACGATTTTCAAATACGTGCACTCTGTGCGATTCACTATACGACTAAAATTCTCATTCTAGCAGAAAACAATCGTAACGAGCATTATAAGCCTTTAGCGTTGGAATCCAAACACTTAGCGGTAAAAGCAGAAAACCCCATTACAGGCACCATCGAAACTTTTAACTTTTAATAAACGGAGATACCACCATGCCTAGAATTATGCAAACCCCAATGTCAGTAGTGGAAGAGTTAGATATTAAAAATATTGACGAAGCCGACGTACTAAACTGTATCTTTTATTTCATTACTAAAACAAACTTAGAGCAAGACAGAATTCAACTCTATCCCATCGTCCGTCATAAGAAATGGGCAGTTCAGATTGAACTAAAAGGGTTAGTCTCTAACATCGCTACGGCTCCTCGCTTTACCTGGTTACAGTCTGAAGGTGACACATTACACTTTAACTGGTTAACCGATACCCCGGCCCCTAAGGAACTAACCCTGATGGAGTTCCGCATGGATCATAAAACCATAGAGGAATACTTCTTAGCAGAGTTACCTCTATGGGAAAAGAAAATTTAATTAAGTAAAGGAATTATAAATGAAAAGTTTTAAGAAACATATCTTTAATGCTACGTATGAGTGGCTGATAGAGAACGGTAAACGCCCTTACATCATCATTGACTTTACAAATGAGCAAGTCATTGCTCCGGCTGGTTATGACCGCGACGGTTATCTTGTACTGAATTTATCACCAAATGCAATTGGTGACTTCCTCGTCAATGACGACGGCATTTCTTTTAAAGGTGCATTTAATGGGAAACGTCAGGCCGTTTCACTACCTTGGGATGCGGTGGTGAGATTATATGCTGATGGCACCGGCGAGGGATTAAGCGACATGGCTGCCGATGAATGGCGTAACCAAATGGACATGTGGAGTATCCAGTGCCCGCGAGATGAAAGTACTAATGTAAAGCCTACTGAAAACAAACCTAAACTGTCTATTGTTAAATAACCGTAAAACTATCATTAAGGATAAAACTCATGATTCTAGTAAACAACCTACCAGCCGACAGCGCACTATCCATCCCACACGTACCTGCTATGGTGGCTTTAGCGCCTATGCTCAAAGAGAAAGGCATCATCTTTCTACTAAAACTTAAGTTGGGCGATGAAGAGTTCATACTTGATGGCTTTGGCGATGACTGGGAAATGGCTTTAACTTCTCCAGAAAAGCTTTATGTACGCCTACGTATGGAAACTATGGATGAACTAGTTGCCAACTCTACCGGTGACATTTCTTTGTTAGGGACTAACATACATGAAAACTTCAGTCTCCTTGTACAAATCCGCGGTCATGTTGGTAAGTCAATGTCAGAGTATTATGAGCGTACATGCTCACAGGTGATAAGCGCCTTATTAGAAGGGTTTTATGAAATAGAAGGATTAGAGCGTGTCTCTAAAGCTGTTCATCGAACCCTCTCATATCACTGTATGGCAGCTAAAGGTTTTGATAAGGGCATACTTCCTACTGTAGCGAACGAAGTAGCAAAGAGTGTTATTGAGGATGCAAGCGAATTTAAGTTAGGTCTGGCACGAAACCTCCATGGTTTCTGTCAATTTGCATTAACTAAGCGCACCATGCATACTAAAATTGTCAATACTCTCTTTCCGTGGGTAGATGGCGTATACACCGACGCTTACATTAATCCAGGAAGTTATATCTTCCATGACATTGATATCGCAAGCCTTAAAGCACTGCCGTTTCAGTACGGAACGGTAAACTGAAGGTAACACTGCTATACTCCCTGGACTCAATGTCCAGGGAGTATAGATAGCTAAGGTTTATTCTTTGTTAGTCGTACCTTCTAGGTCATCTACCGAGGGGAGTGTTGTTCCGCCGGTTTCTAGATTACTGACGTTCATTTCGATGACTTTGTCTTTACCATAAAGTACGGCATAGGCCAGGGACTGAGAAACTCCAGTAATGCCAGAAACGAATTCGTCTCCCATAAAGATACGGATGCCCCAACCTATATCCTCTAAGTCAACGACTTCACAGCGATAACCATCCAGAGGTAAGTAAGTGTCTCGGTCTACAAACTTAAAGAGCTTCTCTTCATGTTTGATAACATGGTCTTCTAGCACTGATGCATAATAAGCACTGATGATATCCCAAGCTTTAAGTTGGTGCTCGTCACGTATGCGCAAACTTGAGTTTTTAACAAATACTCCAATACCCGCTATACTTAGGTGACGTAATTCTTCTGGGTCACGGAAATGATCATCTAAGTACTCTACTGGTACCCCCCATCGCCCGTCTAAGGTTAACAATTCTTTTGCTGGAATGCGGTCAATAATGAACTCATCGTTGGCAATAGTAAAGTTAATGCCGTATAAGGCAAGGACGTTAAACTCATTAGGGGCTTCTTTGTTGATGGTTGTTAAACGTTTCACTTTGGTAATCCTTATCGTTCTTTAATGTTGTTAATATATTTCATAATGAAATATATTAACCCTTACCCTAATACTAACGTATTAGTCGGTTATTCCTCTACCTATATGACACGAGTCTGTTTTTAATTACACCCCCTAAAATCAAAGGAGATTAATCATGTTACCTAAAGCCTTATCTTACGAGATGTTAGAACTGTTTCTCGATTATCGTAATCTCAGTATATTTCAGTCTAAAGGACTGATTCCCGTTACTCCTAGTAACCTAGGAGATGTTAACGTACGATTAAGCCGTAATCGTTATATGGCAAAGCACCATGGTATTACATTAGACCTAGAGACCAATAGCTTTAAGACGTTGTTTGGTATTGAGATAGGATATGTTGACATCATGCATCAGTTCGTTATTACTAAAGATAATGAGCATTACTATTTCGATGCAGAAACCGGTAAACTAATATCCTTTACTAAAGCAGGGACTATACATGTCGTTACTCGTCATAATAAGAGTCATACTTACGTACGGTTTATGGGTACCTGTACTCACAGCTTTGATGCAAAGGGACGTCTTGTTACTATGACGGAAGATGCGCCCCGTACTATTGTCATTGACTACATTAACGATAGCTTTGACATTAAAGAAGAACATCATACGACTACCGAAGGTATAGTGTCATATGCGTGGTCTGCCATTCGGCCATCGTCAGTAGTGGCATGGAAGAAAGATACCGATGGTACGGTAACGGCTGCTAACCTTTTGCTAGAAGGGAAGTTCTAAATTCTATAGTACACTGACATTACACTCCATGTATTCAATAAGGAAAAAACATGAGCTTATATTGTAAACTGTTTACTGGAGCAACGTCCAGTAAAATCATAGCAGGGCCATTAGGCTACGATGAATCGGCTTTATGGGAAACACTAGAAGGCCCAGGGCCTTATGTGGTCTTCTATAAGCCAGGTAAAAGCATTACCATTAACTCGGTAGATTTTATTAAAGAACCTGTCGTCATCTACCCAGTGTTTGATTTGCCTGCAGATGCTAAAGACATTCCTAATCTACGTGCAGACGTAGAGACTATTCATTTAGCTCTAGTTCAAGACACAGGCGGTTCAAACTATATCTACTCGGCTACGCATTTTGAAGAGCGTTTAAAATCGTATGGCGGTGCTTTAGCGGCGCATAAGTTAGACCGCGTTAAACATCTGCTGGATTATGTGAAAAACCAAGAGTATTGGCCAGAGCCTGCTCCAGCTCCAGAAGTGTAATACCATCCCTCGTTAGGCTAAGTGGTCTAACGAGGGCATTTTTAACACCCTTGTAAAATACATTAGCTAGACTAAAAAGGATACCTCCCCATGTTGATGACACCTTATACCGATGACCTGCTTATCGGTCGAATTATTGCAATGCCTATTTTGGGTATTGAAACATATGAAGAATTAGAAAAAGAAGGCTTCTTTCCTTGTAGCCTAGGCGACCTAAAAGAGTTTAAAGGCGTCTACGTTGACCCCATCATAGTGGCGCTGGAACGTACTTCATACTATGACGATGCCTGTGAAGACTTTGGGTATAACCTTCCTAACCTACATAACGAACTCATTGCGGATGGCGTTGCTAATGATGTTTTGAAAAACATCCCTTCTTCACTTTCCGTAGTATGGGAAGATGAATACGTACGCGTATCGGTAACCTACGGCGAAGTCTTCCGTGAATACTACTTTACTGAAGAGGGTCAGCTACTGAAATGCATCTATACACCTGGCTCTGTGAATCCTGTTACCACTGTTCGTGAGTTCCAGTATGATGAAGACAATGAGTGTATTGGTTACATTACCTATGGTGATCATCTGCGCCATGTTGGTTATCGTCAGTTCCATCCACTCAGTCGTACGATATATTGCGAACAGCGCATCTATAAAGAAGAGTGGTTACGTCATTTTGATTTTGGCAATAACCATATTAGCCATCGCGCGGTAGAAGAGACCTTTCGCTGGGAAGACTATCGTAATCGCGAAACCTTCCGTTGTTCAGATGGTCCCTCTAAAGGGGAGTTCTTAATTACTCACCATAGAGCGATGCTCCAAGAACGCGAGCAATACGGACACGTCTATAATAGCTACGTGTTCCAGAACGGCGTACCATACTGTACCATGTCCCATCGCTACATTCCTAAAATGGGACAGGCGGTGACCTATGGAACAGGCCGTAAGTTAAACTCAGTACCTAACTGTATTTACTTTACGTATAATGAAGATAAGAAACTGGTTAGTGTGTTATTCGGTGGCGGTCACCGTTTTACACTGGAGCGCATGCATGACGATGAAGGTAGTCTACTAGGACTCGTTAAACGTCGTTGGAACGCCAACTCAGACAGCGCTATTACGGCAGAAAGAGAGGTGCTGATTGAATATATCGGAACTGAAAACCTCGAGGGATGGGTTTGATTTCATAAATATCTACAGTAAAGGGAAGACTGAGCTAGGGAGAGATTTAAGTAACTTTGCTCGTTTTCCTTTTACCCATCCTAAGTATGGGCAGTTTACTTCCATAGAGGGACTGTGGTACTGGCTAAGAACAGAGCTATTAAGCTATGGATGGACTGAAGAGCAAGAAACCGAAAGAGTGCATCTCAGGCTTGTCCATGGCCATGACGCAAAGCGATTAGGTAAAGCTTTACTGGCCAATGTGCCAGAGACTCAATGGGTTGATTTTCCAGAAGAGACGTTTTGTGAAGGGATTATCGATGGGATACGAATGAAACTCCGTAGTCACCATCGGTTACTTAAAGCGTTTGCTAATAGTACCTTACCATTAGTGCACTACTATACGTTTGGTAAAGAGGGAAATGAAGTTATCCGTGATGGCGGCCACGGGTGGCTCATAGAGGCGTTGGAAGGGGTACGTAAAGAACTGCATTACGACTTCGCCGAAGCCTTTGTGTACCGCTTACAGGAGTCCTCAGATACCCCTAGAGAGAAATGGACGGTCTGGGTAGATAAGTCTGAGAATCGCTGGGTCAACACCAAACTGATGGCTGGAATGATTGGCCTGTGTAATCGCTATGCTGGAAAGCCTGCGACGGATAAAGCATGGGGCACGTTCAGGTCAACCATAAAGGCGATGGATGCCATGGATGAAAAACACATTGATTCATTTATCCTCTCACATTTCATCGCAAAGGATACCATTAAGCCTGTCCATGACTTTACGGTTCTTCAGCATAATGGCATTGCCGTAAAACCATTTGAATGTAGAGGAGACTAAGGTAGTCTCCTCTATTTCTTTTTAAACTTATATTTCAACTAGAGACAACAAATAAATTTGGAGTTAATCATGCAAGAAAATAAAACAACTTCGGCCGCACCGTGCTTAGAGTCAAAGGTAGAAATTACCTATGGGTATGAATGCGGCACTATAGATTTACATACCATAAAGGCGACGGGACATCAGCGATTGGTTATTACATTGCCTGAGTCCTATACGGAAGACACGAGCATTCGTGAACTCATGTTTGGTGCGCTAGAGGTAAGTGAAACACTTTTGCAGGCAAAGGAGACGGTAGAAGAGACTCGTAACCGACATAAGGCATTAGCCTTAGCTAGTGAGAAAGCCCTCTCTCGAGAACGCGCAATAAAGTTCATTAAGTTAGGCCACCTTAATAAAAATCGCACTTTGCTAGTAGGTGGGCTACTAAAGCTCTTTGAAATAGACCATTGTTATTTCCGAGCTGTACCCGACATGGTCATGAAGAAACGTACCATCGACATGGCGAAGTGGCTAGAGAAACACATGGCCGTAGACGCCCGACATGTTATTAAAGCGGGTTGCTTTAACAGTGACATGAAGAATAAAAGTTTCTTTACAGGCGCAAGGGCACTGAAAGAACTCCCTATCTATCCTTTAATGGAGAATGGGTACATTACTGGCATTGACTGGGAACACGAGGATTTTCAATCTTTTCTTCACCTAGGATGTCGTGGGGTGGACATTGAATGCTTAGAGTACACGTATCCAGAATGGCGCATAGGTGAACATAAAGGAGACTGAAGTGTATTATATCTTCTACGCTCCTGAACTAGTAGCGCTATTCCATCAAAATCCAGCGGATGAGTATGGGTTGGTCAATATGATACTGGATGCCTTGCAGGGCGTCGATTTTGATGGGTTAATGGGAAACTGGCAGTTCGGCCCAGACCATGAACTCGATGCCATAGGTAGACATTATGCCACCCTTATTAAGCGCCGAATTCCTGATACGCCCAAAGTCCTTTTCGAGAAATGGGATTGCGATGAAGCGGTTGAGTTATGGGGCGACGATGGGGCGACGCTATACCTTCTGGATAACGCGTCTATCATGGTCGCTTATAATCCAGACCTTAAAGGGAGCATGTTAAAGGATTTAAACATTCCACATGAAATATACCCTAGAGGGGTATAGACCTGTCTAGCATTCCCAAGTGGGAATGCTAGACAGTAGTCATCTTATGCCATCCATGGATGGACGGAGAATCGGTCTGGGTCACGGGTAGATTGCGGATTAGCTTTTGTGAAATCGGCGCTAAAGTCGTAGTTCATTACACTATGAACATTGATGTTAAGGGTGATAGGTTTATTCGTTGTTACGTAGTAGACATCAAATGAGACCTCATCGCCTTGCTTTACTTTAACAACGCGCTTAATGGGGAACTGATGTTTAGAATCGAGATGGATATGGGCAGCACCTAATGGAAGAATGTGCTGAGCAATTTTTTCGACTTTAGCCATTCTGGCTGCTATCGAAGTTTCTTTTAACATGGGTTGTCCTTAAATGAATACGTAGTTGTTTTACACGGGCTTTTACCCTACGGACTCTTAGGTCTATAGGTTGACCATTCAGGTACATTGCTTTTGCAATATTAATCACCTTTTGACATAACATAGGGAATTACCTCCTAACGGATTGTAATCCATAAGTTAGTTTTTAATCAACCACTTATAATAGGGATACTGGAATATGTTAAACCATACAGCCAATCTTAAAGCCATTAGTGAAATCTGTCACATTGCAGGCACGATGCCTAATACCTCACTCTGTGACTTTAAAATGCAGCTAGCCGTACTGGCAGAGGAAGGCAGAGAGATTTTATTGTCTATACTAGATGATAACTACCACGGAGACGACGGGCTTGTAGATGCCTTACCCGACACCCTCTTTGTACTCTACACACTAATGTTAGAGCGCGGGCTTACACCCTGTGACAATTTAGAGCTACGGGGCCATAGCGGTAGTCCAAAGGAACGCGACATATTTACCTTAGAGCTAGCGCGAGACATTCATCGCGGCATTAAAAAGATAAGTCGTGATGGGGAGTTCTATCTGGCTAAACACACATGCACCAAACTGTTGAAAGACTTACTCTCTTTAGCGGGACATATCGAACATGACTTACAGGCTTGTTTAGATGTGGTTATTGAAGCCAACTTACGTAAGTTTGACACGAACAGTGAAGATGCTCAGTTAACTAAAGAAAAGTACGCATCACTCGGCATTGCTACTTATGTCCGTGCAACCCATCATGAAGGTAAAACTTACTATGTAGTCTGTGTGGATGGTGACCAAGTCAAAGTCGATAAGACGTGGCCCAATCATAAATGGCTAAAAAGTCATCGCTGGGAAGCACCTGTCTACCATGAAGACTGTTTTGTCGTGGACATTTAGAAAGATGGTCGGCGTACTGATGCATAACGAACGGGCGCTCATACAGCGCATGGGCGCATATTGTCATAACACCTATAGTCTGGATGCGGTAGATTACGAAATCAAAGCTAAAGCCTTTCTAGAGCGTTTAAAGACACTCTTTAAGTCCGATACCTTTCGTAATCACCCTAACCAACTCAACATTCCTAACTTTGGTTCCTTTCTGGTAAAGGAGCGCACCATCACGATGAATCACGACGATACGACGGAGCAGATTAAACGTATGGTCTTTTCCTTTAAGTCCACCTCAGAATGGCGTCGCCGTGTCGCCCATGGCGAACCACATCTAGTCGATGTCGTCAATCGTCGACTGGTTGAGCTGTATCCTGAATGGGATAAGTTAACGCTGGGGTTTGTCGTAGAAAGCTTCATCAATGTGTTAACAATGGGACTTATTAATAACGAAGGATACAAGATTATCAACCTAGGGAACTTCTTCCCACGTGAACGGAAAGTGTCCTGCACTTCTTAAAAACCAATGCCGAGAGTACAAAACGCATCTTGTGTTTTAAACCTTCTCGCGTTAGACCATTATAATCGGAGTAAAATCAATATGCGTAGCATTAATGTTAAAGTAAAAGGACTAGAACCAGCCTCAATTAAAGTAGGGTACTTTAAGGTAATTAGGGACGATACGGCTACCCCTACCCTAATCAGTCACCATACCCTTAATAAAGTCTTGGGGTTAGCAGGATGGCCTGACTGTGCTGACGATAACTATACGGTTAATATAGCCGAACTTTTAAAGGAGCTACCCTGTATAGCCTACGCTCCTATTATTGACGGACTTGAAGTTACTGTACTAATAGATGCCCCCCTTTGGCAAATACGTCGTTTGCCTAACTATACGGTTTACCGCTTTGATGCGCTAAATGCAACTAAGTTAAATGTTAGCGTTGAAAACTGTACCTATGGGTTTACTATCCAGCCTGACCTAATGCTGGAGCCAGGCAAGTGGATTACACTAGACAAACGCACTCATGTCGTACTACGTGCGATAAAGTTTAGCACTATTGAAAAATATATGGATGGGCGGGCGCTATCGGCTGTGATAGATGTATTGCGGGCGCGGGGTGACATTGTTACGTTAGACTCCCCGCTGCGCTTGGTAGTGACCCCAGCAAGTGAAATAATCGGGGATGAAGTACCAGCCACAGACATCATTCATCTGTAAGTCGAATCTTATGACCCGTAGATAGCCCTAGGGGTAAGGATAGCCCTTACCCCTAACTATCGACCTAGCGTAAGGATTCCAACATGAGTACTCCAAGCATTGGCTCTCCCGCATGGCGAGCCCAAGAACAAAAACAACACAGTAATCTAGACCCAGCGACCGGATGGCCAGACGAATTAGAAACTGTGCGTCTTTTGCAGAAAGCGGCGCAGGAAGCCGGACAGATTAAAGTCGATTGGTCTGGGGTAACCTTAACCAACTTTACTGCTTCGGTAAAACAATATTTTGACATTAACGCTGGCGTACCAGCCCTAACGGCGTTAAACGTATTTCCGGCGAGCTCTATGGGTGAAGGGGTTGAAGCCATTTTCGATCCCGCACGTGCAGTGGATAACCCTGTAGGTCTTGTAGGTAAGTTAATTGAAAACGCATCCAACAAGCAAGCCCATGTGTGGCGTATTATTTTTACCTACAGTGGGAAATCCGTCAATGCCAATGTTGGCGTAGGGGTGAGTCTAGAAAACCCAACTTCTGGCTTTATTGTAAAAGATGCGGATACACTGCCTACAGGTGTCACATCCGGCACCTTCACTGCATTGTTAATTACCATCGCCGATGAAAACTCCATCCCGTCACCGGGCGGATATATCTTAGGCTGTGAAGTAACCGACAGTGATGCGAGTCTATCGATTTCGGTTGATAGCATTACACGAATTTCTAATGCCGCGTTTTTAGAATCGGTCATTGAGTAAACATAATAAGACTGTAGTGTTTCGGCACTACAGTCTTATTTTATTGCCTTTTATAATTCTTTGTCTTATAAATATTAACCTTTTAAATGGAGAACCATAATGCAGAATACAATCTTTGATATCGCCAACGTAGGTACGATGGTTAAGCTAATTGAAAAGTATGGCCTAGAGGGGAGGTTTTTACTCGGTAAACCAGACGAGAGCTGGGATGAAACCCTAACTAACCTTTTCGCCGTCCCTATGGGTCCTGGCTTAAAAGCGTGGATAGTGCCAGTGGCGGCGAATGCGAAAGAACATATGGGGTTGATTGCCCAGTCAACATTATCTCCGGACGGCGTTCATGTAAACATGGAATACGAAACGATACATAGTCGTATGCCAGCACACAGCATTAGCTTTAAATATGACTGTCTGGTTGCCATTCAAATCCGTGGGCTCAAGCGTAACCGCCAGCCTAAATGCATTACGGTAACCTGTACTGAGTCAGACTGGGATGTACGTTTAGATAAAGAACTGTCTAAACTTACACGCGTGATGGACAAACAAGCCCCACATGTGCAGTGGAACCTTATAGACGACCAGGTCACCTTCTAACACGGGAACAAAGCCATGGGAACAGAATATATGGGTACATGTGTCATTGGAGCAGGTCCCTCTATCGGGTTATCGTATCGTTCACAAAAGGCCGCCATATTAATGGCAGACTGTCTTTGCCCAGCGATGACTTATCCTTCCATCGATGTATCAGCAGTGGATGGCTTTCAAAGCGACGACAGCTGGAAGAAAGCACTGGTATCTCGTCCACTGCCAGGTAAATCTGAAGAAGAACACTGGAATGACGAACAAGGTAAAGAAGTAAATGTGTTTAAACGTCGCCGTAAAGACGTACTGAAAGATCGTAAGGCTAAACGGGACGCGTGTAAGAAACACCGTAAATAAGGAGGTCGTAATGGCAAACCCACTAGAAGACATCTTGGTGTCTGCTCGTACGCAGGACCTAACGGTTATCGGAGTCTTTGACAAAGAGTCTGTAGAGTACCAAAGCACCAGTGTAATACCTAAACAGTCATGGGTTCCTTCGGAAGATAATCCATCTGTTTTACTGTTTCCGCTATGCATTAGAATACCGGGACAAGATGTCATTGCAACGGAAGTGTTATTGGGCGCAGTCCTCTTACAGTCCACCCTATATAGTGACATTGGTGAGTCTCAGTTAATCGCCACATATGGCTCTCTAAAAGATATTCTTATAAAGGGGTACCATTCTATCATGAAAAAGGATATCTCTTTAAAATGTAGCTTAGAGGACGATTTAGAGCACATATTAAAAGATATGTCTCGACCTAGGTCAGAAACACATTTACACGTTACGGTAGAGGAGTTTAATCGACGCTATGATTCCCTTTGATAGAACAAAAGCAAAGACGCTAGGGCTGACTAAGTTATCCACATGGACATTGGCTAAGCAGATTGAAACCTTTCCAGTAGGGAAAACCCAACACAGTAGGGATTGTGGATATAATGAAACTTATTACTTGAGATTTATTTCGGCGAAGTCACTAGAGCTCAATGTATTACCGTCATTAAAGCTACTAAAAGCCATGGGTTATAGTATCCATATTCATATTCTCCCTTACGAGTCATTTTTACCCTATATCAAAATGCCGTATGATAGTAGTTCTTTCCTAACGGCGGACTGTGGCTTTTCCAGAGTAGTAAAGAAGCGATCACTAACAGCGAAAGACGTGGTTACCATCAGTGGTGCACCAGAGATACTGGTTAATCGCTGGATGGCAGGTAACCCACCTTCACTGTTTTTACAACATTTGACTTCGCTGCAGCGATGTGGCATTTATGTCAATATACGCTTCCCTACTTTTAAATAAGGATAAAGAGCGATGAAACGCATTTTATTACTCAATGACATGGATGGGCTGTGTGCCGACTGGCGTGGCTATGTCCTGGATAAGCACTTCCCTGGGCAAACCATCGAGTGGCTTAATCACCATGAGCGGCGACTAGAATTACTTACAGAGGTGTATCACAAAGACCCAGAGCTCTTTATGAACCTACCTGTTCTAGACGGGTTTATGTCCTATTGGCATAAACTTCAAAAAGAATACGGCGACTATGTTGAGTTTGGCTGGCTAACGGCAGACGGCGGATATCATCCTAGTCCGGCCGATGTCTTTAATCATAAATATGAATGGTTAAGGGCTTCGATTCCTTTAGCGCACAGCGATGGCGTATTTGGTCTTGTCGAGCAAAGCTCAGAAAAACCAGAGGCTTTGAGTGAGTATTTAGATGACTATGACCACGTCATCCTAGTGGATGATTTTAAACGCACGATAGATGCCGTTAAAGCACTAAACCATGACCAACTCCATGGCGTGTGGTTTAACGATAACTGGAATCTTTTACAGATGCAGATTCGCTCGCTGGTATCCCATCTGCTCCCTTAGTAGAATTAAACCTTTAGCAAAAATGGTATAATCCATATTCCCTCACTATAAACAAGGAACATTTGACATGTCTGAAGTACAAGCAACGAACAATGCCATCGATGATATCCATGCTGTCACGCTGGGACACTCGGTCAATGAACGCATATTGAACGTTTTAGGAATGAATCCACATTACATCGAAATCTTAAAACACAATAATATCATTCCGTGTACCGTAAAGCAATTCGTGACACTGGAAGGGAGTTGGGTAAAAGAAATCGTTGAAGCCGTAAAACTCTTACTATGGAACGAGAACGGTGAACCACTTTGTGCCCATGCGCAGTTTGGTAACGAGTTCTTCCATTATGACGATGAGTCTGGCCATACCTTCGTCGGTTTTACAAACCTAGGCGAACAGAGCGTTCATAGTACATACCGCATGTCTGACGGGCGAGTCATTCGTCAGGCCATTGTAGAAACCGAGACGGGTAAGGTATTAAACGTACTTAACGAATGTAAGTACAAAGATGACCTACTGAAAGAAATCATTACTCCTGTAATGGTTCCTGCAAGCGATCAACAGAGTTATGTCGACACGGGCAACGTTAATATTGAGCGTTTCCTATTTAAAGACGGTTTCTGTGTTGAAGAAGTCCATGCATCGGTGCAACGCGATAAGAAGGGGCGCATCCCAGCTTTAACCCGTGATATGTTTTCTACTAAAATCTATCATGAATACGAAGACGGTAAATGTGTTCGTTCAAAACTGCCAGATGTATTTGGTAAGATGTCCATCGTAAACTTCGAATGGGATGCTCAAGGGAATTTGGTGAAGCAGTCTCAGGACGGTGCATTAGTCGCATTGATTACAAATGCCTACGATAGCGAAGGTCGCTTATTATCCATGACACGTCATGAGCAAGCTGGTGTGACAATGACAAATACCAATGGTCGCTACGAGCGCTCTACGGAAGATAAAGACGTTGTATTAATTGATCTAGCGAAGTATTACTAAGGTAAAGTGTGTTTCAAGAAAAAGTGAAACCTATATTACTTTATTGATATTAACGTGAAGAATCAATGAAATCACTTTGTTAATACGTTAACTGCGACGGTGCCTCTATGGTATCGTCGCATCTCTTCTTTTTATTTTTCTGAAAGGAATTTCATAATGTCAGTAGCTACTCTTATCACAACCGAAAACCTTAACAACATCTGGACTTTAGTTGAAGAGGGTAAAATAAAAACGGCGATGTTGGAAGGTGTTGAACTTACACTCGTCACAGACTGCTTCTATACACGCAATGGGAGCAACGAAGATGTCCCGCACACCCTACTCTATGGCCACAGCTATGATGAGAAAGGAGAAGTCAGTGATGTCTTCCCTCAAGACGAATTACTCGGCCATGCCACTGTTGAACTTTGATCATTAATGATAAAGCATTCTCTTAACAGGGAATGCTTTATCTTTTTACCGTTTTCACGATAAGGAATAGAGTTATGGGAAACGTATTTAAATTCATTCCGGGACACGGAGAACTACGAAGTCAACCTCCCGTTTTAGCCGATGCCCCCATTGCGGCATTTGCTGAAGGCGTACCTACCTGTGCAAAAAACTGTAAAGTTAAAATCTTTAAACTCGCCTTAGTCAAAAATAAGCGACAACTCTATCACTACCATGATGAACTGGTGCTTAGCGAACCTAAGCTTGACCGTAAGACCGTAGAGCGAGAACTTATGGATGTCATACGTGGACTACTTAACCGCAGTCGATTTACGAAGTGGCAAACCTTAGATATTCGCTATGACGGTCGCTACGCGGCTACTTCTTATTCTACCATTACTGTCACTGTAGATGGTAATGTGACTACTTTCTTAATTTAAAACACGAGGACTTCACTATGTCTAAATCAACTATCGTTGTTATTCTAATCACTGTACTGGTTACCACGTTAGCTTTCGCTAATGGTGGTGGCTCGACTAACGTAACTACGCAAGAACAACGCGTATTACAAGACCTATACTAAGAAAGGAAATTGACGAATGAAAAACATTGATGTTTTAGATGCCATTATCTTTATAATCATTCATAAGTATCCTGGGGCTGCACCGGTTTCGTTTATTGGTGACGAAGTTATTCGTGTATGCCCTAAAGGTTGCTATCATCGAGTCGACGTTGAAACCTGCCTTAAGGAAAATAAAGGTAATCTTTGGAACGTGGGTGCCAAACCATGGTCCTATGACGTTGAGTATGGTCTAGATGACGAGCGCTTAGCTGGCTTAGCGAATGCCTTAGACGTAGGCATGATTATTGCTTTAGATGCCCATGCCATCACATGGGCCAAAGTAAGGCTTTTAACGGCTAACATTAACGACTGCGTGTCTCTTAGTCCTCAGCGTAAACCTACTACGACCACAAGTTTAGTAGAGTATTATACGGGGCTAATCTCAACGCTGGTTAGTTGGGATGCCAAACAGGCAGTTGACATTAGAATAAATGATGTTAGAAATCGACTTCCTGGATAAGGGTGAGAAAGATAGAGGATAGGCATTACGCCTATCCTCTATTAACTTATACTGTTTTTTTTTTCGATCTAAATAGACGCTAACGGAACTAACATGCCTGCATCCGATGATGGCGCTGTAGACTGAACTTCATCATAGATTTTACTGATGAGTAAGCCTTCAGCATTAGGAATGCTTTCATAGATAAAGTACAGGGCTTGAATGGTTTCCGTAGTCACCACATCGCTGTCTTTATCGCAGAAAATGTTAGTAGGTGAAAGCTCTAATAAAAAGTTATCTATTTCTAAATTTAAAAATAGACAAGCGTCTTCCCCAGATGAATGTACGCGTAGATAAGCCATTGCTGTCGCCAGCGGAATAGACAACTTACCCAACCACTCTAAGCCTATGTCGTTTTGCCCCGTAAGGGCATACGACGCAGCTATACTTTGACCGTGTGCATTTCCATGAAATATATTATTATAAACAGTCGTTGAAATCATAGTACGAGTACCTCTGACGTGTTAGGATTGGTCACATTAGGGATATGTCCTTTCCTTTTAAAACAAACTTACATAAACACATTAACTCATCGTACTGTAATTGCTCCCTGTGCTGTCGCGAGCACATAGGTATCTGTCATTAACCGTAGTTGCCCCGGTGTGATTAAGGTATGGCGTTTAATCGTAAAGCCTACTCCGATTTCAAACACGGTACGTGCGGTTTCTGAACAGAAATACGCCCCGTTAGACTGATAGGATTTAGCCACAATAAAACCGACTATGCCTTTCCAGTCATATTTCGTCCCTAAGATAGACTCCGCCCAAGCTCGTGCTGCGAGGTAGCGCTCCTCGGTCACATAAACTTCGGTGGTGTGCTTAGGGGCATGGGGTTGCTCAGCTAACGTCTCCTTTACCGTGCCGTGGGTCATGGTACTGTGGATTAATGCCCCATCTTCAAACTCGACTGCACAATGTGAAAAAGCAGTTGATAAACGGGCTTTAATAATCCAGCTTCCAATCGTACGGTTATCAAAGTAATGAAAGCGCAGCTTACGTAATGGCGTTGCACTCATGGATAGTTCCTTATGGGTAATTAAAGAACATGATGCCATTTGGTTTTCACCGTGGCATCGGCGGGTGTATAGACTTGCAAGGCGATGTCAGAACCGTCTCGTATAGCCTGTACCTGGAACTCAGTGGTATCGGTTCCTATCATGCCCTGTGTGGCTACGGCTATGTCACCGCCTGCTACCCAGGTTAGATAGAACGTTGTATGGGTCGCCCCATTGGTGTCCACTGATAGTATTGTGCCGTGGGCGGAGTTGCCTACGGACTCGTCCCAGCTCGCCACTGTGGTCCATGTATTAGACGTGACCGTGTGTGTAGAATCTGGTATTGCAGGATGGTTTTTAATCCGTTCCTGTAGTTGGTTCAGTAAAGTCGTTGAACCAATATTTAAAGAGATGCGGTTAATCGCATTTTGCATCTGTGCCTGAACACGTAAGATGCCATCGATTTGCTCTAAAATGTTTTGGTTAGTACCTAACATTGGCTTAGAGTTTACTAGGGCATTGGTAACATCATCTAAAGCCTGAGTTAAGGCTTCTAGTCCAGTAAAGATAGACAATGGATGTGAGTGTAGCTCAGGTGGAAATCGCTGAGGTTTACCGATGATATTTGCCCATGGAATCGACGGGTTATCGGAAGCGCTATTAATGGCTTCGATTAAGTCGAGTATCAATGAGTTAGCATAGCCTTCTGGACCACCAACACATTGATAGGTAATATTGATACTGCCAATAAAGGTCGTGCTGGTGAGCTGAATGGCGCCTGCAACTTCTTTACCGGCGGCAGCCGTTAAGTAAGGTTCTAGTGACTGGAACGTGTAGTCTACGCCTTTCGTCAAAATGAGTCCAGTGGTTAAATCTTGAACAACAATAGACTCCGTATAGAAAGCACCTTCTTTTAAAGGAATTGGGACGAGTCTAGGTGTCGTAAAGGTATGGACTTCATTCGCGATTAAGTTAGAAGCAGAGGTACCTGTCTTATCATACTGGTACTTAAAAAGAGTGAGTAAGTTCATGGCACGCGTGCCTCCGTAAAGGGAATATAGGGTGAGTAACACTATTGGATTTGTCAGTAATAAATAGACTCTACCGCCCGAAGACAGTAGAGTCTAGTTTAGATTTTAATGTTCCGCATAGTCGGAGTTGTAATCTGGGTCGTAGTGTTCGCTAATATCAAAATCAGCAATGGCTTGTGCTGTGGTTAAAGAGGCAATGTGTAGTGCCACGGCTTGCTCTTTCCCAAAACACTCTTGGTTAACGTAATGCATCATAGCGTCACTGAAGTGCGTAAAACCTACAGCACCATCTGCAGTAGTCACCCCTTTAGACTCGACGTCTAAGACTACGTACTCAGCAGGGCCTACTTTATACGAATAGATAAAGGTAGAAGGAATCTTACCTTTATCGTACTGGGTCTGGATGACCATTACATCGCCATTAGCATCTCGGTCAGAGATAATGCGGTGACCTTTATAGATGAAGCCTAATTCAATCGCTTCGATTCGTGTCTTCTTAAGCTCTTCCAGTTTCACTAGCTTTAATTCCTCTACAGGAATTAACTCGTAGTTTTGCTGGGTGACTTGAGTACGAGTAGACTCATCGCGGAAGACTTCTGACGTAGAAGGACGCTGATAGCTGTCTGGATAGTCCAGTTTATTATCGCGGTTCTCGTTGACGAAGGCGATTTGTTCAGCGTCTTCAGCGTCTTTAACACCCCACTGGTACCAAAAACGGTGACCACGTGGGACGTTAGAGCCTTTGTTTTCGCCTTCGACGACAATAACGTCAGACAACAAGTCTGTGGTAAGGTATTGAAATTTTCTTGACATGAGTAATTTCCTTTATACTAAGTACCGATGGTAATTAAACTTTCTTTTTGACAATAAGAAGGTCGGCTATAATATCTTCACTTAGTGTTTTAATCGCGTCTAAATCTGTAAGGGCATTTAGCGAGTGTTTACGGGAGCGTACCACATTAAGTTCTGTTTTAGCTGCGCGAAGGGCTTTAGCTTTCTTAAGCACAGTAATAGCGGCCGTTTTAGGACTGACACCTGCGGCAATACAGTACGCTGTGAGATTAGGCCCCATGTCACCGGTATAGTCTTGCTCTGTAAAAGCAATAGCTTCGGCTTCCGTCTCAGCGTAACTGTCTGCAAACGCGGTCCATTGATTTAGAATGGAAAGTGCAGTAGTATCGATGTTTGTCTTAGCATCGCTAATAGCGGCATTGAGCTGCTTAGAGTTACCGCTATCAGTTAGTACCCACTTATCATTTTCAAAGATGTGATATTTAGAAGGGCGTTCTAATAAAGTCCAACCCTCTTTAATAGGACCTAATTCTTTAACAGTGTCGGTTTCTGTATTCGTAATAGAATAAATGGTTTTACCACGGTGGTCGGCGACGTATTCTGTCGATGTGGGTCGTCCATTTTCAAAGTTACAAACACGAACGACGAAGCCCTCTTTAGGTTCTGACGGCTTAACGAGAAGTGCATCTCTTGGATATTCTCGTAGTGCAGAAAAACGAGTAGTTGAAATACCTTTCTGATTAACAACCAGAGTCTCTTTGTTATAGGTGTAATAAAAGTCAATCATAGTGCGTATCCTACCCATTCAATGTATGCCTTTGGTTGCGTTTCTGCTCCTGTTCTTGCCACCCTTGAGGCATCAAAATTTGCGATACCATAAGATGATGCGCCCGTGTATGTTGTCGGGAACGCATAATACTGATTACCATGCATAGGTGCCCCGAAAATTGCCCCAGTTGCGGTACGCATCCAGCCAGCCGTTTCACTACCATGACCACCAAAGGAGCCGACAATATTCTGCAATTGGTCTTCATGCGTTTCACCCGCAAGCCATGCTGTACCATTGGCAGCACGAACAAAACGCCCTTGTCGGTCTGGAATATTGATTAATGTATTGTCTGTTTCATCAATCCATTCAGGCTTTGCAGCAACCAGTGAGTGATACACCGCTACAGGTAATTGCTGACCAATACCTACCACCATATTTTCTGGAACATTGTCATTATCCCAGTACAATGTTTCACCTGGCTGTTTATTAACATACGGTTTCCAATAAAAAGGTTTTGTTACATCTACCCATCCAGGTCTACGGTTAGCCGTATCTAAAGGGTCTTTACCTGCCAACGATTCTACATTAGAATACCACTCCCAATAATGGAGTTGCCCGGTAGTAATATCGATAGTATAACAGACTTCCCCTAGTACATATGTCCGTGTAGGGTCATAGATACCAAACCGAGTTCTGTTTTCGGCATGCTGCCGTGCTAATGATTTAGCTGTCATTCTTATTTTCTCCTATGAGAAAAAGGCTCTTCTCTTTATAGAGAAGAGCAAGTATTATTTACTGTAAAAAGAGATTAGAGTTCTGCGTCTAAGTGAACGAATCCAATTAAATACCCATCAATGGTAAGATTACCGCCACCGCCAAAACTAACAAAGGTAGCTCCTAAATATGTGACGGTCATTACACGGTTTGCAATAATGCTGGAGCCTTGGTCATACTGCGTAAAGTAACCGGGCAGTTCATTATTAACGTTAGTAAGGGTCACCGTAGGGGTTTCTCTAAGTTTAACAGGGAATGTTATTGACGGCGCTGATAGAAGATAAACCGTGTTTATGTTAGATTCAAAACGTATTCTTTGGTAGAAACGTTTACACCTCTGTAACGTCTCGCCTTCTCCCATCTGAGTCGTCTCAGTAGCCGTATCCCCAAACTCTAACTTAGGTGACCCGATATAGGTTACATTTAAGTGTGTTTGCTGAGGAAAGATAAACAGTGACAAGTGATGGTTATTTGTACTTGTAAAGTCAAATCCCTGTTCATCAAACTCGGGGATTTCAAAGGTATAAGTGAAGTAATCAATCCCGCCTGTACAGACGCCTATCGTAACAGGCGATGTACTAAGTACGTCTGTATAGATGGAATCCCTTACTTGAACCTGCGCTTGAATCTCTTGCCCGGCTACGCCCTGTACTAAACAGCTAAACGTAACGGTTTTCCCCTTAAAACGTAAAGCATTCTCTATACGCTGTTCCATGTTACGGTTACTGCCAATTACTGAGGCAGCCGCGAATGCAAAGGGACGAACATTATTCCAACCTGACGGCAGTATGCCAACCATGCGTGAAAATGCGGAAGTTTGACCACCTTGGTTTAATATCCATCGGTCAAAGGTATAGCCATCGGCAGTATAGGACCCGCCTATACGCTGGTCGATTTCTCCCTCGGCATTAATCAGTAAGTTAGGATTAGAGTACCCTTTGATTAATGCGGGGTTTATTAATTGAGACATTTGGTTTTACTCCTATCCGCGACGACCGATCTTAAACTGGGTGTAAATATCATTACCATGTCCTTTATTTATACCTAGTCCATGCGGGGAGGCAGCAGCCATGGTATAATGTCTGATTTTTACACGGGTGATTTCGGTAAGTGTGAAATCATCATGTATTTCAGACCAAGTCATCGGGATATTAGTTCCGTAAGAATAGGCGTTGGTTCCGATAGAAATTACTTCGTCGGTATCCGCATTAACCATCTCGATCCAATGGCGGTCTACTGAATCGGCAGGGGCCTTGATTGCTATAGGGTAATATTCCCCAGGGCCTAAAGTCACAATCCCCGTATTAACATCGACCGATGCTCCTACCATGGTATTTTTTATAACGGTATTCAAGGCTCTATCCTGATAACCTGCGATGGATCCCCCAGCATAACCTGTACGTTTGTCGGCGACATGCAAAATCTGACTAGATAAAGATGCCATTCTGGCAATCTCTAAGGCATTTGCTTCTAACTGAGTTAACCATTCTGGAGACGGGATAGGTAAAGCTGCGGTAGCATTACCGGAATAGATATACGGAACGTTTAAGCTCTCTGCTGACTGTACCTTAACCTTACGAATGCCGATAATGTATCGTAGCTCACCATTGTTAGTGGATGTTAATTTAATAGTCCTGTTATCTATAATGGTGAGTGTAACCTGAGTTTCAGTAACTGCCGTTGCTGAGTTCAGAGACAATATATTTCCGGAAAACAGAAACTCACTCGGATAGATTAGTGAGTTTCTAACAGTGTTCTCGGTATCCGGCGCGTACGCAATCCCGATAATTAAGGAATCATACTCATCAATATCAATCCCTAAATTAAATTCGGTATTAATACCATATGTTCCTATATCCGCAATGACGTCTCTCGCATCATTAAAGACATCTACGGCTTCTGGACTTAATGGCATTCTAAAAGTCGTAGACCCGTCACCACTAGAGTACTCATTAACATACCCATCACTAAGCTGCTTAGCTAGCCATTCTGCATCACTGATAAAGTTTCCAGTAAGTTTAGCATGTTCCCATAAGGCAGGGTACGCAACACGTGATAAAGTATGTCCTTTTCTAGGTACCCATGCAGGGTCAATAGACCCATTAACTACTGTAGGGGGAAAGTAAGACAATATTCCTACCATCCCTGTCTTAAAGGCATTAAAAGAAGCCGTAAGGGCTTGTACTTGTGAAACTAAAGTACCGGATTTACCGGACAGTCTATTTGAATCAGACATTCTTATTTTCTCCTATGAGAAAAAGGCTCTTCTCTATTAAGAGAAGAGCATCATTTATTTTACTGTAAAAAGAGATTATAGCTCTGCATCCAATCGGAAGTCATTCAAGCCGAAACCTGCGGTATTGATACTAGTTCCTGAGAAATAAGCGTCGCCGGATGTAAATGCCAGAATCACCGAACCCGGATCAATATCTATTGTACTTCCGAAGGAGGCGGAAGGAACGGAACGCATTAAAAAGGCTTCCGATACATCGCGGTGCGAGTAATTGCTTGTCCCGCTGTACCAAGCCTGCGCCCGCATGCGAGGATAACGGATGAAAAAGCGCTGGCACTGTCTCGCATTTACTGAGTGTTCGACTGGAGTAAAGGCCGTCACTTTATCACCCTCTTCTACCTTAATATCAGCAAATAGGACAAAATGACTATTTGTTGCTACTCCAGTAAAATAAGCACTAACCGATACACCGCGTTGAATCGCTTCATGGCTCGCGGTTGCCGTAACCTTAAAGTCTATCCATGTACCGTAGCTACCTAACGCTACGTTTTGAACCACAACGTCAGTAACAGAAGAAAAGTTATCTTTAGCATCTGCGGTAGCTACTTTTAAGTAGAATTGACTTAAGTCCACGTCACTGCCTAGAGTCCCGTCTACATATACCTTACCACTAAACGTAAAGATATTCTTAGTAAACGAGTTAGACTCAATACGCTGCTCAATACCTATCGTGCCTGATGTCGAGTCCCCTAGTTGAGCACACGGGCGTTTAGAAGGGGGTAACAAAGAAGCCGTATCCATCTTCTGAACATAGCCCCCCGCACCTAGCGTAATAAAGCGGTCAGGGCCATAATCGCCTAAAGTTAATCCCGTCTCACCACGTTGCCAGTAACTAAAGTCACCGTTAATGATTTTATTCTCATTTACTAAAGCTTTAGGTACGGCTTCGATTTTCCCATCGAGTTCATTAATATTCTCTTTAACGGTTAAACCCGTTAATGTAGAACCGGTGTTATCGGCACTAACACTCCCTGCCTCTAACTCGATGATTTTTAAATCACCTTCACTGAGCAAAAACCATTCTGCTGTAGTAATAGCAGGACTTGTTAAAACAACCTCATTGGTTGCTGAGGACACCGTGTAATCACGTTCAGGGCGTTGTAATACACCTCCGATAGTCAAACGATACATTTTGGCATTATCGTTTTCCAATCCTACCGCACTTAATCGGGTTTCACCAATATTGACTGTGCCTTCCCATATTTTGCGAGTATATCCAGCATCTTTAATCGTGCTGACGGACTGCCATGCTTTAATCTGCACAATAGTCTCGTCTGACAGAATACCGCCGCCGGTTAAAACTATTGTGGTACCGTTACTGAGGTATTCTTCGGTAGGCATTAACGTACCGTTAATGTACAAGTCTACCATGTCGACGATGTGGTCTACGTAAAACGTATCCGCCCCTGTACCAGGCTGGAATTCATAATTCTTAAAGATTTCCTGGCCGACCTCACTTTCACGAAAACCTGAGGTAATATGCCAGTTCTTAGCAACTTCATCAAAGCTCCATGTTAAGCGAGCGCCATCCATGTCGATAAAGTACTCAGTGTCATACTCCACTGTGTGGTCTGTACTAGGATGAGGGATAATGCGGATGTTATGCACCGAAGCGTTTTCGTCGGTGTCACCAGTCACCGTGGTACTGCCACCATCTGGTTTCTCAGGTAAAGTAATGGTCACCATACCCGTAACGGCAACATTTTCAGTAGGTACTAAAGCACCGATACCAACGTCTAAAACTGTATCTGCGGTTACAGTAGCATTAATACTACCTCCGGTACCACCCGCACCAGAAGCCCCGTACTGAACCCATCCTACACCAGGCATCTTAATTAAGCTAATGCCACCATTGCGTGTCTTTAACTCTAAGTTTTCATTAAGCCCATTAATGTTTAATGTCGAAGATAGACTTACTGGGAAGTCCGCCCAACTCGAACCTAAATCAAAGAAAGAGACTCGCGCATAATCTGGCGCAGCATCATCCAGAGCAATAATAAAACTGCCGGCTGAACTGTTTACAGGATGTAACCAACCCGCTGCAGCAGTACCGGCTGCCGCGACCGTGGCGGCAGCTAAGGGCAAGCCGTTCATTGATACCCAGCGTCCATCGATGACGGCTTCAATAGCACGCTGGTCGGTAGAGATACGTATTGAACCTTCTAGCGGATTGCTTTGACGTTCTGCTGTCGTACCGTAAGGGAGAATTAAAGCCCCTAGACGGGCTAACTTTAATCCCCATTGTTTAATAATGGTATTCATTGATTAACCTCTTAGAAATCGGCAAGGACTTTATATTTCAACACACCTGAGACCGACGGAGTAAAGACGACATTGACGGTAGTGCCTGTTTGAGTATGAGACACGGCAACCTGTGGTCCAGCAGACTGAGCCACATTATCGACATTAATCGCCGATTGTCCGGTACCCACTACGGTAGTTACATTACCACCATCCAGTTCACCGGTCGTGGCTCTAAACACATAGGCACCTCGATGTGAGGTTTTACCTGCCGCCGTAGTGTACACAGTTACAGGGGCGCCTGCAGTGACCGCTTGGCTGTAAACAACCTCCGTCAGTTTCGCTTCTAAATCCGTTTTTAATACGGCATTTTCAATCTTCAAAGCCAGACGTGAGATTTCCACACCGTGGTTTTTACCACCGGAGTAGGGGTCTACAATCGCTTGCGTAATTTTCTCTAGCTGACGCTGTAGGATTTCTAAGGCAGAAACCCCCACTAACGCTTGCTCACGTACCCGTGGTGAAAAGTCAATAGCATTGCCATGAAACGCTGCCCACTCCCACATGTTAGAACGGTCAAACACGGCGGTTGCTACTTGTACCAGCAGCGCCGAGTCTTCATAGCCACCTAGAGCCTGATACGTAATCCGCACTTCATCGACGTCAATAGCATCTTGATTTAACACGATGTAAGAGAATATACGCTGGCGGGTCGTGCGAGCAGACGCATTTAAAAAGAGCGGAGAGAAACCAAAATGGGATTCCGGTATTAAAGGAAACCACACGCCCGCATTCTTACGTCCCTCTACTACGATACTGTCTCCGAAAAAAGGACCGTGTTCAGTAAAGACAGAAACGTCGATGCTCATATCGACCGTGTGCAGTTCAGCGCTAATGAGGTTGGCTGGTGATTCACCAGTGGGGTCAAATGTATAATCGGTATAAGCCATGATTAATCGTCCTTAGTTTCCTAAACGCGTCGCAGACAATACTGCACCACGGCTAGTATCGCAGATAACACATTGGTTGCTAGACCCGCCGTTTAAACGCATCTGTAGTTTTAAGTTTGTGTTTGCTGGGATAGAGTGTGAGATGTTATTGGTGTAAGAGCGACTTACCGTCGTGTTGTTAAGCATCCATCGGTATGAGATACTTTCTACGCCAGCATCGACCACTGGGTCTAATGAATGCGAGACTTTATACGTTCCAGCACTGACGACTAGGGCAGTCAGCGGGGTATCAAACCACACATCGGCAGGCTGGGCACCTAAGTCTACATTTTCTACTCCACCAACGTTGGTAAAGAGAGCACTCTCATAATGCACGGTAGACCCGCCCATGCCGTTAGCCAGTATTGCAGAGGTAAGGCTATTAAGGTTTGTCATGAGTGGGCTAATAAACCCGGTGTCTAGGTCTTTAATATCATTAATACTCAGTTCCGTAAAATGCGCTTCTATCGCGGTACGGATACGTGTCATTTCTTCAATAACTCGGTTTACCCCGTCCATGTCTGTTACTACGTGCTGATGGCTCGTAGGAGGGAACGTAGGAGGCGTAATCAAATCTTCCCATAGCACGGTCTGTAAATCTGCTAACGTGCTTAGACCGCTTTCTAGGGCCTGTGTTACGTTAGTGACGAAATCACCACCTAGGGACTGAAGCTGCAGATGGAATGTCCCTGTCATGTTGACGTCTAACAGGGTAATTGAACCATAGACTTTTTCAGCCATGGCTACATCGGCTGCTTCAAAATAATGCGAGAAAAAGAAGTCTTCACCATCCACTAAATATCGACCGCTTTCCTCATGAAAGACAGAAAAGCCAGTTTTGAAGAAGGGTGCCCAGTCGGGGACTATGAACTGGTAGTTCACGCCGTTGATGGCGGAGACAACATGTGTTTCGGTTTTAAGGTTGGATGCCAGTTGACCGGTTTCATCAAACGGTAATAAGGACATGGGTGTTACTCCTGTTTAAAAGGATAGGCTATAGCTCATAAAATTAGCTCTTCCAGACCCTGTCAGCGAATTCTATGCATTTTAAAACGATTCTTTTTCAGTCAGTTTTCAAGGACTATTAATCATGTTCACAGTAATTGCTACTTATTCTAAAATTAACTATGGCTGGAAACCTTCAGACCTAGCAAACACCCCCTTAGAAGACATCCTTTTGTTACAGGACGCGCGCTTTACAGTAGAATGGGACGGAGACTTTGCCAGAGACTTTCTGGTTAGTGTAAACCGAACCCTAATGCGCAATGCAGAGTCTACACTTACATTGTCACAGTGGGTAGCTACGTTAGCAGAAGATGCTCTAATCATGACAGACCGAGCTAATGGGCTACGGGACTCGAGTGTGGTACTCTGCTACGATTTATATGACGTAGCCGAAACGGTAGAGAAGGGCAATGTTAACTATGGTAATGGAGTGGCCATCCCAGAAGGGTTAGAAGCCGACATCATCTTTAACACGTCGTTTAGTGCTCCAGATTACCGCAGTACGGAAAACTTCAGTAAGCAAATACTCGCGGTAGTCAATGGGCTGATACACCCAACGATATATCAGCAAGGGTATATCCATATACTCGGTGCCTATCAGCGCTTCATTAATGAGAAAGACCAACTCATTAATCTGATTGATTTTGCTCAAGTTGGTGGTATCGATACTTACGAGATTACCGATAGTATGATTCATGAGGTTGAACGTACATTAACCGACCAAGCGCGTTATGTCACCCGCATGGTTGTCACTCTACCTGTTGACATCGGTATGTATACCCCTCTATTAGTCTTAGATGGACACCTGCATGTCATTGACGATGAAACATATGAGATTGTAGATAAAGACAAACTCTTAATTGAAGTCGACCATTACTTAGCCCTACAGAGAGCCGCTAAGAAACCTCGTGATACTCGCACGTGGGTAGACCCGGCGAATCTACAGAAAGTAGGTATTAATACCTTAAGCTTCGATGCCCGTAAGTACCTTTCTGACACTTATAGCTTTGTTGTGCTAGTAAAGACATCAGACTTGTCTATCATGCGTGAGCCATTAGGTGCCTGTATGCAACAGAATACCTACTATCACTATCGTGCACCTAAAGGCATTGTATATTTCGATGACATGTCTATGGCAAACGCCCGTGTTACAGAGTTTAATGAACACGAAGTGCAACTTTCGACCATGTCAAACAATCGTCCAAGCTGGACATATGAAACCACCCCAGTTACAGACTTAATTGGCTACAGTGAAAATGGTTACCCAACACCGAGCCCTCGATATAAAGACGGCTTCGTATTAGAAATGTATTCATTCGCATAAAAGAAAGAAACTCTCTCCTTATCCTAGGATAAGGAGAGAGGGTTATGTGACGTATTTTTTTAACTGTTCAGTTAACAGGTTATTTCTTTCAACTAAAACCTGTTCTCTTTCTAGCGCTAACTTAAGTTGACGGGCATAGGTGTCGCGATAGTTAACGTTCGCTTGCCTTGCCACTTCTAAGTCCGCGTGTCTCGAGAAACTAACGGAATCAGCAATCAGGCCGGTCATTACCTTACCCGTGGAATTAATCCCGATATTCGCATCAAGCAATTCCTTTATTGCTGTTACGGTATCAGATAAGTCCATGTCGTTAGGCAAAGCACCTAAATCAAACGTGACAAATGTTCGACTATATGGAACGGATTTTGTTGTTGGGAAACTAAGGATGTAACTCGAAGGAACACGTATGGGCGCTTCCGTGTTTGACAATAGCGTAATAATGTTTTCGTTATTACGCAGGTCACGCAGATAGTCGCTCGTACTTAACCCATGTGGGGCATAGTAAACCGCATAGATATCGACGCCCTCGGCATTAAGGGCTTCGAAACCTTCAATCGATTCACAAATGTAAGTGGCCCCAGCCACGACCGTAAACGGCGTCTGGAGCTCATACGTTCCCACGGCTAAATGTGGAGGGGTAGCCATATTAGATAGCCTCTAGGTAAGATGCACGTGTTGCCATGCGGTAAACAATATTGTTATCAGCCTTTTCTAAGAAACTGATACCTGAGATTTGGTTTCTCGTAATACCTGTAGGTAAAACCTGCGTGCCCGTGTCGACTTCGGCGGCTCGCGCTAAACTGTCTAAGGTACTAATAATAGACTGAGTAGCTGCACTGACTCGGTTAATAGACTGGTCATTTAAGGCAATGATAGTGTAGTCAGGGAATAGTGCCTCAAAACTTTGAACGTTTACGTCATTCGTGTCACCGGCCAGTACAAAGACTGGTAAAGCACGGAAGAGTAAAGTAATGCCTTCACCTTGTCCTAGAATGTCTCCAGTATCACGCCCAATAAGAATTGGGTTAATTAAGGAAACCAGTTCGTTGAACTTAAACAGTGGACGCATCATGCTGTCGATACCAGGACCAGCACTTAAAGCAACTTTATTCCATAAAGGGACTAGATTAAAAACATCCAATGTTTGAATGTCGGGAAAGTATTCTTTCCACTCGTCCACCGTATATGGAGTTTCAGACTCCAAGTAAGTTCTGATAGCTTCTAAGGTCTTATCTGTACGAAGCGCATCTTTACCATACCCCAGCACATACCATACTGTAGTAAACTGATTATTCAGGTTCGCTGGGTCATTCCACTTTAATGAAAACGTTGTGATTTCAGTAGGCTTCTCTTCCAGCGTCGCGGTATTTAATGCGTTTAACTTATTGATTTCCGTATAAGCATTAAGTGCAGCGAGTGCTCCAGCATAACCTTGATATAAGTTAGTAACTGGGCTACATGGAGGAAGTACTAATGTTTCAGAAGGTTCATACTCTTCTAAAAAGGCAGTGTTAGAAAACCATATCTCAAAGTTAGTAACTTCAAGGTCGGTATGCGTGCAGTTTAAAGACTGAGGTAAAGTAAAGCCATTCTCAGTAATCAAATTACCAAATGCAAAACCACTTAACGTACTATCCGCATTGGTAGAGATAAAATCGATTAACGTCCCATTCGCTGGGATAAAGTCATTACGGATTTTGTTAATCAGCAATAACAAAGGTAAGCAGTCAGCCGCATCCAGCCCATCGACATCCTCACCAGAAATGTCTTTAGAATAAAAGACCGTAAGTTCTAAGCCCGGTGCCGTATCATCAGCGATGTACTGCTTCTTTCGACTGTAGGTACGGGCAATCGTACTGAGCTCGCCCAGTGCCGCAACCGCGTTGGGCGCATTGTTGGCATTAGACGGTATTTCAATAAAGCCCTTGATTGTTCTTGACATGGGTTCGCTCCAAAATAATAAATGCCTGTGGACACTATATATTTACAGGCTCAGAGAATTTGTTAGTGCATAAATATAACTGACGATTTTAAGGACACTCACTGTATGAACATTAAACGTATCTTTGGCTATATCTTTAGCCAGGGCTGGTTCCAGCTAGTTATTACACTTCTGCTCCTGGCAAGCATTGCAGTCGGCGGCATGAAATACTTTGTCGATTCCACCCAAGCTAAATTAACCGCAGTAGAAACGGCGCAGGGCACTCCAGCACCAGACACGCGTGACGAAACAATTCGGTTCCTCATGGCCCAGGTGGCACAGCTAGAAGCCGATAAGCGGCTAGAAACCGCCGCCTTATTAAAGGAACAGAAAGTATCCCGTGCGCAACAGTTAACCATCCAACAGTTAACCATCGAGAAGGGTGAACTGAGCAATCAGCTAAAAGTACAAGAATTCATGATTCGTGTGCTGACTAAAGAAAATAAAGAAATGGGGGCAATTTATAATGAAGTCTTTAATTAGCCTCCTTGCCGTATTGACCCTAAGTGGCTGCGTATCCATACAGCCTGTTATCGAGCGCACGGTTATCTATGACGCGCCAGTTCCTACCGAGAGTCCCGTAATAGACCCCGTCATTCAAATGTCGGTCTGTGTCCCTATGGCTCTAGAGACGGTGTCGAAAACCCCCATTAATAAAGACGTGTTTATTGCCATTCCAGATAAGGCACAGGGTATTGTCTCATATGTCGAAGCACTGGAAGAAAAAAACCGTGAGTTAGAATCGATTATAAGCGACTACTATGAGTTAAGGTTGAACTGTTATGATTTATAGAGTTTATACAGACGGCGGCAGCCGACCGCATAATAACGTCGGTAATGCAGGTGGTTGGGGTGTATGGATAGAAGGGGATGATGTCCCCTATGGACTGTATGGTTCCGGTGGTGTACCCTGTACCAACAACATGGCCGAGATGATGGCGTACCTGAATGCGGTTCGTCAAGTCGTGTTACGTCAGCCTGACGAAGTCTGCTTTTATTTAGACTCCCGATATGTCATGGATAACTGTGGGCATGTTTTAGAAGGGTGGAAGAAGAAAGGCTGGTTGACCTCTAAAGGGGAACCTGTTAAAAACATTGGGTTATGGAAAGCCATCGATGAAGCTCAGCAAGACCTGCGCGCTATGTGTATTCCAGTCGAATACAAGTGGGTAAAAGGCCACAGTGGCATTTACGGGAATGAATGTGCCGACAGTTTAGCAACCGCAGGGATTGAGCGTGCCTGTAAGGGTATTGACTACGGAGAAGTCGTCGAGACTAAAGAGCATTTCTACGTCGACCCGAAAGCACCGGCTGTGAAGGTAGAGACCGTACTGGCCACAGACGGTAAGAAAGCACCGAAAGTAAAAATCCCGGCATCTAACGCCTTTATATGTTTTAGCCGATTGCTGGACATCTCACATCGCCCTCAAGCACAAACTGCGGACGGGCGTACTGTTTATATGGCACAGAACTTCACTACTCGTGCTAAGTCGGGGGACGACGATGGCGCAGCAACCAAAGCTAAGAAAGCCGAAGGGAAAACCCGTAACTTAGGGACGATAGACCCCGACGCCAGTGAAGGTGTGGTGGTGTCGAAAACACCATGTATGCAATACCAGCGACTGAGGGACTTTCAGAATGAGATTGCTCCGTTAACGGCGGACTATCCATTCATTGTAGCATGGGACACCTTTACGTCAAAAGCTCGATGGGAAGAACACTGTCAGCTCGATACACCCCCTTTTAAGAAGGTAAATAAGTCAGTCTTCTATAAGGATAAAACCACGCAGTTAACCTACTATCTAGAAGTCCCACGTCTAGCGTATAACGCCGTAGAAAGCTGTATGTCTAAGCTACAGATGATAGAAGCCTTTGAGCAAGGTAAGTTCGATGGGGATATCGAAGACATTACTGACATGTTCTTTACGACCGATAAGAAAGGGAAGTCGGTACTTAAAAAGACAGCCGATGTCGATAAGGTTATTCTACACGAGACGGTTTACGAAGATAAACCTTTAGTAGTGCGCTTAACTCAGAAAATCCACATTCCTGAAATGACAGCGATTTCGCGTATGTTTAAGCAAGAAGGGGAATTGAAGATTTATTTTGTGAAGTTTATCAAAACCCCAGTATCGTTTAGACACGGTATAATCATTGTCGGTAAAGATAACATTGGGTTCTATAACTCACCAACCTCCAGTCTTAGACTGGTACCATAGATAATGCCTCTATCTCCTTTACGCTGTGTAAAGGAGATAGAGGATTTCTTTTAAGCGATAGGACCTGTTTGAGAATCCCACGTAATAGTATTCGTATTGATGTTGTCAAATCCACCTTGGTTGGCATAGAGGTCGGTCGTTTTAAACTGACCTGTAGTCTGGTTTAATCCGCCTTCAATGGTTCCAACAAAACCACCTGAAGCGGCGGCCATAGGTGAAGCATTTGGTCCACAAGCAAACGATGGGAAGGTAACGATTGCATCATGCCCTTCTGGGCCTTCTATCATACTAAGGGTGGCTGAGCGTTTGTATTGTTCCGTGCTGTTTGTATAGCCCTGACTATTGACCGTATAATCCTTACCATTGTGTGTATATGTATCAGAGGTCTCCGTGTAGGTCGACGTTTCTGTTGTAATACTGTCTTTAGCTATAAGCTTATAGCGGTTCGTTTCAAGATTAATTTCATCTTTTGTAAAGAGGTTAAAGACAGTCTTATTAATCTCTAGGAAACTTTCGTCTGGGTTCTCTATTCGAAAGTGATGTTCCGGGCTATCCAAATAGAAACGGTTGCCGATATCGTCTTCTAAAACGAACTTACCGTCGCCAGTATTGAACTGCATGGTATAGGATGCTTTCTCGCCATTAGCTCGACTTGTCGTTAAGGTAATGTGTTTATCATGCGTGCTGACTTCTAAGGCATAGGAGTTATCACGACTAAAGGTAGTGTCTCTGTTCTTAGGGTCACCTGACCAAGCCCATACTACCGTTTCTAGACGGCGTAGGTCTAAGTCCTTTTGACGCCCCATAGCGTCCCAATAATAACCCTCTGCGGAATCCCCAGACTGATAGATAATGACCTGTTCACCGCGACGTACGTCAGGTGAAGTACGGCGGTTGTTCTCACCTAACCATTGCGCGGGAATGGTTTCCCCTAGTCCAATTTCGACTTTATAGAAGTCTCCATTATTATCGATGCCGTTTGTGGATGTCTCTAGAGTGTCAATGTTGACTTCCCCTGAGAAATTACTCACAAGCTCTACAGGCCATACGTGTACAATGTCTGTACCTCGCTTTTTGTTCTCCGCGACAATCCCGATGGAGACGGGACGAAATCGAGACATGTCATGTTGCATGTTAAAACCCTTGTATTAAAGAACCTACTAGACGATTTGTTTAGAGCAATTAAGCATAGTGATTACGAATTATGAAGTTAGTGCGTTTATATCTAAAAGGGTTTAAGCCCCTTTCTTTATCGAACATTGAGGAATTTGACTATTCCCCACAGGCCCCATGGCAATTAATCTTAGGCACAAATGGTTCTGGTAAGTCATCGATACTCCGTGCAGCTACACCTACCGTGACTGACCGCAGTGAGTTTAGACCTGGCGGACAGAAGCTAACCGTATGGGAGCTTGATGATGGTACAGTGTATGAACTGACGTCGATTTATAACAGCAGTGCTAAGCACAGCTTTAAACGCAATGGTGAAGAACTGAATGACGGTGGTACAGGCACAGTACAGACTGAGTTGGTTGAGCAACATTTAGGCTACACTAATACATTGCATAAACTGCTTACGCAAGAAGTCCGCTTTACGGAGATGAATAAGTCGGCTCGTGAAAGTTTACTGTTAGACATCTCAGGAAATAACTTTGAGTATGGACTCGGTTTGTTCGATGAACTCAAACGCACGCACCGTGATACGGTAGGAGCAAGTAAACACCTATCAGTTAAGTTTACTGACCTGTGTCAACAGCTCGACTCCATGGGTGATATGGAAACCTTAGCTCAAACCTTAACCCATGAAGAAGAAGAGGTTGCTCGACTGACTCAGTTTACTAACTGGTCACTACCTACCCAGAACCCCATTGAGTCTAAACTGGAGGCTAACTACCGTGGGTTAAATGATAACCTAATTAAAGCCGAGCGATTACGTAAGCAAATTCAAACCTTTCTTAATGAACATTCTTTAAAAACATCCGCATGGGACGGATACAGCCATTTTAAGAATGAAATCGTTAGTCAGCAGCAATTACGCAATCATGTCGATGGCTCACTTAAAGAGCTCGAGTCGGAAATGACCGAGCTGTCGAGCATCCTACTGCGGTTAGAGGAATGTCCTGAGTCTATTGATGCTGAAGCATTAAAGACGCAGATAGCCCAGTTAGAATCTGCGCATGCTCAGTATGTCAGTCATGTTAAATCGACGGTTACTGACATCGCTGCATCAAAAAATAATTGCATGTCGCTGCTGCATGAGTTTAGTTCTATCAGTGACCGGATTCCTTCTGGGTTGACTTTCTATAGTGAAGAGGCTATACGTAAACACGGTGACACTATAGCGTCAGTACAAGGTAACATTACCGAACTGGAACTTAAACTACGGCGAATTGATGAAATCGAACATCATGCTGCGCTCGCCGCAGAAAAGGACGTAACGTGCCCTAAATGTAATACCCGTATTTTAAGTGAGCACTCACTAAACGAAGAACGCATGGCGGCATTAGTCAGCAAACGTAATGAAGGTAAGGGTAAGGTAGAGGGTTTAAAAGCTGAGTTAGAGAAACATAATGAACTCATGGCGTCTATGAAGACTTTAGGGTTTCTTAGAAACCAAGTACGTGACTTGCTTTCTCGCTATACGGCCTTTCGTCCTCTATGGGAAGACATCGGTAAAGTCGATGACTTACTCGCGTCGCCTACATTGTTACTTAATGCCTTATCGGCAGAGTTTACCGCATTAGAGCTAGAAGAGGCTCATATGCGCAGTGTACACGATTTAGAGAAGCTTAAAGAGTATCAGTACCTAATTGCCTTACGCGATGGAGAAAACACTCAGGGGCGCCTACAGAGCTTACAGCAGCAATACGAAAAACTGATTGCTTCACGTAATGAAACGAGTCGCTTGATTCAACTCTATGGTAAACTGGAGTCATTGTTTGATGCGTTAGGAGATATCTGTAAGGAGATGGATACGCAGGTAGGTGAGCGAGAGCGGCTGTTCTATGAGTGGGCAAACACCGAAGGGACTATCGAAGTGAATCGCTACGTGCGGACAAAGCAAACGCAGTTAGGTCAGATGCGTAATGCTCTAACCACATGGAAGGATTTAGAATCCCGTAAGCAGTATCTGTCTGCGGGTAATGAGGAACTTAAAGATAAGAAGGCTAAGCTAGAAGTTCTAATTAAGTTGCTGAGTCCTACTACAGGACTTATTGCTAGACAACTTAGGTCATCTCTGGATGACTTCTGCGATATGGTCAATGTGATTCTTTCTGAGATATGGGAACATGAACTGTCTATTAGCGTCCCTAAGGATGAGAAGAAACTGAGCTTTAACTTTAACTTACATGTGGATGGGGAAACCCGTGAAGATGTAAAGAAAGGAAGTAAAGGGGAACAAGAGGTCATCAACATGGCGGTAACATTAGTCATCATGGCTCAAAAGCAATTGCAAAACTATCCGATGTTTATGGATGAAATAGGGGCAAGCTTTGACCATGCCCACCGACGTAACTTGTTAACCTTTATTCGTAAGCTTATTACTAGTGGCAGCATTAATCAACTCTTTATGATTTCTCACTTCTGTGCAGACTACGGCGGTATCAGTAACAACGATATCATTGCGCTGAATACCAGTAATATCCAGCTCAACATGCCATACAACGAAGTCGTAAGTATAAAATAAAAGACATTACTCTCCTTCCCTGTTAAAGGAAGGAGAGTAATCTTTATTATTTAACCATTGCTTTTAGCGTAGAGACATACTTATCGATTACGTCAGTGCGGTAATAATAGAAACTGATTAGCGAACTGTCGAGTAGTTCAAATATGGCTAACATAGCTTTGACTGCAGCACTTGAAACCCAGTCCGTAGACAGTTGTTCTTGTGTGATTACTTTATCATAAGCATCGTAGACTGCGTAGTAGCCGTCCATAACGTCGTTTAGCGCGCCATCGCCATTCTCTGTTGCTTCAATAATCGATTCTAGTGCTTTAATCATGTCTTCTTTAGAAAGAACATCGATTTCACCCATGGCTTTGACTTCATCGGACTTTTTGTCATCGAATTTATGAGTGATGCTAGTTGCATAAGGAACGACTGACGAGCCTATCGGGTAGTTCTTAACGACGTAACCCATTGCAAAACCACCAGGCAAGCCTAGGTCAGATACCATGATCTTTTCGTCTGCCTTTGCTTTAATCCAGTCGGATTTATCAGCCGGCTTATAATCAAACGCTTTGACTAGGATTTCATAAACCTCGACTAACTCATCGGCGGTAGACTTGTCATCAAAAGCTGCAGACTTAATGGCTTTCATCATTGCCGGAGCCGCTTCAGTTAAGCCAGTCACAGCCGGAGACTTATCGATGATATCCATGCCTTCTGGAATCGAAATCGCTTTGCCTTTAACCTGGAAGAATTTAGCACCGCCACCAGTAGACACTTTACCTTCTTTTAGCTCAGTACCATCTTTACCTAACTCAGTAATCAGATTCTTAGCGATAGTGTTATTGCTGCGGAAAATGTCGCCAAACCCTTTAAAGGCTTTCTTCATGGCCTTCATCATAGCCACGGATTGCTTTTTAATCCAGTCTTTAAGCTTAGTGATGGTTTCACTGATACCTTCCATTGCGACTTCGTAACCTAAGTCATCAGCGCTTTCCATTCCTGGAATAACCAGTTGGAGTTCAGGCAGCTCGGTTAGGATTTCATTGGCGGCATATTGAAGCATGTTGCCAGACGCGCCTTTACTGTGCGCCTGTAACTCTTCCAGCTTTTGACAGATGGTATTCGCTTCAGTTATTGCGTCTTTAAGCCCCATAGCTTCCTGAATGGATGCTCTGGCTTCATCTACGGACATAGTCGGCTCATGTGGCTTTAGAGATGCCATAATGGCTTGTTTTAATAGAGACATGTTACGGTTCCTTAATTTTCAGTTTCGTTTAAATGTAGAGCAATCTTCTTCATGCTATCATTCCACGCCGTAATGGCGATAACCAACATGTAGTTAATAGCAACTAAGTATTCCGTTTCCGTCGCTACGTGACGAAGGGCATTAGCTAGCTTCTGTTTAGTAGCTTTAGGAATTTCATTGATGTCGCCGTGTGCCTCAGACTGAGACGTAACGTCAATCATCTCTTTAACATACAGCGTTAGTTTTTCTTCTTGTGCCTTTAGCGCTTTTAAATCTAGGTCTTTACCTACTAGCGCAGCTTGTAGTAAGAAACCATAGGTGGCTTCCATTTGACGCAGTGAGCCATAGAGTTCACTGCATACCGCCATGTCTGTACCATGCTCATCGCGAGTACGTTTATAGAACTTAGCGATATCATCTTGCATGTCGTCAATATCATTGAGCTCTAATAGCTTGTCATTCCAGACTTTCTGTAGGTGGTCTGGATTACTCACGCCTTGAGCAAACCACTTAATCAGCGGCTGGTAAAGCGTATCGCCAATTTTTGACATAGCGGTATACTGCTCCGCTACGGCCTTTGTGTAGTCAGCCATGGCACCAGACATCTTTTCAGGACGATACAGGACCAGTCCCTCAATGTCTTTAAAACCTTTCTTTTGCCCTGCCAGTAACTTTTCCAAGTCACGGTAGTTTGTAGGCATCACTTCGATGCCACGAAAGTCTTCATTAATAGCCTTGTTAAAAAGACTCCGTACAGCCGCAATGGATGAACTCACGAAATCCAGAAAGCTATCAAAGCCTTCCATGCCGATTTCGTCTTCAGTTTCCAATTGCCTGGCTAGACGCTCAGCAACTTGTGTAATTTTCATTTTGGGTACCTGAAAGTGATTTAAGATGACCACTACCAATGGTCTAGGAAAAGATTGTTAACCTATAATATTTAAGCCTTTCGGAGACAGACCTATGTTAAATCTATTCAAAGGAAAGGAGTTCATTACTCCGATTACACGCGCCTACCACAACATCGGTTGCTTGTTTGATATCCCTACTGGTACTTATTTTACAGGCACCCGCGGGGAGCGTGTATTGATGGGCGGTCAAGGCCCAATTAACTCCTTTACCGGCCCAGGCAACTCATTTAAAACGGACTTAGTGCTTTATGCACCGCTCACGTGCTTAGACCGCTATCCATCACATCGTGCGATTGTCTACGATACTGAGAACTCGCTTAAGTACTCGCGCTTTAATCGTATTGCTCAAAACATGCCTAACCTAAAGAGCTATGATTTTGCTGAGCACGCGTATGATGAAGACCCGTTGCTCATGTTTATTCAGAAAGCGGACCTAGAAGGCGATGCCTATTTTGACCTATTAAAAGAAATGGGTAAAGAGAAGCAGAAGAATCGTCGCATGCTAGAGCGTACCCTGCCGATACGGGATGGTAATGGTACCCTGATGAAAGTCATGGCAGCGACACACGCGATATGTGACTCACTGTCCGCCTTCTCAGTGTCTTCCGTAGACGACGGAATCATCGACAAGAACGCTATCGGTGACTCTAAGAACAACACCATGTTCATGAAAGACGGTGCGGCTAAGACGCAGATGATCATCCAGTTACCTAACGTAACGATGCAAAGCGACATCTATTTCCAATGTACCGCACATATCGGTAACCGCATTGAGATGGACCCTTATGCTCCTAAACCTATCGAGCTCACGTTCTCTAAGAACGGGACTAAGGCAAAAGGGGTACCTGAGAAGTTCCAGTACATCAATGACCATTTGGTCGAAGTACTGAACACTAAACCACTCACTAACCCATCCGATAAAGCACCCATGTTCCCTTCACGCGAAGAAGACCGTGAGAAGGGCAATGACTTGTTCTTGATTACCGCGGTGAACTCACGTAATAAGGGCGGGCAGTCAGGCATCTATTTCCCAATCGTTGTTTCACAAACTGAAGGGATTAAAGTTGGATTGACCGAGTATCTCTATTTAAAAGAGAATAAGAAGTTCGGTATAGGCGGAAATGACCGTCGTTACTTCTTAGAACTACGCCCTGGTGTAGTGATGGAGCGTACGACTATCCGTGGTATCGTAGAGAATGATGCGAAACTCAAACGTGCGTTAGAAATCACCAGTGAAATGCTACAGATGCGTAAAGTATGGCGTGCCGCTGATGAACTTCATATTACACCAGCGGAGCTCTATCAGAAAATCATTGACTTAGGGTATGACTGGGAAATCCTCTTAGATACTCGCGGTTACTGGATGTATCACGAAGACGAAGTAGACCAAAAACCGTTCTTATCTACCATGGACTTATTGCGTATGGCGGCTGGCCTATACCACCCTTATTTCCTAAAAGAAGATAAGAAAACGATTATTGACAAGCATTGGCTATTAGGCGACTGGAAGTAAAACTATGGAACTGAGCACCTGCCACGTGGCAAAGCACCGTAAGGTGGATAAAGAAACCACTGTCTTTATAGACACCACGGTAAAAAGCGGCGTTCAGTTCTTAGCCCCTAGCTGGGAGATGGTCATGGGGCATAAAGCTGGCACGTTAAGTAATGAAGCCTATACCGACCTTTTTCTGAAAAGGATGGAGCGCTCATTAAAACGGTTTCCTTACGAATGGGGCGTACTATTAAGTCACCCTTCGGTATGCTTAGCGTGCTATTGTCCCAGTGGCTGTTTTTGTCATCGTTTATTACTGGTGTCTTTTATTAAATCTCTTTGTCTAGAACGAGGGGAGCCCTTCATATACCGGGGAGAAATCTTATAATGGAACGGAATTTATTTGCTGTTACACATGGCTTATTGTTAAGTCGCTGTGACGGAGAACACGCTACGTGCTTTGAAGCCGTAGCCCTAAAGCACCAACGTGACTATAAAGACTTTGTAGGCGCGAAAACCTTTTTGGCAGGATACTGGTCAAATCAACTCTTTGAACACGGCCTATCGGCAGAAGGCTCTTTAGCCTACATGCATCTAATGACCTGCCGTAATGGGGTAGAATACGAACGACAATTAACAGAGTACGTATTACCCATTCTTAATGAACGCAATCTTTCCATCTCCTCGCCTTAATGACGGGGAGATTCACTAAAGGAAATCTCCTATGTCTAGACGTACTGTTTTTGAAACCGAATGGTTTCAGTTTCTCAAAGCCCTAGGGGCTGACCCCCGCAATACTGAGTTATATAAGCTGACCTTTACCCGCATGAGCGATGATGAGTTTACAAACATGGTTCGCCTCATAGCTTCCGGTGAGTTAGTACTCCCTGTGCTGTCCTTTAACATGGAAGGGAAAAAGCTTAATGTAGAGCAGGTAATGAAGGTAGGGGAGAGCATCGGAATTCAATGGTTTAACCGCTTAGAGCTTACTGATGCGATTACCCGCGAGAGCAATCTGACTCCTGTGACATATTTGGTCTTAGAACTTCAAGTTCGTCGTCAAATCCAACACCTGGTTAAGAAGCGTTCTACAGCAGACTCTAACCGCGTGGTCGATGTACTGAGTGGTCAGGTAACCGGTGACTCTAAAGCCGCAGGGATTTCATTACCTGAACTAACAGCGCTAAACGCTAAAGGTAACACGAACGGGATTGTAGAACTGATTAAGGTCCGTGGCGGTGATAAAGAAGCGCACCGGATGATGCTTGACCAGCTTCGTGATACCGGCAGTTACTCCCTCGAACCGATACTGCAAGCAGGAACCCGTCCTAAAGTACTCACTACGACCAACAGTTTACTGCACGGGATGATGATTGAATCTAACTTATAAAAGGCATGACGATGTTTGACCCAAAAGAGAAAAAGGTAAAAGTAGAGCGGCAGTACTTAGACATACTGCCTAAGTTCCGCGACATCATTATTGGCGATATGAAAGCTTGTCTTAATGACCAAACCGCCCCTTTCTTCAAGAAATTACAGGGACTGGAATATGACCTCTTAAAAGACAATAAAGAAAACGTAAAGCGAGCAGAGTGTTTACGGACTATTGCATATTACGAGCTAGGCGGAAGAATGGAGCGAGTAGTCGATAAGGCTTTAGCCATGACGGTACAAGACGCACGTGAACTGGACACCCTACTTAAAGGTCTTACTACGTCATTAAGACTGACGGAACGGGAACAGGAAGCCGTTATTAAACTCTTTAAGTCTAACCCATCGCTACTGTACTGCCGCATCATCGAGCTCACGAGGTAGTTTATGTTTAGTCAAGTATCTTCACAAGGCGATGTCTTTGTAGAACTGGATTGTTTACTGGACACCCGTATAGCTCTGATACAGGGTATATGGCCGAAGTGGGCAGAACAGCTCGCCAGTTCTGCAAAATACTTTCGGCGCATAGACGATAATTTCGCTAAGCATTGGCCAGACTTTCCACAGGTAGACTTTAACGATACCTATAGGGCCCGTACCTATGCGCATATCCGCGGGCGGGCAGCATGGACTCCCGTAGCAAAGCGTATCCAAACTTTTAGTCGACTTATTAAAGCTAAGACGGTAACTCTGTCAAACGACGCCCCTCTAACGTTAACGGTGAACCTTTATCCGTACCGGGTTCCTATGGAAGATAAAGACGTGCTAGAGGAAGTCCTACTCGACATGTTCGCGTTTGATTGTATACGGTTTGTTAACATGTCTCCCGACATGGTCACCCCGCTGTATTTAGATAAAAACTTTAAAGAGTTTGTTATCTATAACTTTGATGAATGGATTTGCTTACATTCCGAGGCATTAGGGAAACACCCTTTACCTCATGTAACAGCGACACATCCACTCATAGTTATCAAAGACCACGGCATCCCTATCTCTAAAGTCGTCGAGCAAGCCATTGAAACGTTACGACCGGTCATTAACCTACAGCCTTTGCCTTTAGATAACTTCAGTTTTAAAGCAGAAGCATAGTGTATGTACCTACCCCGAGATGGAGTAGGTACATATCACCATTAGTCATCTTTAATGATTTCGCTATATTCAGGACTGCCCAGCTCCTGTGATAGAGACCATGACTCTACCGGCTTATCACCTAAAGCATCCAGTGCTAAGGTAGGAGCTTTTACAGCATCCAGTACTTGTCCAGCAACGCGATGAGGGTCAGTAGCAGTTCGGAAAAGTTCCGATACGGCTTTAGACATTTCGGTAAAGGACTGGGAATTGTCTTTATCGACTTCGAGACGTAAAATACCTAAGTCAGTCTGAGACATGTCTTTTAGTAGTTTGGCGGCTTCTTTATCGATATAGCCTTGGGTGCGTAATAAATGGGCACGAACCTGTTGGACTTGGGCTAACCGCTTAGAGGGGTCTTCCTCTAAATAGTCAAGGAAGGAATAGGAATCTACCCCTTCAGTGACAGGAACTGCGTCGTCTGCTACTTCACTCATGATGTCACCTGTAATTAATCGAGATTTATTAAAACCTATATTACCTTAATGTATTACCCACGCTAGGCGTGGTCTACGTTTCTATAGAATTTAGGAGATTTATAATGAAGAATCCCTTTAAGCGCTTAAAGGTTCGGTTCTTTCAAAAGGTATGTCTGTGGGAATTATCTCAATATAACACCCTGCCCCGCATAGACTTTCCTAGTACGGAATGTATAGCGGAGATTGTGCAAAGACTGCAGTATTTTAAAGAACTCCATGTGGACGAGATGTGTCTGTTTCATCAACCCATCAGCGTTTACCATACCTCCTTATCCCATCTTACCCAAGAAGTAAAAGACGCCCAGTCATGTTTAAACAATGTGGGTGCCTATAAAGGGAGTGCCCAACCCCTTACTAAAACAGAAATAGGGAAATGGGCAAAAGGAGAGCATGGTAAATCCATTCTTGAACTCACGCAAGAATTAATGAAAGAACTAGCTACTCTTTCTGAGATTTTAGCGAGACATCAAGAAACCTACAGTAACGGGGATAAGCGTTACTTTTACCGTATCGCTCATGATACACTCGCGTGGCTTTCGGCCATATATAAATAAAAGAGGTGCTGTATGTCGGACGAGAAAAGTCAGCTACACAGGCTAATGGAGCAAGACGTTGCCCTTATTAGTAATGCGAACTGTGTACTTGCTCGACTTTGGCGATTGACACTATACAACCTTGAAGTCCGGGCTCCCATATGGGAAGCACTTTTAGATAATTACGTTCTTACCTGTCAGTCGCAGATAGGGGAGAAAAAAGCCAACAATCTAAAAGGGAATTTACCGAAAGGTTTAGCAGGTAATGAAGTGACATGGCAGAGGTTCTGTGAAGGACTGAGTGTCTTTAACTTCGATGACGTCATATTTACTATCTATACGGTAGAGAATGGAGTAGAAGTCGAGTCTTCTATTCATATACCGGTGATTGTTACTGAAGTCCCAGGCACCCTACTCCGGGTTCTATGGGACATGATTAACAAAGCCTACCCAGAAAAAGCAGGTAAGCAATGGGGAACGCTGATAGACAGATATGCCGAGCAGTGTAAAGAAAGAGACGGTCAAGTGCCTACCTTTTTAAAGGGTAACTTAAAACGGGCGTTGAGCGAAGATACGCTAATGTGGAACATGTTCTATCGAGGACTGGCCATCTATGCGTTTGAAAAGATTAAGATAGAACTGAAGGTGAAGCCAAAACGCCGACCTTATGAAGTCATTCGTCTTAACTTATCATAAAAGAGTAGGGAGCCTTAGGGTTCCCTACTCTACACATCTACCCTCTTTCTTTTTTTGTTAAAATCCTATAGAACTAAGAGGATTTAATCATGAGTGCAATATCTAAATTAAAGAACACGTCTTTTGGCAGTGTCCCTAAACAAGGACTAGAAGTCATCGATGTGTATGAGCAAGGTAGGCTAGATGCCTTCTTAGCCAATCCCGATACCGCAGAAGGAACAAAATTAGTCGGGGAGCTTTATCCTGACCTACCGGCAGACAAAGTCTTAAAGGCACTTAATGACCCACGCACCGCTGAGTACTTAGATAAAGCCGGGGTGACGCTAAAAGGCGCCCTAGGGGCAATCGACCGTAATTTACCCGACGGGATGGATGTTGGGGAACTGATGGGGGATTTTGATGTTCCTTTCTTATCGGAGTGGGGGAGCCAATTAAAGGCAGCAATGCCTTCGGATATGTTTAATGGGTCAAACCTCGATGACTTTAAGGAACTGTTTGGTTCCATTAAAAAGTATAACCTTGAAGGCTATGGGGCACAAGCAAAGCAGCTATGGGCACTATGGGGAAAATCCTCTGGCGTTTTAGGACGAGAGATTTCTTCTACTAACCCATCCGTACTGGCTGCGATTAAAACCCTAACTGCTAAGAAACTAATTTTATCAGGAGAAAGTGATAAGGTATTAGACTGGATAGAGGCAGATGAGAACATCCCAGATGACATTAAAAAGCAGATATATGCCGACTTATTAGACGCGGCCGCGTCAGTCGGAAACACAGACCTTATAGAAGAGCTGTTAAATCGAGCTGGGAGCGCTGCTACACCCGCTAAACGCCAAGCCACGATAAAGAGTATGCTTTTTGGTTATCGTTTACCAGGGACGTTTACAGAGGCTTCTCTGGCAACTGAAGCAGACGGGTTAATTACTCGATGTAATATCCTCGATGCGAATTGGGCAAAGACAGAAAGACATGGGGTCACTGTAGACTCCTTAAAGAACTTTACTTATGCCTCACAACATGCACTGACCGTACTGGCTAAAGACCTAAGAACGTCAGAACTTGCTCAAGCCTACATTATGTTTAACCCGTACAAAGAAAAAGAAGTCAGTCTGTCTAATCGCTTTATTTATAATTAAGAAAAAAGAACCTATCTCTCTTACGGCCTTTACCGTAAGAGAGATAGAGTTACTGTATTACTGTCCGCGAAGAGAATGACTAGACCCCATCGGTACGGTTTAGTCGTTTGGCATCTCAGCACTAATGGCTACAAACCTCGAAGTGAGGGGCTTGAGGCCATCAGCCCTGATACAATCTGCCCTGGAAGGGTATTTGCCGTCCACATCGCATATTGAGACGGTGAGGTAAAATTGTCCCAGTTCGCTGCCGTTTTTGCCCATGCCAACTCTAAACGAGGCATCATGTAAAACTGACTATATAAGTCAAGTCCACTAATCGTAGAAAGGTAATCGGATAAAGCGGTATCCTCATCGAAGAATGAGAAGGAAGTCACTGTATCCAACAAGCTGTCACTGATAGGGACATGCATGATGTTGTTTAGATTCTTCACCGTAAAGGTAATGTCTACTGCCGTAGGTAATCCATCCACTGAAAAGCCGATATTAGAGGTTCCGCGTTCAATAGAGATACTATCGATAATACCGAGTTTAATATCGTTCCTGCCCTGTGAATGTAAACTGCATAGGAAAGGTGGACCGTAGGATGACTTACCTGTGGAACGAGGTAAAGCCCCCGCGAGCAAACACATCATCGGAATAATGATTTTTGTAAAGATAGACATCTTATTGCCATAGGGCGTAGACAAGCGGATGGTGTACGATTCGCTCGGTAAGTCGGCCGTTGCATTATCCCATACTTCTGGGATGTCTACAAAGCCAGCCCCGCCTAGTGAAGCAAGACCACCAAACCCTATCTTTTCAGCTACCCCAGCTAAAAGACCTTTTACTGCTCCAATCGCCATCTCGGCCGCGCCACCTATTAATCCATCACCTACGTTACCGCCGGCAAAGTTAACAAAGGTATCGCGCATAGAGGAAGCGGCAGAGTTAATCTGCTCAGCTAAACCAGACTCTTTCGTCGAGTTACTAAAACTTTCTCCTATAGACCCGTTATAGTCGACTTCAAAAGTTACAAAGGCAGAACCCTCACGTAGTTCTGACATAAGCAGTTCTTTTAGGCCTGGCTCTTCAGTACGAATAGCTTCATCGGTTAACTGTTCCTTTTGCTCACCATCTACGACTGGGGTCACCGAGTTATTCTTTTTCTCCGTACCCAATGGAGAGGCCTGATAAGCATTAAGATATGTATTTAAATCGCCATAGCTAGTCGTCTTTGCTGATAAGCTGTTACTGCGTAGCCTTTCTTGTACGGCGGCTGCATAGCCTTCGGCATCTAGACTTTCATCACGTGCAATTTCATCCAGGACATTGTGATACTGGTTCTGTAAGCGCTGTGCTCTTGATGCCATCGACTTAACGTCGATAACCGAAGCACTATCGGACTTAAACACGTCGGGCAGAATGGCATTCAGAGTTTTAATCTCACTCGGAGATAAGCCTGTCTCTGGCTGCGTTTTTCCGTCGATTTCGACTAAGTCGTTAGCTTGATAACCGTGCACTAAACCCATGTTAACCGCAACTTGGTTCACCAATGTATTCACTGCCGTCCAGTAAAGTGGCATGGTAGGGTTCATATAGTAATATTTACTATAAGGCCTTCCCGTTAACACTGAGTCAATTCTCGTAAAAAGGTAACTGACCCCAAAATAGACTTGCAGTGGTAGCGTATAGATAGTGGCTAATACCTTTCCGAGAGTATAGGTAGAAAACAGTCCGTCTCTTACCTCACCAGTATTAACAAGCTGAGCGAGACTTCTATCGAAGTACCCTGATAGAAATCGACTTAGCGGGTTATAGGCCGGTACACCAAACCTTAATGAAATCCGCGTTGCGGCGTCATCGAAAGCTTCCGAGTAGTAGTGCCCCATGCCTTTGGAGCCTACAGCAAGTGACGGAGCACGTGGGTCGGCATGTCTGGTAAATTGAGACTTAGGGTTAATGGATTTATTACCACCAGGGGTGGTATCGTAATACTTCATTTCTGCCGTAGTAAAGGCTTTGGTTATCTGTTGTCCAGCGCCACCAAACCGTTTAGGAGAGAAGAACGCCTGACGTATCCAATACTTGTCCTTTAACTCGTCGGCGGCTTTAATAATCGCCATGTAAAACTCCTTGATTAACAAAAAGGACTAGGGGGGCTGTGCCCCCTAGTTTAGTCGGTCATCTTAACTACGCCGTTTACACGGTTAGTTGCAGGACGCTTGGTTGCAGAGGTAGGTTTACTTACACTGCTAAGATATCCAGGCATGTCAACTAAGGCTTGATGAATCGCGTCAAGCTTCTCTAAAGAAGCCGTTTGGTTTGCAATCATCACTTCTCGTTGCGCGTATGCCTTCTCTAGTGCACCCATCTGTACATCGAGTGCTTTAGCGGACTCTTTAGCGGTTGCAGTTGCCTGCGCCTGAGCTCTCTCTTTTTCCATAACTGGATTAGGGGTCGCATTGGTTGATGGAGCCGTATCTAAAGGCTTATTGTCTTCAACCGATTTTGGAATCAATGTCGAACGAAGTGTATCTTGGCCTTCTAGTGTGGTATCAGAAGACTCTTTCTCCGCCGCTATCTCATCCTTAACAATGGCTTTCTCTTCCTTCGCTAAATCGGATTTGACATTCCCGCCTACTAGTGTCAATGGGTCGATGGTATCTGCCCACTGTGCTGAAGTCACACGGACTTCCCAGTGCAAATGGTCTCCAGCAGAAGCGCCCGTGTTCCCCACATAACCAATGACTTGACCTTGTTTAACTCGGTCACCCATGGCTAAACCTACCGCAAAGTTATCCATGTGAGCATAGCGAGAAGCCATCCCGTTTTCATGTTTTAGATAAATAACCTTACCATAACTCTTAGAGATGTACAGACGGTATATAATACCATCAGCCGCAGCCACAATCGGCGTACCTTTAGGAGCAGCAATATCTACGCCATTATGCATTTTACGGGCCCCCGTGATAGGGTGTACGCGCATGCCATAAGGCGAGCTAATTCTGCCCTCACATGGCATAATCATCCGTATGCTGCCTCCAGTTGCTTTAGCTGACGCCCCAACAATAGCAGAGTCTAAGCCGCCTTTTGCCGCGAGCTGTCCTGTAGAGGAATAACTGCTTGGCTTAGGTGCGGTATTTGCGCCATACTGAGTAACCGGACTTTTTGCTTTCATGTAGTCAGTTGCAGGTCTAGTGGTCTCCGATGAGTTTTCACTAGGCGCGGTGTTAAACTCTCCTTCGTATTTCTCATCACCTTTACCCATGGAGGCGATGTTATGAATCGCAATGCTAATGTCCGATGGCATAACCGGACTACCTTTACCTGGGTAAGGGGACATGGTGTTGTTCCATGGCAGTTTACCTCCAGTATAGTTAGCAGGTGAGGCTAAAGCCGTAGCAAACTCAGCTTTACGCTCCTTATCTAAGGCACTGTCGATTTCCAATAAGTCAATCGATTTATCAATCCCTTTAGACAGATTTAAGTTCACCATAAACACCGGGAAGAATCGGCGTGTAAACCACTCACCCCATCGTTGTAAGTCATAACTGCTTTCCATGTCTACGCCAAATATCTTCGCGTAGCGACTTACTGCGTCGCCTACAGATAGTGCAAACGTAGGACCACGTGAAGTAAAGGAAACTTCATCAATCGCGTCAGATTCCATTTCTCGGATTTTAACTACGTCGTCCATGTCTTCGGGGTTAATACCGTACATAAGGAAACGTAATCGTTCCAGTTCTTTTGGCTTAGAGCGTTTAGAGAAATAGCTATAGACTTCATACCCAGCATAAGCAAGTCCACCTACCGTAATGGCGGCGGCGATAACTGGGGCACCTGCGACACCAGCAATTGCTGCAGCTCCTGTAGTCAGTAATTTCTTACCTCCCCACTTAGCGGCAGCCATAGCAACCGGTGCCGCTCCGCGTACCAAATTTAATCCCTTACCAACTAAGTTTTTAGCGCCACCCAGTATCTTACTCATGAACCCCTTTTTACCTGGAGTCTTACGGCCTGGTCCATCCCCTGCCGCACCGGTCAAGTCACCGAGGATATCACTAGCAGCTTCTCCAGTGGCCGATGCCTTATTAAAAGCAAACCAGGTAGCAATGGTAGTCCCAATACCTTTTAAGGCTTCCATGAGTCCACCGAAGCCAGAAGTAATACTTCCGATAAGTGGCATTATAAAACTGAGTAAGCCACCCGAGGATTTCTCTTCTTTCTCTTCGGTGTCTACAGCAGCAGTTGGCTCAGCAGCACTGTCTTCACTACGTGAAAGAATATCTTGCCATGAGTTATCCCGTATGCCATCGTCATCTCTATCAGCATCGAGGTTCATGTCTGAGTAAACACTTTCTCCCTCTAATGGCCAACGGCGACGCATATGGTCATAGATTTTAGTGATAACGTCTGAGCCGCCGCCTTCGCCATAACCCATTTTGTTAATGGTAATACCGCCCATTACCATGTCTTTAATGCCAGACATGAAATCGTAGGTTCCAGAAACAATACGGTTACCTTGGTCAATAGAGAACGCTGCAAGACGAGACGCTAAGTCCATCCCTGTAGTAGTGATGTTTTTAGCTAGTTGAACTAAACGGTTACCGCCAATTGGCGTACCGATATTATCAACCAATCCTGTCACTAAGTCATCATTGCTGATAATCACGTTACCTGCTGCATCCAGTACTTCACCGTCGATATCTTCGGCTTTATATATCGGCTTACCAGTCACGGCAGAAAAGTAACTCCCGTTCTTTAATAATAGCGCCTGTAGACGCGGGCGGGTTTCTCCACGTACGTAGATATCCCTTACGCGTTTAGTGATGGCGTCGTATCCGGCTTTTGGTAATGACATTAGCTTAGAGACCAGCATGTTTTGAAAACCGATGGTATTTAGCAGTTTGTCTTTAACAAAACCTAACCCTTTATTAAAGAGTTCAGTAATGTTTTCACCTGTGGCTAGATAGATTCCGTCATCAACATCACTTTGAGTAATGACCACGTTTCCATTTGCGTCAACGATTTCACCGTCGATTTCATCGATTGAAAAGATAGGTTTCCCAGTCTCTTTGTTTCGATAAAAGCCTTTCTTTAAGAGATTGGCACGAATGGCAGGTTCTTTACGTCCCGCTACATAAACGTCGGAGTCACCGGGTTTACGTCGCCCCGTCACTGACCCAAGAATAGTTCCTATAGCACCTGCACCTGCTGTTGTAAAGTCGGCGATGCCGCCATACCAGCCACGTGTAAAGTTACCCATCCCACTAAGCGTGGATTCAATGATGCCGCCAATCCCTCGTTTACGTTTAGGCATCGAACCATCAGCCGAACCCTCACCTCCACCTACACCGGCTTCCATTCTCAGGATACCGCCCAGTATAGCATCTAGCAATTGAATTTGGTCACTAAAACCACTGCGTGTAGTTTCAAGCAATTCCAGTTCAGCGTCTTGTGTACGTGTAGAGATATGAACCGGTAATGACGATACCCCATTCATGTCTACCATGAACTGACTTAAATCACTATTACCACCTGAAGCTACAGTAGGACGCTGGGCCACAAATGACTCTGCTACGGTATACGCATCCGGTGATTCATTGCCGTAGGCCATGCGTGCCGCAGTTGCTTGGTCGACTTTTAAATCGCCGTACTTATTACGTCCTACCAGTCCCATAGATTTAAGAACATCTAACTGTCCGCTGTTTACAGCAAAGTTTAACATTTGCTGGTTTTCGCGCTGACCTTTAGCAAGCTCTTTCTGGATGCGCGCCCCAGATAGATTGCGCTGACTTAGATTCCCTTTAGATTGGTTAATCATGGAAAGGATTTCTGAGGTAACTGCTTCGTCCCCATAATCCATCTCTTTTAGGCTTTCTATGTTAAACGCTTTTCCTTTTTGAGACTGTCCCAGTAATACGGCACGTAAAGCCTCATCCGCTTCCGGTGAAAGCTCTACTCCAGACCCTACGCCTAGTAATCTTACCAGGGCATCGGCGTAACGATTACGGCTACGCGTATCATCACCGAATATAGTTTTCTGGAGCTGTTGCTTAGCTTCACTTTCACGGACAATACCACCTTCCTCGAAGGAGTACATTTGACGTTCAGCGCTTTGCCCTGTTCGGATTTGTTCGAGTTCCTGTAACTGTCTAGATAAGAAGGAAGGGATAATGTCAACCAAACTGCGGCGTTCTAGTTCACTCCATGTAACTGGGGCGGCTAACTCATCCAACTTAGGCTGGTCTATCTGTAGCCCTTTAACGGTATTACGAGGAATGATATCCCGTAGCCCATCCTTAATAAAGGACGCATCTAACGCCCCTAAGGCAGGTACCTTATCCAGTATGCTCTGTGGAAGAACCTTACCATCCCAGTTACGTAACTCCTCGTTAAAGATAGAAGGGAAGTTTTCGAACAAATACATGAGTTCATTAGACTTCGTCTTTAACGAGGGAGAGCGCTCTATGTACTTTCTAAGCTTATTACCGATACCTTTACTTAACTTAACCCCTACGGTACTCTGTAGCACATCACCGGCTAGCGAACCCCCTAGACGAAGTTTTTCTTCTAAAGACATGTCACCTAAGTCTAAGCCATCGGAAGAAATAATGTCCGTGATAGTGCCCATGTTCGTTGCTAAATCTTGAACAAAGCCATCGATTTTCTTACGGATGTTTTCTTTGGTTTTACCCAGAAACTTATCCTGATACTCTTCGATAGTATCCCCTACATTACCATAGAGCCTTTGTTTCTGAGACTGCATAAACCCTTCAGTCGTCTGGATTTTTACAGCTTCAGGTAATGCAGTGTTATGAACAATAGACGCTAGTTGTGCATCTACGTCACGGGAATGCCCTGTAAAGATACGCAATAGGTCACGCTGAGCAAAGTATTGTAAATGTTGAAGCTCGAGTGATTTCTGTTGCCATTTAAAGTTGACAGTGTCATTATAGCCGACGAGTCGACTGACTTGGTCAAGTACCAGACGTGTCGATTCTAAAGAGCTGCTATTAAACAAGTCCGCTTTAGCTTCTACCGCGGCTGCACGTTCGCCACTCAGTGCGTTCTGTTCGACAAGAGCACGCTGTGCCCCAAATACCGATTTAAGGGTACTGTCGATTAATAGACGGTCGGCACTATAAGCACCTTTTGCTTCTGGTATGGTTTCTTCATCTGGGCTCCAGCTTTTTAGAAGATCTTTTATCTTCCCATCGACTAAGTCTGGTAAACTGTCGGCCTTTTTTGCAATGGCTTTTCTAAGGTCTTTTAGTGGTTTTTCTAGCTGCTTCATCGAACCATTGTATAGGTCCATAAAGAAAGCTGCGCCTTGGTCGGCTGCGCCTAATGCGCTGCTATACCCTTCTGGCAAAGCATTTTTTGCAATGATGCCAGCATGCTTAGAAACCGTATTCTTTTCAGTTATTGAGTCCTTTGCCCCTAGGGCTATTGACTCAATAACTTTTCTTGTTCCCAGCTCTTTGGGCGTCTTTGGTTCACTTGGCTGGCTGTCATCCAGTGAATCTAAAATAGAATCCAAATCATCCAAATCGAATTTATCGTTTGCCATATGTGTTCTCCGGAGAACAATGATATATTGATGTACGTGCTTTGGGCGTCCCCAAGGCGCGTATAAGTCTCAAAGGATTTGCCACTAAGGAATCACCATGAAACCGAAATTACTTCCCTTTAACATCAGTTTTGTCAGGGATGTCGATAATACCTTTGCCGGTCTATTGCCCGTGCAGTCCCTACAGCTCTTCGAAGGAAAGAATGGCGACTTTAACCCACAGGGGTTATACTCTAATGTTATTTTTGGTCGTCAGGGCGATAGTGCCCGTGAAACCAAAGAATCTTACATTAATCTAAAGGTTCCTATTTTCCATCCCTTATATTTTAAAGAACTGATTGCCTTAAAGCAACTGTATCTAGACATACTCACACGTCAAGGCTATGCAACCTGGGATGCTGAAGAAAAAGACTTTGTACGCGCTGACATCATGACAGGGGAAACCGGCTTTGCATTCTTTACTTCTCATTTTAACGAGATTGAGTTTAAACGCAATAAGTCACAGCGACGTGACCTGCGTATCGACCTGTTAGAGAAATATCGCCATCAGGCTTTTATTAAGCGTCTCTTTGTCATCCCTGCCGGTATTCGTGATATCGAAATTACAGAAGATGGGCAACCTAAAGAAGAAGACATTAACCCACTGTATCGACGTGTGATTTCCGTAGCCAATACCATTAACGTGGATTTTGAGCAGCGTAATAGCTCACTCTTAGACGAAGCTAAAGCTAACTTACAGAAAGCCGTTGTAAACATCTACGACTACATCTTTAACATGTTAGAAGGTAAGCGAGGGATTCTACAGGGTAAGCTAGCCTCACGTAAAATCATTGGCTCTACACGTAACGTACTTTCGTCTATGGAAGTGGGTTCGTCTTATCTAGGCGATGAACGCCAGCCCGGTTTAAACACGACGATTATTGGCCTGTTTCAATACATCAAAGGAAACGAAGCCTATGTTACGGAATACGCATTCCGTAAGCTGTTTCTTTCTGACTTATTTGACGAGTATGAAGACCCGCGTCTGATAGACCGAGAATCACTTAAAGCGGTAGCTGTCACCCTTTCTGACAAAGCTAGAGAGAAATGGTTAACCAGTGAGGGATTAGAAGGCATCATCAATGGCTTTGCAGATGCCACCCTTAGACATAACCCAGTTACTATCGACGGTAAGTATTTAAGACTCATCTATAATGACGGAAAACAATATCGGATTATGCAAGACATCCGTGAGTTACCGGAAGGATACGATAAGGCGTATGTTACCCCGATGTCATGGGCAGAGATGTTCTATTTATTATCTAAAGATAACATTAAAAAGAACATGGCGTTCTGTACCCGGTACCCAGTAACGGGACTAGGCTCTATTTATGCATCAGAGATTTATGTTAAAACAACAGTCAATGGCTTACTGTTAGAAGAACTGGATGCGGACTTTAACCCTACGGGCAACAAAGCCCTAGAATTTCCGGATACAAAAAATAAACTGCCTTTCTTTGATACCATGGCGGTTAGCCCATATATGCTAAAGCCATTAGGTGCGGATAAAATTAATGTAAACCATTAGAAGTCCGCCTGCGCAGTAATGTGCAGTAAATAAACTCCTCTAATTGCGGGAAGTTCTTGTTAGGTCTCAAGTACTCCCTTTACATGGAAACATCGTAAAGGTTAAAGTTAACGACTTTGGTTTTATAGTGATAATCTTGAGAATAGAGAAAATCGACGCAGCGAAGTTCCTAAGTCTATTAACAGATATGGAATGAGTTCAACGACTATCGAAAGCTTAACTCCAGGAGAAATACCCGGAGGGATAATAGCCTAAGGTCAACATGCCTTAGGGGAAGCGAGTAGAGTACGCCCACAAGTGAATGGTGGGGCTGTGATGGCTTAAATGGAAATGGGGAGCCCCTATAGCGCGGTAACAGTTCTATAGGGTGATGATATAGTCTCTTCGGCGAAAGCCCTTCCTGGGGTACTCCAGGTCGTCTAGCGAGAGCTAGAGCTGTATAACAGTAGGTGCGTTACGAGCACCTAGAAGACAAAGTTTGATGGAGATGTACTATCCTGTACACTCATTAATAGTGATGAGGGGGTTGCCGAGGCGAAAGCTAGACTGGCTGCTAAATCTACCTACATCTCGCCTAACGGCGGTTTAACGTATAACCTCACAACGGACGTCAGCGACCTTGTGTTAAAAATAATGACGGGTGATTAACCATGACACTGATTAATGTCGATAATTTCATGCGACGCTTAGGGGCAAGGGAGAACCTACTGCTTACTTCAACCCCGCTAGTTGACATGATTAACTTAACGATGCCTAAAGGTACGTTATTGCATTATGTACCATTAAGTCCTGACGACCGAGGGTTCCGTGCAGACAGTTTACTTGCTGTACACTGGCCTACACGGATTCGCGTTAATCTAATTACAGAAGGGCTTTATCCTAACGGTAGAACACAGAACATTCAGTTTAACGCAATGAAGTATACTAAAGAGTACTTTAAGCGTCAGCCCGGTTTAAAGCGCAGTCGTAATTTAGAGCGTGACATTATGGATGAACGTGACATGGTCGTCTTAGACTATACGTTGATTCCGCGTATGGTGCGCTATGCTCACAGTGTAGATGTGTATCAAAACTTCTGGGCTAACATGGCAGAAACGGTCATCCAGCAGATTAACCGAGTTAATGGACGTCGCCCACAGTTCATTCAGATTCCTATTGGTGGACATTGGATGACCGAAGCGGAGTTTAAAGTAAACTTAGAAGGTATCAGCGTTTCACACCGTGAACGACTTAGAGACCCAGCACTTCAATGGGTACTGGAAATCTACCGCATGTTAAAAGGGGCACCGAGCCTCATTGAGAAGATTACATCGGAAGACGTTTACTTTATATTCACCGTGGACACTAAGTCAGTCTTCTTGCCATTATCGGTACTTTATACTTTTGCAGATACCGATGCGCTTGCCGGGGCTAAGTTTCATGACCTGTTAGAAAAGCTTTTGATGACGCGCACGGTTTCTGACGAAGAAGCGGGGGCGATTTCAAAAGAAGCCGATACAGAAGATGCAAGTGATGAAGCCGTATCAAAACTGATGCCACCTGCATTACAGCAGCAGCTAGGGGAAATGGTAGAAGTCGGGTTATTAACGGCGGCTCAGCAGAAACGCTATGCAAACGCAATTGTTGCTATGGCAGAGATTCCATCTCCGGATGGTAAAACTACTCTGGCTGAGTTTGCTACTGTTACTCCAGAAGACACGGTCATTGACCCAGACATCAATGTGCCGATTGATACTCCCATAGTACCAGAAAAAGCATTAAAGTCTACAGTCGCGAACATGAAGTCTAAGTATGTGCGTGAAGTCATGGACAAAGACATCGCTAATGTGTTCCTATCGTTAAACCGAGGCGGGGTTATCTTACGCGACTATAATGTCACTAAAACCGCAGACGCGTTAGAAGAAACGCAGACGCTGGAGATTACACTCCTGCCGGTGGTAGGGCGTGAAACCACCTTTAAAATAGAACTTCCTGTATTTAATGAAGACGGAACGTTTATGGTAGGGGGGATCCGATACAGCATAGATAACCAAAAAACCGACATCCCGATTCGTAAGACAAAATCGAACCAAGCAGGCATTACTTCTTACGCGGGTAAAATCTTTATCAATCGAAGTGGGTTAGCTAAGAACGACAGTGACCGATGGTTGCGTAAAGTTATCCGTGAAACTGCCATGAGTACGGCGGATGAGCGAGTAACTAGCTTACGTTATGGCACTAACGCCGTACCTAACGTACTGCTGCCAAGAGACTACACTGCACTTATGGTTGACTACAGTGGGTTTAAGTCTGGTGACCTAACCTTTGACTTTGTATACAGTGGACGCATTGAGCGTTACGGTAAAGAAGTTGTTTCTCGTTTAGAGAAGAAAGGTTCAGTTATCTGCGGCACCTATAAAGGTGAGCCAATGGTCATGGATGTAAATGGGTTCATTACTGGTAAAGACTTACCTGGACTAGACATCTTAGGTACGCTAGGTGGTAGCTGGGGTAAACGCCCTGGTGACATTGCTGTCTTTAAGTCGGGTCGACGTGAAGTACCGGTTATTTATTTCATTGCCTACCATTTGGGTTTGGACAAGACTCTACGTAAGTTAAAGGTACCTCATCGCTGGGAGACCTTAGACAAACGTTTAAGTCCAGGACTTAATGAAATCGCGGTAAACTTTGCCGATGAACGCATATACATTACCGTATCAGACCCGCTACAAGCGATACTGTGGAATGGCTTAGCCGACATGGAGGACATGACGCGGCGCCTTAACAGTGCCGAGTTTAACCGTAAAGACGGTTGGATGGCTTCCTTAAGTCATTACGGGGCGAATAAGTGGCATACTGATAACTGGACATTAATGAACGATTTGTTTTTAGACCCTATCACGTTAGAAGTATTGCGTGACATGAAAGAGCCTGAAAACTTAATTGACTTGTTTATTCGTGCTGCCGACCTGGTTAAGACCAATGATGCCCCTCGTGAATCCGACCCTAAATACATGCGTATTCGTGGGCTAGAACGTGTATCTGGACTTATCTATCTTGCCATGTACGAAGCTATTGCTGAGCAACGACGTAAGCCTAACGCGCGTAATGAACCTATTACCATCGCGCCTACGGAGATATTGCGACGTCTAAATGAAGATGCATCCGTGCAACTTGTGTCTGAGATTAACCCTATCCATGCACTAAAGGAACAAGAGGCAGTTACCCTATCAGGAACAGGCGGACGTACCGCTCGTACACTGGTAAAACGTAACCGTGTCTTTGACCAAAACGACTTAGGAATTTTAAGTGAAAGTACCCCGGACTCTGCTAAAGTAGGGATACGTGGGTTCTTAACCCCAAATGCTAAAGTCCAGAGTCTTCGTGGTATGTATGGCGAGTATGATCCAGATGACGGTTCGAGTTCATTACTATCTACAACCGCATTAACGCTACCTGACATGGACCGTGATGATGGGAAACGCGCCGCTTTAGGGGCAATACAGCAGTCAGCGGTTGTCCCTACGGTCGGCAGTGAACCCATGCCGTATCGTACTGGATATGACGCTGTTATTGCTTCCCGCCTATCTGACTTCTTTGTCTTTAGGGCAAAGCAAGATGGTGAAGTCGTTAAAGTTACCGATAATGTCATTCAGGTAAAATACGAAGACGGGAGTAAGGAAGGTTACCGACTGGGTACAAAACATGGCGTTGTAGCCGGGGAACTCATCCCTCATAATTACGTTACGGATAAGGTAAAAGGAAGTCGGTTTAAAATAGGATATGTATTGGCCTGGAACAGTGGTTTCTTTACCCGTGATTTCTTTAACCCAGAAAACGTCATTATGTTGTCGGGTGTACCCGCTGTTGTCGCTCTAAAGGAAGGTAACGATACGTTAGAAGATGGTTCAGCTATCAGTGATGCCTTTAGAAGAAAACTGATGACTTCAGTTTCTAAGAATAAAGGGATTATGGTTGACTTTGACCAGGAAATTGAAGGATTAGTTTCAGTAGGGGACGTAGTTGAGTTTGATACTAAACTGGTAACCATTAAGGAAGCGGGTACTTTAGGGTTAGAGAAAACCGATGCGGCTCTATTAGCCCTAAGTAAACTGTCCAGTCAATCTCCTAAAGCTAAAGTAGGGGGTAAAGTTTCCCGCATTGAAGTCTTCTATATGGGAGACCCTTCCGAAATGAGTCCTTCATTAAAAGCTTTAGTTGAAGCAGACAATGCTCGACGTGAGAAAGAGGTCAAGGACTTAAATCGAAGCACGGCTGGTAAAACCGGACTCGTACGTAAACCTACGTTTATCTCAGGTGAAAAACTGGTTCCGGGTAAAGTGATTATCAGTATTTATATTGATATGGAACTGGAGTCGGGCATCGGTGATAAGTCAGTCGTGGCTAACCAGCTTAAAACGGTGCATGGGCGTACACTGGAAGGGATTAACCGAACCGAAGACGGGCGAGACATTGACCTGATATTCGGCGCTCAATCAGTGAATAACCGAATTGTATTATCCTGTATTATCCAAGGGGTAATGAACATGACGGTGCGGAAAAAGAATCAGCTTTTAGCCGAAGCTTATCTGGCAGCAGGGGAGTAATCCCCTGCATTTCCACGAATTAGATGACCCTAAAGTACTTTAAGGGGAAATCTTATTTTTGCATTTTACGCTGCATTGAGCGGCGACTATATTTAAACCACTGGAGTTTATAGTGATGAAACAGAATCTTCAGAATGTTGCTATCGCCGCGACAACAATTGAAGTTGCAGTAACGGCTATTCGTGACTTAGCCGGGACGAACTTAAGTGGCTCCGACATGAAAGACCTTGAGGATATCTATGCTCAAGAACTACACGCCCAGGTAATGGAGGCGGCAAATGCTCAGTAATCAAACCATGCATGCGGCTACGTCGTTTGCAAACAGCCTAGCGGCTTCTAACATCGCCCTGGATGTACATCGTAATGGCCCGATTGATTTAATCATGGCTACGATGAACCCTATTGAAGAAAACCCAAATGATAGTGAAGCTATCATGCAGGCAGCGCGTCCTTTAAATAGTGGTTTTGACCCACACACGGCAGAAGTTCGCCGTGTAGCGACTATGCTGGCAGCGCGTGTAGCGGGTAACATTAAACTTGCACGTAATGAAATCAACCCGATGATTCGCGATATTATTGCGACATGTGAAAAGAGAAAGCACGAAATCGAAAGTGATTCTCCATTAAACATTCGTATTAAGAATATTGCCGTTTTGCCAACCTTTACTTCTAGTGAACTAGAGGGCATGTACGAGCGCTTTAAGTTAGGAACGTTCCGTCCGGTGACACTCGGTGGCCCTATCCGTACTAAACTCATCGGGGCAATGACCGATGACCTTTTGTATGAAGGTCTAAAGCGTGGCAATGATGTTTGGAACACCGGCATTATGCAAGCGCTAAAAGAAGGTCGTGAGTGTTGTGGTTTTACCAATGCCTCTGACTTACTATTACGTGACGCAGAGTTAGCGTACGGGTCAGTAAAGTGGTTCCATGACCCAACGAACTTAATTAACTTCCTGTTTGTTTCCTCAGTACTCAATGGAAAAATGCCATCGGTTAATATCGAAGACTTCTCCATGACTGAACGAGCTGAGCTTGCTAAGCTACAGGCGTATTACGGAAATAAACTGGCGATTCAGATTCGCACAGTGACGGATTTTGCCGCATCCGGTAACTTTATCTTTGTTGCGGAAAGTACTCGTAAAGAACTCTATGTTTATACGAAGAACTATCTGAAGTGGATTGAAGACGGCGGTAACGCTGATGCCTTAATCGGTGCAGTAGCTTCTGGTGAAGAAAGTATTGCCGGTGTGTCTTTCAGTATCAAAGATAAGACTGAGCACTACATGAATGTCTATAAGACACTGGAGTCTCGCTACCGTGCTAAGCAGCGCATGATTACTACTACCGAAATGAAAGATGTGATTGAGACATCGGTCTATCGCACTATTCATTCTACGCTACTGGATGACCAGATGCGTACGGCTGTAGCAAACGCAAAAGCCTTCTTCTCAAAACACCCACTGCAAACAAACGAAGACATTTTGGGCTATACCCGCCGTGCGGTGTGTCGTACATTTGCAGCGAATACTTCATGTCTAGAAATCTTAAACGACATTGACGCGTTTATGGAAGATAATGAAGGTATGACAATTGAACGTGCTGCGGTATTAGCCGGTATTCGTCTACTCGCGAAATGGAGTGCAGCGCAATTGAGTGTATGTCGTACTGCGGTGCGTGGGCCTGCGCCTGTCACTTCTCTTTAAACTCAATAACGAATAAGACCTCTCTCTTACGAGGGAGGTTTTTATTCCATAGGTTTTCTTATGGACGTAACACAATTAAAACGTGATGCTTCACGTATCCATAAAGCCATTCATGTCGATTTAGAAAATCAAGTACTCGTGGCGAAAGAGCGTCTAGAGCTCATGGTACCGGAACACTATTTCAATGGTAAACTAGGAACAATTGACGAAGACTGGCGGGTCGCAGGCATTGTTGCGTGGATTGTCGATGGACATTATGGAGTATCATTAGTGAACTCCATGATATCATTAAGTCCTGAAGAAACCACCATTGTTAAAGTGGACGACGTCAACTACTTTCACTTTACTTGGACAACAGGGGCTTTGATTACCAAGAACTTTAACCTACCTCAACAAAAGTCACTGGTGTTTGAAATCTACGATGAAATCGTGGCAAAAGGGAAACAGCCATGGTATGTAAAGCACTTAGACCGAGCAGAGCTCTTTTACAGTGCGCCTAAGTTTGCTGGGGTTGACTTACGGTCTTCTCAGTCCATGCAATCCATCTTCTGTTCGTCGTGTATGCGTGACCCTAGAGACCGCAGTAAGCCAGCCCGTGAAAGCTTCGAGACACAGGACGACTACATGAATGCGGAAATCGACGTCATTCCTTTACGAAGTGTGGCCTTCGGTGCCGATAATGCGGCATCGCGTCTTCTAGGTTCATACTTAAGCACCGGTGTGGTTTCAGAGCTGGTTAACCCGTCTGAAACTGTCGAAGAAATAGAAACCCTTTTAAGGATGTAAACGATGAGTACTATTGCGCTATACGAATGCAACATACTGAAAAGTAAAAATAAGGTTGGTCGATTAAAGACTGATGCAAATGGCTATCGTGAGATATGTCTAGGGGCGTTTAACTGCTTAACCGAGAAGGGGGAATTCTATCCTTTTACACAGGCGGTTAAAAACATGTTTAAACCCGGTTCCCGTCTACTACACCAAATCGAAACAGGTCGTCTGCGTGGGGAAATTGAGCACCCTTACCCAGTACCAGGCATGACATTCCCACAATACCTCAACCGCGTAAAGATGGTTCACAATCAGTTTGTCGCCCATCATATCAAATCTGTACGTTTAGAGACGGCTAAAGACCATCGCGGTAATAATGTCGTTAGTGTTATCGGTATGGTAAAAGGTTCAGGTCCATATGGAGAACAACTCGATAAGAAATTTGAGAACCCAGATGAGAACGTAGATTTCTCGGTACGTACGTTAACTACCCCTACTCCTGAAATCAATGGTGTTCCTCAAAAGGTGATTAATTTACTGATTACTTGGGACCAAGTTAACATGGGCGGTGTAGCTATTGCTAACCGTTATGATACTCCTTCTCTAGAATCTATGGATAGTGACATCATATGGACACCAGAAAACGCACAGCGCTTTGAAATTACAGAAGCGACTCTAGCGGCGGCTGAACTCTGTGAGTCTGTAGGTACGGGCATGGAAAGCGATATGCTCATTGACTCTACACTTATCCGCACCAGTCTAGGCTGGGAAAAGGTACAGCTTATTGGTCCTCGTAGCTCAGTAAACTGGTAAGGGGGGATTATGGAGTATATTGATATTGCTTTTGGGGTCACCTATGTAGTACTGATAGCGGCACTTCAATATGTTAAGCTGTTTATGACCGAGAAAGAACTTCAGTTCTGGGCTCCGATACTCCGTCAACTTATCCTAGTGATGGCTGGGTTTCGTGTACAAGTCGGTGCTAACGGTAATGTTACCTTTACCCAAGGCACGGCTTATGTAAGTCACGATACCGTTAAAGGAAGGACGGGTAAACTCATATTAGCCATCCAGTCCATTGCAACGGCTTTGGCCGGTGGCGGCGCATACGTTACAGGGTAAATGTTAGGTGGCTAGGGGCTTAGAGTGCCTCTAGCTGCTGTTTTTCTGTGTTTCAAGAAAACGTGACACCTATATAACCATAATGAATTAACCAATATAAAACGAAAGTTTTCTCTCCTCTAGATACTTAAGTATCTAGAGGAGAGAGAGACTTTTTTATTTAGAGGAGTCACCATGTACGCTTTTATATTACGTGCGATTAACTATACGCCCAAAGGGGAGCACCCTACTAAAACCAGTAAGGTCAAAATGGCTTTAGGTGTATTTCTACTGATTGGCTTCTTTCTATCAATAGCATGGCTTACTGTTACAGGGCACCCACTGGAAGCCCTAGAACTGATTACGGCACTTATAGTCGTCTATGTACTAGCAACACCCAAACCGCGTGTTGAAAAGAAAAAGCCTGCTAAAAAAGAAACCGAAACTAAAACTGATACAGATACGGAGTAATATCACATGTTTGCAACTATTAAATCTCGCATGATTCGCCTTGGGAACTTTCTTATTTTTAACTACTTAGATTGTGCAATCGAAAGACCTATCTCACTTATTATCAATATACTCGTAGCAACTGCGATTGTTTATGCACTTGCCTTTATGGGCATTACTGGCTTTATAGGCGCATTACTAGGAGCTATCATTAACATTTCTCTTAAACGTGCTGTACTGCTGTTTTGTTTAAATCGCTCATGTGCTTATGCATAAGCACTGATTCATAACTCCACCACCAACCCATTAAGAAGGAACACTATTATGTTTGCCGCTATTAAAAATACGTTTAACCGTACCGTTAACGACTTTAAACACTCAGGTGTTTACATTACATGTAGTGCGTTTGCATCAGTCTATCTGCTTGTTATGCTAGTATGTATCGCCGTTCTAGCAATTTCCATTATGCTAGAATCCATCTTCCATATGGCAGGGATGCTATGCATCGTAGCACTCGTTGCGTTTATCGTCGATTGCGCTCTAACTTACTACAAATCTGACCTTAGTACTGTACTTGCTTAAGTACACTCTAAACTACAACCATTACTTTATTAAGAAGGAACATTACCATGTTTGCTACTATTAAAAACGCTTTAACTGTTGCGCTAGAAGCAACAAAAGAATTCTTCATGGGCTTAAATCTAACAATGGTGTTAGGTGCAGTCGGTCTATTAGCTGCGGCTGCCTTAACTTGGTCCCTATGTAAACGTTACCTTGCTAAGAAAAACTCTACTGAGTCTAACGACTCGGCAGCAACCGAAGAGGTAGTAAAGCCTGCGGAAACTAACGCGACTGTATCCGAACAAGCTAAAGAGTTTAGTGCTGTAAAAGAGTCCATCGCAAAAATCCACGGGGACATTGAAGAGGTTCTAGAACAACTCGACGGTACCGCTGTGGCTAACGCTTAACACAACAATTAAGGTCGCTAGCGCAACCAGAAGGCATCTCTGCAGGGGTGCCTTCGACTGGCGCTATAGGCCGACTGGAGGACATATGTTTAGTACACTCATTAATAAAATTACCCAACACGCCAGACGAGTAGGAATGGCCATACTGGTTATATTAACCCTAGGTTTCTACTCTCCAGCAGATTATGCTTTCCGGGTTCAAGTCGACGTCGCCATGCCAGAGCCGCGTACTGTAGAAGTGCCATGCTGCTATAAAGAATCTCCGGTACATAAAACTGCGCCTATGCAAACAAATTCACCGGTGGATAAAGAGAGCCATGCTTTTGACTTTCTTTCGAGTGACACAATGCCAACTCCTAAAAAGGAAACGGTAGAAAGCGCTCCTGTAGCCTCCCCTTATGTGAATCAGCGACCAGTAATAGGTGCACGTAAACGCGCTTATATTACGGCGTCAGAGCACGAGGAACGTATTCGTCAAAGAGGACTTTACTCTAACACTCCTGTAAACAGTATGGTGTATGAGGATGGGAATATATTTCAATTAGACCACCGTCAGTATACGCCTCGCTTTTCTATAAATCCAGGCGACATCGCGATGGAAGGTTTTCAGAAGAACATTACCGACTATTACTTACTAACCGGTGTAACGATAGACGACCATCCTTTAAATGAGGAAGAAACGGTACGTTTAGATTTACCACGGGACCATCCATACTATGGCATGCGTCAAATCGATATATGGAAAGCTCTAAATTACCCTGACTTACGCCCTGGCGTACCAGGTGATGCGCGATATGCCCGTTATGGCTTATTATCCGTGAACGAGACCCTCGTTTAATTTCGCAATAATTAACCACCCTGGGGCTTTCTATAGAGCCCCCCTTTTGTTCAAACTACAACTCTAGATGGTAAGGAAACAACATGAAACACCTTAAAACTATAAGAACTACGCTAGGTAACCGAAAAGAAATGGACGATTTCTTTCTACGATTTAAGACCACTAAAACCCTCAGCCACGCTTTTGAAAGTGTCTTACGTCGAAACAATGTTGATTTAAACTGTGAAACCTTTAAGTGTGCTAAAGAAAGCGCCATTCGTCGAAAAGCCCCTGCCGTAGTACTTGAGTTTATTGAGGCAGCGGAGGCAAGAGAAGAAGCCTTAGCTAAACATTCATTACAGGTAAGTACAGACGGTTGGTTTATTGACCTCTAAACGCGACAGTTGCATTTATAAAGCAAGTAAAACCTATATTTCCATAATGATAATCAACCCACAATCAGAGAGTGAAAACTATGAATAGTACAGTATCCGCACTAGCTAAACTACTAAAAGGTAAAGTACGTGAAGACGATGGTCTTATTGTAGCTGGTAAAGAAACCTATGTGGAATTAAGACCTGAAGGCGTTACTGAAGAACAACTAGACAAAGTCAATCAGTACAATACGGATTACCTGGCGGCTTCAGCATTGGTTACCGGTGAACTTGCACATGCGTCACCTCATGATACCGTTAATGGTGCATTTGAAGGCGGTGACCATATTGGCTTTGAACATCTCTTTCAAAGAAAGGTCACTATCGAAGGGGAAGAGCGTCATAACTACATGACATCTGCCATTATGAATGACTTCGGTACATCTAAAGATGGTATTGCTGCGGTACATAGCCATATTGCCCAGCTAATTACTTCTGAAGAAACCGTCGCTGAAGAAGAGTAAGGTCCCTATTGGCTAGATGAGGGAGGGAAAACCTTCCCTCATCTAATAAAGTCTGCTTTTATTAATAGAAGGAAAGTGCCGTGATATATCTAGGACGATTGGAAACTCCTAAACAAGTTAACAATGAGCGCGTTGCGCTGATTGCAAAATTCATGCGATTAACTAACCGCATTAGCCAATTAAAGAAAAAGTACGTAGGGAAAGTCCCGTACTGCAAAACTAAAATTACTCCGGTCAGTGGTGACTGCACCATTGAAAGTATTACCATGCAAATTACTCAAGCGGAACAGGTATTACGCGAACTTCAGGAAGGGGCGGCGACATGACCATGAAAGACCCGATTTCTGGTGAGCTCATGGATGTATTTGCTCCTATTCTTTTTATTGAAGAAGATGAAGAGCCGGTCGATGTGTTAGGGAACATCGATTTCGATGAGTACTTCTTTGACCCTACCCATCTCATCGATATGGAAGATGCGGTTCCCCCAGAACCAGAACCATAAAAGAACTCTTCCTCTCTAGTGCCTAGGCACTAGAGAGGAAAGAGTCATCTTATTTTTTTTATTACAAGCTAGATGCTACGTTGTTTACAGCAGCACGCCCACCAATAGGCACAGCATCATCCGCTACGTTAACCGATAGCCCTGAAGTAAATGCAGTTAATGAGCGTGGCGCTAGGCCCTGCTTATTCACTGAATCCAAATACTCCATGGCCATTGCGTTAACGGCGTCGCCTACCATAGTAAATGCCGTGAACTCTACTGACTGTTCTAGACCTTCTAAGGCTTCGCCTACCGCACGTTGCGATTCGTCTGTAAAGCCCTTAGGCATCATGTTTGAGCACAGGAACGCTGAAGTTACACCTGTCATTGAACGGTTAGGTTCAATAAACAACACAACCATTGACTGGAAGTCTGGAGTAATCGCAGGCGAACCTGCTTCTTCATACGACGGTTTATTAATGATTGAAGGGTGACCTAAGTCGCCTTCTTGCATTAACTCATCCATCCAGTCTTCGATGATGCGAGTAATCGGCTTACCGTCTAACTCGTCCCATACGAAAGTAGGAGTAGAACGGTCACGAGTAACCTTAGTTACCGTTTCAAACATCTCGCCGCCATTGGATGCAATTGTTTCTAAGAATTCGGCGTTCTTAGAACGTACGAGGCCCGTAATGGATTTTGGTAACAATTCAACCATTGCCTTTAAAAAGGCAATGCGGTCCGTACCGTCATCCTGTAGCTGCATACCTGTAGGTTCTTGAATAAGAACCGCAATTAAGCGGCCCTTAACCAGTTTACCTGCATTTGCCCAGTTAGCAAAATCAGGGATGAAGCCGTTTTGACCGCCCACACGTGGGTCAGCCACACCTGAGTTTGAATTACGGTTCAAACTGTGGGCGCTGTCTAATAAAACCTGTGACATTTATCCGGCCTCCGGTTACGCATCGAGGTCGCTACGGCGACGAGCGATGATGTTAAATTGCTGAACAGTGCGCATAACATCTGCATAGACTTCAATGTCCATGTTAGAGCTATATCCACGCAGTTCGTCGGCGGCGGTCTTATAAGACGTTCCACGAATCGTCACGCGACCGTCGTAACGGTTAGCGACTTTACCATCGAACGTTTCTTCTACACGTTGATGATATTGGGAATCTGTCTCTTTAGAACCACCTGACGTCTGTGCCCAAGTCAGTGCTGCTTGTTTAGTCACATCCACCATGATTTGCATCACGATGTCTGAGTTTAGTACCGAAGTACTGTTCTCATAGATGGACTGAATAGCCGGCCAACCGATTTCAGTACGGCCTAGGTATTCAACACCGTTGACGCCATAATCCCAGAAGTTGTCTTTTGGTGTCTGTGGCACATACGTGTTAGTCACACCTGACAACTCAGTAACCAGTTTTGCTGGGTACTCGTCATAAGACTCAACCGACTTCATAATGCCGCTACCAGCACCTAGGTACTTAGCACGTTTATGGATTAAGTCAATGATGAGTGGTACGGTACGTTTACGTAAAGAAGACGTCCATGTACCTACAGAGCGAGTAATGGTAGCACGGCAGACACCCGTACCATAGACGCTAGACTCTGGAGTCAGACGTGCGGCGTTAAGTAGCACTAACGCTACTGAGCTTTCAGCAGCAATGTCATTTGGAACCGTACCTTCGACATGTGTACAGATACCAACGTGGATGTCCGGTCTTTGACCTAGAGTCGCCAACATTGATTTCTTAGTGTCTAATGTAAAGCCAGTGTCGTACATTACTGAGAATGGGAATCGCAACATGTCCTTTACAGGGTTCAGTGGGTTTTCCCAACCAGTTTCAAGCTCACTGCGTACAAGATCGTCGTACGTAGCATCTGTCATGTCACCGTCATCACCACCTTTTAAGTAGTGTGTTGTTGCGCTATTTAGGGCAACAGAGTCCGATGATAGACGCACGGTTTCGTGCTCGATACCTTCCCAGCTAATCGCGGTAAATGGGTTGATTAGATGTGCGTCGGCAATGGCCGTGCCCGTTTCTGCTTCTTCAGTTACCTTAATGGCATCGAGGATAGTTTTTAGGTTATCTTCGTAGAAGTAGATTTGACCAAAAGGACCATAGCGCTTGACTTGACCCGCTGTAAAGTCTTGCCAGTCTTCCACTAGACGCTCTAGACCAAATGTTTGACCCGTGTTCTTATTAGTAACACCTGGCTTAAAGCTCACATCAATCGAACGGTCAGCATTAATAGAAGGAACCACGACAGGTGTACTTTCTGCAGTTTCACGCTCAACGATCGCAAAGCGGTACATCATGGTGTTTTGGTCTTCTACTACAAATGCATCGGCTGGGTCAGCCGTTTTCAAATGTGGTACCGACATACGCATGCCGATGTTATTGCCGTATTTACCTTTAGAAGACGCTTCGAATTCTAAAATAGGGTAAATAGTCGATTCTTCACCGACTTTACCCACTAAGGTACCCGGAGTTTGATTTGGAATCGCACCGGCTTCGAGTTCATCGACTGGGGATACTGTCCAGCGGATTAAAGAACCATCAAAGGTTACACCACTGTTGGTAATAGGGCCGTTCTCATCCGAAGTAACAGTGCCATCGGTAGCACGTACGTATTCTTCGAATGTTTGAACTACGACTTCTGCGCTTAGTACAAAGCGCCCTTTCTTAGCCGTTTCACTTAGGATACGGTGGACATAAAAAGCATTACCCGCAGCGTTAGCTGTGAGTGCGGCTACGGTTTGGTGTGAGAAGTATTCTTTCAGTTCGTCTGCGGCATCTTTACCATACATACGTAGGAAATCTGCGCCAACCACCAACTCATCCGTCTCAGGACCTTTTGGTGTACGAAGGAAAAAGCGTGGTAAGTGGATAGGCAACTCGTCGCGCTCTGCAGGTAACGCACGGGTTGACAAATCTTGCCAGCCTTTGAATACTGCTCTTGGAGTACTTTTATTAAGAGACATCTATGAAATCCTCAAGACAGTTTATAAACTTGTTTGCTCTAACGTTAAAGCGGCTAAATCCCATAGGGAATACCCTAGGGCGTAACTCCGCCACGAGTCACTTTTTAACAGACTGATTAGTGTTCACCTTATTACAGCAGGGTAAACTCTATAAGATTGGTATTAAATAAAAACAGGCCTAGCTAATCTGTTTTTCTTACACTCTGGATATAATCATGATTGATACAGCATATGAAACTACCTACGGGCGTCAGTTTAAAAACCTTTTTACTGAAGCCATGGATTTCTCCATTAAAAACATTCTAAGACGCAGTGACAATATTCTTCCTTTCGGAGAGAAAGAAAACCTCTTTAAAATCTCTCCTGAGATTACGACTGATGAACTCCTGCCTTTCCGTTTACCGGTTTCTTTTACTTACCGAGACAAGTTCTATACGGTAGTTGACACACGTGCATTCGAAGGGGCAGACGGTAAGATTCGTCAGCAGCGTGAACTTGATGCTTTAGCGATGCGTGCTAAATACATGCACAGTTGGATTGAAGAGCCAAGTCTCTATGAATCTGTCTTACCCGAACTGTCCATTCTTTTTGCGGAATGGATGGTTCAATCCATTACTCAACGCCACGGTCCTACCATTGCCCAGCAAGAAATTATTCGCATTTATCTAGCATGTTATTACCGTACCCTTATGTTTACGGCGGACGACTTAAAACAAGTCGATGCAGATTATCTCGGTGAAGTCCTATTTAAGTTTGCAGTGACTCAACTTAAAATGCCGCGTGACTTTGTTACTAGCGTTATGGAAGATGAGAACTTTATTAAGGTTCTTAACAACCTGATTGCCGTAGGTAAAAGCGACTTAAATAACTGGTTGACTGGGCTTAACCTCTATCTAGATACACCGGCAATACGTTTAGACAGTTCGGCGTTAATTATCCTGACGGTATCCGCGAGCTGGATGGGTTGGGGTGCACAAGACATTGCCGGTACGGCTATTGAGTATCCGCCTATGTTAGCCTACATGGCCAATATGGCGATGACCCTAGGGGTCTATCGACGCACCAAGATAGGAATGGCTGTAGAAGCCTGTAAGCGTCGACGTGTGAAAATGGAGACCTTAACCAGTTGGGCAAAGGAAATCATCTAACCATTTTAGGGGCGCACCATGATTGATTTATCAACGGCCTTAATTCGAGACGCACTGACAAATGCCTGGGCAAACCCTGCCCAGGATAGACAGGTCCTAATTAAGCCAAAACAAGTAACCTCTGCACGAGGAACCATAGGGGCTTACCGTACGCCTTACAGTAGCTATCCGGTTCCCGATACCACCCATCGATGGATGCTTTATGAGTATGGGCAACTGCCGCCTCGATTTATTGGGTTAGACTTAGATAACTCAGTGTGGCGTTCTCTTAAAGAAGTCATGTCCCAGGAGGACGTGATCGCATTTCCAATGATACGTCATCGTATGCTTATGACGTCTACGGTAAAGGTAATTCGTCTTAATAACAATAACCTTTTGTTTGCCGTAGAGATGGCATCCAATGCAGCGTTAATGAAAACAGATACTGACCTCTATGTTCGTTTTTACAGTAATGCGTTCTTTAGTACTGTAGAAGGCAGTGCCTATGGCGGTATTGAAACAGACGGCATTTTTGCGACAGATGGGACTGAAGCCGCGGCTCTACTGTCAGTATACAATACTTCTGGATATGCAAACAGCGGTACGACATGGTGGTTTAAAAACGGTTATCTTACAGATAAGCCGACAGTTAACGACATTGCTATTGGCGATAACCTCCAGTACATATGGGACTCATCGGGTATTCAGTACTACGATGTCCAGTTGAAGAACCTAACTTCCTTTACTAGCATTAAAGATCAAGTCTCTAAACTGTTGTTGGTAACGCCCGGTTACGTAGATACTGACTTAGTGTTCTATGACGATATCGAAATCTTCTTATACTCCGTTGATTTAAATGGTAAGAAGAAAGGTTGCTACTATGATCGTCAACGCGTATCGGATTTAAGTCAAGTCACTTATCGTGACTGGAGTTTAGATGGTACACGCCTATCCGAAGTCATCTTAGAGCAAAATGGAGAGATTAACTACTCCTCGGCTTTTGTTCGAGTATACCTGCGTAAAACGGTAGCGATTACAACCGATATCGGTGACGGGTCTTACCTCGGTGACTTTTATAATATTGATGCGGCTGACCGCTATCGCATTCTTACCGGAAGCTACGGTAGCTTAACACGCTGGAAAGCGGCTGAGCTGGAAAACTCTCCGTTCATGAAATGGCTAGGAAGTGTAGGTACGGCATTAACGGAAGAGGACGTGCATCAGGTCTATAATTACTACGGGCTTCAACGTGCTGTACAGTTACCGGTTAAAAATGCAGGGGCATGGATTTTACCAGAAATGGCAAAGCAAGGCTGCCTTGTGGTTAATCTAGATTCCAATGGCGAATACCTAAGCCAGCAAGTCTATACTGAGGCAAGTTTTGGTATCGGGGTCCATACCCCAGTAGGGGATGTTGCAGATATCCTTGTCTACTGTGGTAACCTAATCACGACTCCAGTAGCAATGGACTTACCCGTGGTGTTAGGAAATGATATTCCAGGTATCTTTGATGAAGAGCGGTTTTATTATGTCGGTGCGACACAGCAATGGGTAATTGCCACACAAGGGGCAGATTACACGTATACCGCCTCTACAGGGGCGATAGAGTGGTCATCGACTCATAACAGTACTTCTAAACTAAAACGCAGTGCTGGGCATTACACGCATCGTGAGCTTACCATTCCCTACAGTTCACTCTGTACACCAATCGATATCTTTGCGAATGGCACCCTTCCATCATCTAAACATGACTTTGGTCGAGTAGATGTATGGATAGATAACCAACGTGCTGTACCGGGATTGGATTATTTCGTGGATGGCTTTAAGTTGTACCTAACCACGAAAGAGTACATCGATTTAGAAACCGATGTAGACTCTAATCCACAACTTGCCCACGTTCGTTTTATTGCCCATGGTTTACCTAAGGATAGCGAAGCAGGTCAATATGGCTTTGTCGTGGAAGGAATGGTGAATCACGATAACGATATTGATTTGGTTAAGAACCGCAATCAGACGTTGTTTATTAATGGCCGTAAGACGGATGTAAGTCAAGTATGGCTTGCTGAGGACTATCGTGGGGAATACGCGGTTAGATTTTCTACCGGGACTCTAGTGTCGTGGAGGGAAGGGACTGAGTATGTAGAGTACACACCTGTCGTCTATGACCGTGTTCTGTATGTTGCGCCATTAGGTGGCGTTGGCGCAACCCAGGTCTTTGATGAGACATTGTGGTTACGTGTATGGGAACTTAGTCATTTTACCTATGATGATAATGGGGTTACCCGCCACGTGAAGATTCACGCCGGTAAAGATACTGTACTAGTACGAAGTGTTGCCGTAGATGGCATTGAGGAAGAACCCGATACGTTTATTCCGCTGGCTTTGGGGGCTGACTATCAGCTTACCCCAGGATTGCCACTATCTGCTCCTCCAGCAAATGCCAGTACTTATCAGTTCACCAGTACTGCCAATGTCATTTCTCGTTTTGTCGCGCAGACCCTCGCTGAAAATGAAGCAGATAGTCGGACTATGACATCGACCATCTCTGCTTACCTAGAGGCACTCAGTCCGTCATATGAACTTAAAGGACCGATTAATATCCCTAGGCAGCACAGAGTCGTCAGTCCATTTATATCAGCGCTTACTAAGGCTATTCAAGCCGGGGAAATCAACCTGACCAGCGCTGACTTAAGTGAAGCGGCGGTCGATTTTCTTACTCGGGACTATCAGTATCTCTTTCATTATGACCCAGTCTATGACGATACGCAAAACCATGACTTTATTACTGGTTATGGGCACTGTGAACTAGAAGCCATTGCGCTGCCAGCAAGGGCAGTCAACTTCCTAGCAAAATGCAGTGAGTATTTCTTTGACGGGCGTATACAAATTAACCGCGACTTTACCATCGCGTAATGGGGATGAAAACCAATGGCTTCAAGTCTATATATCCATACACCGGACACGAACCGTTTTAATATTTGGCATATTAGCGATTTGTACTTCGGTGAGCCGCCTTCTAAAGAAGTGTGGCGCCCTAATGTTAACGACATGGTAATTGACTGGGATGTCGGCATCTATCGTGTGCTATCGGTAAACGAGGAATCCATTCCAGTATTGCAGCTTATCAGTCGTTTCAGTCAGGACAGCCGCTTTAACACAGAGTCTACTTCTCTTATTACAGCACTGTCAGATTACCAGCCTTCGGCGGCTACTAAAATCTTTATCGATACTAGCGTTAGTCCAGCTATCCTTAGTGTTGACGGTCGGTTTGTCTGTTATGGGAGTGAGCCTACGCGCTGCGTATTCTTCCGTGGCACAGACACCTCTATCAATGGAGAGGTCATTTCTGAAGTCTACAATGGTTCAGGCGATCTTATCGGTGACCAAGTCCCTCTAGAGCTTATTAATGCAGAGGGCACCATTAAGCGACCAGTACAGTTTAAAACCACTAAGGCGATTGAAGCTGGTGAGGTGGTTACTGCAGTATTTTATACCGACTCTAATGGCGTCTATAGCAAACAGCCATTTTTGGTATCGAGTTCTGCAGGTTTTAGACCTGGCGATATTTCTGAGAAATACATCGACAGTATCTCCCTACGAGGAGACGCCCTGTCTGATACTCAGGAAGACCTCATTGAAAACACCGTGGGTACGCCACTGAACGTGGCCCTTCTAAAAGGGGTACTGCACTATAATGACGGCAGTGAAACCGAAGTAGGAATTGACGGAGTGAAAATGGTCCTACGTGGACTGAACAACTTCGATACGTCTTACGTAGGTACACCGACCAGCGTAGTGCTGCAGTACTACCCTAGTCTAAATGAGAAGTTTATCAATGGGAGCATTAACGGGTCACCGTCAATCTCTCATGTCTATAAACTGGCGAATATCGCACGTGACAGTTCATTCAGTCTGAAAATCTTCATTGTTCCAGTATGGGATGCGGGTACCACTAGTTATAGCTATCGCTATTTCTTAGTAAACCTAGAAGGGGATTTGTTTACAGAAGTTACGGCTGACGTAGACGCGATGTTGGAAGGTGGTGGGTTATTATCTGGTACAGACTTTACGACGCGTCAAGACGCGGTGTTTAGTCTAGACATGAGTACGATTTCACCGACTATCTATGGCACGTATGTACATACCCAGAAGACGGATATTACGATTGACCAACCAGGGGCTATCTCTGGACAAACCTGGTTAATTGACTACATCGGAGATCAAACTAACATGTTTGGTCAAGACCTGAAGGCGTCATGTAATGCTATCGGTGACACCATTAACATTGCTAATGGCATTGGTATTCTAGAGAACTGGTTAACGGAACTCTACTATGCCATCGAACCACTGTACGATAACACGGTACTGACTCAAGCACCAACACCAACGCACTTCTCACTCATCTACGATGACGTCGAGACAGACAAGGTGGTGCTCACTGACTACAGCTCTAATATTCCACTCTCGGTAGGTATGGGTAACTTTACCAACCAAGACACCGTCATGGTACGCTGGATTTTAGAAACTGTAGATGGGGATAAAACCCTAGGTATCACACCGTTGTTTATTAAGAACGACCTAGCCTAAATAAAATCCTATAGAGGGGTGCCTTCGGGTACCCCCTATATTTTTATATCTTAGGAGTGTAAGAGATGATTCTACATGCCGGAGACTGGGGATATTATCCTAACGCCATAGCGGATACCACAACTAAGAACGCTAGCTTTCTCCATTATGCGAAAACCCTAACCGCCTTAGGGGTAGAAAACCACGCATGGCCATTGGCTCTGCATAACCCTGAAATCCAGGGCATAGACCCCTTCAACAGTAAACTCACTGTAGAAGAAGTCGCTGCTATCTCGTATGAATCTAAATTTAACTATTGGTATTTCTTACGGGAAGTCTCTAGGGTTCCACAAACCGGTACCACCATCCCTTCTTGCTATTTAGCAAACCGAGCTAATATGGCACTGAACTGGTGTTTCTTAAATAACATTGACTTCGCTAACATTATGCCCCGTCAGTGTGGTAAGTCGGTCGGAGCTGACGTATTAAACAACTGGTTAATGCATGTTAGTGGCGTTAACTTAAACATACAGCTCATTACGCGCGGTGATGACCTGCGTGTTAAAAACATTAAGCGGCTAAAAGCCATCCGGGATTTACTCCCTCCTTATCTAAACTTTTACCGTCCAGGCAAGGACGCTAATAACACCGAGCGCTTAACCTGTATGGCGCTTGAGAATGAATATGTGACTGCTGTTGCACAAAAAGATAAAGCAGCAGCAGATAACCTAGGGCGTGGATTGACATCGTCCATTATTCAGGCGGATGAACCACCATACTGTGCAAACATACATATATCTTTGCCTGTAGCGCTGGCAGGTGCCGGTACGGCTCGTGATTTGGCTGAAGCGAACGGTACGTTCTATGGTAACATCTATACAACAACGGCTGGTAAAAAGGATACGCCGGAAGGGAAGTACATGTACGACCTTATCCACTCCGGTATGTACTGGACTGAAAAGCTATTAGATGCCGGTAGCCGTGAACAAGCCTGGGACATGATTGCACTGCACAGTAAACGTCGGTTGGTAAACGGTACGTTCTCACATCGCCAGATAGGTAAAGACGATGAATGGTTACGCAAGAAGATTATCGACTCTACAGGGGATAAAGATGCGGCGGAGCGCGACTATCTGAACCAATGGACATCCGGTAGTGAGAGCTCACCTTTATCAGTAGCGCTTAACAGAGCCGTAGCGCAGTCTAAGAAAGAAGCTACCTATACGCAACGCTTTAAACAGAACTACCTCTTAGATTGGTTTATAGGGCGTGCCGACATGCAGTCTAGGCTCATGAACAATGAAATCATTCTAAACATCGACCCGTCTCAGCTTGTAGGGGAAGACGGTAACGGAGTGGTGATAGAAGACCTGCGTAATATGGAAGTAATTGCCGGTACAGATATTACGACTTCTAATATCTTCAGTTTTGCCAGTTGGGTGACTGACATGTTGGTGATGTTTAAGAAAATGACCTTAGTCATTGAGAATGCGGCATCCGGACAAGCCATACTTGACATCGTGGCACACCAACTCATGCAGTTAGGTATTAACCCATTCAGACGTATCTTTAACCGCGTTATCGATAACCCTATCTCCATGAAGGCAGCCTATCTTGACGTCGTTGAAAACAGTGACAAGTGTGAACCTGAGCTTTATGAGAAATACAAAAAGTATTTTGGGTTTAATACGAATGGGGCGACTCGCCCACTACTGTACGGAATGGTACTTCAGAAAGCGGCTAAATCCACTGCTCATTTATGTAACCATCCTGCTCTAGTAGAACAGATACTGAGTTTGGTGAAAAAGAATGGGCGTGTAGACCACCCATCAGGCGGTCACGATGATATGGTTATCGCGTGGTTGCTTGGACACTGGTTCAGTACTTATGCTCAAAACTTAGCCTGGTACGGAATCCGCCCAGGGGTCGTGCAGTCACTGGTGAGTGAGTTAGGCGCCGAACTGAGTGACGAAGAGATACGTGACCGTATCTTTAGGGAAGGATTGATTAAGCGCATTAACGGCTTAAAAGAGAAACTGGAGACTTGTAATGACATTGTACTGACACAGTCATACTCAATGCAGATTAAGTTGCTGGTGGCTCAACTTGACGATACTGACTTTGAAGCTAAGGTTATGGCAGACATCCGGGCTATTAGTGAAGAGAAAGGTAAGGAGAAACGTTCGTTAAGTCAAATCCTTAAAGAAGAAAATAAGTATTACTAAAACGACATTACTCTCCTTCCCCGTTAAAGGAAGGAGAGTAATTGTCTATTCTGGTTAAGTTGAAGAACTGCCGCCGGATTTAAGGGTAAAGATACGCAGGATGAGATAGATGTAAAGGGCAACGCCTGTGGCGACCCGCATAGCTGGTCTAGCTCTAGGTACCGCTTCTTCTACGAGTTCAACACATAGGCGCTTAATCGTAATCAAATCTTTGCGTTTGGTACGTGAAGAACGATAGTAGTCTCGGCATTTACTAATCATAGCAGGGACATCCGTAAGCGATATACCGTCACCACGAGAGACATCAAACAACATGATAACTAGTTCTTCGGATAGCTCATCGAGTTGAGGACGTAAGACACGGCTGTTTTCTGACATGTAAGATAAGGTATCTCTAAGGTAACGAATGTCAGCAGTTGTGACCACTGTCATTGTGTCTTCTAGTAACGACTCCTTAATGAGTTCGGCTTTAGTCTTGTAGCGTCCCTTTAAGTCCTCAATGAGTTCTCTTTGGAAGCTACGGACGTTACCGACGACCTTAACACCTTCATGTTCACCTATGCGGCTAAAACTACCAATGCGTGCTTCTTGGTCTTTAATGCGATGGAAGGATTCCGTTAAAGCGTTTAAGACGTCGGTTAAACGGTCCTGTAGGTCATTTGCCCACTTAGCCACATCATAGGTGCCTTGGAATGTTTGAAGCTGCTGACGCCATAGGAACTTATCTGAAACGACTTGTTCACCACGCATCTTAAGTAGTTCAAACCAGCTCCCTGCTTTCTTTAAATCCGACCGATAGTCCAATGACTCATAGTGAGCCATGGCAATGGATTCATTGGCTTTAAATCGAAAACGGTTACGCATGCCTGATGTTAAGTGTTTCATGTGGGCGCCGATAATGGTGTATACAATACCAATCTCTTTTTCGTCTTGAGAAAGACGGCTGGTAGCAATACGGTGAGCCACATATAGAAACGAAAGGTTCATGAGACTAGAAGCCACGCGCCAGCGAGATTCAATCCCGTCTAGCTCGTAGATGTCATTCTGGCAATCTTCAATATCGATAATACCACAGATTTCTTCTAGCCAATAGCGACCGTCGACTTCGTCCATCCATACCGCACGGTAAACCCCTAAGAGGTGCCCACCGAAAAAATTGGTGTGTTCTTCATTTTTGTTTGCGAACTTCTGGACGAACTGAAGTACGCGATTGATAAATTGCTTATCGACCTCAATGTTGGTATAGGTATCCATTAGGTCTTTGAGTGATGGAAATGCCATAAAGTTATCCTATCAGTGAGGATGAATAAAAAGAGTATCTAGAGGATTCGTTTTCGGCACGGGTTAAAACCCATATTACCTTAACGCATAAACACTACCTGTTAACTATAGGGAATACTTATAACCATGTTCAACATTTTAACTTTACTGTGCGAGGCACATTATGAATGCAAAGAAAGAGCAAGAAGCTCGAGTTGCCGCCATGCGGCTAGTACTCGACCACTACAGGCGAGATACCGTCAGTCCCATTTTTATTACGCCGGAGATACTTAGGGAATACCACTACCAGCTAAAGGATGTTGACCGTGTAGTTGTGTTTATTGGGTTTGACATTAACAGCCCATTAATGATACCGACAGGAACGCACTTTAAACAAGATGTATGGGTGGTAGAGTCCATCTATCGCTCCGCAATTGACGTAACTATCGAAGGTGACATGTATTTCATGGACACTGAGATTAGATTACGTTATGGAACCGACATCGTAATTAATACCCACCCTCTGGCTGAAGTCAAAGGTATCCACCGCTTCGATGCAGTGAGTTGGGAGCACTGGAAGTCTGAAAAGATACGGACACGACTTATGGGTAACAAAGCTGTTAGAGTCTTTCATAACGAAACCGACGCTAAAGTGTTACAACAGAAGTTCCGCGATGTCTTTTTAGCCCTCCCTACATTTCCACTGAAAGATTTTATTAAACTCCTTCCGTCAGTCAAACTTTTGTATAATAAAAATAAGGGGCTACATAAAGTAGTCGGTGATATCATCATAAAAGGACCTTACCGATACACCATACCCGAAAACCTATTATTCACAGGAGACGTCAGTCATCTAGATTACATCCAGCAAGACTATCCATCAACCACTCGGATAGAAGGCGGTAAAATCGAGATGCTGAGTTACTTCAACTATGCTGACAACAACCCTTAATCAAAAGAAACTTATCGTAGTCGGTAATTTCTTCTCCTGTAACGGGGAGATAGGAAACCCACTGCGCGTGGCCTATACGGGAGCGGATGTTGCCCCGTGGCTAAAAGAAGCCTTTGATAATAACGTATCTGAAGAAGACTATGGCGCACTCGCCCAACACCCAGACCCTCATGTGAGGTGTCTGGTTGCTCGTAATCTAGAATGTCTGGATATACTGGCAAATGATGTCGATGCTTCAGTACGTCAAATTGCAAAGGAAGCTTTGCGCTATACTAGAGGACCCATGCGGGACCCGATTGATATAAAGCGTGAATTTCACCATGAATGGGTGCGGCAGTAATCCCATAGACTCAGGACAATAAATTAAACCTTTAATTTATGCCCTCTTCGTATTTTAAACCCACTAATCCGTAAACAGGAGTTTTACATGAGTAATTGGCAAGGCGGTGGCGGTAACTGGGGCGGTAAACGCGCTCCTAAGCCACGTCCACAACACGGTCCAGAGCACGAACTAGAGCCACGCATTGAAGCTATCTTACGCAAAGACCGTAATGTCCCTAAGAACTATCACAGTCCAGGTGAATCTCCATCGCGTGAAACCATACTGTTAGAAGGTGACCCAGAACGTCAAAGTATTGAAGTACCAAAAGCGGCAATGTTGTTTAAGCAAGCAGGCTACCCACTGAACCACGACCAGTATCCACCGATTAAGAAGTTTAATTCTGAATACCCAGATTCAAACTACTACTTCGTACACAGCGGTCCTGTATTCTGGAAGAAAGACGAAAACTTCCGTCATATCCCGACATACTCACGTTATGTCATCGACCGCTTCGGTCGTGTACTCAATGCCTGCACTGGTGTTGCTGTACAACCTGAAAACGATCGTATGTATAAACTGGTGGCTGATGGTCCTGCCTTTAGCAATAACCCATACTGGGCAGCTAAAGACACACTGCTGATGTTAGCATTCAGTACCTTACCTGAAAACTTCATTGACTATGGCGGTGGTACATACAGCCATGAGCTTAAAGTTGATGCAGAGAAAGGTGAGTACACATGGGTTGCTCGTCCAGCAGTGAAAGTCCGCAATGGCGAAACTGGTCAAACGAAGTTATATCGTAATTTCCCTGAGTTTATTGAATGTGCGGTAAAAGACTTCCAGCAAGCCGGTGATTTACGACGTCAAATCCGTACACCGATTGATGGCGTTCTGACCGTAGGTCCGTTCCAAATCAAGCTAGCAGAAGAAACGGCGATGCCTGAACTTCCAGTGGCTAGCGAAAGCAGTTCTACTGCGGCAGTCAGTGAGCCTGCTCCAGCAGCAGCCACACAAGAAGAAACCGTCGATATTGATTTCGATGATTTAGAATTCTAACATGAACTAGTGTACTGTCTGATTTCGGTCAGACAGTACACTAATAGGAGCTTTTATGAAAATATACTTAGTAGGTGGTGCAGTACGTGACATAGCAATGGGCTTAAGTCCAAAGGACTTTGACTATGTGGCTGTTGGCGGTAATCCCGATTATTTTCAGGAATGGAAGATGGTCGGTAAAGACTTTCCGGTTTTTATTGAACCGGCACATGGATGGGAAGTTGCATTAGCACGTAAAGAAAGTAAGACAGGACTAGGGTATACCGGTTTTTCTATAGAGTGGGAAGGGGTGACTCTAGAAGAAGATTTAGCTCGACGTGACCTGACCATCAATGCAATGGCGCAGGAAGTTGACTGGGAGCAAACGGTTGAGAAAGGGTACCCTATAACAACCGGGGATATCATAGACCCCTACGGTGGCTTAGACAGTCTTAAGAACCGATTGTTGCATCCGACCTCAGTGCGGTTCGAAGAGGACCCAGTGAGGCTATTACGCGCCGGGCGCTTTCTAGCACGGTATACTGAGTTTAAGCCGAGTGTCCAGTTAATCGAAGTTTGTAAAAGAATGGCGCGACAGGGTACAATGGGTGAACTTAATGCGGCCCGTGTATGGAAAGAAACGGAAAAGGCCCTAACTGAGCACTTTCCAGTGAACTACTTCGACTTCATTACCCAGTTTGACTTTCCCTTTGTACGGTTCTTACGGGCAATGAAACATACCCGTGAGGACAATGCTTATCATCGTGAAGAGTCTGTCTATGACCATACAATGATGGTATTAGCTCATGCCAGTCAAACCGATAATAATCCTAGGCTTAACTTTGCCTGCTTAATGCATGACATTGCTAAACCCTATTGTTATGCAACTCAAGGGAATGGACATGGACATGAAGAGGTAGGAGTAGGGATGGTTAAAGAGTTCTGCTCTACATGGAGTATACCTAAGGCATATCGAGATTCGGCCATTGCAGTTACACGTTACCACCAAATGGTACATTCTGCACTAGGACGTAATGGCGATAGTCCGCTTAGACCACGCAGTGTTATGACTCTCTTCAATGGCATCCATGCCTTTAATCAACCCGATAATTTAGAGTTTCTACTGCAAGCATGTTTCGCTGACCATTACGGACGCATTGGCGATGAGCCCCCAGCCGTTTATCGCAATAGCGAGTTTCTAAAGGAGTGTTATGCCGCAGCTTCGCAGGTTGACGCACAAGCTTTAGCCGCTCGTCTTATCGAGAAGGGGAACTGCGCAGGACACGTCATTGGTGAACGTATCAATGAAGCGAGATGTAAAGCTATCTCGGTGGTCCGTAACCAATGGGTTTAATAAGTTAGATTAGGTTATCTGCGTGATAGCAGATAACCTATCTTTTTAACTTAACTTATTTTTCTCTCTATAAAAGCCCAGAAGGCGGTTTAGATATAAATCAACCCACTTGCCTTAGTTAACTAAAATAACCCTCTTAGAAATCGATACAATGCGTTTTAAGCTATATTTGAATACAAAGATTAAAGTAAGTTAAAAACATCCTGTTAAAGTTATGTTTTCTTAGTAGGTAATTTTGACTCTTGTAAAATACCCAATTTTGACCTAAATATTTTTAAGTGCGATGACTTTCTAAAATTAGGACATTTCTCTCTATCCATTGCCCCACCTTTAGTATGCCTTAATTTGTAAAAATTTACAGAGCCGATCAAATTAAGATGAGGAGCTTTTCTAGATCTATTTTTTTCTAAAGAAAAAAATAAGTAATTATTAATATATATAGAAAAAAATATTTTAATAAGATTAGTCATATAAAGATATTAAAAAAAAACAACTGAAAGTTGTTTTTAAAGAATATAAAACCTAAAAGAAAAAGATCAGGAACTCGAACTACGTTCTCATTCTGGAAATTAGATCGGTTTAAATATATCTCGAAGAGTCTGCTATGAGTGTAAGCACTCATAGACTCACTAGGAAGATTCTAGAGAAAAGTTTAGTAGGTTTATATAAAAACTCAACATTTACACTCTACTCCTCCTGAGGACTACCTCAGGAGAGATGAAGTAAACTTTCAAAAAACATTGGATTATAACTGATGCCTCCCTTGAGGGGAGTCATAGAAAGTCCCGGAGGGAGATCTAAAATAAACAAAATATATTTGGGCCGCGACGCGACGCCGTCGGGCACACCTCTGGCAAAAATAAAGTCCCTAATGCCCTCTAAAAGTTCCTGTATCGAACGTAGAGCCACGTTAAAGTATTAAGGTGATAGATTGCTTACCTTTTACATTATCGTCGCTCTAATCGCTTTACAGAGAAGATTTTATATTTTAATCAAAAACAGTAAAAACACATTCCTGTCTCCTTTTACGGAAGACAGGAATGGTTTGTAAACCCCGTAGGGGAGGTGCCACTAAGATACCAGAGTGTGAAAACAGTGGCACCTCTATTCATCGCTGTAGCTAGGTCTAATAATTACAGCCATACAATTGGTGCGATATGAAAACAACCGTAACCTATCTCGAGGACATCTGTGATGTAGCACGGCTACGCACGGGGGATGTTCTTATCAATTTCTGTAACTGTCGCTGTGAATGGCGGAGTGATTGGCAGCAATCTTTAAAGCGTGCTTGTCAGAACGCATACATTGCCGATTTGAATACCCGTAAGGGAGACGCTACTAAGTTAGGCATGGTAACATGGGCTAAAGAACGTAATGGGGTCTTTGTTGTAAACCTATACTGTTACATTGAACATACCAAAGAACCTTTAACCACCATTGAGGAAAACCTCTATCGAGGACTTAAGGTGGTTCATGCCCTGTTCCCTAAGAGTAGGGTAGTTGTCCCTGCCCATGTGCCTTGTATCCTGCCTCGATGGCATACTTCACTTATGCAGCAACTCCATAGCGTACTGCATGACCGAGACCTTGTTTTGTACGTAGACGGTAAATAGAGACCCAGTCACCGAAGTGACTGGGGTACAACAGGCGACTCACGTGAAGCCACAAAGCTCTCTACTAAATTTGTAAGTTATCTAAAACCTATATTACTTCAGTGATATACTCTAATAAACCAAAGGAGACTGTTATGTCTAACGAACTTTTAAAACCACAAGAATTATTGGCGCTCTGTAAACAGAACTTTGAATCCGACTCCCTTACCTTGGAAGACAGTGACAGTCTGAAGACAGCCCTGGAAGGATATGTACAGACTTACCCAGCCGTAGCGAAGGGGTTGTTTTATTCACAGAGCGAGAACGGTGTGTTGTGTACCGAACTTAACGACTATGTGGCTCGACTGTTCATGCAGTACCTGGATGACCTGGTTAAGCTGAACCAGACGGTCTATGTGAAAACCTCTACATTCAACATCCAAGATACCGCAATGCCTAAAGCGATGCAGGCAGCACTATACAAAGCTATCCCGTATTACCTTAATGGCCCATGGTGCGTTACTGTCGATAAAGACCTACGTCAGTTCAGTCGCCGCTATCTAGCAGAAGACTCGGTTAGTCAGATTGAAAAGATTAAGCGCATAACCGAGCGTCGTTTGCGTTATATCGCACCCGGCTCACCTGTCAGCATCGTTGGCGGCGGGGATAACCAGCACCGTGTAGGCATCCTCTGTGAAGCTAAGGGCGATATCCATTTAGGTTGGACAGAGTGTACTATTGCGTTCAGTGCCGGCGGTAATCTGGTAGAGTACGCAACCTATCACCGTTCTGAGATACGTCCATTTAGTACCCAGAAGAAAGACCTAGATAAAATCGGTCAGTCTTTATGGGATACCTTAGAAGCTAAATTGGTAAAGGCGTAACTTCAGAACCTATAACCCCCCCCCCATCATGAGAGGAGTATTAAAGCATGCAACCCAGTAAGTCAGAAGCGGATTACGAGCTTATACGTAAAGGCGAATGCCCTAAGTGTCATGCTGTCGGTACCCTACAGGAAATCTCCTTAGGACATGGCGGCATGATAGCCTGTACCCGCTGTAATCAGGAATGGGACCTCGTTACCCTCATGCATGGGGCTAACCCCACTAAAACTCAATCTTAGAAGGGATATTAATCATGGCGATTATTACAGAATGGTGGTGGCTAGCGTTACTAGTAGGGCTGCCTGCTGGCATAGCAATCAGTCTCATCAATCACCGCACCATGCGTAATTGTAAATCCCCTGTTTTTCCAGAAACGGAATTAAAGGAAATTATAGCGACCTGTCGCAGTGAAGGGAAATCCCCTAAGCAAGCCCTTTCATTAGCGAGGGTTTATCTCATCAACCATGGCCATATGGGTTCCAGTTGTGGTTTCCATTTAGAAAGGCTGGTCTCTGAAGAGTACTACGGTAAACTTCCTTTAAGTACCGGTTAAGGTACTGTGCTATTGCTCCTACTGTCCTTTACGGGGCAGTAGGAGCTTTATTTCTTTCTATCTTAATTTTTCATAGATTGGAGATAACGCATGTCGTTACTACAACCAAAAATCAAACGGGTATCTGGGTACGGTAACTTAGACGTAGAGAACCCTGACCCTCAGCGTTATATGCAATGGGCGTGTTTACTACACGCCATAGTAAAGCGAGATAAAATCCCTACGGGTGACTTCCTAACCTACAGTGCGTTTTCACACTGGTTAGACAGTGTCGACTATAGACCGAGCCATACTCGCTTGGTTGACCTATCCCCTTTACTGGAACCTGGAAACTGTCTAGGTACAGAGCACTATGTTTGTTTACCTGTAGACGAAGCTTATCAGGTTCGAATTACAGTTAAGCAGAGTAAGGCAGGGTTACCTCGATGGGTACGTCGGTCTAACAGTCACCGTACCGCTTATGCGTTTACTATTACTCAGTATTTGAAAACGGGTAATCGTGTTATACGTGGTACTCGTAATACTCCCTTAGAAGCTCACAATGAAGCTCTAAGGGTTTTTATTGGTAATCTTAAACGTATCTACCAGGGTAATTCTAATTCGTTAAATAGAGCTGTTTTAGAGCGTTCTATTGAAGTACTAGAATCTCGTTATAAAAGTAATCTTACTCTTATTGAGAATAAGGTATTTTTTATTTAACTTTACTTGCCTAATATTTTGAGGGGGGTACCGAGCAGAGCGAGGTGGGGGGAGATACCCCCCTCTATCTAATATTAGAAATAGTATTATGAAACTGTGAGTACTCAATACTCACAGAGGAGATCATGAACACTGTGTACTGATAGACAGTACACACATGAGAGACATTTAAGCCCTACTATCGTACTATAACCTGATGATTCTATCTACTCTCCTAGAAAGAGAGTAGATAGGGTTATAGACTGTATTTAGGGATATTATGATTTATCTGTTTACTTTGAGTAAACAGAGTAGTAAGTACTGAATACTTAGAAAAGGAGAAAAGAGATGAGTCGATTAGTATGTGGATTGGGTATCAATGACATAGAGAACCCTGTCGTGATTAAAGACAATGGTCTGATTGTCTATCGATGTCCATTCTACGCCAGATGGCACCATATGTTAAGTTTGGCTAAAAAGCGTGGCTATGACGTGTGTCCTGAGTTTCTTAAGTTTAGTGGATATAAGGCCTTTTTAAAGCGCAGTGGGTATACTGACGGTAAACTCGTCCTGTTACTGCCGGCTTATCTAAGCACCTCAGTCATTGACCCTACCTCCGTTGCCGTATTAGACGCTCACCAGGTTCGCTACATTACGAATATCCGTTGGAGTCGTAAAGCCCTACCTTGGGTAACAGCACGTAACAGAGGCTACGTAGGTGACTTAACCCTACACTATCCAGTCACGCATCGTGCTACCCATCGTGGGGATAACGAGCTGGATATTCATCTACGATGCTTAGCGGATAAGATTAAAGACTTAACTCACTTAGCTGAGGAGTATCGTACTAACCCATGGACCTTTCACAGCTTACGTCGGCTAGTTTCCCATATGGAGAATTCCTTTAAGGAATGTCTCCCTTATGCCCCTGACCCATTTTAATCAATTCTCCCTCTTTACGGAGGGAGTTTCCTATTTCTTTTTTTGTAATTATTATTTACAGACTCGTGTTATATAGGTAGTGGATAACCGACATTTGCCTCCAGCAAATGGGTAGGGGATTATGATCTTAAAAGAATCTAGAAAGATCTTGTAAATAGATCGTGAAAATTAACAAGGTAATCCTATGTAGGTTTTACCTAAAACAACGTCGTTATTCACTCAGCCTCAATCGACTAAGGGTATCCATTTACCCTAGGAGAATGATCATGCTCACAGGAAACTACATAGAAATGTTTGAAGTATTAGGAATTAGTCTAGGGTACCTTATCCTCATCGTGCTATTTCTGACGATTGCCGTAGGCAGCTTCATTGCTGCAGGGCCATTTAATCAAAATGCCATGGATGCCGTCAAAGAAGAAGAGATAGAGCGGTTAGCACTAATCCTCAAAACCAAACTCATCTATAGTCCTCGCTTATCTAACCCTAAGCGATGGATACAACACCGATGTTCCAAACACTGTAAGAACACTTCCCTAGAATCTAAGTTTACGTCACACGACATTGACACCATTGTCATGAAGGCACGGGTATTAGTCCATGACTATCGTCGTACCGTAGGTCGCCTAAAAGAGGAAGGTAAACTCATATAACAACTAAGTAGGCTAGCTATGGACGCGGAGCGCGAACTCATCTACCAACTCCTCTCCATTGCCGGTATTATCGCCGGTGGCATCTTTGCGATATGGAAGGGGTATTTACAAAAAAAGAATACTCGCCTGGAACTCATCACCGTCAATAAGAAACGGGAGATTCAGAAAGAGAAAGTATTCATTGCAAAATTCATTGCCTCTATCGCCTTAATGCTGGCACGTACTGAAAATGCCCCTTTAGGAGGGCGTCATTTCTCTAGAGCAAAGGAGTTCTATCTAGAGTATGGACATCTATTAGGTCATGAGCCTAAGGTGTACCCTGGACTGTTTAAGCTTGCTAAGAAGATAGCGGTACGTGACTTGTCTCAGGGAGTAGACCCGGAGTCTTACTACGATGAAGATTAACCGGGTACTATAATTAAATGTGTGAAACTGACAGTAGGGAAGGTTGTCAATGATAGTACGCTTGAGTTTAGTGCTCCTTGCGTTATGGTCATTCTACAGCTTGTCTGTCTTCGTACATACGCGTGTTATTCCAGTTGATAGCCCATGGGTAGTTGCTTTAGAAAGCAATTCCCATGATAGTGCTATCATTCCAGCCGGAATAGCGCTGGAGCGACGAATTGAATCCGGGATTATCCAATCTTGTGTAGACCACAAGAAGAATGGCCCGGCATTCGTAGATGGACATAGATGTGACCATAACACACAACAATACCGGTTGGTTTGGGAAACAGGCTGAATGTATGGTTAATCTATACGACGCCTAAAATGGCTTAAGTCCCATATATCTTTTTGTTTATTAGACCGTCCATAGATAGGTCAGCCTTAAATGGCAAAACAAAACAGTCCGTCAATACTGAGAGATTGATATAAGACCTCCTAGGGAGATAGCTAATGCTATCTCCCTAGGCACTCTTATCTTTTTTCTTTTTAATAGATACCGCCTAACATGATACCGATATGTTCACGGCTGGCTTCAGGGTCACTGAAGATGGCGATGCGATGGAACGTGTCCTCGATGAATTCTTGATATCGCACATACGCGTCTTCCATCTGGTCTAGCCGACTCAGTAAACGGTCGTTAGGCGTACCACCAGTCGATGAACCACTGCCAATTTGAATGGATACGCGGTTGTAGACAATGGCTTCGGTCGCCATCACGCAGAGGTTAGCAAAGTCTCTCCAGTAAGCTTTATCGACAGTAGAGAACTGCTCGTCATAGGAAAGAACGCATTTTAACCAAGCAATACCGCCTAGCGTTTCATGTACCAGTACGGTATTCGGACCGACTAATCGTACATTCGAAATTCCTGCACTTTCAAAAGGTGTAGAGGACGCCAACATGGCATTCGCGGCATTAGTTAATGGGTCTGACCCAGTATCGAAGTTATTCCTACGTGCCCCGTACTCGATGGCCATTACTCTGGAGATTTCGCGTCCTTGAGTCATAGAGGTAGGTATGCGGTAGATGTAGGCGCCTTCAGCAACAGTCGGTGTTAGTCCAGACAAATCAATGTTCGTGTGTTGACCACCGATGGTGTTAAGGTCTGGTAATACAAACTGGTCAATGACTTCACTCTTAATGAGCCATTCCAAAGAAGTCGTGTTATGTCGTTGATAGAGGGAATGTTGTTTAAAGGCCATATTAAGTAAATCGTAAGGAATACGGTTTCTAATATGGGATATGACGTAATCGATTAATTCCATTGCTCTCGGCCCCTTTGTGGTCTTTTACGGGTGACGTGAATAGGATAGGGTATGGGCCCTAGTATACATAATGTTTAAAAGGAAAACAACACAATGAAAACCAAACTAATGATTTACGGCTGTGGTGGTACAGGACTTAACCTACTGCAGGATGTGATTGACCACCCTAATCTACCGACTCAATCACCGGTAGATGCTGTACGTATTGACCTGTCTAACGCAAACGAGCGTAAGGACTGTCCTCTACCAAATTACTCTATTCCTGGTACCGGCGCTGGTAAAGACCGTGCTTTAGCACTCGAACAAACACGTCCTCACATTGACGACATCCTTAAGCAGCACTTACCTGGCACCAACAACATCGTACTGTTCAGTGCCGCAGGCGGTACGGGTTCAGTCGTTGGTCCTCTTATTATCGCTGAACTGTTACGTCGCGGACATTCTGTAACAGCCTTTGTAGTAGGTTCTACCTTAACGGGTAAGCACTGTAAGAACACACATAAAACATTGCTTACCTTACAGCAGCAAGTACGCAACATTAAAGTGCCTTTAGCATTGGCGTATTATGAGAACGCAGAAACTGAGACTGAGACAGGTCGTAAAGGTAATCGCCCTATGGTCGATAAGACGATTGCTAACGATATTTACCGTATGTCTCTTCTTTCTTCAGAAACACATCGTGAGCTTGACCGTAACGACTTTAAGAACTTCTTAGACTATCGTAAAGTTACCGATGTACCACCACAGCTTACCGAAATTATCTTTGGTGTAGTGGGCGATGAGAACGCGAATGACTTTAGCGCATACCAAGGTTCCGTTATCAGTTCTGTCTCTGTGCTACGCTCTAAAGCCGATACGGGTCCTGACTTAGGTCAGCCTTATGGCGCCGAAGGTTACTATCAAGAAGAAGTCGTAGAAGAGTACGGTGATAAAGCCCATGGCCAATGTGCGATTCTGACAACATTGAATCTAAGCACCTATATGGATAATGTGCTGGCACGACTACAGCATTTAGAAGAAGTGGAAGAAAACCTAAAGCGCGATAACGGTTTCCGCTGTGATATTGCTTCTGATGACGATGACGTCCTACTATAACCATTAAAATCCAAATAATTCTGTTACCTATATTACCTGGGTAGCAGAATTATTAATGGAGTTTCTTATGCATACTGCATATATTCAATCTTTAACCCCTGAGCAAATACAGTTATTAAACCACGTTATACAAACCTATGACTCTTCCTTTGTGCCGTCCTCCTCGCGTCATGTATCATACCGCTTACGCATCTACGAACAAATCATTGGAACGCTATTAGCGGAACACTGGGGGGCGAGGTTTAAACCCCATCTTACCCAGAGCTATGTCCAGCTACAGCAGTATGTCAGAACCTGTACCAATAAAGAAATACTTTTAAGTGTTTTAAAACCCATTCCATTGTGGCAAGTAACTTTCCATGTGGAGTTTATTGACCCTGTGTCGTTTATTGTCTATGAAGAAGGAGCAAGAAGGCCATGCGCCCCGATTATTTAAAATCCATGGTACTGGATACCTACACTCTCGCTTCTAGACTACTGTCCCATGCTGACTATATGCAACACGAACTAATGCAGCCATGGCCATTTCCTTTTAAGCCCACTATCGAAGTCTTCCAAGGAATGCTAGTAGCCCATGCTAAAGACATCGTAGAGTATAGTCTATGTGCCCACATTCGTGGACATCATGATTCTCAGCTAGAGCTATGCTGTCAATCCCTAACGGGACGTAATAATCCAGAACAGGCTCAGTCCTTAAAGCGCTTCTATAATGAAATCGCAGGAATGGACTGGCATGAGCGAATCATTGCTTTAGTCGGTACACAAACCTACGACATCTGGAATATTGATGCGACACCCGACACAGTAGTCATCGTACATATAGGTGATTTTCGAATAATGGAGTGGGAACGAGACCATATGGAAAACGGAGAGTATTATGCAGACCCCATTACTATTAGGAATTCACGACGTTAAGGAGTGCCTGGGTGCGACTCTAGAGACCTATGGGTTTGTGTTCCATGGGCCTCTAGAAGAAATCGTTAAGCACGAATTCGAATGTCATTTCTATGGTAAGACCTTTCGTGACCTCACGGTATCTCCGTTAGAAGAGTACTTTGACAATAACCGTGTTCCTACCGATTACCGCCACTACATATACTCCGTGTTAGCAGAACAGTTCAGTCGCCTTATTGACCGCATTGTTGATAGCCAAGCACGTGAGTATTACCATTACCAATTAGAATGGGTAGATAACCTTACCGTCTATTTACATAGATTGGAACCTACTCTTACCGATACATCTAGTTCATCACTGGAGGGACTGTTATGCAGTTATTAGTAAACCACCACGATGCAGGTAGTCCGTATTATCGTAATAAAGCACTAGCCGCGGTTGCGGCTAGTGCTTTATATTCTTTAGCACAGACTTTTCTTTGCAGAACGTATAATCGTCATCAGGACTTGAATGAAGTGAACGGCATGTTCCGTCACGCTATTTCTGCCCTATTGAACGAAACCCCGGTCGAGCACTACTACGACCCAGAACCATGTAGCTGTACCACACATTATGTCCAGTGCCCCCAATGTTTAGATAAACAAAATACATTAAGTGCGTCTGGCCTAGTATTAGATAGTCTACCCTTTGCTGATTTACATGTCCAGAACTGCGAGTGTTATGACCAAGAAAGCATTTGCCAGTCATGTCTGATGAACGAGCAATATGAACGTGAAATTGAAATGATCATTTACGAGTTGTCTAACAACATGATGATTACACGCGAAATGATAGACTTTCTAATGGCTTACCCGTCACCAAACGTTTATCTGATTGACGATAATACCATCATGTTAACTGACCAAAACTTGCCTCAGTACAGCCTGCCTGCGTATAATAACACTGCTCCTGGATTTGGAGTATTCCGTAATGCAATGGTGGGTGGTCCAGTGCAGAGCATAAAGTCCTATCTTAACGCTACACCAACACATGTCTTTTATCCTCATGCGCTAATGGATGCAGAGTTATGAAGTTAGTCATCCATTTTAAACATATTCACCTCCTACAGGGCATTCCTGTAGGGAGTGACTTATGGGAGATGTGGAAACTGGCAATAGAGATGCACTGCTGGAATATTCCGCATAGTGAGATACGCGCTGAGTTACAGGAATTTGAAGGGTGTTTTAATAATGGTAATGTAGACTGGAAGGTAGAATTTACAGACATTATAGATACCATAATCCACACACTAGCATCCTCAGCTAAACAAGACCACAGCGCGCTATTATGTGAGTATGATGGTCTAACGCTGGATGACATCGATGTGTTGGATTCGGAAAGTCTAATATTGGAGTTTAACAATGAGTAACTTTATTGTATTGTTGCACCATGAAGACATCATGGACTACATCGAAGGCACTGACTATACCTTTAAGCATGCCTTAGGGGTCTGGGTACGTGGTCTTATTATGGGTCGGTCAGAAATGGCCATCTTTAAAGACGTTGAGACTCTCTTTAGTGGACCAGAAGAAGAGTTTGAAGACTTCTGTGATGATGTCACTACGATTATGGCCAATATCGATGAGGGTAGTCTCAGGCGAGTTAAGTCTCTTTACTGTGCCAAGGAAGAAGAGATAGGCGCCAGTGCCTTAGCGTGCTATGTCGAGGTTAATGCTATTGACCAGCATACGCTAGGCTTTACCGTAACAGGGATAAAGTAAATGTCTAAATACTTACACCGAGTCGTGGCCCCGTCTAATGGCGTACTAGAGCAAATCCTAGGAAGGTTCTGCAGTAGTAATGTTCCACCGGACGATTTTGAGACTCGTCTCAGGGATGTTCTTAGCTTTACCTACTCTACAGTTCGTGGAATAGAATGCGAACCGTTCCCTTTCGAAACCCTAGAAGGAGATAAAATCGTTAAGGCAAGACTTCAGCTATTTAAGCAAATCATAAGTAGCCTTAGTGAGGCTGCCCTAGTCGAACTGAGGTATGACTCTTCTGTGGGTAATGACCTCATCTTTTTAACGGTGACCTATGAGCCAAAACCCAACATCCCCAACCCCCACTATCGGTAACCTTCAGCAAATGATAATCCAGGTCATAGGGATACAGAAACTGATTAACCTTTATCCAGAGGGATTTTCAGTGATGATTAAACCTACCCTGGACTGTCTATTGCAAGGCATCCGTGATAGAGATGATATATTAGAACATCTCTACGAAGATACCTGTGAAGGGTTATTGGTCCGTGTTTGCCACTGTCACTCCATGCGCATGGACTGTGCTGACTGTGAAGACATGGCCCACGTTGATAGTCTAGCCATCGGGCTGTTAGACGCCCTTTTAGAACTACTGTTAAAATCGGACTTAGTATTGGATGAGATGGCAGTCTTTCTTTCACCGAGTCATTTCTTTGACTACCAAGTCCGTGTATTGGACAATGATAGTCTAGTACTTGATAAGAGGCTATAACAATGGAACCCTTTGAAAAGGTCTCTTTAATCATAAGAGACCCCTCTTTAAGTGAATATGTCACTAAACTCAAAGAGATACACTGGTATGACTTACCCATTGAAAACGAAGTCGACCCATTCGTGTACGCTCAAGAAATGTTCTTAAAGTTAAATAACGACATTTATGGCGCCACTCAAGGTAAGTACTGTGACCCTGAAATTGTAGATGCCTTCTTAGAGTTTAAAGCCAAACTCGAGCACTCCATTGCATCCAATCATTACTTACCTCTCTATCGCTTAGAACACCTTACACTGGCTAGTGTAGAGTTTGTTTCCATGGACGGCGATGTTGTCGCTGTCTTTGATTAAAAGAATCTAGTAGGATTAAGGAGATTACCCATGACCATTTATGACATTGTCCCTGGACAGAAACTGAAGTTTTCAATCTATGGACAGATTAACAGCGTGAAGAACTTCGAAGGAACAATTGCCGGGCTAGTACTCGGCAGCTATGTTCCACAAACCGAAGACCCTTCCATTAACCATGCTAACATTTACCCAACCTTACCGGACTCTCGTAAAGAAGCGTTCCAAGACCTTTATACTTCATACCAGTATGTTCAGCTAGTACGTGCGGATAACAGCATTGTATATATCGGACTACCATGGATTAATGATGCAACCATTGAGTCTTTAGAAAACGTTATTTGTGACATCCGCCTAACTAACTTTAAAGCTTCTCGTCGTGACGAACTCGTTCTCAAGTTAGCACAGTGGAACTTTGATGTAGAAAAGATAACGGTATCGACCGAGTAATTATTTTAAATGGGCTTGTCTTATAGCATAGGTAAAGGCGGGTCCAGTTCATGATCGCACATGAATGGCTTTACCAATTGGGTTTGGACAACAAAGTGTTGTTATTTTTCAGATACTCTAGGCTTCGTGCTTAGGGTATCTGTTTTTTTTTTTGCTTTTTTACAAGACATGGGAATAGATTAGACCCAAAAGGAGATAACCATGTCCGCCTTTGTAAAACCTTTAGATTACTATAGCCGAGATTATGACATCATCGGTAACTATAAGCAGTCCATGTCACAGGTCATTCATCTGTGCACTGGCGCAACAGTAGAAGAAGCACGTTCATTTTTAGATGTCAAAATGGATAATGAGTGGAAACCTAAATCCCCTCAAATGAAAGCTCTGATGCGTGAACCCCGCGCTGACCGTGCTAAAAAGAAAATCGATTTTTTATCTTACATGGACTGGGTGTCAGCACAGAACCATATCTTAGCCCCAAACCTTATCTGTTACGCTAACCCTAACATTGAAGAATCTTTCCTTTCTGGCTTTATCTCCAACAACCTAGCAACTCGTTCTGCGGTTAAGAAGGAAGGTCAAGCAGCCGGTATGGCTGGGGATAAGGAACATGAGAAGTTTTGTGACCTATTACAAGCTAACTATAAAATCCGAAACAACTCTATCAGTGGCGCACTATCGAGTCCGTTCAACCCATTGTACTACGCTTCGTCTCATACATCCTTAACCAGTGTGTGTCGTACGATTACGTCGTATGCCAATGCCTGCAATGAAAAGTTAATGGCCTCTAACCGCCATTACTATAGCCCTGAGGTTACAATAGAGAACATTGCCTATGTTACCTCCCATGCTGACCTAACTGCCGTGTCAATGGCAATGGATGCGTTTAACATTAGTCCGCCATCGGTTGACTTTGTGTTAAACCAAATCTTTGAATCTACCAGACTGTACTGGAATCAGGAATCGTCAGAAGCCATGATTGAAACCATGGTTCGCAATATGACGGATGTTGAACGCGCTGCCTTTAGCTTTACAGGTGACCTACACGCGCTCCATCAGTCTAACGATACTGTGGTTCGTTTATTCTATGATAAACTTTCTACGCGCACTGCGCCGGTCATGGATAAGGCAGAGCAGGAAAAATGGCTAGGTGTCGCTGAAGATAATGAAATCGCTCTAGCGTCTTTATTGTGTTCAGACTTTATGAAAGGTAAAAAACCAAAAGACCTAGACCCAGAAGGTTATGGGGTTTGGATTGGACACATCAAGAATGTACTGACGGTGCTGGATGAATATCAGCTCTTTATTGACGCATTCATCAGTACTCGTCTAATGGTAGGGGCTATCCATAGTTTACCCACGATTGTACGTAAGGTCGTCGTAGGGTCAGACACAGACTCTTCTATCTTTAGTACGCAGAAGCAAGTGAAGTGGTATACTGGCGCGATAGACTTTAGTCATGCTGCCGTGCAAGCCGGAGCCATTACGTCGTATCTCGCTTCACAACACATTGTGCATACCTTAGCACTGCTGTCAGGGCAGATGGCTGTTAAGAAAGACTTACTATTTAAACTCTCTATGAAATCAGAGTTCTATAGTAAAGGATACTCGCAAACCGGGGTCACAAAGGTATACACTATGTCAATAGACGCTCAGGAAGGAAACGTTTTTGGTAAACCTAAACTTGAGGTGAAAGGTGTACTATTAAAGAGCTCTAAACTCCCAGGTCCTGTGCGTGATGAAATTGAGAAATTCATCTGGTACTGCATGGGTGCCCCTGGTGTAAAAGGAGGAATATCCCCACTGCAACCTGCTGCCATTTTAGCCAAGATAGAGCATCGCATTATGCATCACTTACGTAGTGGTAATACGACGTACTTTAAAACCGAACAGATTAAGACTACAGCTACTTATGCAGCAGAAGACAGTGCTGCGCAGGTGGTGTGTAAAGACATATGGAATGAACTGTTTGGGGCAGAGAAAGGGTATATCGAGCAACTGCCGGCGGATGCCTATAAGGTTAACGTTGATTTAAGCAAGATGGATAAGCTTATGGCATGGGGTGACATGTTAGGACAAGATAAGAAGAACAAACTTCGTGAGTTCTTACATCAGCGAGGTAAGTCGTCCATGACACAGCTATTAGCCCCTACAGAGCTAATGGAAGGAGGCGTGATACCTAAAGAGTTGCTAATGGTAATGGATACGAGAAAGGTACTCTTTTCTCTGATGCAGCCATTTTATATTCTGAGTAACGCATTAAGCCTTAATATCGCTAACTCTAAGTTCACCCATTTCTGGAGTGATGACTTTACAGAAGAACAGGCAGATAAACATTTGCCAGAAGGATACACCATAGAAATCTAGTTAGTAAAATGTGTTTCAGTGCAAAGTAAAACCTATATTCCCATAGTGTATATGAGTAAATAAAACAATGACTCTGTGTCCCTTAAGCCTTCGCTTAAGGGACACTCGGTCTTTTTTCTTTTTTAGGGAGTATAAAAATGCGCATTTCAAATATGGAAATCAATGAAGACTTTACCGTTCAATGTATTAAAGGCAGTCTGGTTGCAGTTATTACCATTGGCCTATTTAAAACCAGTGATATTAAAACTGAACGAGTCGTGGTTCAGTTACAGCGTAAGGGTAAGTTAGACACTATCTACGATGCTGTAACTCGTAAAGCCTTAGCTATCTCTTTACGTGATAAAGGCATTAAGTCAGCTACTGATGTAGAAGCTTACTTATATGAAGAGATGTTAAAGCGATACGCGATATTCGAAGCATAAATAGAGAGGAGGGCAAACCCGTCCTCTCTATTTTTTTTTAGTTAAACGAGAAAGCAACGTCTGTATAGCCTAAGGTGATTAAGTCCACAATATCTCGGTTAGGGGCTTTTTCAATCACGCGTTGCGACCTTAATACACGGTCGTATTTGCGCCATAGGTTTTCCTGTGTAGTCTGCTCTGGGTTATTAGGAGTAAACTTAAGGCATACCTGAATAGAAGGGATAATCGCCGCAAACTGAACCCAGTGATTCTGTGGACTAATGTCAGTGGCCAATTCAGGTAGCCCTATACCCATGTCCGGATACACAAACGAAGGTACATGGGATAGTATTTTCTCCCATGTAGCAGAACGGTTGGATACGTCCTCTAGAAGCCCATAAAGGGTTTCGAGTAACTCACTGGTGCGGTTAGGAATAGCGAGATGAGTAGGAAAGCTCCCACTATCCATCTCCCATGCCCCCTTACCTATTACTAGGCTGCGCATCATGATGGCGTCCATCTGTGACCACATCATAGATGGGTATACGTATTGTCCGATAAAGTGCTCAATCCGACGCTGATATTCTACAGGCAGCTTTTGGTTTTCCAGATGCCAACCTAAATACATGTAGGCGAGTAGTCCTATGTCGATGCTTACGACACAGTAGTTAATGTCTCCCTCATCAATGAGGTCTGGGCGAACATATGACCCTTTAACGCCCGCTCGGTCGATTACGCGTAGAGGTTGGAGGGTTTTCCATGGAGCTTGACTAAATACACGGTGGCGGTTTTTCACCACGGTCTCTGCGACTAGTATTGTCTGTGTGCGCTCTCCGTAAAAGAGGCCACTGAATGCTTCACCCGAATTCTGCGATGTGGTAATGCCAACACTAAAAGCAAGCTCTTCAATGTTCTCATTAACCTTATTATACAGCCCTAAGGAATCGGTTGTCAATAGCCCTTGTAGTCGATAGCATAGACGTACAATAGGACTGGACATGTCAATCGGCACATACTTGTTGTTATAGTAGTTAATTGCCGTTGCTATGTTTTTGGCTTGAAGTTTTACCAAGCGGTCAAGCCCTGCCTCTATTGTGAGTCCACGAGACAGGCCAGTAAATGTTTTAAAAAGGGGTAACATGACATGGCCTCTAGTAATAAAAAATATGGATGTCCTATAGGATGTGGACGATGCACTTTGGTGTTATCGCCCAGTGCAAAAATGCTATTAGAGGAATAAGTAACTATACTTTGCCTAATAGTATGTTAGAGTTTATCCTTGATTGGGTAAACCTAACAGGTAGACTGTCCACTTTTCTGTTTTTCAAGAAAACGTGACACCTATATTCCCCATATGCTTTAACATCATTAAAACAATTGATGTTAGCGGAAATAAGCCATACACGGCTTTTTCTTTTATTTAAATTATCATATCTCACCAGAGGATATTTACTATGTTCGATCCAAATGAAAACAAAGCACCTAAAGCAACTAAAGTTCCAGCAGGCGACAATACTCAAGCAACATCGCAATCAAGCGACTTTTTCTCTGACTATCTAGCCGGTGCTTCTGACGTAGCATCACGTTCTTCTGAAATCGTAGTTAAGGCAGTTGAGTTCCTAAACAAACGTTCTGAAGACGCTAAGCGTCTAAACGCTGACCGTGTAGGTCTACGTTTCACTCACATCGATGACGAAACAGCGCTAGGTCTACCTGTTATCATCGCTTACAACACTAAAGGTCCGGTTAACGGTTTCTTCACTATCATCGTTGAAGAAGGCGCATACGACGGTAAGTTAAAAGGTCGTGAAGTACATGTACTGAACGAACAGATTGTTATCGACCAATCGACTTCTGATTATTGGGATGGTATCTTAGTTACAACTATCGCTAAGCATCTGAAGCAGCTTACTCAAAAAGACTATGCGCACAATAGCTACATGGTTGCACGCGAGTGCATGGACTTGTCTAACGAGAAGTACCTAGGTGCACTATACGCGACATCAGAGCGTAACCTAATGTCTCTGTCTGTAGTTAATGTCCCAACAATCGAAAACTTGAACCAACACGGTCTGTCATTGGAAATAAGCCATGACGTATCACCTGGTGCAACAGTTGAAGATTTAGAAGGTAACCCTGTTTACTGTGACGTTGAATCAACCGTAAGTCTAGGTGTGCCACGTGACCGCAACAACAAAAACCGTTCACACAATGCCCGTGAGCGTCGTGCTACTCTTGTAAACGTACGTAGTTACCTAGACTTCGTGTTCCAACCAGCAAGTCAAGTCGCTACGTTACCTGGCACTCAAGAAATGATTCGCCCAGCATACCACCCAGTATTGATTCAAGCAGACAGCTCAGGTATCGATGCTCAAACTGGTAAAGCATTTGAATCACGTGAAACTGCACTGTTCGCATTGCTAGCAATGGCAGAGCTGGCGGCTAACCGTAACTACATCAACATTCTGCGTCGTAACCACGGCGGTAAACCAGAAATTGGTGTATTAGGCTACCGTTGGGAAGGTCGCTACGGTGTACAAGACTGGGTACCGGCCGAAGTAGAAATCGATAAAGGTATCGCTACTGGCATGAACTCAGGTCGTCAAACACTGGATGCTTACCTAAAACGTAACGTACACGACACTATTACAGTAGCAGTCGACGTACTACGCGGTGGTCGTAACGCATGGATCTATGAACCATACGTACAGTCAGTGCTAGCGAACAACCCAAATGACCGTCTAGAAGCGAACACCAATATTGTTCGTATGATTGACGCGTTCACTAAAGGTCACTTCTCTGCACTATGGCCAGAAAACAAACCTATCTTCCAAGAGTCTGTTGTTGCAGTACACTCAGCAACTTACTTAGACAAAGATGGTCACGTACATGACGTACGTGAATGTGGTACGCTACAGCTACACCAACTTTACAAAGAGCAAACTGATGCACGCATGGCTGAGTTTGAAAAATCAATGGCACCGGGTGGTTCTAACGGTGATGTTGGTCTAGTCAACATTCACAATCGTCGTCAAGTACTAAAACAAGTACTAGGTGCAGAAATCAATGGTATGATTGAACGTCTGTTCTACATGCCTGACTTCTTCCCTGTGTTCTTAGAAGCGTGTGGTCGCGCTGGTCTTCGTGTTAGCTCTGAAGGTCTACACGACACAACTGTAGCTGGTAACATGGGCGTGGATAACTTCCACGCTGGTCAAATGCCTACAATGACAGGTATTTACCAAACCTCTACAGGTGGTTATGCAAACGGCCAAGGTCAATACATCGGTGGCAACTACAGCTACGGTGCATATGGTGCCTACAACGGTTAATTTGTAGTATTAAACCTACGTAAGAAATAAGCTGAAGGCTGCGGTGAAAGCCGTGGTCTTCAGCTTTCTTATCTTTTTTCTTTTTCTGTATAAAGCACTACTACTAACAAGGATAGCACGAATGCCAAAAATCTTTTATCTCTCTACTGACACGGAAACCTTAGGGTTTAATGGACCGGTACGATTGCCAGATGGCACTATAGTCCAAGGTTGTGCATATTACCCTATCGTACAGATTGCAGGTAAGTTATTAGACGGACATTTAAACGAACTAGCCCACTTTAATTATTTCATTCAACCTACCGCAGCACAAATGGCACGTGCCCTACCTGAAACTGTAGAATTTCATATTAAAAATGGTTTTGACAAAGCATGGGACTCGGCCGAGCGCTTAAGTATCGAAGATGCACAGGTGGCTATCTACCAGTTCCTAGTCAGTCATCTGTCTATTCACTGCCCTGAGTACATTAAAGAAGGGAAACTTCCTGAATACAAATACGATAACCCTGCAGTTATTATACTGCATGGTAAGTCTGTTAATTTCGATCGTACCTTTTTAAACTGCCAGTTACCTGAAATCGGTATGATACTAGGGCATCAAACCGCGGATGTCTCCGCTATCCGTACGTTAATGTACCCAGTAAAGCATTTACCTAACCGACTCTCTAAGACAACGTCTACCCATGATGCACTCGATGACGTCAATGCAGCGATTGCTGACCATAAGGCCATCTTAGATTTCTTAAACCTCGTCCCTGTACCCAAAGGCAAGTATCACTATTTAGAAGATGTCACTAACGTAGTATCTGAACAAAACAAAACCTATATTGCTAAAGTGATAACCTTCCTAAAAACCCACCTCTTTAAATAAGGAGTTTTACATGATAGGTGCCCGTGTCTTTAACTTCGTTAACTTAGACAATGTTATCCAGCGGATGGATAAACCTCCCATTATCATTAACCAGCTTGCGCTCGATACGGAAGAAGACAGAAAACTCTTAGAGTCTTTAACCGTAACACGCTATGAAGCTACTGACGTGTTTTCTACTGTCCCTATGTGTTCCTGCCGCCGCACTAAGGTCGCTGAAGCCTTAGGGACTATCTGTGAGCACTGTGGTACAGAAGTCGTGTCTCACCACAACCAAGCCATGGAATCCGAACTGTGGATATCCGTCCCAGACGGGATTGAGTATTTCCTTTCTCCTCTGCCATGGATATTCTTAAATCAACGCCTCTCTGCTCGAGGCTTTAACGGCTTACAATGGGCCATGGATTCTAAAATCCCAGACCCAGAAGAGTCTAACAAGAAAGCCTCTTCTATTGTTAACCGCTTTAAACAAGCGGGTTTTGTTCGTGGGTTATCTCACCTCAAAGACCAATTCGACACTATAGTCGATGTTGCTATTAGAGAAACCCAATCGGCTCAAAAGCGAGTTGAGTTACTAAACTTCATTGACTACTACAAGGATGCCCTGTTTGTCAAACACATCCCTATTCCGTCTAAGGTCGCGTTTACCATAGAGAATACCGCCTATGGTAACTATTTCGACCGTACAATGACTTCCGCAATAGAAGCCATCTTCTCAGCAGCAGGTACGTCCTCTATGCGTAACATCAAACGCTTAGAGTCACGCTTTACCTCTATCTTAGTTAACCTAACGGCTTACTATGAAGACGTGGTTACCAATAACCTGTCATCTAAGTCAGGATGGCTGCGCCGAGTAAACTACGGCACTCGTATGAACTATTCCTTCCGGAATATCATTACGTCCTACCATGGTCTACATGAGGTCGATACGATATTGGTTCCGTACCATCAGCTATTAACGGTGTTAGAACCTTTAGTCGTGGCTCACCTCATCCGTGAGTATAACCATACCCACAGTCAGGCTCAAGCCTATGTAATCCAACACGCTACCGATAAAGACCCACTGTTGTGGGAAATATTGGAAATGTTCATTGACGAAACGCCACCTGTGCCTGTATCGGAAACAGCGCACGTAGTGACGCTAGATAAGGGAGGAAGACCGGTACTCACGGATTTACCGTGTACACTTACTACACGTAAGGTTAGAACCGGTGGAGGTATACGCTGTGCCCTTACGCGCTATCCCTCATTATCCCGTTCTAGCACGCAGGGCGTTAGGATAGTTGGATTAAGTGACTGCGAGATAAGGATTTCAGTCCTTGCTCTACGTGGTCCAAACGCCGACAAACTAAAGTACAGTTTGCTCCATTAAGGAGAAACTCGTGGAAATTAAACTACACGGAGACACTTTCAGAAAATCTTTAGAACATCCTTCTATTGTCGTTTCTCGGACCGGCAAACTCTTTAATCTAAAAGAAAACGCTTACATTGAAATCAATCCTCCTAAAGAAGATTGGTACTTGACGTTTACTTCTCCTGACACAGGCAAGACATCATTACTCCATCGCTTAGTTGGGGAATGCTGGGTGTCTAACCCTAGCCCGGAAACGTTCACCCTGATTAACCATAAGAACGGTAATAAACATGACCCGCACTTTGGAAATCTAGAGTGGACCGACCATAGTGGTAATATACGTCACGCCTATGAACATGGTCTACGTACCGAAATGCAGACACTCGAAGTTTTCGATAAAGTAACACAGAAATGGTTTAAATCTAAAGGTCTAAATAAGACCGCGGCCTTAATCGACCTATCTCCGGCGCAACTGTCTTATCACCTTAAGGCAAAGGGCTGGTTTGAAAATGCCAATTTCATCACTCAGCTTTCTAACCTGGAAAGCCGTAAGGTGGCTGACCGTACTTTGTTTCCAGTAGGTGTTTTCGCCAAAGATATCGAAACAGGGAAGGTCGTTATAGCTGAAAACATTTCGCGCCTATCTAAAACCATAGGGGTTCCGAAGTCCAATATAAGACGTTGCATAGTGAAGGGAAAAGAATACCCCTCCAATGGCTACTTGTTTAGTTTGGACGGTGAGTTCCCAGAGACATGGAAAGATAACCATCGGACTAAAAAAGCCGTGGTCTACTTACATGAAGACGGGCGTAGAGTAATTGCCGTTTCGGATAGAGAAGCACAGAAACTGACAGGTATTAATGCTAAGCGTATAGTTAGAATGAAGAAAGAAGGTTCATCCTTTAAAGGTTGGAAAGTGCAAACTGGATAAGTCCGCCTCTATGGTGACATACAGGTGAGAATACGTGAATTGCTGGTAAAGTCTAAAGCCTAACACCAAAACGGATAGCGAAAGCTAAAACGGTAACGGTGACGAAAGTCAGAAAAGACGTTAGGATGACCTATGGTGAGAGCCTAAGGGTTTTGACAATGGACAGCTCAGCAGCCAAGCGCCTACGGATTGTTGTGATAACAAGCTATGGTGAAGGTTCAACGACTATTACTGGGTACGGCACCCGATGTAGGAGAGCAAGCGCCTCCGAAGTGCGTATATCTGGAGTTGACTGAAGAAGTCTTATTCTCCAGAACTGATATAGTCTCGGCGTATCGCAAGATACCTGCTAGCCTGTGATGGTTAGTCGTCCGGTGAAACCCCGGAGCAGCATTAAGTTGCGGGTAAGGGATAGCATCCTTACTGAAGATAACGTTCGACGGTGACCAAATGACAGGGTCTATTGCTTTAGATGAATACATGGCTGAACGCATGAGTTTACTCGCGCCTCACTATGACGTTTATTCTACGGCATACCCTTTAACATTAAAGCATAACATCGGTTTACCGTCTGTTACTGTTACAAACAAAGCAGAATGGATGGCATCCGAAGTTATGGTTATTTAAATTAGAAAAAAAGAATAGTCTGCAGGTAGTGACTACTACCTGCGGTTGTTCTATCTATAAAGAGAAGTGTATAGGATGATAGTAACTAAACTCAAGTTTTATTACGGAGCGTGTACAGGTTTCTTCCATCGGAACATGCGCAAGATCATTCCTAAATGGAATCAAGCTGCAATCGATAAGGCATCAGAATGGCCTGGTATTACCCTTATTCCGCTTGTGGCTGAACGAATAGGTATTGTATCTGGATGCCCATTACCGGGATACGTAATGATGCTGCAACCTATTCGGGACTATGACCTTTTGCTCCAAGAACAATGGAAGGTCAATAACATCTGTCTAGACGAGTGGGTCTATTCGTCCGCCTGGCTAACAATGGTACAGTCTAAAACTATCACTGAAGATTCCTACTTTAGATATCTAAAGTACTTCCATGACCTAGACGTACAGTGGAAAGCGGGTACGTTAAAAGGAATGCCTACTTTAAGCCAAAATGTCTATAACGATTATGGAGCCGACGAGATGGCTTTAGTCATTGATATAAAGAATGCTTTATTCGAGATATTCAATAGTAAAGCCCTCACCGATAAACCCTACGTGATGTTATAAGGCTATCTTACCTTAACACCCACATTATGTTTAAGCTAATTTGCAGGAGTACAGTAAATGCAACCGTGTCTATGGGAAAGAATTAAAATTTGGTTTTGTGAGAATTTCGAACATAAGTTTGATAAGTCTAAGGCATGGGTCTTTAATGGTCATCGGCATAATACATGTAAGCGATGTCGCCGAGTTATTTCTACCACGCTGGAGAACGATTAATGTGCTATTCCCTGCTAGAGTGTTATTTCGACGGAACATTAGTCATTATAATAGTAGCACTTATAGCCATCGCGGCCCTAGCCATGGCTCTAAGCCCATATCGCCGTAAAGTATATGTCACTTTGGCACCCTTCAGGAGAATACCAACCATTGATAAAAGGGAATAAGTAAATGAAGCATGACCCCGCAGAAGATGAGCTGTCAACGCATGATTTTAAAGGAGAATTTATTAGAAATGGAATCCGTTATGTCACTTACTGGAATTATGGCCAAAATATACCACATGGTGTTATTCCTGACACCATAAAGGATCTTCGTCGACGTGGCGCACCATTGACCGGAACGATTACTGTCGAAGGACTGAGTGACTACTTAAATAAATATGTCAGAGGTTCAAATGAAGTGGTGGAAAGGAACAATTAGAAGACTTCAGGAAGACATGGTGTTAGTCGTAGGAACGAACCCAGCCGGGAGACATGGCAAGGGTGCTGCTAAGTTTGCGATGCAGTTCGGTGCTAAATACGGTCAAGGGAGAGGGATGATGGGGCAGACTTATGGTCTTGTTACTAAGAACCTCAATAAAGACTTTATAGAGCAACACGGTAACCGAGAGATACATTACGACAAGACTGGCCCACGTTCTTTATCTAAGGAACAGGTTGAAGAGAATATCTTTGATATGTACACCATCGCGATGACCCTTCCTGCATTGCGCTTCATCGTTATCTATCAGGCTACAGACGACAATCTAAACGGATACACTGCTAAAGAAATGTGGGAGATGTTTACTCACGTAGACCCACCCGATAACATCTATTTCCATGTTAGCTTTAAAAAGTTCTTAACAGAATAAAACCTATATTACTTATGTGACCCAGCCTTCTTAGCAATAAGAAGTATCTTTTAACCAATACCTCTTATGCTATGAAACCCAATTGGAGAACACAATGCTTAATACCATTTATGCCGATAGCGACGTCGGCATTGCCAGTTTGTTTGGTCGGCCCAGCCAAGCCTTACAAGCTAGAATCAATCAAGGGGTACAGGCTTTCTTAGAAAGAACCAGCCCCTATTGTTCAGACTTAGCGGCATCGGTAGCCCACCGTTTCCATGAATATACACATGGTGACTTTGCCCGCCGTGTAAATAGCGTCCGTGGGTACATTAATCAAAGCTTTAAATCTGATGGAATCCGTTATCTATCTAATGTAGAAGAGTTACAGAATGCCCCTGCATCAATGCGTCATTATGTAATGGCACATCCTGGCATGCGTGAACTCTATCAGCAAAACTGTATCGAAGGCTATGGCGATGCTTATCGTGATGCTTCGCCAACAGGTATTGGTCGCACTCACTACGACTATCGCGTCATTACTAATGGTGTTGTACAAGCAGAAGAAATGGATGACGGAGAAACAAGAATGATAGCTCGTCGTTATTACGAAGCGGTAGTGCCTGAGTACACGCCTACGTTAAGCGATAAGGCCGCAGTACAGATTACCTACGATGTACTGACTCGTCATTTACGTGACTCATTGCTTGACCCTAGTTCTGAAAACAATGCCTTAATCGGCTAATAAAAGAAAGGGCGTTTGTCCTTTCTTTTTTGTCAACTATAGGAACCACCATCATGCCCGTACCTGCAATAGGCACTCTATCGTCAGACGGTTACGTTACTGACCCTAAAAAACAACTTTCGTATATGTTTGCCCACATATTCGAAACCCGTCATAATGACACCATCCTTTTCACAGGACAACTTACTTCGATTCAGTTACTGACCGCTAAGTACGCTAAAGACAGTGCGGTGTTTCGTACCGAACTTACGGCAGCATTAACAAAATACTTTTCTCGTGTCTTTGATAGTGCTAAAGTTATCGTTACCACTGAAGATATCGATGAGTCTAGCTACATGGCTTCTATAGACGTCAAGGTGACGCGTAATGGCGAACTTTATAGCTTAGGTGCTGAGCTGTCTATAGACCCCTTAAAATCCATTACACGCCTGATTAAGGAGATTAACCAGTCAATAACCTCCCCCTAAAGGGGTAGGCTTGTAAAAGCCTAATTGACCAGCCTTAGTTCTTAACAGAACTACGTTATCTTAGTTATCATACCCTGGGGTGGCCGGTCCAGCCCCAGGCTCTATGCAGGCTCTGTAAACAGTTCTAGAGGTAAGAACCGTCAACCTGGTGAGCCGATTACGGTAAGCTTTGATAACATTGGCGAGGACCACTTAACTGCTTAAATGCACGTAAACAGGAACGATATTATGTCTAATTCCGTATTCGTCTTAAATGACGATAAAACGCCCTTAATGCCGTGTAAGCCGGCTAGGGCGAGATTATTATTAAAACAAGGTAGGGCGGCTGTGTTTAGAACCCATCCCTTTACTATCATTCTAAAAGAACAGATAGAGAACCCTGTACTGGAAACGATAAGGGTAAAGGTAGACCCCGGTAGTAAAACCACCGGGATAGCCTTAACAGTTCACTATAAAAGAGGAGTAAAGTGCATCTGGGGAGCCAACCTAGAACACCGAGGTCATGCTATAAAAGATGCATTACTATCTAGAGCACAGTGTCGTAGAGGGAGGCGTGGCCGAAAGTTACGCCACCGTAAACCTAGATTCTTAAATCGGTTTAAACCTGAGGGATGGCTTGCACCAAGCATTATGTCTAGAGTAGATAATACACTAACTTGGGTAAATCGCTTGATGCGGTACTGTCCTGTGGGACAGGCCTCTGTAGAACTTGTTAAGTTTGATATGCAGAAGATGGAAAATCCTGAGGTTACAGGTAAAGGATACCAACAAGGTACTTTACACAACTATGAAGTTAAAGAATACTTACTGTATCGCTATAACCATACTTGTCAGTATTGCAAAGGCGTCAGTAAAGACCATATTCTAGAGATAGAGCACATTGTACCTAAATCTAAAGGAGGCACGAATAGTATTGGTAATCTAACTTTAGCCTGTTCGAGCTGTAACCGACATAAGAATAACCATACTTTGAAAGACTGGTTAGAAATAAACCGTGGTCTAAAAACACCTCTGGCTAAAGCCAGGGTACGTAACATCCCTAGTGTGATATCAAGACGTAAACCTACGCTTAGAGACGCTGCCGCTGTCAATGCGACGAGACATAGGCTAGTAGAAGAGCTAGGGTTTTTAGGACTACCGACGGAGTCGGAGGGAGGGCATGTTACGAAGTATAACCGCCGCCGGCAAGGCTATCCGAAGGACCACTGGATAGATGCTGCGCTAGTAGGTGATACGGGCAGTAACGTGCACATACCGAAATCTACGCATCCGTTACTTATTAAAAAGACTAAAGTTAATAACCGTCAAATGACTAGGCCGGATAAGTATGGTTTTCCTAGAACTAAACCTAAAGGCCCGTCTAAAGCCTTCGGGTTTAAAACAGGTGATGTGGCTAAGCATGGTAGGCTTATTGGCCGCGTAGCGATAAGAACATGCGGTTACTTTAACTTTTTAGGTAAAGGCTGCAGTTACCGGCACTTAAAACGTATCCAGTCAGTAGATGGTTACCAGTACACCGACGGTAAGTTAACAAGTCTAATAACAGAAACCGACTACTTGCCATGGTTTACTTATGTACATTCCGTTACTAAAATAGATGGTAGTGCTAAAAAGATAACTGGCAAGCTTAATAAGGAGGGAAAGAGATTTTTATGTACACCAAAAAATACATCAGGCACGTCCTGATTCCTCAGGGGACTAAAGTCCCCGGTATTCTCAGGAGAAAATAAAATGAGTGGTTTTATAGTCCCAGAAAACGTTTTTCCTTCTATTAAGGAAAGTTTGTTCCGTGACCGTTATTTGCCTGCCTTCATTAATAACGATAAAGAGCTTTGCTTAGAGTGGGTAGAGCGCATCTCTATCTCTCCCTTTGCAAAAGTACGTGTAGTCGATGATTCGGATATGGATAAGATTCTATTTGAAGTCCCGCCACTAGTACGTGGTCCAGAGACTCAGATAGGCGGAAACTTCAATGCCGTAATGCAAACCGCTAGCCGTATTGCAGAAAACTACAACAGTAAAGTGACTGAGCGCTATATCCGTGATACGTTAAATGGGCGCTTTGTCTGTGAAACCGAATCCGACGCTGACATGGAAGCGTGGATTGACATTGCAATTCGTTATGGATATAGTCGTCCAGATACACCACAATCTACTGCCTCAGGAAACAATAATGGATTGGTTAACGAAGAAGAAGACTGGGATTAACATCCTTTACTTTTCCGATGTACATATGCTTCATCCCCGTGTACGCAGTCGAGATATTGCTGACCGATTACAAAAGCTAATCCTTAATGTTATCAAACACCATGTGTTAGACTATATCATCATTGCTGGGGACTTTTATGATGAAAGTGGCTATTTACCCGATGAAGATGTATTTGTAGTAGAAGAGTTTATACGTGTGCTGATTCATCTATGTGCACATAATCATATCAAGCTTCGGATACTAGAAGGTACCCCGTCCCACGATAGAAAGCAATCTCGCCACTTCGTTAAGGTAAATAATTTCCTTAGTGGAAAAGAAAAGGCCGACTTAAAATACATCGAGACATTGGACATTGTTAAGGAAGAAGATGGTTCGACATGGCTTTATGTCCCAGATGAATGGCATCATGACCCAGATGTTGTCTGGAAGCAGGTACGGGATAGGCTGAATCAGGAAGGTTTAACTCAGGTAGACTTTTCCGTAACACACGGGATGTATAAGCACCATGTACCACATGGACTGGATTTAAAAGCCCATGACCCTGACCGGTATCTGGATATCACCCGTTACTATGTAGACAATGGGCATATCCATACAAAGTCTGTCTACAAAGACAGGTTCATTACCAATGGGTCACCTGACCGTTTGGCTATGGGGGAAGAGGAAAGTAAAGGGATATGGATGGCTCATGTAAGTAGTCACTCACGTATGGAAGACAAATTGTTTTTCTTTGAAAATAAAGAAGCCACGTATATGGTAACTTTAGACATTAAAGAACATACCTTTGAGAGAAGTAAAGAAGTCATCGAGTCCCATTGCCATCCTACAGAAAGACGCTTTATTCGTCTGGAAATCTCAGAAGAGCTTTATAGTCAAGGACTGATGAGTTATTTCCAAGACTTATACCCTAATATAGTCTGGACAAAAAAGGTCACTCGCAATGACAATATGCAAGTCTCTTTTTTAGAGGCATTAAATGCTAAAGTGCACAATAGACCTATTAATGCCAACACAATCGAAGACCTTTTCTTAGAAGAAGCACGTCTTCGTAATGTAGACGAGAATGAGGTTATAGATGCCTTAGCTTTTTTGAAATCCCAACCCTTTTATGTCAGTAACCTCCCCCTAAAGGGGTAGGCATGTAAGTGCCTAACTGACCAGCCTTAGTCCCGTTAGGGACTACGTTATCTTAGTTATCATACCCCGGTGTGGCCGGTCCAGCACCGGGCGCTATGCAGGCTCTGTAAACATACCTAGAGGTAGGGTAAGTCAACCTGGAGAGCCGATTACGGTAAGCTTTGATAACATTGACGAGGACCACGTAACTGCCCTACGGGCACGTAAAGGGAACGATATTATGTCTAATTCCGTATTCGTCTTAAATGACGATAAAACGCCATTAATGCCGTGTAAACCGGCACGGGCGAGATTATTATTAAAACAAGGTAGGGCAGCAGTTTTCAGAAAGCAGCCCTTTACTATCATTATGAAAGAACAGATAGAAAACCCTGTTCTTGAGAACATTGAGGTAAAGATAGACCCCGGTAGTAAAACCACCGGGATAGCGCTAGTAATGAATACTAAACGTGGAGCTAGATGTATCTGGGGTGCCAACCTTAAGCACCGAGGTCAGCAGATACGTGATGCCTTATTGTCCCGCGCTCAAACGCGACGGGGGCGACGCAGTCGTAAACTGCGCTACCGTAAGCCTCGATTTTTAAACCGAGTTAAATCTAAAGGGTGGTTGGCGCCCAGTATTTACACTCGAGTAGATAATACCCTCACTTGGGTTAACCGTCTTATGCGCTATTCGCCAGTGACGTCGGCAGTGGTTGAACTCGTTAAGTTTGATATGCAAAAGATGGAAAACCCGGAGATTGCAGGTAAGGCGTATCAGCGAGGAAGTCTCTTTAACTATGAAGTTAAAGAGTATTTACTGTATCGATATAACCACACCTGTCAGTATTGTTCTGGTGCATCTAAAGACCCCATTTTGGAGATTGAACATATTGTTCCTAGAGCATCAGGTGGTAGCAATCGACTGAGTAACCTGACACTCTCCTGTGCGACATGTAACCGAGAGAAAGGGAAACTGTCTTTGGCTGACTGGAAGGATAAATGTACCCACCGAAAAAACCCTATTGACATGAAGCGATTAAAAGGTATTGTTCGAGTGGGACAGAACATTAAGCCCGCACTGAAAGATGCGGCTGCCGTGAACGCTACTCGATATCGTCTAGTAGCTGAGCTGGACTATCTGGGACTACATACGGAAACCTCAGGAGGACACATTACCAAATATAATCGTAAGCAACAGGGTTATCCGAAGGACCATTGGATAGATGCTGCTTTAGTCGGAGAAAGGGGTTCTCACGTTCATATCCCTCCGGAGTTACATCCTTTAATCATTAAAAAGGTAAAAGTTAATAACCGCCAGATGACAAAGCCTGACAAATATGGCTTCCCTCGAACGAAAGCTAAAGGTCCTTCCCGAGCTTTCGGTTTTAAGACAGGAGATATCGCGGCTTCCCCGTTTGGCGTGGGGAGGGTGGTCATCCGGACCTCGGGTACTTTTAACGTATTAGGAAGAGATGTTAGCTGGAAGCGTTTAGTCCATCTCTCCTTTACTGACGGTTACGAATATGTGGACCAACGCATCGTCAAGATGATTGTTGATAAGCATACTGTAATTAAAGAGGTGTTTGAGAGAGTCATATCAAAAACATTAATTGACGCCGATTCCCTTCTCATAGAAGGTACATTGAATCGTAAAGTAGTTCATGGTATCCGTAGGGACAGTAAAACTAGAGACCATACTAAACTATATTAATCATAAGGAGTAAACGATGACTCCACGTACCGTAGGAGAAAAGTTAGCGTTTTCAGTAGGGACAGCTATCCCTTTAGAGGAACACGTTGTTTCAGATGGGTATAAAGCCGACGCTATTCTGTTAAACGTGAAAACGTTATTTAGAAACTTCTGGGGGGCGTGGCCAAATACCGACCGTCCTCCAGTACAGCAAATGTTTGAGCTTTTTGTAGAAGAAGTTAGAGACATTATGGCACTGTGTCAAACGATGGGAATAACACCTGTCCTATATCACTTGACTTATGCCTCACTGAGCAATCGTTATCCGAATGCTACGTTAGTAGTTCCTAAGACCGATAACCAGAAGGCCTATGCCAGCGCCGAAGCAGCTATGATGAAGGTAGCCATTAGTCAGTTCCCAGAAATGGTAAAGAGCGATTTAACATTACCGTCTTTTAACGGAAACGTTTATCTGTTAAGTTCATACCCAGTAGACTTACTTAATGCGCATCGCTATGTATCGTTAAAGTTACTCGAGAGCCATACGGGGAATGTGAAAGGACGCGCTGAGTGGTTTAGTAAACTCAGTAACGCTCCTGAACTACAACACCTTCCATTTAACCATTTCATGTTACAGGTATTTGGTGACCGGGCTACTCAGTTTGTAGGCCAATCCCAGAAGATAAAGAAAGCCGTCATTAAACTAGCACTTTCTCGTAACTGGAATCAGTCTACTACCCTTACCCGTATACGTGAAAATCTCACATCGATTGAAGACAGTGACTTGCGCAAACAGTGCCTGTCATTTGTCTAACCCGACAATAAGGATACCCTATGACAGGCTATGTAAAAACCCCACTGAGTCATCGTAAGCTGGCACTTCGAGGTGTTCCCTACTCCGAAGACAGTTATAAGGCACCGCAGTTTGTACCCGACATGTTCGCTGGTAACCCGCAGTTAGTTGCCTGGGCAGAGTTTCCAGAAGAAAAAGACAAAGTCGATAGCCGCACTGGAAAGTCCATGTGGAAGGTACCCATTAAGGCCTCTACAAGCTGGCCTAGACTGCGCAGCTTATTGATGGACATAAAGTCATTGATTGGTAACAGTGACCCCGTAGTGAGACGCGTAGAGACCCTTACACTACCACCGGACGAAAGCGGTGAAGGAGTAGGCACTGGACGAGTGCATCAGGCCTACATCTATTATGGCCGAGCCAAATCTGGGCACTTGTTCATTGCTCTAGAAAACGCAGACCGACCACGATGTACTTTCTTGTTTGAAGAAGACAGTTGGCATAATTACCAAAGTAAAGAAGACAGTCAGCAGGCTGCCTCTGTACGTTCGGATAATGTGGCGCTGGGGTATATTGATACGCTTATCGATACATACCAGTGGGTCTTTACTAACAAGTATGACCCTGACTTCGTTCCAAAACGAAAACCACGCATTCCGCCAAACCCTGTGTACGAAGAGCAACCTAAAACGGAAACGACTCCTGTTGTAACAGAAGGCTGGGAATAAAGCGATCATTAGCTACGTCCTTTTAAAGGACGTAGCTATCCTTCTTTTGCCTTATTTAACGAGGCGCGTGAATTCTCTGGAAGGTGGCTATTTTCAGCCATTTTTAAAACCTATATTACTCTTATGTATACCCACTATTAACATTAGGAGAACACCATGTCTTTAGCCATATCTATCATACCCGCCACTAAGCGGCTATCGACTTCCTATAAAGGAAAGGAGATTACGTGGCAGTATAGCGTATGGGGACGGTTAAACACTGAGCCAACCGAGCGTATTTTCGGTGCGACCAACGACTATCTGGCAACTCTACCCGAAGCCGTTCAAGATGACCTATGGGCGTGTTACGAAGAAGCCAATGATTTATTACTGTCTATTGGTAACTTAAAAACCTTAGAGTCTGACTTGATTACTATTGTTAACCGTATGTCACAACATTTTGATTTTGACCATCTGCTTAACTGGGCAGTTACCAAAGGTAATATTCTACCAGACACTAATATTGAAGAGCGCAACAACACGACTAACCCTGACTCAATGCACTATGTTCGCCAAGACGCTCATGAAATGGCGGTGTTCTGCGTACTGGTAAAACTCATTACGCCAATCTGGGGACCATACATCAACCATGTTAAAGACGAAGTAGGCAATCTACAAAAAGAACGTATTGCTGCGCGTATCTTTGCAAAGTCTGCGTTTTCTGAAATGCGCCCATATGTACGCATTCAAGATTACCTAACCATACTTGCAGAAGTCAAAACCAAAAACATCAATACAGCAATGATGTATGGCCTGCCAAAAACAGACCTAGACAGTTTCCTGATGGGGTTAACACTGACTCGTCGTTTTACGGTTATCCCGCTGCGTGCAAAGGGACAGCCGTCAATTGTAGCCTATGTCTTTAAGTTCCTAGAAGACAAAATCACGCAATTAGGAAACGGACCATATCGTGACAAGTTCCCATTAGGACAAGGGACATCACAGGAATCCGACAGCTTTGCTGACCAGTACCGTATCTCTCAAGATGTATCGGACATGATACCGATTGAGATAGAGTACTATTTGGAAGATGTTCCTCGTATCTGTGAAACCATGGGACTCGATGAAACAGGCCTAGAAGACGTCGTAGCACTGCGCCGTGCTCTAAAGGAAAACAAACGTTTTAAAATTATTGACGTTATCCATGAAGTGATTCCGGCGTTAGTGTTTAGACACGTTGTCTCACCTGCCCTGCATCGTCATCTATGCCGTGACGCACGATTAACCTTAATCGCCGTTACTGCGGTATACTGCCATGTACGTGGCTTAACAGATATCACTCGACTGCTTACGGCAGTTAAACAACCATTAGACCTTACTGAAATGGAGATGGGGACTCAAAATGGTCAACAGTTACGTCGGATGAGTAAAGAACTTGAAGATGCACTTAATGACCGCTACCCACATCGACAACCCAGTGATTTAAGAAACGGCACTAACCCAGGCCGTAACATAATCGAAGAAATCGTCAAATTCATTAATGCCCATGACTGGCTAGGTTTAGACGATGTCTCTGAAATTCGTAACTCTTTAGCTACACTCTTTATTGAAAAGTAATCCACCATACACTCTTAGGAGAACAACACGATGTATCACCAAAACCCATTAACTGAAGGCATCCAAGCAGCAAACTCTATTCAAGTAGACGTTGTTAAGGCATTCTTCATTGCGGTACCTGGAGAACACCCGATGCATTACCGTCCAATGGTGATGACCTTCGATGATAACAGTTTCCGTCAGATGCGAGATATTACTGCCAATGGTTTAACCCTAGACCATGCGGCACTTCGTCAAGTCTCACGTAACATTATTTCGCAATCACGTCAGTCCCAAGGCGTAATCGGTATCGATAACGGATGGGGCACTCAGCGCTTTGCATTCTATATCCTTTTCCGCATTACTACACCCGCTCGTACGTCAGATGAGATTTTAACAGGTTATACCGACCATTTAGGTATGTCTGAACTAAATGGCCCATCATCACGTGTATGGGACCAGAACATGACATTGTCTATTAATAGCCATATGCGTGTTCATACTACGGAAACCTATGGTACACATGGCAGTCAGTTAGTTTATGCCGGCCGTGACGTCAATCAGGTCTTACGCCCTACTTACGTCCAGCTCAATGACCAGCCGATTAATATGACTGAGTCATCCATTGCAATGCGCCCAGTGGACACGTTGCATCGTTTACAAGTTGAAAAGATGGGAGGTGCTGACACGGTACATGACGTTCGCGGACGAATTGCTATCGGCGATGGTTCTTACGGCGTATCTAGCTCACGTAAAAACGAATTATCTTCCCAGTATCTGTCTAAGATTCTACAGTCGTACTCAAACGCTCACCGTCAAACCAACGGTATGGGAGGTGAAGTTATGACTACGGGTACAGCGGCATCCTATGCTCGTGAGATATCTCTAGATAGCTCAGTACTGTTCCGCCATCTAGGACAGTACAGTTCGTATGCTCATGCTGGCTACCTAACCTTTGGTGAGCTAGTTCGCATGTTCCCGTATGTCGAGCAAAACATCCAAGTAGTTATGCCTGGACGCGGCTCAATCGTGAGCAACGCCGAAGATACACATGGCTGGGGTGCCCCTGATGAAATCACTAACGTGGCACATGCCCTGTCACATACTATCCCGGCTATACTCTCAGACTGCTTAGCAGTTAGCTCAACCTTTACTATTCATAACCGTACCATTAATGGTCAGCCAGACATTGCGGTAGAAGCACTCCAACCTATGTTTGACAGTGTTGCGGATGAGCGCATTTATCCTGCGTTTTGTGAGAGTATCCTAAATGACGTTATTCCGGAACTCTTCCCATATAACGAAACCGACTTCCTTATCCAGATGCGCTGCTCGCTTTTTGGCTCATCACGTATCGAAGTTAGTATTAACGGTTCTCCACTGACACCCTATACTGCACCTAACTATGCCGATGGTTTAACTGCCTCGTCTATTGGTGCTAACGACGCACAGCTTGCTGACACGGCTATTAAAACCGGTGGCATGTTAGACGCTGTGTTCTCAAATGCCATTGACCCTGGTTTAGCGACACGCCAGTACACGTACTAATTACTATTTTAACTTAAATGGATGGGGTAGAGATACCTGCCCCATCAGGAGAAGACAATGAAACTATCTGACCTATATCTAGCATTAGCCGCGGCACTGGACGTGTTCCCTAACGAAGAAACCAAGTACCTGTGTGCGAACTATGGTGAAGAAATCGTACCGATTACAGTACCTGTTGTACGCAATGGTCAAACCGTAAACCTGCCAGTTATTATTCCTGACGATGAAGTCATGAAGGTGGAAGAAGACGGTACAACCATTAAGTTCCATCCATATGCCGAAAGTCCATTCGGTGGTCAAAGCGAAATGTTAAATCGCTTAATCATCCTTGCAGGTGGTAAACTATGTACTACTGTTATCAGTCTGGTAAGTCAGCTCATTAACCTATCGGTTAACTACGAAGAGTTCGACAAGTACAGCAACAAAACCATGCAGCTTATCGGTAAGTTACCTCCTGTGAAGAAAGACAAGTCGCGTGAGAAAATCCTAGAGTATGCCAATAAAGTTATGCGTGCTAACACCGCCATTGCAGGCCAGCATCCATTGCTGCGTATTAACGTAGGTCGTCGTGAGCGCAGTGACATTAAAGCACTGCGTTGGTGTGAGCTTTCATTGCCTGTACTAAAAGACGATGGCGATATGCGTATCTTTGGTGTTAAAGCACCTTCTAAGTTAGCATACGATACCGTTTACGGTGCATTTGCAACCGTACTAGGGCATGACAGTTTAACTGAAGACAACAAAGTCTTTCTAAACGGTTCCCTATCGCAAACTGCACCATACTTTCAGGCGCTATTAAAGACACTGAAAGAAGCGACAGAACACTTTAACCATGTCCTGTCACAAATGGGCCGTCAAGGCGATAAGTCTGCAAAACTTAATACGGACTGGTTTGGTTTACTGGATGACCCTGATACTCTAGTAAAAGAAATCCCAGTACCATTTGAAGGTAACGTAGGCAAAGCCGATGGTAAGTCTGCATCTATTGCAGTAGCCGAAGGCACTCAAGCCCCTAAACCTGCAGCAATTAATATGGAACTGAGTTCCAAAGCTAAAGCACCGGCGCCTGTTACACAATCGGTTGCTCAGACGACCACTATCGACCATAAGGATACCATGAACACTATGCGCAAACAGACTATGTCCGCGTTACACAAAACCAATGCCAGTGCCGCTAGCACTTCTATGCGTAAACAGCCAGCACAATCTGCTGTACGTGATGAAGCGCCTGTGGAGGTGGCCGAGACGGCAAAAAAGCCTCAACTGGAAATTGGAACCCGTTCTCGGGAAGTAGCTTCCGCAAATAACCAGTTGCAGATAGGTGCACGTGTTCGTGAAACGCAAGTACACGATGCTTTAGGTGAACCAGTGTTTACACGTAACGGTCAGCCACTGATGATGCCTTCTACGGATAAAATCCATAAGGAGCTTTTCATCATTGCACGTGAACCTAATGGTACGATTGCATGGAATGGGGATGTTCCTCACTTAGACCCAATCACACGTATCGAAGTCGACCGTCTAAAGCAACAGCGTCAAGGTAACGGTGCGTATGGTGCAGGTCCTGCTCGTATGGGCTACCAACCTCAACCGGCCGCCTTTGCAAACCCTAATGACCCACGCAATCGCTATCAACTAGCTGCGCCTCCGGCTCAGCCTGGCTATGGTCAGCCAGCGGCTCCTGGATACGGTCAACCTGGTTATGGTCAGCCCGGTTATGGACAACCTGCAGCACCAGTCTATGGAACCGCACCGGCCTATGGCACGGCTCCTGGGTATGGTTATACATCACAGCCAATCGTCCAGGGTACAGGCTATGCAGGACGTGTAAGATAAAATAGAGTTTATTAACCCACAGACGTAATGGTCTGTGGGTTAATATTAATTGTCTCTATAAATTTTTCTTTTTCTTAGCGTAAACTATTTTTGTATCGCTGTAACAAGGTATCGAGATAACTTAGACTAGGGAGTAAAAAGGAAGTCTTAACCCCGTTATAGGCAGAAGGATGTGTTAACCCATTTAACCGAGCAATGACCCAATGATAGTCTTCACGCACCCCACGTGATATTAGCCATCCGCCTAAGTCACCTCTATATTTTAAATTATCATTTCGGTCCATTATTACCGTGGTGGTATTAGAGTGACTAGCGATAACTTTTAGTTGTGCCTCTATGGCATTTCTAAAACCTTGAGAGTTAAACCCATCTACGTCCTCATCCACGGTAGGGATGAGCTTATTTAAAGAAAATGTCATAATTGCCCCTTTACCATAAATAAAACCTATATTATCTTTTATGAATGCGTTGATAGTAACGCATGGTGTTCTAAAAGATTCACAACAGCACAAGGAGAAACCAGTGGGAACCATCGAAAAGTTACTCAATCGTTCTGAGTTAACAGGTACAACCGATCTTATTACCCCATATGGAAGTCCAGACTCCAGCCCGCGTTTACACATGGTCGCCGCCCAGTCCCAACAGGCAATGCAGCCATTACGCCCAGATATCCCTATCTCTTTGACAGGTTACGAAGTACAGATGTCTAAGACGACAATGGCCATCACGATGCCCTGTGACGCTATTATCGAGGACATCATCTCGCATCACGTATCCGCCGTTATGTCACAGCGTGACACGGTAACCAAAACGATAGTCTATCAAGACGTAGATACGGGTGAGTATGGGAGTATTGAGCTAGAAGGGTATTTCCGAGCACACGACGTGTTTGGGGCACGTTTAAACCTAACCCCAGAAGGTCAGCGTCTGCGCCCTGGCATGCAGGTCAAAAAGGATACAATTCTCGCTCACTCAAATGGCGCTAATGTTGGTGGTGTGTATACTACGTCATTAACCACTGAAGTGGCTAACCTATCATTAAACGGCGTTATAGAAGACGGACTGATTGTTTCTGAAGAGTTCCTGAAAAGAGCTGCGCCTGTGGCGATGGCATCGCGTGATATTGAAACCGGAAAAGAGCGTTATTTCGTTGGAGTATATAGCGAAGGTGGCGTATTCCGTGCCTTTCCCGGACCAGGCGAAAAGATACGTGACGACAACTTAGTTTTCGCTACGCGTAACTATGACCCATTGTTAGACTGTGTCTATATGCTAGAAGACATGGTTGATACTGTGGACTTTGCCTATGACGAATGCGTCTTTGCACCACCAGAGTGTGAAAATGCTAAAGTGGTAGATGTTACTGTATATAGCTCACCTTCAACCTCGCGCTTACGTCAGACTCCACCTACCATGGAAGAGTCCTTAAACGTTTACCGTGAACAGAAAGGACACTACTGTAATAAACTGGTTGATATCTACCGTCGGCTAAGAAAGCAAGAAGGGAATCGCTTAAAGCTATCACCGAAGCTAGAAGAGCTACTTACCTATGCGCTGGCAGATAAGCCGAATGACCAACCTCGTTCAAACAACTATTCTGGTGCAGGTACGGTTCAGTACACCTATAAGGCTAAGCAGATTGATGAGTGGTACGTATCAATTGAATTAGCCTGGATGTACGATTTAAGCTACGGTGCAAAATTCGCGGACTTACACGGATGTTTCTCTATAAGGACTGATTTTAATTAGTAACAAATGTACCAATAGTATGTATTTAAATTTTAATAGTGCGAGAATACAACTATGTTTTGGTACATTCCAGGAACAAACGATTGGGCGATTGATGAAGAACATATTCTTCGTAGTCCAGAAGGAAAACTCATCCGGCCGAGTGTTAACCAAAGGGTTAGATTAACCCTGTACGGTAAACCAACGGCTACTTCATTGAAGCGTCTATTCCTTTTAGCGCATCATGACATGTTTTTACCAGATAGAAGTCTAGAGGGGCTCCAAAACGTTAAGTTTGTCCCTCAAGAGAAATCTGGCTTTACTGAAAGTAGTGGGTTCATGCCTATCTTCAAGGAACCCATTCACATTAATAAGGATTTTCGCGTATGTCCACTATGCCCAAGTCTGGCCGTAAATAAGGAGGGTACTAAAATTTATTGCTGGAGGACTGATAAGTATCTAAATGTTTATAGTCTCGCCGGTTACCGATACCTTACTCACTACGGCCGAAATTACAGGGTTCATAGATTAGTAGCATCGGCATGGGTAGAAAATCCAAATCCTCGGACTAAACCGGTTGTTAATCACATTGACCACAATAGAGATAACCCGCATTATCTTAACTTAGAATGGTGTACCCAGCAAGAAAATGCCGAGGCTATGGTGGAATATGGAAACAGCGCTACAGCCATCGAGTGTAAAGTTAGAGACTTTGTAACGGGCGTGGTAACTATTTATCCTAGTGTCAATGCCGTCGCTAAGGCGTTAGGTTTAAAACCACCAATACATTTAAGTACTTTAATGTCTACCAACCCTTATCGTCTTTATATGGACCGCTACGAAATAAAGCCACTGATGGATCAGACCCCATGGAAAAAGATATCTCCAGGAGAATCCAGGAAGTCCCAGTACACATTTGCAGTCTACGAGTCACCTGGTAATGCCTTGATTTATCATGATCGTATGCAGGTACAGAAAAACTATAAGATATGGAACGTTCCTAACATCGAGCGCCTAATCGATAAGTTTTCTGAACTCCATCCTGACAAACGTATCTATTATTGCAAAAACTATATACATGAGACTATACAGTCGATGCGTATAGGCACATGGGAAATTAAGGAGTGGGCTTCAATACGAGAAGCCTCTAGAAAACTTAATGTCAGTTTTTCGGCCATACATGGAGTTATCCGTGATAACGCTTCTTCTAGAGAAGTTAAAGGTTACCTCTTTAGAACAACATCCTCGTTGCCGTGGGAACGCAATGTAGATGCATTTAAAAGTAAAAAAATGAGTTTAAAAGCAGTGCACGAAAAGGACGGAAGTACAATCAACTTTGTATCTCTGCGTGCCGCCGCCACCCACTTTAACTGTGATAGAAGCACCGTTAAAAGATGGATACGTAAAAAAATTGTTTTGTTCGGTTACTTTTTAAACAAAAGTTAATAGCATCCCTTAGCCAGTAATGGCTTTGAACAAACTCCTCTAATTGCGGGAAGTTCTTGGTGAAACTTACTACCAACTTAATGCGGAAACGTAATTAAGGGCGCAGCTAATCACTGCGGTATGGTAAAAAGGTAAGTGGAAAGAAAATCGACGCAGCGAAGTTCCTAAGTCTATTAACAGATATGGAATGAGTTCAACGACTATCGAAAGGATAGCCATAGTGGTGACATTATGGTGAATAACTGAGTAGAGTACAGCCACAGGCTTATGGTGGCCCTGGAGAACAGGATAGCGCACATGCGTAATGGAAACGGGGAGCCCCTACCTCATCTTTATAAAGATGTCGAGGGTGATGATATAGTCTGCCCCTTATGGCGACATAAGGCGGGTGTCTGAGCACACCGGGTCAACAATTGCACGTTGATTGGACAAAGGGAAAGGCGTAGTCTGTGAAATTCGTCCACGTAGCCAAATGCCACGTGATGACTTCGGCAATATTGCCGATGTAGTACAATCAGGAATCTCTGTCTTTGCCCGTATGAATATCGGGCAAGAATATGAGCGTTACATTAATGCCGCATGTCGAGACGTGTCTAAAGATATGCGTAGAATGAATGCAGAAGGAGAATGGCTAGAAGCATTTAACCATGGTATGGGACTAATCCGTATTGTCTCACCGGAACAATACGAGCACTATCTTAAGGTTAAAAATACTGACCTTAAGAAACGTGAATGGGTAGACAGTGTTGCTGAAGATATACTGCGTCTATTAGTGCGTCCGGATTCCGGAATACTAAGCAAAGAGCTTATCACTGCGATTCGAGAATATCGTCGTCCCGATAAGTCACCTATTACTTATTATAACTATGACGGTAATCTTATCCGCACTGAAAAGACGGCTTTAATCGGTCCTAAACAAATGATTGTCTTAGATAAGTCATCGTTTAAACCAATGGCGGTAGCCGTATCCCGACGTCAACAACATGGTTTACCAGCGACCACCAACAAACGCACCAAGGTTGCCTTCCCGACTAACCGACAGCCGCCGAGAAGTTGGGGTGAAACCGAAAACCGAAATCTGTGTGCCGCAATGGGAGGTGAAGCCGTATTGTACCAAACAGACCAATCCACTAACCCAGACGCAACGCGCAATGCATTAGAGAGCATGTTACGTAAACCTAAGCCATTTAAAACCTTTAAGCACTTAGACCGCACTAAGGTACCTGAAGGTGGGTCACGCACGATTCAGTTCGTTAAGAACTTATTAGGCGCGATGGCGATTAAATTTACCACACTGATACCAAAAGGAAATCGATGATGAATCGGCACTATCATGTACGCGACATATTGGCAATGCCGAAAAATGAAGTATGGGCTCTTCCTGATGGGGGGCTCTTTCTCACCTTTGATAATGGAGAAGAACTTAAAGTACCGACCCGAAGTACCATAGAGAGCAGCTATTACTGGAAGCTCTTTAAGTACTGGCCCGGTGCTCAGATTCTGCCCAGACACCATTTCCAAGATAAGTTCTATAAAGCCGATAGTCACGACAAAATGTCAACACTGGTTTTACAGGACGTTTTCTTTGGCCACCATACTGAGTACCTCATGGGGGAAGGTAACGAGACCATATGGGAAATGGCACGTAAAATCTACGAAATCACCAATGAGCTTTACAACGACAGTATCTGTATGATAGGACAGCATGTAGTCGGACTAGACATTGAAGACATCGTGGACATATTAAACCATCCTGGAGTCATTAAAGCCAAGACGGATTATGAACATGGTCGTATCGATGTAGAAGAAGCCCATAATACAGTGTTTTCTATTGTAGCTGACACTGAAGGAGACCTTAAAGGAAACGTTGTATCCAATGGCATGGCTTCAGATAACTTAAACCGCCGTCAAGCTACCCAGGTGATTGGTCCTCGTGCCTATGTCCCTGACATTAACGGTGAGTCCTGTAAGACACCTATCTATGTCGGTTATGCAGATGGCTTACATACGCTCTATGACCGCTTCCGTGAGTCACGTGCCGCAGCTATCTCACTGTATATGGCATCAGGTCCACTGGAGCAATCCGAATACAACAACCGCATGTGTCAGTTCCTATGTGGTGTAATTACGGGCGTGTACTATGGTGACTGCGGTGGTAGTGTTACGTTACCATGGAAGGTCGCCCCTGATGATTTAAAATACCTTCAGGGTAAAGTGCATATGGTAGAAGGTAAACAGAAAGTTATTTTCGGCCACGAGACGGACCTTATTGGTAAAACAATTAACTTACGGTCAATCACGACATGTACCCATCATGACCCGTCTAAACCGTGTTCGGTCTGTCTAGGCCTCAATGCATTAACCGTACCGCCCGGTACCAACTTAGGCCACCATCTATCGACGGAACCACTTGCTCGTATTTCGCAGACCATCTTATCCACCAAACACGTATTGGCTTCTACAAAGTCTGTCTATTTGGAGATTAACGAAGGGAATGCAAGATACCTAAGACTGGACCCGAACGATAACTTTAAAGTACTCTTTACTAAAGATGTGGTGGAGGGCAACATCTCTTTAAGAATACCTTTAGAGCAAGCCGCCTTTGTTAATGACATTTTAGCTGAGGTGGATATTGATGAGTTATCCCCAGAACGCATATCCGCCTTAGAAACCATTCAGTTTATTGAATACGATAAACACGGCGGTATTCGTAGCACGATGGATGTCAGTGTGGATATTGGTGGTAAAGGCTCCCCGTTAACATTAGCGTTCCTAAGTTACATGCGGGATGTAAAGTGGGACTATGTCGGACAATCACTGGAGGTGAAACTGAACGAATGGGATTATACCCAACCCTTCATTAAGACACCGCGTCGTGGTGAAGACATCATGTCAATCCTTAAAATCACAACGCAGTTCTTACATTCACCAAACGACTCTGGGTCGGTTCGAGCAGTAGACTTTACTAAGCCAGGTCCTGCTCTACGTGGGTTACTGGATGGCATGTCATCTAAAATCCATGTAAACTTGACACACGTGGAAGTATTTGTACGTGCTTTAATGGCATTGGGGGAAGACTCATATGCGCTTCCTAAAGGCGGGGAACCTTTCCGTTTCATCCGTCTAAAAGAAGCCATTCAGAAACGTGGACTAGGTGCGGCACTGGCGTTTGAAGGTGTCTCTGATTTAATCAAAGACCCATCGACATACATGCGACATATGGATGACATTCCGTCACATCCACTAGAACATCTCGTTATGTAGCTACATTCCTCCTACTCTTAACCGGGTAGGAGGAATAGCTTCTTTTCTTTGTAAAACATTAATAGGAGTGCGAATCTAATAAGGATAAGGTTTTATGCCGCCATACGGCATAAACGACGATAAATGGAGCCTACCTTTGTGATTAACATTACTGTCGGTAATCATGGTTGTAAGATAGTGCCAGAAAACAGGTCGGAGTTATTAGCCGTGCTCGGCTATATCCGTCAACATCTTGTGCAATCTGAACAAACCTTTAATCCGCGTACTCGCCAATACGAAGTTGAGCAGAAAGCCATCTTTGCATCTGCAACTTCAGACAAAAGCGAGTTAAGAATATTACGTTCCGACTTAGAGCCCCTATTGTCCCATCTTGACTTCATGGGGTATGACTCAAGTCGCTATACCCTACAGGAGAATCTATCTACCGATGTTTATGAAACCATTGACATCGAAATGCACCCTAACTTTACCCCTAGAAACAGCCAGCAACAACAAGCCGTAGACTTTGCTCTAGTCCCTAACAAAATCACAAGGGTACTGCAAGCCGCTACTGGTTTTGGTAAAACGTTCTGTGGGTATTGGACAGCCTGTCAGCTTAAGCGCCGTACAGGCTTTATCATGGAACCTTCTCATATAAAGACCTGGTTAAAAGACGCTAAGGCCTATTGTACTATACGAGACAAAGAAATCCTTGTAATCCAGGGCTCAGAGTCTTTACGTGCAGTAATGGAACTTAAAGCACTAGGGCAGTTAACCCATAAGTTTATCTTTTTCTCCGCCGTGACTTTACGTAACTACATTACGGACTATGAGAATAAAGACGAGCCCTTTCCATTCGATGTTAAACCTGAAGACCTAATGTCCTATTTAGGCATTGGGTATCTCATACGTGACGAAGCACATGAGGCTATCCACGCCCTCTGTAAGCAGACTATGTACTTTAACGTCCCTAAGATACTGTTTCTATCTGCGACACTTGTTAGTGACAATCGCTTTATTAATACTATCTATGACAGAGTCTATCCAAAAGAAGACATGTGGGTATCAGAGCCTAATAAGCACATCCATGTAAGGAGCTGCTTCTATCATGCCTCTTCTAAAATTGGATTAACTGGTAAAGGACCTCGTGGTTATAGTCATGCTAACTATGAGAAGACCATTCTTAAGAAAGCGTCTTTGAAGAAAGAGTATTGGGAACTCATCCGTCAATGTGTCACCGTCTCTTACATAAAGAGCCATAAGCCTAAACTTAAATGCCTCGTCATTGTAGCTACCATTAAAATGGCAGAATATCTGTCTAAGATGGCACGGGAACAGTGGCCACAGTTTACAGTAGGCTGTTATGTCGCTGGAGCTAAGTCAGAAGAACTCTATGAAAGAGACATTGTCTTCTCAACTCCTAAAGGAGCAGGTACTGGCGTAGATATTCCAAACCTTTATGTAGGTTGGAATACGGTGGCTATTGGCTCTACTCAGCTACAGAGACAAATCATGGGTCGATTAAGGGAAGTAAAAGCTTACCCTGATATGTCGCCTTACTTCTTCATGTTGTTTAATGAAGACGTACCACAGCACCGTGCCTATGAAAAGAAACGTCAGATTGACAACGTCGGTCGATGTAAGTCTTATCAGAAGGTACCGCTAGGAGTTACACTAGGATTAAAATAAGATGATTGAGGTACCTTAACCGGTACCTCAATGCTTTGTCTATTTTTTTTTTTGTCAAATCTTGTAGCTTTACCTAACCTTTATTTACCACAACAAGGAAATGCATTATGTATCGTCAACATGTACTTTGTGACGGGACATCATTAATGGCCTTTTTTCTAGAACTAGAAAAAGATAATGAGTCCAGACTGGAAAAAGGGAAAGAACCTTTAATTCCGTGTTTACTTCTAACGGGTCCTATTAGTAGTCCTTGGGCTATGTTAGGCATCTACGACATCATTCGCCAGAATGCACATCTAAATCCCGTGCTACGCATTATGGCAAATATGTTTATTCATAACCTTATCTTTGCACTGGCCGTAGGCAAAGACAATACCTATGTGACCGAATCTATAATCGTACTTCCGTTCGAGTTGACTTACTTTGACTACGCTACCTTAACGGACATGGAAATCGCTACAGAAGCAAACGTTCGCCTTATTGAACGTATCTATGGCATTTTGGGTGAAGGCTATTCATGGGAAACCGAAAAGCTTATCGATTTTAATATCGAGAAAGACGTGCTGCTTTATAAAGAGCTTTCAGCAATGGGCTATAAACTCTTCCCAGGTAACCCAGTTGGCATTGAGAACGAAGTTATTGATGAAGATGACGCGTTAGATGATGATGCTGACGTGCCACAGCCAGCGATTTAAGGAGCGACCATGAAACGAACACTAGTTTTAAGTGGTAATGTTGAGATGGACCATATCCTATTCATTATTTCTGAAATGGAACGAATGGACGCCGAGTCTAACGATGACATATTCCTCATTGTAGATAGCTTTGGTGGCTGTGTAGCATCAGCTCTAGCCCTGTATGAAGCATCACGTAATATCAAGTCTGACATCGTTACGATTGGTGTCGGTAAGGTAATGTCTGCGGGCTTGTTCATCGTTGCGACGATTGGAACCGAAGCAAAACGTCTAGCTATGCCAAACACACAGTTTATGTATCATGAAGTGCGTGGGTTTGGTATGATGGATGTTTCATCCGTAAGAGTACGTCGCATTTACAACCAGCGCCTACTGGAACTGTTTTCTAAACATACAGGCAGCCCAGTAGAGACCTTACGTGAACTGGGTAAGCGTGACACTTATAAGTTCCCTGAAGAAATCATCAATGAAGGCTTAGGCTGGATTGATGCCATTGTGCAGCCACAGACAGCATAATAAGACCTCCTATGCCCTAGGGCATAGGAGTGTCCTTTTTACCGTGTTGGGTGGCATTGATGGCTGCTTGCACGTCTTTATCATGGCCTTGCATCGCATTAGCGGCGAGTTCGTTTTCACGTCTTAGTACTCGCTCACACTTATCCATGATGTCTTCAAAATCCTGTACACAGGTTTCATACAGTAAAGTGTGTATCGACATCCCTGTCTTTTCCGTAATCCCTGCGTCTATGATACGGTCAATCATCGCTTTCTTAGCCCAGTCTCTGGCACGCTTCTTTTTAATGGTTACCAAAGGAAAAGGGTCAGTCGCATTGACGACATTGTGATTATGAATGTTAAAAGACGTTTCAAATATTTCCCTAGCCAGCAGTTGCCGTAAGACGGCATCGGTGGTACCTATCTCTAGGAACTTTATCCAATGCCGCTCACGTTCTTCTAGGGTAGGGACGAAGTCTAAGGCACTTAACGTGTCCCTTAGCGCCTCTGGCCTGAACTCAATACCATTATAACGAAAAAATAGTGCACCACTGGGATAGGGATGATCCCCGGACGCTTATCCGACTTACGAGACTGACCTCGCCCACAGGCAGGGCATTTATAGTTAGGAATCCCCACAAAGGCATGAGTGTACTTCGCCTTAAAATCTTCGACTGCGTCAATCAGCGCATCGCTGACTTCGTCAGACGCCGATAGGTCGCCTAGACGGTCCATGACTTCTTCACGGGTTTTCCAGCCCATCTCACCTACGTTTTCGCCGCCACATGTCCATGTTGTCCCAGTAGACTCTTCAATAATTTCACGAATCCAACTACTGTGACGCTGTGCAGTCAATCGTGAAATTAACATGCGTATTGCGTTCTGACGACGTTCGGTAGACGCTTTAAGACCTAAGTCAGGAGCGGTTTCTAAAGCACGGTCTACTGACATCACGACGTCCGATAACCAGCGTTTACATTCTAGTCGGTAGTCTTTGTACATAGGCGCACGGATAACAACTTTATAAATCGCTTTACCTTGTTCGTTTAAAGGACCCGATGTAATAGCAAGGTCTTTAAAGTCATTGCGGTAATCTTCGATGTCCTTTAACGTAACAGACTGCATCGGCATATTAATGAGGCGGGCTTGTTTGGCAGTAAATCTGTCTGTGTCAATATGTGTCACCATACGAAAATCTAGACGCACGAGTTCGTCTACATTCTTAACGGCTTTTAAGGTACTCCAGTCACAGCTCCCTTCGCTATCGAACTTATAGGTACAGTCACGCACAAAAGGATATCCACGTGGATACATCGCGGCTAAGCCACCCACTAGTAGCGTATAGAGGTCACGCACATCAAGATGTTCTTCGATAATGGCCTTAGTCCATCCCTTAATCGTAGTATCTGTTACGTGGTCTAGTACAAAGTCCGTCATGTGACACAATAAGTGAGCGTCATCGGCTGAAATGATTTGCCCATTGGTTTTCATACCTACATCTTCAACCATCGTAAGCAGTTGAGTCTGGAAGGTAAAGATTTCACCAGGAGTAAAACCTCCCAATTGCACGGTAAAGCCGCTGTGCCATAAACGCCATACTACGTTTTCACCCGTACCCAGCATTGCTTGAATGCGACGCCGCGCAGCATCACCAGAAAGTCTATCAGTGCCTTCGGCTACCGCACTACTTAAGAAGGTGTTGGTTACGCGCTTAGCATCGGACATCAGATACTGAGCAAGCTTCTTATCGCCAACCATATCATCGTAGCGTTCAGTAAGTGTCATATGGCTTAAACGCAAAAGGTAGTCACCTATCTCTTTACGTCGAGCTGGACTGAGGGTATCGTCTTTAGCGATTTCTTCAATCAGCCCTTTAATCGTTACGATGTCTGCTTGACCAGACGGAAGAGGTAATACTTCATCAGGGTCGAGTTTATCGTCCACTTCTAAAGGGTTATGGTAACTATAGCCCTCGGGCATATCCCATTCGTCAATAATAGGGGATGTTGCTTCCTCCACCTTGGCAGTATCGTCTTCCGATATTAATGGGGTAATATCTTCAGGTTGATATTCAAATTCATCACTCATGTGGGTGCTCCTTAAGAAATCAGTTTAGACAGTTCATTTCCGAGGTCTTCAACCTCAGTCATAATTGAGCAAAGTTCGCTATAGGTATTGTAATAGCGCATCATGTCTGCTTCACCTACTAACATCTTAGCCGTAGGCAATGCATTAATTCTTAGCAGTGCATGCCTCTGACAGCACTGATTCAATCGCTTCATTAGGTTATGGATGCTTGCCTTTTTCTCAGTAGTATTGGCAATGGTATCTAATGCGGTAATGCCGGTTAAGACATGCTGACATCCAGCGAGTACATTGCCCGACTGAGAGTGGACATCTGCCCACGTTACCGGCTTACGTTTCTTTTGTTTCATTGGTTAAATCCTTTTCGTGATTAAATTAAAGTTATTCTCTATATGGGATGGTACTCCTATGTAAAGAAAGAACAAATTCTCTAGAATCTAGGAGTATAGACGATGCTTAATACCTTATATGTCTACACAGGGTTACTCAAACCCTCTGTATTAGAATCCTTAGTAAAACTGGAAGGTTTATTCGAAACCCTTAACTATACCGACCATGAAATTGAAACCAGTGAAATTGAAATGTTAGAAGGCATGTCGGACGAAGACAAAGCCCATCGAGTTACCAACGCCTATGAAAAACACATCGATGTTTTGTTGTTATTGTTAGGGGTTTTCTTAGTCCCCGATGATGACCGAATTACGTTACCTTTTAAAGTGTCTCTGCTAGAAGGGGTATTCTCACTGGAAGATACCGATAACCTAGATATCGTAACCTCTACACTGCTAGAGATGGACGATGCTGATGCACTGATGGTCTTTGTAGAGTTACTGGTACAAGTCACCGCATTCCAGCCTGCTTTCTTACTAGCGCGCATTGAAGATGTTGAGACAAAGCTGATTCAGCGCTTAAAGAAAAAGACTGCGTTACCCGACCTACAAGCTTCTGTAGAACACGTACGTCATGATATCCGTGACCGTATCTTAGCGGTCGATGGGGCTAAAGAAGGTATCATTTACCGTACCATAGCTCGTACGTCACAGCTTCCTTTAAGTTGGTCTGTTGCAAGTGCTGCTATCCTAAGACACGCTGAAGATACAGCCCCCGACGTACTAGGAAGAGAAGTCTATTTAGCCACCTTAGCTGCCGATATTGACCCCATTGCCCAAAGGCAAGAAGCCATTACTTTACTGGACGATGTCTACGGAGATAACCCTTCATACTCATTCGCCCTAGACAGCCTACTGAGCTATCTAAAGGAATCTACCCATGTTAAAGAGTGATTATTTTAAAATGGCCTTAAAGGAAGGTTGGTATCGTGACCGCCAGTGGATACTGCGCGTCAATACCATCCAGAAGGCCGATAGAGCCCCTACGGATACCCTTCCTGGTTTTAAAGAGGGACAGTTCTACATCCTCTTAGAGGGCGCAGAAGAACCCATTACGGATACTGTACCAGACCAACCTCTCTTCCCTATTAAAGAAGTCCTCAGTCTAACCCCAGATGACTTAAAGTGCGTAAAAGAACCTATTACGACCAACTATGGCGAAGCCACGATTAACGCCATTATCTTTGAGTACGGCAGTGCAGGTAAACTCCCTTTTATCCGGGGAGAAATCACCGGTAAACTTCTTTCTAAAGTGGTTGCTCGTGCTTTAGAAACGGATGTGATTACCGTCGATGACTACTTACGCATTATTGAAGGCATGAATTTCATTACGATGTTTGCAGACATCCATGTTGTCGCCTATACTCCTCGGTCTCTACAGGCATCTCCAGAAGCTTTACGTATACGAGATGAACTCTTAGCTAAGTTTAAAGACCAGCTCCATGACCCTGCGATTGTGGCGATGATAGACGAGGCCATTGTAGCTGCAGATAAAGAGTTTATGGAAGGTGACCCAGCCGCTAAGTTCTACTTAGCCGATAAAGCCTACGCTGTCGTTCGTAAGAAACTCTTCCATGTTCAAGGCGGGTTAACTCGACTGGATGACCCTTCTAAGATGGACTATATTCCACGAAGCTTAGATGAAGGGTATGCACCAGAAGACTTACCGGCTATCATTAACTCTCTGCGTAGTGGCTCTTATGACCGTGGTGCGTCTACCGCACTGGGTGGTGAAGCCGCTAAGTTCTCTAACCGTGTGTTCCAGAACTTAAAGATTGCTGAAGAGGACTGCGGGACTAAAGTAGGTAAACCAGAAACGGTCTCAGCAGAACGTAACTTAGTCGGACGGTATATTGTCGGACGTGACACGCCAATTACCGAAGCGGAGTTTGAGACACTGATAGGTAAGCGCATTATCCTACGAGACCCTACGGGGTGTAAAACGGCAAACCGTGCGTACTGTGGCAAGTGCATGGGGGATAAAGAAGTGGAGTCTGAATTAGGACTAGGCCCCCGTCTGTCCGAGGTCTGTTCGGTATTCTTGTCTGTTAGTCTTGCCGCATTCCACTCGGTTGCCTCTAAACTGGTAGTCTTCGACCCCAGTAAAGATATACATTAGTCATTGTTTAATAGATTTTTTGTATAGAAAGATATTGCCTAACTAATCATATAATAATTACGATTAATGGGACTATCTTATGACTATTCGTTATCCGGAAAAAACCGCAGCCTTTATTGAAAGAGCAAGGAAAAAGCACGGTGATAAATATGATTACAGTAAGACGGATTTTATCTCTTGTAGAAAGAAGGTAATTATAACCTGCCACGTTCATGGGGACTTCGAACAAGTCCCCATTTACCACCAGTCTAAAAATGGTTGTCCTAAGTGCGCTATAGATAGCATGAAGAAGTCTAAGTTTCACGGCATCGAGCGATTCATTGAAAAGGCCCGGAAAGTGCACGGTACTAAGTATGACTATTCCAGGTCTAAGTATATTGGTGCTCTTAAAAAGCTCACGGTAACTTGCCCTGAACACGGAGACTTCTCCGTACAGGCTTCTAACCACCTAGAGGGACTAGGCTGTGCGAAATGCAGCTACGATGCTCAGCGTGAGCGCTATCGACGAGAGTTCTTTGAGAAGGCTAAACGCGTGCATGGTAATCGTTATGACTACTCTAAAACGGAGTTCGTTAACCGTAGCACATTAGCAACCATTACTTGCCCTGTCCACGGTAATTTCCAGATGCGCCCAGGTAACCACCTAATGGGGCAGGGCTGTCCCAAGTGTGGAATTACTAAAAATACAGAGAGGATGACCGGCAATACAAAAGACTTTATCTGTAAAGCCAAGGAAGTCCATGGCCCGTGGTATGATTATGGCAAGGTCAAATACACTAAAGCCCTGGAACCAGTGACTATCACTTGTCCTTTGCATGGGGACTTCGAGCAAACTGCTAGTCGTCATCTTTCAGGCCATAACTGTCCGAGATGTGAAACTGACCCAGATTCTGGCATTAGACGGTATGTGTATATTCTAGAATTGGGTAAGATAAATGGTTTGACGGTGTACAAAATCGGTAAAGCCATTGCGCCTAAGGTTCGCCAGCGTACTCTAACCAAAAGGTTGAAACTAGATAATGGCGTGGAGGATGTTAAGCAGGTGTGGCTTTATACAACAACCTCGAAGCAAACACAAACGACTGTAGAAAACATGCTACTTGAAAGTATCAATTATCCTAAGCTTCAGAAACATGAGTTGCCTGATGGCTATTTTGAATCACGGATTACTAACTTAACCAATAGTGAGATATGTGGCTTTGCCGATAAGTTGGTGGAGAACATCAAGAAAACGATTGCCGGATTTAAAATTGGACAGGCTTCATGATGGCATTTCTAAGACCGTTATTTTTAATCCTACACAGGACATACGTTAATCCATAAAAGACATAGCATGCTTTAGAGTACACACGCTATAATAAAGAGGTAGTTTCATTACTGCCTTTTTAATAAACCTTAGTAAACAATCCTATGGCTATAGATAGGACGCATGCACCCTAACTATATTCTCTATTTTTAAACCATTAACGATCGTAAGGTAATATAATCATGGCTAAAAGACAAGTACGTACTAAAACTGAAACGCCAGTTGCAGATAAGCAAACGGCAGAAACTAAAAACGAAACAGTGGTTGTAAAAGAGACCCCTGTGGTCGAAGGTACAGACGCTGGCACTGAAACTGTTACGCCAACAGGTGATAGTGCCGGTACTGATAGCGATACTGACGGTGGTGACACCACGAGTACTGAAGGTACAACTGCTACTACAGAAGGTTCGGAATCTACAGGCGACTCAGGTCCCGTAGATACTGATTCTAAAGAAGACCCTGCGGATAACACCCCAGATGTCGTTCCTCCAGTTGACCCTACGCCAGCCGCTAATCCAGCTCCGGATGCAGCAGCAACACCGGCAGAAACACAAGAAGCTCGTCATGCCCGTATTCGCGCGGAAGCAAAAGAAAAAGCACGTTTAGTCCCGTGGTCACATGTGGAAGAGTACTTGGATAAAATGCATCCATCTCGACCTAATAATCGCGATACTATTGTGGGCCATCAGTCTCGTCTATCTCAAGCGTTCATATTGCTACTGGCAGAAGAGAGCGATGATACCGTGGCAATCGAGTCTATTAAGAAACTCGTAGCGATTATTCGTGAGCGCCGTAAGCCAGGCTCGGTGTTCCATGACAGCATGTGCATGCGCTTTGTCAATGATCTAGGTGCGGCTGGCATGACCACGGTTCGTATTACTGAGTTCCAAAACATCCTTTTTGCATTGCTGGAAATTGCAGATAAAGGAAGTAAGGTAGTACTAGACTGGGAAGTCTTTGCTCAGCGCTGCATTAAAGGACGCGGTGAAATCATCGCTTCTCGTCTACAGCGTGCATGTAACGTTAAAATCGACTAAACCAGGTTCCTCTCTCCTTATGGGGGAGAGGATACCTTTTTTATACTATTAAGGAGCCTGCTTTATGTTAAAATTACTAAAGGCGAAAGTTACCCCTTACATGACCTATATTGTCCTTGCTGTCATTATAGCCATGGCGGTGGCGTTATTCGCGCTTACGAATTTATACAGCGACGCTTTAACTGAAAATGGAAAGTTAAATACTCAGCTAGAAGCCAGCAAAGCACAAGTCGTTACCTTGACCGACCAACTCGCCCGTGAAAGGGACAGTCGGGCATCTATACGTGAATCCGAAGAAGTCTTAGATACTAAATATGAGGGTATCCGAAATGAAGCACAACATATCCCTACTGTGGAAACTACCCCTGGTTTGGACACTGACGCTGTTGCTCAGCTCCTGTGCGCTAATGGACTGGCTACAGCCGAAGCCTGCAGTCGTGCCAATAGACCCAGAAACGATTCGTCCAGTCACTAAACCTTTAGCAAAGGGATTTACTCCAGACCTATTGTTTGATTGGGCATTAGAAAGTGCAGAAGCCATTGATAAAGCGAATTGCCGGTTGTTTGAAGCCCGTAAGCTAAACACGAACCTAGCGGGTTTAACCTTCAGTGAGGAAAAGCCTGTCTACTGTTTAAAGCCTACGAATCCAGTGGATTCTAAATAAACCTTTTTCTTTTTAGGGAGTCACCATGACTTTATTAACTCGCTTCGTTAAAGGCGAAGCCGACATCGAAGCCCTGTACCGTGAACTCGATATGTTGAGTACGGCTAGGGATATGGCGACGTCATTACAAACCGCCGTTCAGGCACTGGATACACCTCAGGCGCAACACGACACGCTACAGCTAGGCTTTACCCTCATTAGTCAGCGCTTAGGGTTTGAAAGTGCCGACATGATGTTTAACGAGTTTGATGTCGAGCGTCTAGAGATAGGCATGGAGAGTATCCGTGAGCTACCAGGTCGCATCTATCGAACGATTGCAGATTTAATCAATGAACTGATTAAAAAGGCAAAAGCCCTATACCGTTTGATTGTAGATAAACTCACAGACAATACGGTTAAGGTTTCTAGCGGAATGGATAAGCTAGAAGCTCGTATTGCAGAGAACGAAAGCACTATTGCGATGTTCTCATTAGAACCAGGTGCGAAACTCAGTGATGCTGACCGCGAGAAAATTGAGCAGGCAGGTCGAGAAATCATTCTTGATACGCAAGGACGTATCCTTAATAAAGTCATGATTGAAAGTGACCTAACCCTTCTTATCCCATCGGAATACCGAGGTGGTACTGAGATGCTTCGTGCACTAGTAATGGGTAATAAGTGGGGCGATGTTACCGTGGGCATTAAAGGAGCACTAGAGTGGTCTACATTGCTATTGTCTAAAATAGACCGTACGCCGTATACTGACCTGATTGATGCGTTGATGACTATCTCTAGCGAGAAAGACATTACAGACATTCTAGAGGTAAAACTGCCAGCGATTGAAGCACTGGATAAAAGCCAAATAGAAAGTCTACCAGTACGTGGTAAAGACTTTAAGTCAGCTCGTCCATTAATCGGGGATATCTATCCTACGTTCCTAGTCGAGCGTGCTGGCGGTGTACGTATGAGCACATTGGTGTACTCGTATACTGAACAGCGCTTAACCATGCAGCCGACTCAGAAGCTACCTAAAGGGCTTCCCGAAATGTCACTGTCTCGCGCTAATGAAGTTAGAGAACTGATTGCCCGCTTAAGTACCGTTCGTACCCAGTACAGTAATGCATTAACCACGCATTTAGACCAGCTTGAAAAACTGGGCGCTAATGACCATCGTAAGCTAGCAACGGCAGGTGAGCTCGTATTGCAGTATGAAACACCACGTAATGGAAATGAAATTAAGGAAGTTCAAGCACTACAGAAATCCTTACCTAAACTCCATCGCATGGCGACTACCTACTTAGATGCTACTGAGCGTTATTTACGTACATTGATTGCGACACTAAACGCTTACCTCGTTCTTATTGCAGGTAAAAGCTAAAAGACATATCTCCTATCCCTCAGCGAGGGATAGGAGATAGTATTATGCTGCTTCTTTTTCTAGCATCTGTTTAATAAAGGTCTTTTCACCGCGTTCTTCTAAGTACACATCAATGACTTGTTTGGCTGTAGGTAAACCTAGTAGAGTATGACCTAGGTCAATTGCGTTAGCGGGCACACATGTAATGTTAACCGCGCAACGACGTAACTCTATTTCCAGTAATCCTACAATGCCACATATCTCGGCCAATGTCGTTTCAGGTGACACATTTAGTGCCCACTGTCCAGATGGGTACCCAGAGGTGATATCAATGTCGTATACGTGTGTCGCAATACGACTTAATAGGTCTCCTCTATGTTCTGGCTTCCATATGTCTGCCCCTATCTCTCTAGTAAGCTCATTGGCTAAGGTAACAATCCAATCCCGCTTACCTAATACCTCTTTGTCAAATTCATGAGTCATGTCTGAAGACGTAGACGCAATGACTTTATCTTCAGCATCTAGATAGAAGTGTAGGGCGTTAGCTAACCGCTTAGGGTTAGACTTAAGAGTTGAGAACTCAGAGCCATCGGCATATAAAGAGATTTTCTTTGATAAATCCCCTGTCTTATCGTCCAGTAGCTCTACCGAGATACAGTCAAACAAGTTATACACTAAATAGATGAGTTTATGATAGCGCTGCATCGCCCGGTGCCAACTCACGTTGTGATTACCAGAGGCTTCTTCTGCTTCATACTCCAGTTTTCTAAACCCTAGCTCTTCTTCTAGAATAGCATCTAGAGAGTAAGAGCGTCGCATCCCTTCTACCACCCGCAACATCTTAAATACGGACATTGCATCAATGACATAGAACGAAGCGGGAGCTTCCACGATATGCCATAGGTCGGCATTATGAAAGTTCATCTTCTTGCCAGAAGCTGTAATCTTGTTTGCTTTACCTTCACGAAAGTTAAACTTTCGAAACTCCGGTGGGATAGAAGGGTCACAGAAAATGTTAGCTGGGTCTACGCCTTTACGTTCACAAGCAAGCAATATCTTTTTAATATCAAAGCTCATGTTCCAGAAAACCAAAAAGTCAGGTTTTAGGATATGAGCCGTTTGCATTAAGCGAGCAGCGACTTCAAAGTCATCTTTACAGACGACGACTTTTAAACGAATATTCCGTGTCGTCATATCGCGCTCTAGGTAGTGCATAGCCAGCTTGTTGATTTCGGCCTCTATAGTCTCCTTAGTCGCAGCGCCTTTTATAAAGTCTTCCGTGACTGCAATTACGGCTTTGTCTTTGAATGTAATCGCCCCAGAGATAATCTGCTCGGTCCCGTTTAACATGTCTGTTTCAAAGTCCATTACCGCAATGGACATATCAGGGTTCCATGTTGCATTCTGTTTAGCAGAGGCTTGGTCAGCCTCGTACTTATACAGAACTGGAGATGTAATGTCGGCTCCGTAAACA
>Ga0194138_10000004_pt1 | contig 127786 bp, 132 predicted proteins | sample TARM_MetaG_T2_14_FD_134022 | JGI IMG/M metagenome (GOLD analysis project Ga0194138, IMG submission 134022) | Freshwater microbial communities from Pennsylvania, USA, analyzing microbe dynamics in response to fracking - TARM_MetaG_T2_14 (version 2) | ecosystem: Environmental > Aquatic >...
CCCAGTCTCAGCTGACGTGCTCTCAGGGAGGTCTATGGTGTCTTTAAACAGGACGGCCTTAATGTTACCATTGGCATCCAGAATATAGACGTCACGGAAGCGGGTGTAGTAATCACCTGCCACCTCCCCTTCATACGCCATGGACCAACGTACAAATGTCTGACCGGCACAGGCACTCAGATCAAATTCACGGCGATACCACTGGTTAACTGCACGGGTACCCAGATCCGTCGCCGGGTGCGCATCCAGATTGTTCTGATCCTTGATTACCTTGTTTGGATGCCCCCAATCCCTTAGCGAATACTGGCCCGGCGAAACACCCGGATCGTTGGCAGTGATGCCGTCGATACCTACACGGGCATTGGCGCTGTTCTGCAACATGTCGTACACCAACTTATCACCGATCGCAATGGTGACATTCTTGTTGGTGAAGGCGTTGTAGTAATAGAGGTTGACACCCGCACCGGCACCTGTGCACGTTGCCCGGAACTCCATGGAGATCGAGGCATTGATACCTGCAACAGGGGCAGTGTTATTGTAGAACTTGGGGAATCCGCCGTCGTACACCACGTTCCCGCGACCATCCTGGGTGACAGCGATGAACGGGTTGGGTGGGTTCAATTGGTCGTAAGCGACGTACTTGGAGATTGACGGCGGAGCCCCGTTTACACTGAACTGCAGGCTCTGGACGTCACCACTCAGGATCATCTTGGCCGTGAACGGCGAAAGATAATATCCTTCGGCAACGTCAAATGAAATGTTTGACATAGATCACCTTAGAGCGGGTGTACCAGCACCTTGACATACAGGTCGACTGGAGCGGTGTGTTGGTTGGCAATGATCACCGTGCGCTCATCTTTGATGCCGTATGACACCAGCGCTTCAGCGTTAGCGTAGGCGTTGTACAGCGGCGATGAGCCATTGGTGTCCTTGATCCGAACACAGATCTCAGCGGTCTTCTTGTCGAATGCCGCATGGTCGGTTCCAAGCAGGGTTTGCAGGTCATAGCTCTTGACCCCGCCTGCCGCCACCGTGATGTACTCGTTGACGGCCATGGCCGTCTGGGCTTTGACAGGCACCAGCTCGATCTTGCTGATCCGGCCTTGGGCATCCACGGTGATTCGCGGAATGCCGGTGGCTGTACCGTAGACCCCGGCAGTCACCCCGGAGTTGGGGAGAACCGAATAGTCCTTGACGTTACCCAGGTGCAGGATGAGGTTACCGGCAACAGTACTCCCACCCCTCAGTTTATCTGCCATGTGACACCTCAGAAAGTTTAAACACCGGGCGGTCAGAGGACCGCGCCGGTTACGATGTTAGATTGAATGAATGTATTGTCTGACTGCAAGCTCAACTTGACCTGGCGGAGACGCTCCAATTCGGAGACAGTCAAGGCACGTTTGGCAATGAGCAGGTTTTTGAACTGGGTGTAGCAACCCCCATTACCATCCCAGGCTCCGAGGTTGAAATCATACCCGTGTTGACAGACGTAGAAGTCGGGCCGTGTCGGGTTAACAATGTTGGTCCGTACTCGGCTGCTGCCATCTGCCAACCAGACTTCAATCCGGATGGCCGTGCCCTGCTTGACAATACTCACCCATTGCCACTGGTCGAAGTATACCGCCGGATCGATCGCTCCGTTCTGGAACTGAAACAACTCGTTCAGATTGTCTTGCTTGCCGATGTAAACATAACCCGTGCCGACCGTGTTTTCGTTCGAACCCAGAGACTCGATACTGTACCCGGTCAAGTCTGTCTCACCTCGGTGGGTACCAATCGGCTTTTTCATGTAGCAGATCGACCAGTCTTTCGTCCAATCCAACTTAAGATCCCGGTAGAGGTTGAACTCCAAAGTCTTTCCACCACCCACGTATGCCACCCCTTGACTGTAACTGGCACTGTCTTCAACGGGCAGTAAGGCTTGGTCTGCAGACCGTGCACCACCACCGAGGTCGAAGAAGATAGCATCCACGGGTAGGTCATTATGGGTAGTCAGTTGGCGCCCGATGAGACCAGTTGCAACAATATCGGACCTACGTCTGATCAAGGCGGCTACTTCATCAGGCACCAGGACGCGGTCGTAAAGGTTTACGTCTCGGTGAACCCCATTCCACACTGTCCCGCCCGGTAACCCGAACGTCAGTCGATTGATGCACTGATCGCCAATCGCGAACGAGTGCTGAGGTTTCCATTGCCCGTTCTGGTAGATGCGCACGGTGATTCGCCCAGCAGTGATGGTGACCATGTACACCAACTCGTCCCGAGTCAGGGTATAGGCTGCATGGACGTGGTTGGCGTCGTGGCCGTTAGGGATAAGTGCATACGCTCCATCCGGGTCAACGAACGGACTGGAACCACCTGTGACACCTTGATAATACCGGTAATAGGCATTACCACCCGCTGTGGTGTCGTGGATACCCAATAGCGCCGCTTGATTCGGGGTCTCAGTGTAGCTTGGGAGACTTGTTGGCGAATTGGTAAATCCCGAGAACGGTTTGAACGTGCCGACAATGGTGCCTTCGCGCAGGGGGTTGAAATCAATGGCGAAAGAGGAACCAGCATCAGCCCCTTCGGCAAAACACGCCGGTGCATGGGCTCGATCAAGTCTCATGTCGGTGAACGCCACAAACCCGGTCGAAAAACCATTAAAGGCATATCCCAGAATACGCAGTTCGGCAGTGGTGGCCACGAAGGTTGCTGTCAAGTACTGCCAAGTCCCTCGCCGGGTCAGGTCATACTTGGCTTCTGATATCTGCTGTATGCTACCATCCCCCAATAGGTCTTCACACCGCAGGTGTACCACTCCGGCATTGGCATCGGTGGAAACGAATGCCTTACAGGACATGGTGTAGGTTGCCCCTACTGTGGCGGGGATGTCCCGACCGTTGTAGTTATTTGGTGTGCCAGTTGCCTGCCCTCGGACCACATTTTGCCCATCCGGACCAAAGAAATCATCAGGTACCGTCCACGTACCACCTTTGACCGGATGCACCAACTTCGATTTGAAGCGCCCATCCTGATACAGGTTAGTAGACGGGCCATTGGAAGCAAAGCCGTCGGTGTATTTGGCTACATCGGTCGACACAACCCGTCCCTTGCTGCGACGCAGTGCTTCGGTGATCCACCGCCTGCGGAACGAATCGCTGGCGGCAGCTTCCTGGTCAAAGATGAAGACAGCCCCTGAAATCGGCGAGGTGTAGCTATAACCAGAGATGTAATTAGTCCCAGCTCGGTAGTACTCGGGTATCGCACCGTTACGCAGCTTGGTGATGGTGATGATATTGTCACTGTTGCCGTAAGGGTATTGATCGACACCTTCGTACAGCAGGCCGAATTTTGACATGACGATGTCGTGGTTGCTGCCGGGTACTGTCGTTGTGGATTCGACAAAGACGTTAGTCAGGGTGTCGTTACCCATGGCGATGCAGGAAACGCCGGCATCTGTAAATTCCTTGAGCTTTTCGATGACAGCCGAAGAAGCCACCCAGACGTTACAGTCGAAGATCACGATGTCGTACTGCAGGGCCGTGGCCACACTGACGGTGGTGAGGTCAGCCACGTAGGTCATGGACGCTTCATTCTTGAAGATGTCATACAGGGGAGCTCTAACGTCTGCCCGATCAATGTACGACCCGAGTGCTTTACAGCCGGAAAGTGAGAACTCAGATTTGTTCAGGCTGCCGTCAAGCGGCATAGACCACCGTAGACCACTGAGGTCCAATGGTGATCGAGTGTTGACACCGTTCGCCAGATGGAGCTCGCCGGCATCGGTCAATCGTGCGACAGTGGGCATGGAAATAGCTCTCGTTAACTGATGATGAACTCAATGGCCCGAGTGGTCTCGTTATACACGATTGAGGCCTGTTGCGAACTGCCCAGTTGAACCCCTTGGGTCGCCTTGAGCGGTGCAGTCATGGGGCGCGATCCATCCAGCAGGACGGCCTTCTCAAACTCCGCTGCATTGAGCTTGGAGTCAATGGTTCGCTTGATGGCAGCGAGCATGGCAGAAAACTTGGTCAACATCAACGTAAGACTCGGTGGCATTTTCCACCTCCATATAAAGAATGAGAATGTCAAGACGGCTTATACATAACGATATCGAACGAAAAAATAAGGCGAGTCGGACATAAGGTGATGCCCGAAGGCATCCCCTAGTCATAGTCAGGTAGAACACCAGCGAATCAGATCATTCCGGTTCCAGTATGGCGACCTGCCTTTGTACTTAACAGGGGTGGGGAATGCAGCCCGTCCGTGAGGATAGTTGCCGCTCCTGTACCGGTTAAGTGTTGTGGAGGAGACAGACAGTATCCGCATCGCCTCGTTCGAATTCACCAATCCTTCCCAGTCTTCTGTCAACGCAGGCAGGTCCTCACCGGTGTCCGCGAATAAGGCTGCAATACGGTGAATACATTCATCCACTCCCTGTATACGTTCGTGGAGTTCTCGCTGTAGCTGATAAAGATGGTTGAGGGTTCGTGCCGTGGGCATGTTATTGCCTCCTCGAGTAGTTAAAATGGAGGTCTCACCCTCCGTTGAATGGACTTGACCTGATGGCGATTGATCTTGTAGTTTTTGTACAGATACTGCATTAGCTGACGGTCTGCTCTGAGTGGCATGTATCGATACATGAGACGGTGCCAGAACCCTGCATCGAGGTGGATTAACCTGTACTTGGTAGTGACTGTATATTCCGCATGTATCGCCCGATCGGGAGGGGTGAGGGTGAACAGTGCCATCACACGAACTCTTTGCCTAGTTCGTAAAGTTCGATGTAATGGGGATTGTGACCTTCAGTACTGATCTGGAAACCATACGCTGTCGGGACTCGGCTAACTGGATGGTGTCCAATATCGTTGATCATCATCAGGTTGTCGGAGTTTCGGATATGGTAGACATACCCTACCTTAAATCGGCTTACGTCGATCTTCAGTAACCCTTCCAGAAGCCCAACTACCAGTTTGAGTCGTTGTTTGTCGGACATCTTAAACCCTTGTAAGGGTGATTCAACTGCAGGCTTGAATTCTACTGTCATGTTCAACACTCCTGTTCTAAATAAGGCACAATTTCGGGTACATGCTTACCCAAACAAACAGATGATTAAAGTGAAGATCCCTGCCATTGTCATTCCTGCCAGAAACCCTTCGGCATCACGCAATGTCCGCTCCAGTTGATTGCGTGGTTCTGTCACACTGCGACAGGGTACTTGATGGCTGGATGATGCTGACCGTAACCGCAGATGATGATGTCTTCAAACCGGAAGTCATCGATCTCCTTGATGCTGGGGTCGAGCATGACACTGGTTTCTTGCTCAATCACGTGACGGGACAGTTGTTCCTCTACCAGATCCGCCTGGTTCTGGTAAATATGGCTATCGGCGGTCACGTGGACGAACTCTTCGGCGATCATTCCGGTTACCTGGGCAACCATGTGCGTCAACAACGCATACTGCGCCATATTGAACGGAATTCCCACCGGGTAGTCAGCCGAGCGCTGGTAGAGCATGCAGCTGAGGGCGCGCTTAGGGACGTCGTTCTCGTCGAGCCATAACTCATGATCCTTCATAATCTCGCCTTCGGCCACGGCCTTGAGACGGTAACGGAAGATCTCGGTCAGCTGCGGCTCGTTCTTCTCAATCCACCGTACCCGTTCATTCAGTTCAAGCTCGCGGCTCCAGAACTGGAAGAAAGCATGGCAGGGCGGGAGTTCACAGAAGTCCACCATCCGATTATCGAAAGCGTGGATGATAATGCGGCGTGAATCGGGGTTGTTGCGCAACAGCTCGATAGCGTTCTGCAACTGGTCAATCCGGCGAGTAACCAATGTACGTCCATCATCAAGCGAACAGATCCGCTGGAACCCCTTGTCGTGGTACTGGGATTCGTCGGTAGACGGAATCAGGCGAGTGTCTTCGATGTCTCGCCACATGGCACCGTATGCACCCGGTCCAATAGAACCCCCGGTCAGTGCCCGAGGTTCCTTATCGAGCAGTGCACGATACAAGTCCTCCATCGTCTGGCCAGGCTGCCATGCAACAACCACACCGTTGTCGTGTTCGTCATTGTAAAAGCGCATCTTGGTGCCGATACCGGTTTGCTTATCAGCCGGTACGACTCCCCAGTACTTGGATTCATGACCAAGGTATTTGGAGATGTCTCGAACCATCTCATCGTCGGTCAGATCGCGATAGGTGGCAGTCGATGGGTTAACCCAACTGTCCCAGATCCCAATACCGTGATCCTTAAGGTACTCGACGTCTGTGTTACCCGAAATGAACCACAGCGTTTCATGGATGAAACTCTTGGTGAACATCTTTTTGGTGGTCAGTAATGGAATCTTGTTATCGGTCAGACTGAAACGCATCATGCGACCGAACGATGAAAGGGTACCGGTTCCGGTACGGTCACCTTTAACATGTCCGTGGTCCAAAATGTCCTCAAGGATATCGAGGTATTGTTCTTCGTCGTTCATCTGGCGAGTGGTCACAGGGTAACTCCTTGGATAGGGATAGGATCGCAACATCCATCATATAGGCTATATTTTTTCAAAAAGAACAGGTGAGACGACATAACGGGAGGGGCTGACCCCCTCCCGTATGCTGACAGCCAATTAGGCGACGCTCTTCAACTTAAGCGTGCCGACTTCCTTAAAGGTTTCACCAAAAGTATCCGACGTGTAAAACGGGTAAGCCTCCAACATATTGGTGACAGACGTGACGCAGTGGATGGGGCGGGTAAACCGCGGGAATTCAAACCCAGACAGGTCAAAGACCTGTTGGACGGTCAGGTTCTTATAGTGAACCGGTGCCGGTACAGTGGGCATGGTCCGCAGGGCCAGTTCGATCACATCGTCGTTCTCCTGTCCAAACTTCAGCGTATCCAGCCAGAACATCTCCCGGCTACTGAGATTGGCGACGGCACGATGGCGTTTCAAGGCTGAAGCAATGTCCTGCGGCGAAATCAGGGAAATGAACATCAACGAATGGCAATCGGGGTAGCCTCCTTTAGCCCGAGCGGCTTCGACCTCACCAATCGAGCGCAGTAGGGTATTCCAGACGCCGGAAGGACGAATGCGGAACATTCGGGCGTTGCGTTGCTTGAAGAGGTTCTTACAGGTCTCGGCCGGCCGACGGGTGTTGTCACTGATGACGATGAACTCTTCAACAATGCTATACGCCTGTACGGTTTCCATTGCTTGTTCGAACGAATCGACAAAGATAATGGGTTGACTGAGCAGAGTGCGTGGTATAGCAGTGGTTTTAGTTGTCATGAACTACCCCTTCGTTGATGGTAAGTGTTGGTGTCCCAGTCATTCTTCGACTGGTTCTTCTAATTCTTCTATATCGTCCAGCGCGCAGGTCGAACCGAAACGCATCATGATGTCGATTGCTTCGAGTTCGGTAAAGTCACTCGGTGATACGTCCCGGATATCCAGCCGCGACAATGTCCTAACCAAGGCCAGGTCTACATCGGCCTGGAGGGTTGGGACATAACGCAGCTGGATGCTCTTAAGGATGCGCCACAGGGGTTTGACACCCTGCAGGGCAGAGAAGGACTTCACTCGCTCAAGGTCTTGAGTGAACGTCTCAAGATGACGGAAGGTGATGCCCCATACTTTAGCAACGTCCATTATTCTTTCCTGGTTCAGCCACGATGACCCGCCAGGCGAAGCTCAAATTGGCGTGGCTGTGCCTGAATCTCATCGATCATCAGCGATTCAGCTGGTTTAGGGTCAGTTGACCGTCGACGATAAGGGGCACCTGGCGGATAGATAACCGGAGGCACCTCGATGATGTTGATGTGACCATCATCGGTCAGGACACCGCCGGTATCGGCGCCAAGTACCGCCCTTATCGCTTCATAAGGAATGGTCAGGGTGTGGATCAGGTGAGCAAACCTGATGGAGATCGTCAGATCCTGATCCCCAAAGTCCATCTGTGTAGTGTAGCCTGGAGCCACACAGACGATGAACTCAGATGATCCGTTGGGATTTTGAGCTTCGAGGACGCCGTCTTTGAGGATCGTATTGTCGAGCAGCAGGCAGACCTTGACCGCCCGGTCATTGAAATACTCAATGGCGGCATGGACTAGGTACCGTGCCCACAATGGGTGTTTGGTTGGTAACATAGTGATTTACCTCGCAAGGAGAAGCTTACTAACCACGCATAAGATCAGTAGATTCAATGGACACGGACAGTGTCGAATCACCCTCATCCAGTTGGAAGTCTATCAGGCGCGCTTCTGGTTGCTGTGCCGAAAAAAGCTCAGCTGCTAGGGCGATGAAGTCAATCACGGTACCTGGCAGTGCCGGTAACGCCAAGGACTGGTTGGGAGTCAGGGTCCTGTAAGGTTTCTCATTGATCGTCACCACCAAGTCATGCTCCCGCTCATCGGCGGTGGCGTACAGCACCATGAGGGAGTCCAGGTCGGCTGTGTTCAGGAGCCCGCTTAGGACACTTTCGACAACGATGTCCAGCAACACGCCATTGCTACCGAAGGCACCCCATTCAACATCCTTGAGACAGATCGACTCAAGACCTTGGCCCACTGACACAGGGCTGCACAGGTTCCACTCATGTAAGCGGGTAAGGAGTTTATGGCCCCGGATATTAAAGACAACCAACATATCGGTAACCGCTAGGTCGGTGTTAAGTTTAAAATCCAGTTCGCCGGTGACCTTTCCATCGGGCGTGTCGATGGCAAAGGGAAGGTGAAACGACCAACCGTCACCCCGACGATCAACACATGGCAATTCAATTCCTGCTTCGTGCAGGACGTTGATGGCATGAACGGCAGAGATCCATGACTCGGGTAAATGTCGGCGCATGCACTGATCTTTCAATGCTTCAATCAGGACGCCAGGAGACATCAAGACTTCCCGGAGAAATTGGTGCATGATCAAGGTGTCGGTGTTCTTCATTTTAATTCGCCTCGTGTGCAAGCACAGCAATGGAGAGTTCATTCAATCCTTTAGGGTCATCGCGAAGCTCAATGGCTGGCGCATGACCAATGACTTCACCTAACGTCTCGAGCCACTGGTCGATGACGTGATAGTCATCACTCTCAAGAACCAACGGCCAGATAAACTCACCGTTAATGATCTTAGGGTACGTGAACGATCCTGTAGACAACGTAATGTCGAACTTACTCTGCACAGTCTTTATCATCGCCGCCAGCTTACCCACCACCGTTACTGCCAGCGACATGGTGGGGTTCTCCGCGCTTTCGCACAGGAAGTCCTCGTGACGGATGGGGAGACTGACATACAGGGTGGGTGGGGCATCTTTGGCTTTGAAGATGCTGTAGAATTTACGCCCCTCGATGGTGCGGATGGGAACGATGTGCACTGCGACTGGACGGAACCCTTCAGGACACTCGGTGTCAACATCCAAGTCTTCGAATTCCACCGCATCCACTTTATAGCTGCCGTTCTCGTTACGCTGGAATTGAGCTGCTGTAAGGTGAGTATCAATTTCATTGGACTTACGGATAAACAACATGGCACTCACGGTAGAACTCCTTTTTATTAACGATGGGAAAAGAGCCGCCAGTTCTCTCATATTTTGTTTCCAGAAGAAGTATGTATGGACGGTTCTCCGAAGTTAATGCTTGGTGGTTTTGAGATAGCTGCCGTACAGTTCTTGAAGGTCTTCCCATTCGGTGTTGACAAAAATCAAGGTAACCCGTTCTTTACCAATGATGAAGAACTGGCAGACCTCATGTTCGTCACGGATAAATTTCGGGTCGGGACCGATAATCTCCTTGAATGAGTCGAGTTCAAACATCTTCGATGATTCAAACCCCAGCGCATCGAACGCCGGAGCGAGATCATCGAAGGTACAAGAACGATAATTCTCGAGGGACTGGTTATTCCAGTTTTCAACGTCTTCCCTGCTACGGATAATTGACACGTCGATAAAGCCTTGCTCCACCGGCAAACTGGAGTTGACAAATTGCAACGAAAACTGTTCGGTAATCAGCAAACGCTGGATACCGTGTTTAAGAATCTCGTCGAAGTCATCGCTCGTAAAACACGAACTACCTAGCAAGTTCAGTTTGTCGTGAGGCATCGAAATTCTCCTTAGAACGAAGTGACTGTGTTCAAAATGCATAAAGCGGTGGGACACCCCACCGCCTGTATGGTTAAACAGTTTGCTTAAAGTGGTGCTTCAGGACGTTCAGCAGCGTCTGTTCGATTTCAGCAAAGACCTCCTCGATAGGGCGCTCGACATCCACCACCAGATACCGGCCTGGATCTTCCTGCACCTGATCCAGGTGAATCTGCCGGCTGCGCTGTTGGAACTCGAGCCCTTCCTTTTCCAGGCGGTCAAGCTTGCCACGGGCGATCATGCGCTCTTGCAGGTTGACCGGATCACCATCCAACAGGATGATAAGATCCGGCTTGAAGCTACCGATGGTCAGCGCATGGAGCTGCTTGAGCGTCGACACATCGATCTTGCGCCCGCCACCTTGGTGAGCGTACGTCGAATCGTAGTAACGCTCGCAGAAGACCAGCTTGCCCGCTTGCAAGGAGGGTTTGATCAGGACTTCCGTGTGTTGAACGCGACTGGCCAGATAAAGCAGGGCTTCGGTCATGTGAGTCCAGTCATCCTTGCCTTCACCGGTGCCCCAGATGACCAGTTCACGCAAGATTTCGGCTGATGGTGTACCACCCGGTTCACGGGTTCGAATGAAGTCGACTTCCTGACGCTGCATGAACTCAGTCACCATGTTAGCAATGGTGCTTTTGCCGGTGGCGTCGATGCCTTCTAGGGCGATGAAGAATCCAGGGGCGTTAGACGGAATGGAGGTTATCACTTGATGTTCCTTCATTAACTAGATTGAACCACCAGTCCAGAAAATCTCGAACTGGGCTGGCTGTGGTTTCGGTAAATGCCATCATGATCCGTTTCCTGAACCAGGGTGTGCCACGGCGACGATTCTTTCTCCTACGACCGATGTAAATCTTCTGTTTGCGCACGGACAGGCTCCTGCGGCATGGGAGGGATTTCAATCCCCCGCTTGATAAGCTCTTCTCTAGTGACTGACCACTGGCAGCGCCGTAAGTGGTAATAGACTAGGTCGTATTGAGCATCTAGTAATTCGGCAAGCTCGACCAATGTCATGCACCGACCTTCGAAAAATACATGGCGGTTGTTACGCTTATTCCGGTCTTGTTCTTTTCTAGTGGCCCACCGACAATTACCCTTGGAATAGCCAGCATTAACATTCTTGCGTTCGATACTGTATTTTGGACCAGGTCGAGGACCCATGTCATTATAGAAATCCTTAAATGATTCACGCCACCTTTGACAGACCGCGATTCCTCTACCGCCGTAGTCCGAATAGTTTATAGCATTTCTGTTGTAACATCTTTCTTTCATTCGCCGCCAGGTTTTGTATTCAGCACTGTTAGCTAAACCGTGCGAATAATTCTTCAGTCGAGTTACCTCTATCTTCAGACATCCACAACTGGACTTATTACCGGACTTGAGATCTGCGCCAGACACTCGCAGTTCAGCCCCGCATTGGCATTTGCATACCCATGCGACTTTTCCGTACATGTTACCGTCACGGGAGATTACGGTCAGTCGACCGTATGTCCTGCCGACTAAGTCAACTAACTTTGACATCCATCACCCCATTAGAGGAATTTCGACACCCCTCTTAATCAATTGCTTCTTGATCCAATCAATGAACTTTTCTCTTTCTTCCTTAATGTAGAGGTTGACACGTTGAGTTCCATGCATTATGGATATCTGAATACTTGTGTTTGTTCCTCCGTTCCAACGGGTGTTCTTTTTGTTGGCCGGTTTGGCATAAAACACCGTGATCCAGCGAGGGTCCTGGAGCGTTTCTGAGAGGACCTGGAACGCATTGCGGGTGTGTAGTCCAATCCCAGACGGAAACAGCCCCTCGAAGCTCCCACGGGCTTTGAAAGCTATGGCACGGGCCTCGTAGATGGTGTCGTAGCGTTCTGCTTCATGGTACCCCCTGACCGGATCGTGCTGGAGACCACGCTGGTTCTTGAGCTTGGTGAAGTAGATCTGGGCAGGCGGCAATGACGGCTTTTTCTCCAGCCCCTTGAGATAACCTCGATAGAAGAGTTCGTCTGAACCGGTGGCATCGCCTGTACAGAGAACCCCACCCAGCAGCGCCATACTTTCACCTATCCAGACCAGTATTGGTGCGACGTCTTCAGGAACTTCCCGCGAGCCTACACCACACCACGTGAACGTCCACTCATATCCCAACGATTTCCATAGGTCCATACTTCCCCCTAGGGTGAGTTAAAATTTAGGGTAATTGCCTCGGGTCGTCACCAGCTGGAAATTGACGTCAGTGATGATACCGGGGTACTTTGAGACGATGTCTAAATGCGCTGCTTCAAACGCAATGCCTTCGTGCTGCTTCAACAGGTCAACCCGTTCCCAGTGTTCGGCCATCTGATTCAACAGGTCATTGCGATCAAAGGTCACTGGCGTCAGGATTTCGCCGGTAAATTGCTGGGTGTTGGCAAGGCCGCGCAACGTCATCTTCAGATGACCCGGTAAGGGCGGATAGTCAGGATGGCCCTGATAGGCCATCTCATCGAGACTGTCGACCATCATCAGGGCCCATTTGTCTAGCCACCAGATGTAGGTGTTATGCATGGTCTTTATCCAAGGTTAGAGGGATCTGGATCAGGCCCTTTCGGATGGGGCTTAATCGATATTGAAAAGGCGAGTTCACTACACGGTATAATTCGGTTTGATTCAACTTACCTCCACGGTAAGCGAGTTCCAAAGCATCCCGTGTTTCGAATTCACGAATAACGGGCTTCATGGACCGTCCTTTTTGGTTTGGGTAACTATAACATTCAATGGATTTGTTTAAATTCACTCAGCAAAATAGAGCAGGGAGGCCGTAGCCTCCCTGTATGTGCGCGATTTAAACGGCCTTGTAGAACTTGACGAACTTGGCCAGTGAAAGACTCTGGCTGTGCTTGTCGGTTGGCTGATCTTTAAAGATCACAGTGTCCTTACGCACCTCGATCAACCAGACCTTGGTGGCCTTACCATGACGGACGCTGGAATACCATGCGTTGCACGGACCGTTGAAGACGATCGGGACAGGCTGTGGACGTTCTGGCAATTCGACACCCTTGTCCTGATAAAGGTCCTTGAGCTTGGACAGGCTGGTGGAATATGAAGGTTTAAGGTTCAGCTGACTCATTTACTGGTTCCTCAGCGGAAGAATGGGGTTTGGATAAGGAGGTGGGGGTGGGTGTAAAGTGACGGGTAAACGAGTTGATTCCAAATTCGGGGTTAGAGATGACTTTGATTGAATCGATCATCACGCTGAGTTCCTGCACGGTGAGGGTGATGTCAGCCTGCAGGGCCAGACGGATACGTTCGATATCTTCGTCGTTAATCAAGGTGTGGCGGTTATCGGACAGCAATTCCAGCCTCAAGGTCCCAAGCGGGCTGCCTTGGATGTCCAAGACATTGGCTAAGACACTGAAGGGGGCATCTACCCCAGCCATAAGCGTCAGCAAGTGGTTCTGGTGACTCAAAAGCGTGAATGCGTTATGTTGGTAGCGGTGAAGTAACTTCGCCTCCCAGAAGGCCTCAGGATTGATCCTGAAGCGGTACTCATTCATGAGTCTTGATGCAGGTCTTCCCAAACGGCCGAAGTCGATACTGATCTCATTTCCCACATGGAGCAACTGGCGTTGCGTCAGGTGTTCGATGAAGGCAGGCAACGCTTCTTCAGTGAATATGGCATGACTGTGACGATCAGCCTGTTCACAAAAGAGAGCCATCTCCCGGCTAAGATCAATGTCGGCAATGGCGACAACGGTAATGTGTCGTTCCTGGGGAGTGTTATCACGGTACGTAAAAGTAAGTATTTCTCCTGCTTTAACAGACAGCCTCCCCAGCGTATGTTCATGGCTCATAGCTGGTACTCCGTTGGTGTTATCGATGATCAACTCGATAATGTAGGGTCAAAAACAGTTCTACTAGACATCCCCAACCCAATCACGGGCGGGGATGTCTAGTATGGCTGCCTTGGGCTGATGGTCACTGCGCTAAGTATTTCTGGTAGGCGGGGGCGTGCCGATCCACCATCACAATCACTTGCGTGGTGATCTGATGGACTTTCTGATGCAACCCTGTACCTGCCAGTGCCGAATACCCATGGGCATGGACCACCACCCCATTCACAAACGCTGGCTCGTCATTGACCATGAAACCTACTTCACATTGAAGCCCAGGGGTGATCAGATCCGGATCACTGTTTTCCCAGGCCATCATGAAGAAGGCACCATTGCGCTCGACAAGCTTGCTGGCTTCGTGAAAGGCGTTGGAGTGAAGCATGTCGTCCGTCACCCGTGACATGGGATTTGCTTGACGGCTAATTGCCTCGTATTCATTAGCGTTGTTAGTTCTTTTTGCCACGGCGCGATTCCCGCCCGTCTCGAAAAACCCCTCGATCAAGTTCTCGGTATTAACGAAGCGGGTGGCATTGCCCTCATTAAGCAGCCGTGTCTCCGACGGATCGATCCGCTGGATACCCCCAGTCACCACCACGGTCAGGTGCTTATCCACCACGCGATAGGTTCTCTCGATCCCGCGCATTTTACTGCTGGGTGCGATGATGAACGAGGCGGTGTGTTCGGCTGTGTCAAACCGCTTGTGGTTATACAGTGGCCAGACATGCCAGTACCCTTTCTGCAGGTAACATCCAATGTCAGCTGTGTAGATCCCGCCGTATTGCCGCTGGAGTTTCTGGGCGACGCTGACCAGCGGGATACCGTGAGGCAGGATGACAGTGGTACGAGGTGTCTGATTATTCGGTGGGATGCTGTTGATGCCCAGCACCGCATTCTCCTGATCCATCTCCATGGTCTGGATCGACCGGTTCAACAGCGAGATCAGGATGTCAAACGGCCGGCTGTCTCGGAAGACCCCACCAACCATCTCGGAACGGATCAGTGAAAACGCCGGGTCCTGCAGCTGAACGCTGAAGGTCTTAAGTCCCACCAAGTCGGAGGATTCCTCATCAGCCGTTTCGGGTCGATGGGCAATCGAATCGGTTTCTGCTTCCGCTTGAAGGTAGGCGTTAAAGGTCTGCTCGAGAATGGGATCGGCAAGCATCGCCCCAGTGGAATCCACTGGGGTCCGGATCAACGTGAGCTTCAGGGCTTCCTTGAACGGCAAGATACGGTTCAGGTACTGACCCCAGCGCACGGTGAGTTGGATCAGCATCTCATCGCCAGCCGCATTGCGGTAGTCCCGAATCCAGTCCATGCTCACCACGGACATGGCTTCGATCTCTTCCTTGGCCGTGACCAGAATGGCGGTATACGTGTAGTAGCGCCCCATCCCCTCCAGTTCGACCAGTCGGTATTCATTACCTAGAGTTGTTTGGGTGAACTCCATTTGTACACCTCATTGGGTCAGCGGCGGGTGGGAGTGGCATTGCGCTGACTGAGCAGCTTCTCGATACGATCGACCAATGGGTTGGTCTCCTGCACGTCGATCCCCACACCTGTTGGGTTGAACAATGCCTCTGCTCCAAAGATCCCGCCAAACAACGACGACACCATCTTGAGACGAGGAACATCTTCAACCTTGGGCTTGAAGCCGATCACGGTTGGGCGGATGGACTCTGCAAACTCGGCCATCAGACCAAGTGATTCCAGAGGCGCATCCTTGATGTTGGGGTCTCGGTCGATGTACGTCAGCCAGTTATTCAGGTGACAGACCAGTACCTCATAGATCGTAACCAGATCCTGAGGGGTCTGAAAGCGCACATCGGCGCCTTTCTCGAACAGTTTCAGGATGTCAGCAATGGTGCCGCCGACATTGACATATTCGTTCATCAGGTTCTGGTCGAGGACCTTGTCGCCTGAGGACAGATGGCCCACCACTGTGTTGTACTGCTTAGAGTACCGGTGATAGGCCGGGATGGCGTACAGGTACGTCTGGTGAAAGATGTGGTGGGAGATGGCTTTAGGATCGGTGTCGAGGGCCATTACTTGATTCTCCGCTGATAGACCTTCAGCAAGGTAAACAGGATCGGGATGTAGTAGAACCGTTCGACGTTATCCCAACGGATCGCGTCAGTACACAGTTCGTCCAGTGTCTTCAGGTCGATGGCATCACCACGAATGGCGGCCAGGGCCAGTGTCTCGAGCTTGCTCAGACGACGATCTGGTGTGTGTAGGTAAAAGTCCTTGCTGAGCACATAGTAATCATCCACCGTCACCCGTTTGATTTTAGGTGCCCGGTCAGGATCTTTCTGTTCGTACAGGTCAAGGACAGGTTCATCGACCAAGGTGTTCTTGATCAGCCGATTCAGTTCGCTAAAGCGCGCGCACCCTCGAACCAGCTGGGTCAGGGCAGGGTCGTACATGCCATTGTATCCGGCATCGACGTTGGTGGGGGCCATGTTCGGGTAAACGATGGTCTCCACGCCGCTGTAATAGACACTGTTAAGGGTAGGGCGCCCATTCCAGAACTGCTTGATGTCAACCAGGCCTGCCTGATGCACACTCATGCTCAGTAGGTTCTCATCCATCGCTTCCAGACAATTCCAGAAGGTGAACTCGTACATGGTCTGATCACCCTGCACGTTGAACTCGGTGATCTGTCGAATGACCGGATGGTCATCGGTGGTCAGAATGGTTTTCAGGTAACGGACAATGAATGGGTCGTAGGTTACACGGGGCTGATTGGGCACCAACAGGGTCTTTCGGTCACGGGAGAAGAAGTCATGGAAGTACAGCGTAATCAAACGCCCGTAATGCTCCTTCATCCGATTGACCAGACCTGTCTGCTCATCGCTCAGCAGCGGACTGTTGCCGGTGTCGAGGAAGTCCTTGTGAAAGACCGACCGCTCGACAACCTTACGCTCCATGTTATCGCGCAGTTCCTGGGTACTGAACTGGATCAGTTGATATTCGATCTCATGGATGGTGGAGGTGTAATGACTCAAGCGGTTAGAACTGATGACCGACAGTAGCCCTTCACGCCCATCGCCGATGTCCGCCAAGAAACAATCACCTTCCTTGGGGATCAGGACCCCGTAAACATTGGCACTGCCTTTCAGGGTAATGTCCTTGCTGTCACTTGCCTGAGAGGATGCCAGCGGGCTGGTGACTTTAAGCTCAAACCCCTGAATCAGTTTATATTGCTGGTAGACCGGATGACTGTCCAGTTCAAATTGACGATTGTCATCGTCCCGACCACGAACCAGCGAGAACCAATCAACGGTCCATGACTGGCCGGCGATGTTGGTCAGGAGTTGGTCGAAGCGGACTTCTTTCGTATCGACCGTGGCGCTGACGTACGCCTTAGGCTGCACCTTGACCGGTTCAACTTTCGGGGTCGAAGTGACCGTGTCGATATTGCGGGGAGTTGGGATAGGCATGGACTTACCTTCAATTACGGTTGTCGGCGATGATGGTCAGGTACTCAACGTACGGGATGTCCATCCGGAAGCCAAAGTTGGTTTCATTGCCGTACCAGCTTTCGTGGTCGTGGCGATCATTGTTGATGCCCTGACCGTCTTCAGCCTGTTCGCCATTGATGTTTGTATTGCCGTACCGCTGCTGGCGCATGAAGCCAAAGAAGCGCTTGATGTACGGGATACTCAGACGACCTTCGCTGTCGAGGTGGTTGGCAACTGCATCTTCCACGTCCAGTCGATTGACGACCGACTGAAACAACCTGAGGGTCAGTAGACCGTTCTCGTGCAGGGACATCAGTGTCTCTTCCCGGTACTTGGACAGCTCGGTGCAGAAATCCAAACGCAGGTGGTAGCGCTGGCGCAGGTCGGCAGGCGTCTTGCAACGTACCTCGAACGCCTTGTCGGTCAATACGATCTCAAGGTCACCGTCGACAATAGGCTCAAGATCACGGAAGAGAGTGAAATGCAGACCAGCATGACCTAGGCGCACCAGGGCGTCTCCGGCATCACGCATGTATGCAATCACTTCAGGTATCAGCCCGGTGTTCAGGACATCCTGCTCACCCAGGATCAAATGTAGGTCCTTGGGTTCGAACACCACCATCCAGTTGATCAGCGACGTGGTGTAAGGCAGAACAGACTTAGGTATCCATTCATCGTAGTCTGGGATGCTGATACCACCCAAGGCTCTTGGCGGGATACGGGCCAGCAGATCGAAGTGGTCCAGTGCAAACCGGTAATCGCTCTTGTACGACGGTAGACGCAGCGGGTCTTCTTCTTTTGGCTTGACCACCAAGTAGTCAGATGAGATCAACTGATTGTGCACCACCTGCGGATAAACCACATTCAGTTCGACCGGCTTGTGGTAGTTGAAGCGATAGTTGAACTGGATCAGGTAACTCGGCCCGTCCTCGTTCTTTTCTTCCTCAACTGGAAGATCAAAGTCAAACCACCCCTGCACACCCAGTTGCTTCTCGGCAATCACCAACAAGGTATTGACATCACTGCCTGCCTGATTGGTGAGGACCGTAGCGCGTTTGGTGTAATGCTTCTTGAGGTACTGACCGAGGCTATCACCGTACCCGGCCACACTTTCACGCAGTTCGTGAATGTGGATCAACAACCCTGCACAGAAGTTCGGCACCGGGAAATGGTAGTCGACCTCATGCAGGTGAGACTGACGATTGTCAGCCATCCGGATCTTGATGTCGTCACGCCAGATCATGGCCTCTTGCTTGGATTTGGCCCGGTAGGTGAAATTCAATTCCATGTCCGTGGCACTGTAGACCGGTTTGATGTGGACCCCGATCATGGGGTCTGCAAAGATCGGTTGTGCGTATGGATGACGAACCTCAGCGTTGATCACTTCAGAATCCGAATAGGTTTCACGGAAACTGACCATGACTCGACCATCATTCGGTAGGCGGTTAACCAACCTATCATCCGTCAATTCAGACCCAGGCTGAGCAGCCGTCTGGCTATCGCCTCGAATCTCCACCCGTGTGGTTTCCTCCATCCGGGTAATGCGCAGTAGATTGTTGATCACCGACTTGGCAACCCGGCGGGAGACCGCATCGTAAGAGTGCGGAATAGGAATCAGTAGATTGGGCATGGTATCCCCAGAGAGTAGATAAAGTCATAAGATCGGGCATAAAGGGAGGGCCGAGGCCCTCCCCGTATACATCAGCGGTTGACCGCAGCGTAAGCCTTGGCTTGCTCCTCAACCACGTACAGCAGACCGTGCATCAAACGGAACACTGGTGCCTGCAGGGTGGTGATCTGGTAGAACGCCTTGTCCAGGATCATGAACATGCCGCTCACGCCTACATCCAGACCACGCCACAGTTCGTTGTTGAGCTGAGGCATCGAGGATGTCTGGACCACAGCCGAAAGGCGGTTGTAGACCTTGCTGGCTTCGCGCCAAGCAATGGACAGCTCGGTGTAGTAGCTGTAGTTGGACAGAGCTGCATCTTCGAAGATCGCGATGACTTGATCGAGCATGCCTTTCAGAGTCTCGATGTCATCAGCCTTGGTGGAAAGGTTACCCGTGCGACGGTACTTGATCATCGCCTGATTCAGCTCGAGCAGACGCACCAGCTCCATGATCCATTCGGCATCACGATACCGGGTACGGTACGAGGCCGACGGGTCGATGAAAGTGATACCGCCAGGCACCTCGATGTCACGCTTGATGAGCTTTTCGACAGGCCATTCTGCTGACGCTTCCTTGAACGCCTTCTTCAGGATGTCTTCGGCGACGTTGGAGTCGACCGCCATGATCACCCGCCCCAATGCATCGGCCAGGACAGCCGACCGCTTGGTTGCTTCAGGTGCCAGCGTCTCGATACCACCTTCGAGGAGCTTCATGCAGGTAGCCGCGGCCTCTTGCAGACTCTTCTTGTCCAGCGGCAGTGGAGCACCGGCCGCGTAGAGCATGACCGCCTGTTCTGGAGCGTAGCGCAGAGGTTTGGCGGGGATGCCGTATTCTTCCGGGATGCTCGACAGACGTTTTTGAACAGCCCCGATGCGCAAGCGCATCGATTCGGTTGTGATGGCGCCACGGCGGAAGTGCAGGGCCATGTTGTCGAACTTTTCCTTGATCCACTTCTTCAAGCCGGCCAGGGTCTTCTTAACGAAGTCGACTACCGATTCCATGGATACGTGCGTGATCTGATCATTTTCAGTCACGACAACCGGAGCTTCTTCGCCGACGGTGGTGGCGATGTTGGCCAACGCAGCGTTGGCAGTAGCCACCGCGCCAGAATCCAGCGATTCCATCGAGGCGATGGTAGCCAGCATTTCCATGGAGCTGACCACCCCTTGGACGGTAGTGCGTACCGACTCGATGTCATTGCGCATCTGTGCATGGGCCTGTTCGTTTTCTTCGAGGTAGGACTCGACGACTTCACGCAGGCTTTGCTCATCACCGTACCGCTCATTCTGAATGTGAGCCACAGCATCGGCTTGGATCTGTTCCAGCTCGATGGTCTGGAGGGTTTCCACTGGACCGATATCCGATTCCATGGAGGGAGTCAAATCCTTCAGTGCGCCGAGGGACGCTGCCAGGATAGATTCGAGACTTGTTTTCATGAGAAGCGATTTCCTTGTAAACCGATTATTGAGTGGCCAAGCACTTGCGGCCGTAAGTCAGAATGTTGCGAGAGACAGTGAGCAGATTGGTGGTCATCTGATCCACCGGACCAAACGCCCAGTTCGAGTAGTTGCGAACAAACCGAAGGACGCCTTCATCGTAAACCGTACTCATACCCCCGAGGGAATTCTGATACCGTTCACCGGCCCGCAGGACATTTTTGATCTGGTTCTCCAAACGATTACTGACCATGACCCGCTCTTGTGTATCGATCATGTCCAAAATCTCGATGACTCGCTTGGCCAACGTCTGGATCTGCATGCCACTGGCGGTGCGAACGGTCCCCTGCGTAATGTTACTCAGGTTGACGTTGCTCAGGACGAACTTCACCCCGGTGGTGCGCAGTGATTTTGCGTATGCCAGAGGATCGGTGTCGATCTTGCTGCGCTGAGCATCTTCCAACAACAGGCAGAAGAGAGACCAACCGCCCAGAGTAGGAGGTGCCACCAGCGCCAGTCGACGACCAAAGCGCGGATCACGGTAGACCATCGCCTTGACTTTCTTAGCAATGTCTTCAGTCGGCAGTTGTTCGGTAAACAGGCGGTTGACTTGGTTGAGCATGTCAAGACCTGTGTTATTGTTCTGCAACAGGTTCTCGAATGCCTTACCCAGCTCCAGGGTCTGCTTGCCGTAATGGGTCGTCATGACCTTGTACTGCTCCAGTGCGGAACTGATCGAGCGAATCAGGGCGTCTGGATCGGTAATGAGGTTACCACCTACGACGAAGGTCTTAATCTCAATCCCCAGGTCGATGCTCGGATGGCGAACAGTGGCCAGGCGCTTAGCAGCAGCACGCTTGATCAAGATGTCAGCACTCAGTCTCAGCTGACCCCGGTAGGTACTGACTTTCTGCCAGTACGAGCGCACCATACGCAGCACTGTAAGGACCATATTGACCAGACGCTTCCACAACTCCTTCAGACGGTCCTTCAAAGATTCGGTGGAGACAACCCCATCAAGTTCTGGAAGAAACTCATTAGTGTCCATCCCAGTCCCGTGGAGCAGTGATTCAACACTGACCACCAGAGCATCGCGATGAGCATCGGTGGCGACGGGGTGTTGATCGAGGTGGCGAATCAGTGATTCCAGAGAATCGGTGGCAGACAGGAGCGCCTCTAGCTGAACCTGACTACTTTGCAATTTTTGTGTTGTATCGAGGAGGGCACTATAAGGCTCGTCGAGCACAGGGTCGTGCAATGCTTCATCAGACATAGGGGATTCTCGTGGGGCAATGAAAAATAGACAAAGCTAGTCATACCATTGTCGACTACCGGCATAAAACACCACCCGGAGCGTAACGCCCAGGGTGGTGTCTACTAGCCTAACAAGCGATCAAGATCACTTGTACGCAGCAACAGCCTTCTTGCCGAAGGAGAATGCTGCCTTGGCGGCGCTGGCGGCGTAGCTCATGTAAGCCGGGCCGACGGCGCGAGCGATATGGGAGATCTTGCGGAAATCGTTCAGTGCTTCACGAACGGCTTTCTTCGAATCACCAGCATGCTTGACGCCCAGGGTCTTCTTGTCGTCTTCGAAGTCGATCTTCTTGACGAGTTTGTCCTGCTCGGCGATGGCCTTGTCGATGGCCTTCTCGAGAGCAGTGAAGTGCTTCTTGTCGTACTCGCCGATCTTCTCAGCGACCTTGATGATGCCTTGGCCGATGGATTTGATTTCCTGCGCCGACGGGGTCTTGACATTGTTGGTGTCAGCCTTCAGGTTGGTCTTGACGACCAGCTTGGGCATTCCACCTTCGGTGTCGATGAAACGACCGCCAGGCAGTTCTTCGGACGGCAGAGCCTTGATGATCTTGTCATGCGCTTCCTGGGACTCGTGCTTTTCCAGGCGGCCACTGGCGGTAGCGCCAGCCAGCTTGATGATCTCGTCTTTGGCGATGGAAGCCGACTGAGCGACACCGGCGTACTTGCTGACGATTTCCAGCAGACCGGCACCAACGGAGGTCTTCATGGCGCCGTCTTTGTGCAGGAACTTGGCAACACCAGTGGCGTCGATTTCTGCAGTCTTGGCATTGCCACTGATACTGCCGGCCTGAGCGATCAGGATCTTGCCAGCTTTGGTCAGAGCGGCCGAGGATTTGCCGATGGTGCGCACGAAGTTGACCACGGCCTTGTAGGCATTGATCACGGTGGTCTTGATGGCATTCCAGATGTCAGCCAGGAGCTTCTTGGCGCCTTCCAGAGCTTCCATGGAAGCTACCAACTTGTCGCCAGTGCCGCCGAAGGATTCGGTGGAAACGGTGTAATCGGAAGCATCGACCGGCAGACGGCGAGTGGCGATGGCCAGGGCGCGGCTGTGGATGTCGGCAGCTTGCGGGCTCAGACCGCCGTCGGCGATGGCGCTTTCCAGGGAAGTGATCAGCGACTCGAGGCTTTCAGCAGCGCCAGCGAGTTCGTCGACAGCTTCGTCATGTTCTTCAACGACGTCGGACTGATCGCGGACTTCTTCCAGGATCTCGTCGACAGCGACGGTGGTGGTTTCGGTAACCGGGTTCAGCTCTTCGTTCTCGAGCGGGTCGGCCGATTCCATGGATACAGCCAGAGCTTGTTGCAGGATGCTACGCATTTGGATAACTCCATTGTTTGCAAACAGGAAAGGAGATATGCCCTTACCTAGGAGGTCATATCTCCGCACACCATAGGAAGGTGTTTCTTTGCCAGAGGCTGCGGTTTACGCAGCCTCTGAACGATCGTGCCAACCGTCGGGCAATCCGCCGCCGATCAACTGAAGACTCATGACCAAATCAGTCAGCCCGTCCTCTTGGCAGAGCCAGCGACTGATCAGTTGACCTGGATTGGTGGAAAATACCCACTGCAGTTTCAACTCGCGAATCAGTGCACTGTGATCAACCACCACAGCTTCACGGGGGTGATACAACATCAGGTCGCGGTAATTCTCAAGCGAGATGGCGCGGGCTTCACCTGCCAGGAAACGCAGGGTGGACAGCGTGAAATGCAGGACCCAAGGTGAGGATGGCTCTTTCAGCTGCTGGGCCAGAATGAACTGACCCCGGTTGTTGAAGAGTACCTGCTTGGCTGCTTTGGCTACATCGGTCAGGTATTCGAAACTGTCCACCCAGTCATGGGTAGTTTCCATACGGTGGTACAGGGTATCGACCAATGGAAAGTCAAGGTACCCCGCACCACCGCTGTCCGAATGCCCCACCGTAAAGCCACGGTGAGTTTGGATTCGGCTCATTTATAGCCCTCCTCCATCTTGGAGATCTTCTCGGCGGTCTTGTTGAGGAAGGTTTCATACTTCTCAATGGTCCGCTCAAGCTGAGCATCGTTCTTGCCTTCGGCTTGAAGGCGCAGCTGCTCGAGACGCAGTTGGATGGAGCGGGCATCTTCTTTCAGTCGCTCGTAACGGGCTAATTGAAGCTGAGTCCACCAGATACCAATGCCCATGGCGATGTTGGTCACACCGGGAACAAAGTTGTTCTTCAGTGGGTCAAGCTTCATCATGCCGACCTGAGGAACGATGACTTTCTCGTCATCTTCGCCGATCTCGATGTCCGGAATGGATTCGAGCAGTTGGGCGATTTCGCGACTGGGCTTGGAGAAGGTGGTCAACAGCGCAAAGAACGCCGGCTGGTTACGCTTGAGCCATTCCAGTTCAGGTTTCGGGCGCTCCTTGCCTTCCGGGTGTTCCTTGGAAGTCACCGAGGCTTCAGCCACCAGAATGTAATGCAGCAACTGCATGGAGTAAGCCACCACGAAGTCCATGTACCCAAGAGTACGCAGCAATTCAGCGCGCTTATAGGTAATGCCCTCAATGACGATGTCCCGACCGTAACTCTTTTCAGCAATTGCTGTCAGGAGTTCAGTGGTAACCGCCATATTCGCCAACACCTGACGGATGTAGGAGAAGGCTGTTACCTTGGCTGGGATGCGAACAGCTTTGGTCAGGGCAGACTCGAATTCCTTACCGGCCTTCGAACTGAAGACCTTGACCGTGTTTTCAGCATTGAAGTAGGTTTCGATGGCTTTCTGCAGGCCTTGGGTGAAAACCCGCAGACTCTGCTTAAATTCATCTTTAGTCAGCGACGCGGTCAGGCGTCGCAGGTAATCCAGGATGCGCATGGTGGAATGTTCCTTGAGGGTGAGTGAGATCAGATACGGCCAGGGGCTTTCCCAAGCTGGTAGCTCTTGAGGATGTCCATCAGTTCTTTGCTGTCGGACTTGCCGGCAGTTTTGATATCACGCGCCGTGAGTTTAGTCGGCATTTCGATACCGCGGGTGTAAATGGTGACCGATTCCCAATCCGGATCAACCACTGCCATCAGCATGGAGTAGGTGTGACCGAAGATGCCCTGACGGGTCTTGAAGTTGTCCAGACGGCCGTTGACGCGGCGTTCGAGTTCGGCAGCAGTCTTGCTGTCGAGGACAAGCAGGGAGCTGGCGCTGGACAGCGATGGACCTTGAACCAGACCTTCTGCAATCGAGTTCTTCTGTGCACGACCGTAGACAGTCTTGTAATAACCAGACTCGTCATTCATCATGGCAGCGCGGTGTGCATCAACACGGTCCATGGCCAGAACGAAGTCGGCCCAGAAACGGATTTCGCCTGCACGCCATGCTCTCCAACGACTGCGCATGGTGGCGTCTTTACCACCAACGGCCAGGGTCTGCACCATGGTCTCGGACGGCATACCGGCAACACGCAGACGGATGGTCACAGGTACAACAGCAGTCTTACCGTCTTCGCTGATAGTCACATCGATGACGTTGCCGACGGCGAGGTTGTTGATCTTCTCGACATACTTGGAGGCACTCTGGACGCTCTGACCTTTGTTCTCGAAGTTACGCTTCTTGAACTCTTCCAGCATTTCTTTGGCTTTGGCCGAGGCAGCCTTGTCAGTACCGGCTTTTACTTTCTCGTATTCACGAGCCAGCTTTTCCTTAAGTCGCTGATCGGTAACGCGGTCGATGGCCTTTTGGATTTCAGCAGCCAATTCAGCCGGGTCCAGATTCGCCGATTCCATAGAGACACGGTCCTGCTCTTCGATGATTTCCTTGATGAACGGCAGGCCGAAAGACTCCATCGACGGATTGGTGTCTTCGCCGAACAGGGTCAGAGTGGCTTCAGCCAGATCGCGGTCGGTGGCAAACTTGTCAAGGCGACGGCCGACGGTGACCCCATTGATCTTGGTGTCAAGCGAGACTGCCAGAAGCCAGTATCCGGTGAACATGTTATACAGAGAATGGACCACATCCTGAATGAATGGGGTGTTGACTGCACGCTTGTCCATCAGCAAGATGGGCTCAACCCTGGCAGATTGTGTGAAGCGAACCAGATCGGAGGTCGTCGAAGAACGCAGGGCGTCTTTGGCCATTTGGATGGCTTTGCCACCTGCGGAGTCATCCGACTTGTTCTTCAGTGCGGCGACGATCTGAGGACTGTATTTAGCAAGTAGGCCAACGCCTGAGACGATCAGGCTACTGATGCCAACCAAGCTCTCTTGCGAGACTTTTTTGTTCATGAAACGACTTCCTATTGAAAAGGCATAATGGAGATGAACGACCAACATAAGTTGATGAAACGAGTGCTTGACACAGTCGCCAAGCACGGAGGTTTCGACAGCGATGATGCACTGATGCAACGTCTGACCCGCGAGCAAGGAACCGGTGCGGTGGGAGCCCGTTTCCATGATCTTCTGGCCGGTTATAACAGAACACAACAGGGTTCTGCGGTTCCGGCTAACACCGACATGCAGGGATTGACGTTTTTCACACGTCCAAATTTAAACCTGTCATACGATAACGTGATGGCAGTGCGTCAATTGTCCGTTTTGGCCAGTGAAAATCCACGGTCATACAGTCGAATCATCCGTCGGATGCTTTGGCCGGACAGTATCATTCATGACAATCAACGCAGTAAACATGACCAGGGAATTGCAAACGACAACGTCATTTTTGACAATCGTCAAGCCTTTATGCCCCTTCTCAGTAACACGCTGACCAACATGAGTGGCTGGCCTGACCTGATGCTCCATGCATACAGCAGTAACGAAGGGATGGCTAAAGAAGTCTGGATGATGAACGACTCGATCGCCGAGGTAAATGGTCGATTCGAACTCGATTGTACCTTCGAAAACACCCTAGGTGATCCTATATCATTGACGCTGTTTGCGTGGCTACTGTACATCGGCGGTGTCTATCTGGGCACGAAGATTCAGCCTGCTGGTTACTCGATTGTGCAGAACGAGATTGACTACATGTCTCGGATCTATCGTTTTGTGACAGACTGGTCAGGACGGTATATCCAGAAGTGGGCAGCCTGCGGGGCAGCCTTCCCGGTAGGCCTGTCAATCGGCACCTCGTTTAACTACAGTCGTGACACGCCATACAACGAAAATAACAAGAGTGTTCAAGCAAGCTTCGCCTGCACCATCGCTGAATATAACGACCCCATCACCTTGTGGGAGTTCAATAAGTTGGTGGTCATCTTTAACCCGATGATGGGCGATGGTGAACGCGAAAAGAAAATGAAGCGCATTGAGCCAGAAGAACGGAAGCTGTTTAACTATAAAGGCTTCCCGTGGATCAATCTGATGAACAACAACGAACTGGAGTGGTGGATCGATAAGGACGACTACGTGAAAGTAACACGGGGCGATTTGAATAAGCCCATGCCGTCCACAGCCCCAAGTCCTACCACAACCACTCCAGATCAGTCTGGACTCATCGTCGTTTAATGGAGCCTGTCAATGTCTCGTTCTGATTTGTCCCGCATGATCGATGCGGCACGATTGAACCCCATGGCCATCCAGCGCCAGGGGATTGAATACCTGGAGAAAGTGCGCGGCGGGGAAGTCGAAATCGTCGACGCATCCAATGCGTTCGTCTATGTGATGGAGTTTGCCTCCACCCTGTTCAGTAACCTGGCTCGCAAGGATGAAATCCTCAACCTGCGTCAGTACCCTGAATTGGCACAGGGACGTGAGGACCTGTATCACCACATGAGTGATGTCGATTACCTCAACGTCTTCTCCATTCCGTCCACCACCGAACTGTTGCTAGTGTACAGCCTCAGCGAGATCATTGAGAAGGCGGTCGATATTGGCAATGCCGGTGTGCGCAAGCTCGTCATCCCACGCCATACCAAGGTCATGGCAGGCGACGTACCGTTTACTCTGCAATACCCCATTGAGATCCGGGTCTTACCTCACCAGGGCATTCAGGTGGTGTACGACAACAGTCGTCCGTCGCCCCTGCAGGCGCTTGAGACCAACAAGGTCGCGTTCTCTATCCTGAACTACAACATCGGACATGAAGAATACCTGCAATTGGAAGTTCCTGCTCAGCAGATCGAGATCAAGAGTTACACCGCACCGATGTCGGCAGCCAAGACATTCAACAAGTCGTATAAGTACGCCGATCAATACCATCACTGCCGTGTCTACACCAGCACAGGTGACGATGGTTGGAAAGAGATCAAGACCACGCACAGTGACTTGGTTTACGATCCAGGTACTCCGACCGCTGTGTTGAAGTTGCTCGACGATGGCATGCTCAATGTGAGTATCCCTCAGATCTACTACAGCAGTGGACTACTCAACCGTACGTTGCGGATCGACATCTACACCACCCGTGGGGCACTGGAGCTGGCTATTCAGGGTTACAGTGCGGGCATGTTCACGGCTACGTACGAGGATTACGACAACGACGACAAAGGCAAGTACACCGCTCCAGTGAAGCGGCTGACGGCAAGTCGGTTCATGGCGTCATTGCCAGCGACGGGTGGCTCGAATGCTATCGGGTTCGACAAGCTCAAGGAGCGTGTGATCCACAACGCTTTGGGTTCGATTGACCTGCCGATCACCAACGTCCAAATCCAGACTCAACTGGACCGTCTGACAGATGCGGGCTTTAGCTGCGTGACGGATATCGACAATGCCACCCGTCGTTTGTACGCCGCCACCCGTGAGATGCCAGTACCTGAGATTAAGGAAATTTCTTCGGGTGCAGGGTCGAACGTAGTGACACTCAGCAAGACCATTGAACAGATCCTGAACACTGCCGATGTCATGGACAATGGGCAGCGCATCACCATCCTTCCTACCACGCTGTATCGGGACGAGGGGGGTTACCTATCGATTGTCGATCGGGAAGAACGCGAATCGATCATGTCACTGCCTTCTGATCTGCTGGCTGACACGGTAAACAACAGCACCTTCTTCTACACCCCGTTCCACTATGTCTACGACATCACCGATGGTGTGTTCAAGGTCAGGCCGTATTACTTCGGTGCACCTGAGATCACCCGTAAGTTCTTCGTGGACGACAACGGGACCATGGGCGTTGGGGTCAATGTCAATACCCACCAGTTCGAGCGCACTGAGACCGGCTGGGTATTGCGCATCATGACCGCTAGTACCGATGCGTTGAAGGACATGGATGAGGAAGTACTGGTAGCTCAGCTGGCTTACACCCCTCCGGGTGAAGTCACACGGGTCTACCTGAATGGTCAACTACTGGGTCGGGACCCGAAGACCAAGGAATGGGTCTTTGAATTCCGCTTTGACTCAACGTGGGATGTGGACCGTGAAGACCGCGTCTACCTCGATGGATTTGAGGGCGAAGGTATTTCACCACACCCTTACCCTGCTGAACTGTCGACCGTCTTTGACGTGTTCTACGGTGTGCGCAACGACCTGGTGCCCGCCGGCGAAAGCAGCATTATCGATGAGCGATTTGGACACTTCATGGTGCCCTATCCGGTGACGGGTTTGTACCATGAACAGCTGACTGTAAAGTTGGGTCACGAACTCACAGGGTTGTGGGCACGGGCACGTTCGACCATCGGCGAAGAACAATACCTACGGTACGAAGAAGACGTTCCTCTACTGTACACCACCAACATCCCGGCACGGGATACTGAAACCGGCGCGGTGGTCATTGACTACAGTTCGGGTAAACCTGCCATAGTGTACGATCATCGGGTCGGAGACATCGTGGTAGAGGACAATCGTACTGTGTACCTTCATCGCAAGGGTGATGTGATCATCCAAAACGGAGCGCCGATTGTAAGATCGCCTCGTTCGATCCTGCGGCAGGTGGAACTGGTGCTGTTCGATGGGGCGTACTACTTTGTCACCAACGGCACGGACTTGGCTTACCGAGAAACCGTACCGAGACAGGTGGTAGAGTGGGTCAACATTACCCTGAAACCGATCCGCGATAAGTTGCTGGAGAATACCACACTGTGGTTCCATCCTAGGACGACTGTGGGTCTGGTCGATGCCATTGTTGACGGTAGCTTGACTGTATCGCTTGAAGCGGCGCAACGCCTGCGGATTGAATACTTTGTCAGCCCCATGGTCTATCGTGATGAAGCCCTCAAGGAAGAGATTCGCAAGAGCACACGAAAGACAGTCGCTCAGTTGTTCAAGGAGATGCAGGTTACCCGCAACGGGATCAGCGAAACCTTGAAGGACGTCGTGGGTGGGTATGTCATTGGGGTCAATGTCAATAATCTTGGTGGTGAGCGTGATTTCAGCGTCATCAGCATGAGCAATGAATCAGCCCGACTCTGCATCGGTAAGAAGCTGGTGGCCCTACCTAACGCCACATACGGCGTCGAGGATGCCATCGACATCTTGTTCTCACAACACTCGGTGTAACGGCATAGAGAGCAGCCCGAGGGCTGCTCTCTTATGTTGGCTCACTAATTAAGAGCGGTACTTAGCTATTAACTGAATAGCCCGACCGTAGTCCTTCATGAACAGAGCGACGAGATTAACTGCGAACTCTGCGGCTTTCTGTCTGGCTCTGGTAAAATCTGCCGTCGCCTTAAGTATCCTCAACTGCTGCGCGTCCGAAGAACGTTCGGCGGCGCTAAGAAGACTTTCGGTATGCTTGAGTTCGACAACGATGGCACGTGCCTGATGTGTTAACTCGGATTCAAGCTTATTGCTTATATTGGTTATCTTTGAATGGTTTGATTTAACCCATCTGTCAATTTGAGCCAGCACGAGCATGGCGTCTTTCCTGCTGGTGAGCGAATAGACTTTAGTTTTCTCCTCGAGGAAGCCTAAAACCTTGCTGAGATTACCTTCCAACACATGAGCGATATTTTCTTGGTCTCGGGTAATCTCAACCAGACCAATATCGGGTGCATCATGCGGTAAAAGATTCATATACTCCATTTGCATGCCGACGGCGAAGTTGTAGGCGTCGCCAGTTTCTTTTAGACGACCTATGATGCCACCAGCCACCATCTGTATCAGAGTCCCCTTACCCTCAAAAAAATGCATGCTGTCAGGTATCTGAGTCTCTAGAGCGGCTTTAGCTTCCTTGACTTTCTTTTTAACCACTGTCTCTACGGCGGTCTTGGTCGTACCACGATCAACGCCCATGTACTTGTCAAGATCTTCCAGGGTTTTGATAGGGCCGTCGATATCGAGGATACTCTTTTCAGAGGACTTCTCTATTTCTTTCTTGACCTCAGCCACCGTCTCTTTGACGAAAGGTGTGGGGATGGCTTTATTGTCGTTTAACAGGGATTTTTCGGTAGAGGATTGGAGTGCCTTGTCAGAGATGTCTTTCTTTTCTTCGGCAATCTTTTTGGCAGCGGCGTTGATTTTCTTGTTCTTGGAAAACAACTGAGCAGCCCAAGAGAAAAACGCCTTGACGTGTTCACGCACCCACTTGATGATCTTACGGATTACATCGGCGATCGCTTTCGCTCCTCTGACAACGATGTTTTCCATGGACACATCGTAGTTCACTCGTGAGGGCAACTCGGTGAAAGAGTTCATCGGCAACCCATCGAAACAGTCTGCGTGACTTTCCATGGAGGATGTCATGAACATGAGCGTCTGGGCGTCACTGCGACTGATGCCCCCTACTTGACGAATTTCATCGACCAATGACATCAGCGACTCGAAGGTCGGCGAGAGATCGTCGACAGTGAGGTCTTCTGCGCCAGGGGCGTTCAGAGTGTTTTCGATTCCCGTCAGGTCTTCCAACAGATCTTCCAACGACATCGATTCAATGTGCTGGATTTCTTCTTCGGTCAGGGCGGTGTTTTCTACGTCTGTGGTCATAATTGTTTCTCATGCGTGAGTTAGGCAGCTTGAAGCCGATAGGGCATCTTGGAGCAGCGCGCCAGCTTACTCGCCAGATACCCAGGGATGTCGTTAATCATACCCATAATGAGCGCAGCGCCCCAGAAGAGCTTGGAGCGTTGTTCCAGTGCTCGAATGGCGGTGTCATCAGGGGTTGTACGCCGCAAGGTCGCGAGCTCTTTATCGATGGAGTCGACTTGGACTTTGAGTTCGCCGGAGACCTTGGTCATTTGCTCCATGTGCTGGGAAATCCGACCTGAATGGCTCAGATCGTGTCTCGGCTCTGTTGTCATGGGACATCCTCATAGGCGAGGAGTGTCTATAGACACTCCTCTGGTGTGGATGGGTTAAACGACGAAGCGGCGGATGAAGTCCGACAGGTCACTGCGAAGCATGGAGCCGTATTTGCCGCCAATGGCTTCGAGGTGAAGCTTGTCCACCGAGGCTTCAAAGGCCGGGCGGGCGAGTTGGGCTGCGATGTCCTGGCTGGTGAGTAGGCGCGGCTCGAAGCACAGCGTGTAACGGTTCTTGTACGCGTCGACGGTCATGTTGTACGTCACGTTGACAGAGAACGGATACAGTTCGTTGACTTCGGCGATCACGCGCTTGGCGTTCTCGGCATGGAACTGTTCGAAGTAACCGATCACTGAGTCGACTTTGGCATTGGGGAGTTCGAATTGGTAAGCCAGTTCGATGGCAAGGGCTGCCTCAAGGAAAGGCTTCTTCAGGGCGGCGTTGTCGACACACTCGAGGAGTTGGAGCAGGCGTTGGATTTTCATCACTTATACCGTTTTGGTTTGGAGTTTGTTGGAGAGTTCAAAGAGCCGGTTGTTGACCAGATTCTCGAGCTTGAGTTGGAATTTCTGTTCGGTGTTCTTGCCTGTGAAGATTCTGTCTAGCCACGGACGAATCATGTCAGGACCGAAGTCGGTAAGTTTGGTAAGGTCACCCAAGATCTTATCGATGTCGTCGATCTGACGAATGATGTCGGCACGCTGAACAGGTGTCAGGAAGTCCGCTTTCGAGGAAGCAATCAACTCCCGACGCATGGCTTCAAAGCGCTTGGGGATGGGGTCATAGATCCCTTCATCGAGTTGACCCCAGAAACGAGAGGCAACCTTGTAGACGCCGTAAGCCATCAGCGGAACTGCCACAACGAGCGAACCCACGACCGATGCAGTGGCGGCATATACCTTGACACCTGAACCCACAGCCACGATGCTCCTCCAACTGAGTGAGATAAACATCTTCATGTAACTGGTCAGTGACATCATGAGGTTGTCATAGCCACTGCGGTATTCGGGGGTGTACTTGGCATATGCGCGGTTCATTTTATCGAGTGCAGATACGATGAGCGATGCACCGCCGTGACGGGCCACGAACTGGTCGGCAGCAAATTCAAAGGTGCGAATGTCGTAGAACTTCGTCCCCAGTTCCGAGCGAATGCTGTCGATGGTCGAGGCCAGGACGATTTGCTGGATGACGACAGGGTCGGTTGACTGATCAACGGTCTTAAGATCCTTCAGGCGATAGCCCGTCTTCTTCTCGGCGACCTTAACCACCTCGACGATCTCGGAGGAGGGTGCGCCTTCTTGCTGCTTCTTGACAATCTCGGAGACCACGACGTTCGAGACGACCATCTTGCCCAGATACCGTAGGAAGTAAAACGCATGCCCGAATTCGTGCAGGGCGACGGCTGCCATTTCCTCAGGTGTCACATGCTGCATGTTGGGAAGGGTCAGGAACTCAGTGGCAAAGCAGACATCCATCGGCAGTTCGCCGAGAATCCCATTGACAGTGCCCTTGGCAAGGTTAATCTCACCTTTGAACAGTTCTTTTTCCGACACCGGACCTGAGAACGTCGAAAGACGCTCCACGACACGGTCTGGTTGCATGGCATGGGCTCCATCGGTGGAGGCACACATGACATAGGCATTAATGCCACCCATCTTGACGAAATGAAACTTGATCGTCATGCCGACAGTGCGCTTGACAATGCCGTTGATGGCCTGTTCGACCTTAATGAGGTTGTCTTTCGACGGGTCCTTTCGGGCAGTGGCAAACTGCAGGGCGAGTTCCTTGATAAAAATGGAATCTCGTTGGAAATCGATCGCTTCCATCGAGGCGATAAGTACTTTGTTCATGGTCATAGTCCGTTTGCGCGTCCGGGCGGTGAGTAACGATCATACCATTTAGCGTAAATTGTTACTCCATCGTTATATCCATTTGCCTAGAGGACTTGAACCCTCCGATCCGTATAAGTAGGACTGACCCATGACTACAGTAAGTAAAGCCCCTCTGTTCGATAAAGAGGAAGTACTCGGTCTCGAGTGCAAGCATGCTGTCTATACCCCCAGTGCCTTGAATGACACCGATGACCTGCTCACTGTAAAGGAACTGGTTCACCTGAAAGATGGCCGCAAGATCCCTCGCCTGAGGTTCTACAAGAATCGTCTGCGGCCGTTTGGCATCACCAAGGAAATGTACCGCAACCACACCGACAAGAAAGAGGTCGAGTATCTGGATAAGTTGGTGCTTTGTGAAAGTACCCAGCGTGAGCTGAATCAACAGATTGTCCGTCGGCTCGGGTATGGTAATCCTAAGCAAAGTTTGCGCACCCTGTGCCGTAACCAGTACATCTACGGGGCCGATATCACCCCCGCAACGCTTATCAAGCAGCAGTACATGGATAAGTGGCCAGGTCTGTTCCATTCTAACCAGGTGGCTGTACTCGATACCGAGACCGACATGTGGAATGGTGACGGTAAGGATGTCATTATCTCGACCGTGACCTTCAAGAAGAAGGCGATTGTCACCATCCTCGATACCTGGATTGAAGGCATCCCCGATCCAATCAACACCATCCTCGAGGCTCTGGACAAGCATCTGGGTCATATCACTCGACCACGCGGCATTGAGTTCGAGATCAAGATCCTGAAGTCGGGCGGTGAGATGGTCAAGACGTGCATCGATCGTTGTCACGAGTGGATGCCAGACTTTGTCAGTTTCTGGAACATGGACTTCGACATGCCTGTCATGATCCGTGAACTGGAGCGGTCTGGGTATAACCTCGCCGATGTCTTCAGTGCTCCGGAAGTGCCACCTGAGTTTCGTTTCTTCCGCTACAAGCGCGGTCCCGACCAGAAGGTCAAAGCGGACGGTAAGTCTGAGAACCTGGCATGGTATGACCGTTGGCACGTGGTGGAGACACCCTCATCACACTTCTGGATCGACTCGGCGGCAGTGTACCGCAACATTCGACGCGCCAAGGGTAAGGAGCCTAGCTACGCGTTGGACAAGATCCTCAAGAAGAACCTCGGTGAAGACTTCGGTAAGCTGTACTTCCCAACTGGTGATTCGACAGCCTCGCCAGGTAGTGCTGAATGGCACATGCAGATGCAAAAGCACTACAAAGTCAACTACGTGATCTATAACGTGTATGACTGCTTGGGTGTGGAGCTGCTGGATGAGAAGGTCACCGACCTCAACACCCAGATCGGGATTCTGTCGGGGAGTTCGGAGTACAACATCTTCAACTCCAACCCGAAGCGTAACGTCAATGCCTTCTACTTTGACATGCTCAAAGAAGGGATGATGGCTGGGACACTATCGGATCAGATGATCACTGAGCTGGACAGTTTCCTGCTATCTATTGCCGATTGGATCGTTACGTTACCGACCCATGCCGTAGTCCCGAATGGCTCGTACATGATCAAGGACTTGCCTTCGGTGAGGAGCTTCGTTAGACGGTACACCTCGGACGCTGACATTGGTTCGACATACCCGACCGGCGAAGTAATCATGAACCTCTCGAAGATGACCACGATGTACGAGGTGGGACGTATTGCTGGGGTTACAGCCAGCGACCAGCGGTTGGTGGGGATTAACTTGACAGGTGGGCCAGTGAACGCCATTGAGATCATGACAGGGACGATGAAAGCCCCTGATCCGTGGCAACTGCTGGATGCGTTTGAGAAGGAACTGGCTGCCGGTGAGTCGCCTGTACAGAAAACACTTCGCCTAAGTTCGGTGCTCTAACCAAAGAAAAAAAGAAGACGCTCAAGAGACTGACATCAGGCCGCAATAGCCTGATGTCAGTCTCTATGCTGTCTCGGTTAGAGTGAGGTTGTATGACCCATCACTGGATCAGACGGTGCGATGCAATCTCTGCGGGGGTGAGCCCCGTATAGAAATCTTCAAGGCTCCGTACATCCCCTACAAGCTCCCCCTTCTCATAGCGAGCCAGTATCCGTGCCATCGCCTGGATACGGGCCGGATGGCTTTTACTGAGCTTCTTTGCCACCTTGACGACGTCCTCATGACACCGTGCGTAGAAGTGCGGCTGCATGGGAGTCTCCAACTCAATGGTCAACTCGCAGTAGTGATCTTCATACGGCTCGAAGACGAAGTCCGAGTTCTTGAAGATGTAGAAACGAAAGTAATCGTGACTACCTACGATGACTACGCCATCCATAGTCACTTGGACCAGGTTGCCGTAATTGATGTCGTTTTTGATGATCGCGTTCATGGATGTTTCCTTATTGAGCCATTACGGACAGATTGTTTTGAAAAGAACACCTTCACGATTAGATGTCGGCATCAGGTATGCTTGGCAACCATCAACGTCCTTATCGTTCCGATGAGTGGAGATGTAAGTAGCCAGGGTTAAAAAATCGACGTTAACTAAACCTGCCAGCAACGTCTTACCGGCTCCGAATTCAATCAATGTTTCACCGTCGCTATGCTCCTGCATTCTTATCTTTCGATATTCTGGCATAGCGGGCCAGTCAATACCGTCTAGAAATGATTCAGAGGAATTGAATTTCTTCACAATGGCCAGTAGCTTTAGTGCCGACATGTTTTTAGACTTTTGGCGAGGAGGCTGGGCAGTTGTCATGTTGATCTCCTTAGATCATGGGTAGGTTCACCGCTATCATGTATGGTTGAAAAATATTGGAATCGGAAAAGAAAAAAAAGACGACGGACATAGGAGAGCTTGGGCCACCCAGCTCTCCTTATGTCGATACAGGTCCCTAAGTTATACTGTCAATAGGTCGATATCTTTAACCGCTGCCGGTTTGGTCAGGACGATATGTTCCAGCGCATCAAAGCGCTGACTCTTGAGGAGGCAGGCGATCATGGACACGATGCGTTCATCTTCAGGGTGGCGGGCTACGAGATCCCATCCAAAGCGATGGACGATCTTCTCGATGATCGAGTTGTGCTGGCGACTGATACTGTTGATCTCAACGCTGTTGACCATCTTCTTAAGGTCAGACTCGTGCTCATCCTGTTCGACGGATTTCAGTTTGACGGCGCCCAATTCCAACACCGAGGCAAAAGAATCACCCAGACACATGAACTTTCCCAACAGTTCGTTGCTATCGAAAAGTGTCGAGTTCAGTACAGGATGAAGAAGGAAATACTGCATGGAAAGCCCCTTAGAATCGTTATGTCACGGGATCAGACGATCCCCCTTAGTGTTGCAAGACATGGATATTATTGATACGTACTGTACCGTACGTTTAAGAGGTACATAGCCCCGCCGCTCGCAGAAGGAGACGGCGGGGGATTATCAGGCTTTCAGGCAGATGAAATCCGGAAGTTCAAAACCGTGTTTGATACACAGTCGCTTGATCTCTTCATCTGCTTTGCGGTAGCGCTCCATAATCTCATGTGTCCTCAGGCGGTTGGCCTCATTACACTGGAGTAGGGAGTGTTCACACAGTTGAGGTAGTCTAAGATCAGGCACCTTTACCGACTTAAGCATGGCTCGACCCTAAGGTCCTGCTCAACTGCTCCTTGGCCGAACGCAGACGGCGATCGAGGATGGTCAAGAGGCTGGCCATGATCATCGATTGTTCCATCAGCATGCGCCATTCGGCCTGTTCCAGCTTGGGGACGTGCTTGATCTTCTCACGGATGCTGTCATCCAGATCTTCGTCGTTGTTATGGTGAGCAGTCTGCAGGTCGATGAATGTTTTCAGCTTTTCCAGGCGGTCAGCCAGCTCGGCACGCTCGCCACTCAGGCGTAGCAGATGAGCCGGGACTTCAGTGGTGCCGAAATCGGTGTCCATCCCTACGTAGGCTTTGTCGAATACTTCTTTCGGCGACCAGCTAATGTAGCCGACATGAGCCGGGTGGTTGACTTGTCCGCCGTCGGTGTATTCGACCAGGTAGCCTACATCGTCGGGGTTTTCATCGGTTGGTATTTCCCAACCACGGTAGCTGTTGTACTCGCCACGTGTCATGGGGCGAGCCTTGATGATCTTGGTGCCGATGAAATGATGCATCATAGTGATGGATTCCTCTTCTGTAAATAGGCGGGGATGAAGGGCGTCGTGCCGATGTATCGACGGGGTGGATACGACGATAAAGAGCTAGATAAAGTCTCACCCCCTTCATCCCCTGTAGGGTTGAGTGTCAATCAACACTCGCACAAAATCATATTGATGCCCACTGAGGTAAAAAATTACTCCTCGTGCATTGGTTACATATGTCACAGACTGCAGACTGCGCGCCGAATGGACTGTAGTTAAAGGGCTTGACCATGGGTGCCTTTCGGTTCTCCTAGACAGGCGATAAATTCGGTTTGGACAAAAGACATCAGAGCCATATACACGTAACGGATGTCATCTTCCCAATCAAGGCCGCCATTGCCACACCCTAAAGGAGGAAGTGCAATGGTCCCCAGTTCTCGGGTACGGTTTGACATGATGACCAGACGGTTAAGGTTATGGATGACCAGGTCACGGGGAGAGGGCTTCTTCCAGTCGGTCTTGGTGGGGATCAGCAGGTAGTTGGTTCCCTCATGACGGTACAGGATAAACTGATCGGGACGGATCTGTGGGTACATCTTCTTGTAATGCATGTAAAGCCCTGGGATGGTGTCCCTTGCGGTTTTAGCAACACCCTTCCCCATTTTTCCTACAAGGTTGATAGTCACTACCTTGGTCGTTGCCTGGACCTTAAAAAGATCCTCCTGTAAAATCGTCAATGCCATGTAAAACTTTCTCCTTAACGGGGAACAGAAAGGTCTTTCAGTGGCGGTGGGAGATCCTTCAGCTCAAGGGTTTTGATGATCTTGCGCTTACTGCGGTAGTTGACCACATCTACCATCCCGCCCGAACAACTGTCATGTTCAATCATGGTGGACATGAGTTGGAGGGGTTTTATCTTAGGGAAGACCTTGAGTAGAGCTTCACCTATGTATCCACCCGACCCCATGAACGACATTTCTCGCTTGGGGCTGATGGCCTGCCTGAGTACTCGGGACGAAGAGATTAGCAGCATGTAGGCACGTTCTTCAGTGACCACGAACAATTGGCACGATGACACCGGGTCGTACTTATCGACTTTTCGGAAGTCCTCGATGATCTTCACAGGACAATGTCCCTGAAGAATGAGGTTCTTGTACTTATCACCGGCCTCTTTAGAGCCGCACGATGTGATGGCGAGAATGGGGCTGCCACCGTACAGGATCTTTTCTGACGGGATCGTGATCTTGCTGTCTTCACGGGTTTTGCTAGAGACGACAATGTTGGTGCCATCGCAGTCGTTACATTGAAGATGGTGGTTCTTTGCAATGCGACCGACCTGTCGTTCGGCGTAAAGGTGAGTGGGGGTTAGGATGATGGTCGTCATGGGTGCAGTATCTCAAGTGGTTTACGGACATGTCGACTTGATAATGTAGGATTTCAATCCAATCGAATAGAAAGAGGGGCCTGAGCCCCTCCTCTATTCTGCATCACTTGATTCCGACCTGATCCATCAACTGTCCTACGCTTGCATCCTCTTTCATCGAGATCGAATCGCTGCGCTTCAAGATAGCCTCTGCCCGGTCACGGGGGAGGGTCATGAAGGTAACAAAGTCGATGCCGGTGAATTTGAGGACGTTCGCTGCCAAGTAGCGTTCCAGGTACGTGTCAAACGGATCAACCGCCGACAGGTCTTCCGGCTCGTGCAAGGCTGCCAGTGCAAAAGGACTGCTCCCCTGACTGCTGTTCTCATAGATGCCGAAGTATTCGTCGTAGCACTCCGTCACCACCAGATGCGCAGCCACACTGTCTAAAGTACCTTCAAACGTCGAAAGCTCCTTGTCCAGTGTGGAGAGAGTGTCTCTATCTAGCAACCGCTCGATGCCGAAGCCTCGGTCGGATACGTGCTGCCCATGGTGGAGACTCAGTCCGCCGCGCCTTCGACCTGGCTGATCTTGAACGCGGCTAGGGTGAAAAAAATGTAACCTATGTCAAGCGGGATCAGGTGCGGATGGGTTTCATCCACCGGATCTTTCTGACAGGACGGACACTTGATCTTCGGGAGCCCCACGTAGGAGACCGTAGACTTCTGAATCCATGTCATGACTTCGGTACTGAGCTTATCGGACAGCTCGGGCGATTCACTCAACATTTCCAGTACACGGTCCTTGTCCTCGACCTCGCCGATGATACGTGGCTCGGTGTCGGGGTCAAGAGTGTGCTCGAAATGCGCTACCCAGTGACTGTATTGACGCAAGTTGGTCATGGCACCCGAACGCATGATGTGGCGAACCCGATCCATTTCCGCCAAACGATGTCCGAAGGCTTCGTTGGTGGCTTTGGAGATACCGTCGACCCAGAGGTGGCCGGCTGTGATCTGGTCTTGCAGAGTCGGAACCCGCAGGACTGCCGTCAGGGTATCGTTCAGCGTTACACGTTTCTCGTAGAAGCTGAATTCCTTTTGGTACTCCTCCAGCCAGGCACGATCACGCTTGGATTTACGCGACGCCATCAGCAGCGCTTGTTTGGCACTGATCTTGTCACGGTCAACGACACCCAGACGGGCAAAGTTGAGCACCATTTCATCGATGTGACTGCAGTTGTCAGCAACACACGGCTGACGGAACATGTAGCCATCCGGATACATGGCACTGACCAGACCCCACAGCACTTGCTGGTAATCACGGGAACGGATCACCGACAGCAATTCATCTACCGTATCCCCAGTCTCAAACTGATAGTTGACCGACACCACGTGCTCCAGTGCGAAGCGCATGTACGTCTCAACAGTGTAGACCTCGGTGTTGGAGAACGACATGCCGTTGGCCGCACGACCGAGGGTGATCTTCTCCATGCGAATGCGCTGATCTAGGTCCAACAGGGCTTGAATGGCCGGTGCCCGGAACGAGATCCAAAGGCCAGTGTTCCATAGCGGAACCTGTACAACAGACCCTTGACCAAAAGAAGCCCGAATGGCCATGACGGGGTCTTTCATGTTTTCAGGACGTACCTTACCGGCGCCCAGCTTGGCTTCGTTGTGAAGGACGTACTGACCCCAATCACCGTCCTTGTCAATCCCGTCGAAGTAAAGATCCTGCCAGATCGAACTGAGGTTTCGGCTAAGGAATACCAGACGGCGTTCTTCCTTGCTGAGTTTGGCTACCCGCTCCTCATCGAGGTCGGTCAGGCCACGGGCCTCGAGGATCTTCAGCATCTCATCAGCACCGACTTTAAGTGCGGACAGAGCAGGCTTAGCCGGATCGATCTTTTGACGCTTGTAGACCGGATACTCCAGATTGACGTGGGGGTTGGGGGTGTTGAACTCGTCCCACAGGGTAGGATCGTCTTCGGTTTGGCGAGTCTGTTGTTCAGCTTCAGGGGCCTGAGCCTGGGCACGGGTGGCTTCTTCGAAGGCGTCCGTATTATCGTCTACGCTAGGCAGGCCATCTTCCACGACATCGTCGATCATTTCCAGCTCGCCGTTGTCGTTTGGCGTTTGTTCACTCATGATTCTTCGGTTCCTTAAATGGCCGTAGCGGTGGTCTGAGAGGTGTCGAGTTCATCGTAAAGCAGTTCGGTCAACTCGCCGATCAGGGGTGTGATGACAGCAGTCGCGTCGTCGATGAAGCTCAGGTATTCGCCCCCGAGCTGAAGCAGTTCGGGGTGGTGAGGGTGTGCCAGTACTTTACCGGACAGGCTATCGGTCTTATTGACAATACGGTCCAGGCGACGCTTGTACTCCTCAAGGTCACGCTTGATGTAGCCCACCAAACTGATGGCGCGGCTACGCTTATCTGGATTGACCCAATTATGTCGCGCAACGACCTGGGTGGATTCGGCGAAATTGAAAAGCATGCGCAGTGACTGTTGACGTAATTGATGCAGCCCCTGGGCGGGGGTTTGCTTGGAAGCGGTAGTGTTCATTATCCCCTATCCTTTTTAAAACTCTTGGGCTAATAATTTGTATCTAACTCATAATAGGTTAGGCATACTTTATTTTGAACAAGAGGCCGGTTATGTTCGACGAAATTGCTACGCTTCTCCAAGACAGGGTCGATCCCGTGGTCTGGGAGGGTCTGCTTGACCTGACTCGGGCACTCGAGCAGCATCAAGCCATTCTGTACAAAGAGCAGCTGCATCACCTGATCATGGACGCTAACAACCTGGATACCACCGCACTGGTGGATCGGGTCATTGCCATCATTTACGGTCAGGTGACAGCGCTGCTCGGACAAATGAAAATTGAACTGGATCTGGATCAGGTCACCCATCAGACCCTGGCCGCCATTCTGAATGCTCTGACCTTTGCCCCAAACGATCAGGACGAATATGCCTTGTCAGCTCTACAGCAAGGCGATGATCCATTAGAGATCCTGGCGGAAGTTGTAAGTGTGTATACCGGAGCAGACCCCATCGAATACTTGCCGGTAATCACCTCTGTGGCGATGACTACTCTGCAGAGCATCGAGAGCACGCTTCAACGCAACCTGAGCTATAACGAAGAAAGTCAAAGCGGGGTTCAGGAAGCAGTGCTTCTGCTCAATCGCCAACAGCAGTTGATCGGTACGGCCCTGACCGTGGGCATGGAATCGTTGCAGGCTGGTGTACCAATCGGGACAGATACGACGACGATGGTCGAGCAGCACCGCGAGATCTTGGTCACCATGTCTGCAGACACTCTGGCAGACGCATTGCTCTCAATCGCCTTGCTTGGTAATATCCCACATGATGCCTTGGAAGATGAAGTGATGCACTTCGTGGAGAGCATCGTGGACGACCCTCTGGGCATCCAAAAGACATACAAACGACTTAAGGTGCGACTGAGTGCTTTGAAGGACGCTACCCATGAACAAGTTTGACTTCTATGTACAGGCCTTGCAGGCTGGCGCATATCGCTACAAAGGCTGGGTAGTTGAAGCCTTTGCGGTCAAGCGCTCAACTCGAAATGACGAGGCGCCCAAGCTTTGGTCTATCCGGTATAACCGCGACAATACCGAAGGCTACATTCCAACTGAGGCTGGAGACATGTGGGTGCCGCTCGATGACACTAAACCCATGGAGCCTGCCTTCTACCCTGCCGATCCCATTACCGTGACCCCAGAGATGATCCCCAACTGTAAGGTCGCAGTTGAATCGACCTATGGGGATCTGCTGTTCAACTGGTTTGTACTGGTCGAAGCGTTCGGTAATCTGATTGACTTCGAGGTGGGGCCAGTCGACATCGGTAAGATCGAACGGATCATCGCCAAACGCCTGGTGGACGACGAAAAGGTCAAAGGGGTGGCACCACTACCTGATCAGATCTCCGTGTCCATGTACATGCGTTACGGGCGCTGCATGGGGGCCTTGGCAGGCTTCGTGCAGGTATTCGTCCCAACCCTTACACCCAAGGCACTGACAACTGATCCGGCTGTCCGGGTACGCCGCGCCGAACTGCTCAAAGAGAACGAAGACCGCCTGTTTGACCCGGTGGTTCAGGCCAAGATCCAGAACGAATTGATTGCAATGGACAAGGCCTGGATTGACGGCGATCCCTCAGAGGGCTTCTTCCTGGGTTCAGGAAAGTCGTTCGGCACGGCCCGTAAGCGGATGTTCTTGATTCACGGCCCTGAGGCTGGTTTCAACGAAGGTGGTAATGCGCAGCTGGTCGTCAATAGCCTCAACGAAGGCTGGGATACAGACTACCTGGTTGACATGTTCAACTCCTCCCGTGCTGGTTCCTTCTACCGCGGGGCATTGACTGCACTGGGGGGTGAAGCGGTTAAGTTCTTCATGCGGGTGTTCCAGAACACCACCATCAGTGAAGACGACTGTGGGTCCAAGCTTGGGATCGAACGTACAATCGACCCCGGTCAAGGCGAGTATTACACTGGCCTGTGGGAGATCGTACCGGGTGGGATCAAGTTGATCGATGCTGAGCGCGCCAAGTCACTGGAAGGCAAGACCATCTTGACCCGGTCGCCGATGTTCTGTCGGACCAAGGGCCCTGACTTCTGTGCCAAGTGTGTCGGTGAGGCCCTGGCAGCCATTCCGTTTGCCATCGGTGCGGAAAACACGTCAGTGGCGTCCAAGTTCATGGACATCATGATGGCCTCGGCGCACGCAAAAGAACTGAAGACCACCAAACTCAACATCACAGAAGTCTTTACCTGATAAGGGTGTCACCATGAGCGATAAATACAACGGTGTCTATCCCACGGCATGGACGCAACGCGAGATTGCAGTTTACGAGCAGCTGGGGCAAGAACCTCCCAAGACTCGAAATGGATTGTGGGTTGGGGATGTCGAACGAGAAGCCCGCGATTTGGCTGACTGGTCTTTGGCCGAACTGTTCGCCCTGGCCAACAACGAACTTTACACCCAGCAACAACCGGGCACTGGGGATTTCTACCGCACCCTTCGCACCAAGGCCCTATTGGTCGATAAGGATGCCTTGAAGTGGAGTGAAGAGGAACTTTACGATTGGTTGTTGTTTGAGCGTACCCCAGAGAGAACCCCGAACGGGAACTACCTCAACGACCCGGATCGCTGGACCAAAGACGCCAACACATGGAATGATTCTGAGCTGGTGGATCTTGGGTGTGGGTACTTCGGTGAGTTGGATCGCTCTCAGCTCTACATCCTCGATGAGGCCTGCGAACGGTTTGACTTGCCGCTGGGCATCACGTTTGAAGACTACTGTGCGTATATCAAGGATCGGACCAAGCCTGAGCTGACCAGCAATGGTGTTCTCATCAATGACCGTCGACGGGCCAGCAAGGCGGTTGTTGATTGGACTGACGATGAACTTCAAGCGTATGCCTTGGGTGAACTCGAGCCTGACTCTACCGATGAAGCCCTCCTGGTCAGAGCCTTGGATGCCTTCGGTGGAGAGTGGTACTGGGACCGTGCGTCTTTATTGACTTGGGTCAGGGACGAAGAGATCCCGGAAGTGGACCTTGATTATAGCCGCTTCTCGACAGATCAACTCAAACGCCTGGTTCGTGAAGAGAACGACACACGGGCATACGAGGCCCTTGAAAAGAGTCTTCTACTGCCGAATGCGATTGACCACAGCTGGTGGGATGAGGCTCAGCGGCGCAATTACCTGCTCGATGGGGTGATCCCAGAAGAACCGGTTGAGGTCGTCGAACCGGAAGAGCTCCCAGAACCTGAGCCCGAGACAGTCGAAACTCCCGAGCCTGAAAACCTAGGTGAAGTGGTGGTTGAGGAAGTAGTGCTCGAAGAGCCAGAGCCCGCAGAAGAGCTACCGCCCGTTACTCCAACGGTCTGGACCGATTTGGTGACCGAGGATTCGCCTCTGTTTGATGCATTGTCTGTAAGTACCTCTGACGAGATCATTGCAGACAGTGAGCAACGGACTTTACTGTCCGCTTCCAGGTGGTCACTGGCGGAATTGGTCGGGTGGGCGCGTGGTTTGATCCCGGCAGGACTCAATACTACTGAGGCAACCCTCATAGCGGCCCTACGGCTTCATTGCGGGCCTTTCGTGACAAACTGGACCGATGATGCAGTCAAGTCATTCATTGCTCTCCAGGAGCTTCCTGAGGGCTTTGACAGTGGGATGTTGGTCGAAGATGTTATCAGGGACAAGAAACACCCAGGTGACTGGACTGATGAAGAACTGACTGCCTATGCAGCTGGGAAGATTCGGACAGCCACTGCAAAACCTGATGAAATCATGCTGACGTTACGGGTGCGGTTCAACGTGCCGGGACATCTTAACGATGAGCAGGTCAAGCGGTTTGTAGCCAGTGGTGAATATGAGACAGAGGCCATCGCCCCTATCACAGTTGCAAACACAGCATCGGATGCACAACTCAAGGCATGGTTGGACGGTAACATGACAGTCTCACCGGAATTGGAAGCGGAGTTATTCAACCTCGTCCGAGGTCGGCACCGAATTGATGCCCATTGGACAGATCAACAAGTACTGGCCCATTTCAGGAATGGAACCCAGCCCACTGTGACAGCCGATGGTGTCCTGGTCGAAGACCGTCTTCGTGACACTAGCACCCCTGTCAAGTGGACCTGGAAAGAACTGCAAGCCCTCAACCGGGGCGAGATCGGGGCGGAGTTTTCTCCCGACTGTCTTGCCTTTATGACTCGGGTGCGTGAACTGATCCGGATTCAGTATGGTCACAATGAAGTGAACTGGAGTGATCGCGAAGTCTTGATGTTCCTGGAACGGCAAACCGTCCCGCGTGCATTGGAGAGCGGGGTTTACCTCAACGACCCGACCCGTATCTATCGGAGCGCCAGTGAATGGCGTGAGGTGGAACTTAAGGCCTGGTTGAGCGGGGATATTCAGCCAACTGAAGCAGCCACTGCAGAACAACTCTGGCATGAGACTTATGTCAGGTTCAAGGTCCCGGTGTTCTGGTACCGCGAGGATGCCAAATCCTATGTTCTACATGGCACTGAGGTCCCGACCACTCCGAGTGGCATTTGGCTACGTGATCGCAATCGTGATGCACGCCCTGCCAAGCACTGGACCCGTCGTGAAATAAAAGCCTGGTGTCGAGGCCTGATCCTGCCAGGTATTAACGCCTCCTCAGAAGAACTGGTCCATCAAGCCAGTCGTCTGTTTGGGGTATCTGCTTTACTTGATGACGATTCGATCAAACGTCGCATCGCTGAAATTACTGAGGAGTCAATGACCATGACGGTTAAATTCGTCACCGATGACCTGGCCAGCTACGCCCAAGGGCGTGAGGCCGCCGGGAGCAACGCGCTCAAAGCTGCACCCTATCAGACGCTGTTGGAGCGCTGCATCGGCCGTGTCCTGCGTCTGGAAGGTGAAGACTTCGTACAGGGCTGGACTGAACTGCTGCTGTTCTTCCACAAGCACAGCACTGGCATCACGTCGGCCAAGAAGCTTTACATAGGCGTCGGTCAAATGGCAATTACTCCGAAAGGGTTGCGTAATTTCCAGAACATGACTGCCATCCTGATGACCACGTGCGATCCGGCCAACCGTGACCGTGCTGTACGTCTGACCGAATGGACCACTGCACTGAAGGAACTGCCGAACGAGAAGGCGCGGCAAGGACTTCTCGCTTATTATGGGGTCAATTAAACAAAAAAAGAAAGATACATAGAGAGGAGCCCGATGGCTCCTCTCTATGTCCGCTTAACGCACCTTGGCTAGGATAGCGTTCACCATACTCGGGCGGCTGTGTGCATCGCTCCGCCGAGCCACCGCGTTCAACGCCAGTGCTACGAACCGTTCTTCTTTCGTAGCGATCTCGATGTACGCATCTTCAGTCAGACGGTTTTCATCGAGCAACCGCTTCAGTTCCTTCCTGAAGATGAGGCGGGCATTGTCAGGACCGCTGGTGTAACAGAAGTCATAGACGATTCCAGTTACGATATTAGCCACCAATGCAACGATCGGGTCTTTCAAATCCCGATCAAGAATTGTCGCTACGGGCTTCATGGCGACCACGATAATGGCGCACTTACGGCTGATAACGCCACCGTAAATTTTGTTGGCCATAGCGACGGCGTTATCCAGACTGGTGATCTCCACCTGGAAGCGACGTGCCCAGACAGCGACGTTCTGGTGCATTTCAGTTTTATAGGACATGGCGATCTCCTTTAGATCGTGGGTAAGGTCACCAGTACTATGTAGGGTTGAAAATAATTCGAATCGAAAAAAAACAGCTAAGAGAGGAGCCGCAAGGCTCCTCTCTATGCCGTCTGTGTAGTCAAACTCCTTTCTTACAGGTTATCGATTTCTTTTCGCTGTACTTCCAAAGCATCACCAAAGGCATACAAATACAGTCTCGGATATCCGGCATACCCGCCCGTGCCGAACTTTTCCTTGATGTGTGCAATGGCCGGTGCCAGGGCTTCATCTCGTGCCATGCCGCGCGCTACTCGATACTGAATAGCACGCTCCAGCATGTCCTCAATCCGACCTGGCAATTCACGGTCAGCGGCGTTCATCAACTCCGAGAACAGTGAGGTGAACTGTCCTTTGAAGCTTGCGCGATGTTCACGACAGGCGTGGGACAGAAGCGTCCTGTCTTCATTGTTGAGAGCGACTATGTGTTCGTAATCAGTACTCTTGACCCATTCGGCACTGAGCAGATGATGATTCACCCGACTCCAGGCGAACATGTCGTGAAAGTATGCCGCCATCATGATCAGCTCAGGGTTTTGGTTAAGGCCAAGACGCTGGTCGATTTCGAGAGCACAAGCCTCCACATTCCCGAAGTGATTGGCGCGATGTGCTTCATCATTGAGTTCCCATGCAGCGGAGAATTTAGCGACGACATCTGCGCGTAATGCATGGACTTTAAGGTTAAGCATGTCGGTTCCTCATTGGGTATATTCGGCTGGATGATGTAGGGTCAAAACCCCATCCAATCAAAAGCAAAAAAAGAAATCCAACCGATAGCTCCGGGGGTCTTAGGACCCCCGGTTATGCGGCATCAGTTGAACTTCATCCGCAGGTAGGCACGACCGCTGGTGAACTCCTCTTCAAGTTCACGGCGATTATTTTCCAGACGTTCGACTTCCGAGTCAAACTCCTCCATCAGTTCTTCAAGAGACAGGGTGCCGGGGATTGGATTATCTGTAGGCATGGTTTCAACTCCATAAAAAGGTTATCGACTAGATCGTTCTAGCTATTCACCAGTACTATGTACTGTTGAAATCTTTTCCAATCGAATAGAGAGAGGGGGGCAAACGCCCCCTCCATTAGACACGACCTACCCGTTCGATTTAAGCTCAGCTTCTTCACGATCGTGACAAGTCAATAACTGATCGATAATGTCGTCCATGTCCTTGAGTAGATCATTGACCAGCAATGGGTTCTTCCACCAGTTGCTAACGATCTGACCTGGACGGTCACTGCACTCTAGGACATTGACCGTCAGCTGAAGCGATTCCAGATGAGAGTAATCGCGTTTAGTGGACAGCTGGACGATATAACCATTCCATTCCACCTCCGCATAGCCTGAATTCCGACGACCGTAGAGATTGTCATTCAACAAGGCGCGAAGTTTCACCACGGGGTGATCGACGTCGTCTGAGGAGACTCGCCCTGAAGCGAAGTAGTGAGTCATCAGTAAACACTTGCCTTCAGGGACGTCAATGTGCTCGGAACCTATCAGTTTACTATACACCGGAGCCCACAGTGCCTTACCGAGCATGTCTACATCGAGTGATACCCTGATCGGTTCGTGGAACAGAGGTCCTTCGACAAATGCTTCGGCACAGTCAAACGAAGGAAGGCGAGCCCTCACCACACATCCCGCCCAAGTGATAAACGCCTCCATAGTTCCGATGTCAAGGGTCACGTGAGCGGTTCGAGTAGTGGCTGGGGTACTTTCGGTAGCGGGTTCTTCGATATGATCAAACGTGTATTTGATCGTACCTGCAGTCGACCGGCGGACATTCTTGGCATATTTCAAGATCTGCAGTAACGGCATGGGGGCCGTCTCGTTCCGCCGGTCAGGGTTTACCGATTTCAATACGCCTGAAGGAACTGCATGCGCCTGCCGGAACTGAAGTTCGTACAACTTAGCTGCCGGGGTTTTGCCGAACAATAATTCCTCGCGCTGTGTCGTAATCAGGGTCTCGATCAGCAGATCGAGATCACTGGCCATTTGATGGAAGGGGCCTATGAGCTGAGGATAGGCTGAGAAGGCCTGGTTGTTATTGGTCAGGTTAGTGCGAGTCATTTGCAGTGCACTGATGACGTCAGCTTCGCTGGATGGTAGCATGGTGGTGTCCTTATTTCACGGGTTGACGTTGATCTTCGGGCAGTAGCGTGATGGGGTGTTCTAACTCAAGGGTGATGATCAGGGCATGAATGCCACTGTCTGGCAGGATTGCCCTGTACAAGTTGTCTGTGGTCAGTATGCCACGACCACTGTTGATTACCACCAATTCGTTCATCTTCTTGATGAGGTGCTTGGGGAGCCGTTGGGTCATGACGTCGTCTTCAGCGATCTCGAAACCCATCCATTCAGGCGGATAGATGCCGCAGGGTTCCAACAGCGCCATGTCATCCAGCTGGATCAAACCGACTTCGAGCTGATAGCTGAATCGTTTACCTGTCGGCTCGGCACTGATCCGACCTATAGGCATGGCCCAATTATACACTGAGTACGCTAGGGAATGCTTTTGACCCGGCTGGTGCCTGACCACCACATGAGACCGTAGATCAAACGGTAGCACGACCCCCTGGTAAAGGTACTGCATGACCCTGAGCAGACGATGGATCTTAGGTGCATGGTATTCACCAGAAGTCAGTTCACCAAAGGCAATATTCTGCAGTGCATCAAGTTGGAACGACGGGTCCATCAGCAGCGATTGTGGGCCGAGCTCGTAGCTCTTGACCAGGATGGCGTGGTTAGGATTGGGGCGGGATTGCTGCAGGTGTTGGGTAAAGTCAATGATGTTATCGGACATGGTCAGTTTCCTATGGATGGTCTGTAAAAATAGGTGGGGTTGGTTTTCATTGACGCGCGGCATAAGGGGAGGGCCGAAGCCCTCCCACTTAGTTCAGTGCTAGAACATACTTACTCATCACGCTGTTGTGGTGAACCACCTTCCAGTTGAAGTATTCTTTCTTATTGCGGCTGTACTTGGCGTGCTGCTCAATCTCGACACAGCTGAAGTAGATGAACTCAGGTGTGATGTCTGGCCAATCCTTAAGGGGACGGGTCCGACCCAGTACCTGCTCGTTCGACTGACGCGAGTCAATCGCTGTGCTCATGAACGTACAGCGCAGGTTCTTGATGTCGATGGCGGTACCTGCCGAACCAATCGTGGAAACGGTGATATCCGCATCCAAGATGTCTTCGTACGAGTCACCCTCGGAGCCCACGTAGCGCACCACGTCCAATTCCGGGTAGAGCTTCTTCAACCGCTCAACCATCAGTGTGCACATGTCCACCCGCGCAAAGAACACCAGCGCCTTCTGCCCTTCCTCACGATGCTGAACGAAGCGGTTATAAATCGCATGCTCGATGATCTTGAGGTAGTTTCTCAGCAGGCCTTTGTGGCGCATGATGGATTCTTCGTACGTGGTGTGCGAATACCCCTGCGCACCCATGTAACGAATCCGTACATCCTGATCCATCTGGTAGAGTACTTCTGTCACCCCGATGTAGACGTTGTAGCCACCACCGTCATGACGCTGCCTCAATGGGTAGGCAATGTCATAGACCTTGTTCTTGAACTTGTCCGAACTGGTCATGGTCGCCGACAGACCCAGCGATTTGGGTACGTGGGTATACAGGTCTATCCGGTAGTTGTTGTGGAACTCCTGATGCAATTCGTCATTGATCCGGAAACCCACCTGCAACTTAGGGTAGAAGTCCATCGGTGCGATCGGGTACACCTTGGAGTAGCCGTTGGACTCCTCATAGTCCTTGATGTAATCACGCATAGTGGCAGTGGTGATGATGATGACCTTGGCTTTCAGTGTGCCTTCCAGTGCCATGGTCTGAAGGGCAATCATGTCCTTACTGCCACGGACAATCAGGAACTCACCACGCTTGAAGTTGAACGTCTCTTCCAAGTCGTTCTTCCACCGCTCAACGTAACCCCCCTTGAAGTGGATGACGGTACGGGACTGAAGCTTGTTCATGCAGTACTGGGCAAGAAAGGTGTTGTGAGTGACAATGAAATCCTGAGCTACGTAAAGGGCTTCCGGATGATCGATGGTCAAACAGGTAGCATCTGTAATACGAGTCGCCTTAACCGACAAGACCTTAAGCCAAGATTTATCGAAGCTATATCGTACCGCATTATGCTCCTCCAGTGACGCTTTACCGCCCAAACTTCTGATCGCCAGGATGGCATTGGCAGCGTGTTCAGGATCGGGCAAACGAAGCACATCCCGGTCGGCACAGCGGGCAATTAGCCCTTCGACGTATTGATGTCGTTGATAAGCGGGTGACTCGAGCCATGTACTAAGTTGCTCGACGGGGGTATCGGGTGCCAAAGCGCCAGCACTATATGGATCTTCCTCACGATCGATGCCGTCGCCCGCATCTGGTTCAGGTAGCGGAATATATACATCATATCCCCGTTCAATCAACTCCTTAATCGTAGCAGTGTCAAGGACAGTGTCATGACCGGCTGCCCTCACACCCCATAGATGATCCAGACAAACCTCAAGAAAACGACCATCTTCAAAGGTCACTGCAAAGACCTGGACGGCTTTCTGGGGGTGAATTTGTAAAACCTTGGTAGGTGTTCCATCTCGCGCAATAACGTCGTCACCAGGCCGTATATCTCCGTTTAAACGCCATCCTCCAGGCACTCTAACCCATGAATCGTCACAGGCTCGCTTTCCCCCACCAGTTTGGAGGGTCACCATCTTGATGATCGGGTCCCATGCAGGGTTGTCAATGTCGAGGATGTATTCGATGATGCCGACCTGAATCGGTCGAGGGTCGTGCATCTTGCGGATATCAAACACCACCACCGGATAGTCGCTACGGTCAACGGTGTGGTGGGTGATCTGGATCAGGCGCTCAACGTAACCCTGGCGTTTAAAGAGGAAGTCTTTCAACTCATCCAGTTGGTTACGGTGGAAGCTGAATTCTTTACGGTTGCGGGTCGCGGCGGCGTACGTACGCATTGCCTTGGGGTAAAACTTCTTACCTTTCTTTTCAAAGCCAAATTCGATCAGGGGCTTACAGAACGACAGCATGGCCTGCAGGTCTCGGTCTGTGGTTACATCCCTTACTTTGATCGCATGACTGTAAACGTCAATCTTCATTGGGATCTCCCCTAAACGCATACGGTGCTTAATACATATCAAACCCTGATAAAATGATAAAAAACTAAATCCAAGGAAGTCCCAGGAGATCCATCAGGATCTCCTGAGGGCCTACTTGATGATGTGGATATCGTTCACGGTTACATCAGGACAGCTTCGAACGAAGCTGTACCGACTCCCGTTTCACCCGCAGCATAGGTAACGATGACATCCTCGCCGACAACCTCGCAGGAGGCTTCCACGCCTTCGATGCGTACATCGCTGACTACGATGAGGGCTACCCCATTGGTATCGGTCTCAGTCTTCTCCTGGATGAGCTTACGGGCGTTAATGGTGCAGCTTTCTGTAACTTGTACGGTCATGTTCAGCGACATGGCAAAGGTCCCTTTGGTAGGTGATTAAAGAGAGGAGGGCCGAAGCCCTCCTCTCTATCGGGTCAAATGACTTCCGGCAATGCAAACGGATCGAGCAGCCCGGCTGGGCGCTTGGTGATCAGATAGCTGTCCGGATCTTCGATGGTATCGGGCTGGCGCTCGTATGCAAACTGCTGACCACCAGAACGATACTGCATGAGGGTGCGGTGCTCCTCGAACTTGATGGGTTGATCGATACTCGGTAGGCGATAGTCGTCGGGGTCATCGGCAGGTCGCATGAGCGACAGCAAGATGACTTCCAGGTGACTGATGTGTACCCAGAGTTGGGAGTTCACCAGATCACTGAAGTCCAACAGGGCTGCCACCGGATCGGTATAGCCTGTCAGCATACGACCGGAGAAACCATTGCGCTCGGATTTCTTTGCTGGTGACCGGATGAAGGCCTCGACTGCTGCCATGAAGTCCAGCGTACTGGCATGGCGACGTGGGAGGGAGAATGCTGGGGCTGCAAATTCCCACTCGGACAGGTCGATGCAATAGTTACCGTCTTCGTCTACCGTGTAGCCGTGGTCTTGTACGTAATGCAACATGATCCGCGACAGTGAAGCCATGCGTGCACCCTGAGAAACAGGGATGAACACACTCAAGGTCTCGTCGCGCAGGTTGGTAACCCGAAGCTGCACTTCCCGGAAGGATGTGAAGCGGTGGATGTTCAAGCGATCAACCACAGTGTCCTTGGTCACGGTAGCCAGGTTCACCGCATTGTCCATGCCCTTGTCCGGTGCCGCCGAAAGAACCAACACAGGCTTCATTGGCTTGATGCGGGGGTTGAACTTCAGCAGCGAACTGTCTTTCGTCGACACTGGCAGTTCTTCACCACCGAGTAGGTGTTGCAGTTCCTCCTCCTCAGTTGGGTCTGACGCACACACGTCGATATACGGCAGGTACTCCTCAGAGATGACGATCTCCTCCACCACTGACGAGCCGTCCAGGTGCTTGACCGACAGGGTTCGCTGAGAACCTTCTCGGCACAGCTCGGTGGCACAGACATGTCCCAGGGAAGTCCCACGGGGTACCGACCAGGCCAGTTCACCGAAACACACGTGACAGACTTCACCACGACCACGGTGACGACAGAAGAAGGCCGAGCGGATCTTGATGGTTTTACCCACCAAGGCGGCTTTGTCACTAGCCGTGATTGGTTGTAGGCGATTGGTCTTCTCGTTCAGGTAGAACTTTCCATCGAGGTACGGGAAGATCACCGAGTCTACCGGAATCTCCGAATACATGTCGGAGCCGCAATCATCCCAGATTAGCTTGTCGACCACGGTGGTAGACAACTGCATCTTACGGTTGAAGTACTCGACGATCCGGAGGGGCTTTTTGGTGAACAGCAAGGCTTTCTTTGCCGAACACGACTCGATCATGATATCGTGCATGGTAGTCAGGCCTTCGAAGAACCCTACCGTGATCGGCTTGCGGAAGATCACCTGGTCAAGGTCGGTCAGATACCCCCGGCAGATCAGAATCTGCAGGAACTGACCCATCTTGATCTGACGGCTTCGCAGGCCACGGACAATCGGGTTATGTAGGATCGCCGGGTCCTTCATCAGGATCTCGGTAGCCGTGTCGTAGGCGTTGGTGATCGACAGTTGATTGGGACGGAGGGTCTTGCGCACCTCGGCAATCGCCGGGTAGTCGAACAGTTCCAACAGATGGAACGCGTTGATCGATACCTGCCACTCTTCCAGCTCGATGGACAGGACGTTGTAAATCTCGTTACCGATGTCCTTGACGACCCGCCACGCTGCCTCACGGTCGTAGCACGCGTCGTGATCATCACCGACGTTGTTGAAGTAGGTGTAATGAAGATCCCGAACAATCAATGACAGTGTCTTAGGTACCATGTCGGCACTGGGGAAAGCATTCCCTACATGGTGACAGATGTTCAAGGGGGTGCGTGGAAACTTGCGGTGCAGTTCCCAGCAGAACCAGCTGAGGACGGTCCGTCGGGTGTTGGTGACCAGAACACCGTCATCGAACTCAATTTCCAGCTTTTCATCTGGCATATCGCGAAATGTCTTCGGGATATCCAGGTGCATGAAATCCCTGGCTTTGATTTTGCGCATGCGATACTTTCCTCGCCAAACTTGGGGTGATGACGGGGCTACGCGGCCCCGTCTATTGGGTGAGACAATAACCCACTCAGGCGTTGGTGAACGACTTGCCGGAGCATTCGAACATGTGGCGCACGTATGCCAACGGACGATGTCCACCCACTGGCACTATAGTGCGGTCAAGGACTTCGTCGATGTTGGTGGGAGTGGGGTGTGTCAACAATCGACGCAAGACGAACTTGTGTGCGATGGGGTTGTTACTGGCATCGTAGTGATCCGCGATAGGTTCGCCTCCACAGACTGCTGCTGCCGAACGGAACTCGGACTCACCGACTCGGATCGATGACTGTCGACCGGGTGAATCGTACTTGTCGTTGTTGTTAAGGCGGGCGGTAGTGCCAAACACGTTACATTTGGAAGATGAGGCTGCCATCCAGGAATCCTCGGCAGTTTTCTCCAAGTTGATGTAATACGACGAGGCGATGAGCTTCGGTTCGCGAGATACCTTCATCTTACCGTCACGGCCACGGAAACGGACCGGCGTGATAAAGGGAGGCCAACGGTCCTTGATCGTACGGATTACATCAGGGGTGCTCACCGGGTTGTCGGTGGGGTGAAACAGGTACAGGCCGTACATGTGATCCAACAGTACCGAGGCCACGTGATCGTACATGTGCTCCGGGTTCTTCTTAAGGAAAGCCGGATCGGTCATGTCTTCGTATTGGAACGGAACCACTACCTTGTAGAATTCCAACAGCTCCTGGTAAGCCACCTTGACCAGGTCACGGTTGTCAGGACTCATGACGGCATCCATGACTTCATCTTCGGTCAACTGGATGTTCATGTCAAACCCGAAGGAGGCTTGAATGCGCTTGCCCAGGTCACGACCTGCTGCCGAGACCACCATCTCAATCGGGGATGCCGGGGTTACCCGGTTCCAACGGGAGTTGGGGTCTACCACGATGTCCGCCACGATGCCGTTCTCATCGACGGGCATGTCTTCATCGTCTACCACTTCAACGACTACCGATTTGTCGCCGTTGATGTCGGTGATCTTGTAACCCTTGTTCGGCACCGACAAGTACTTGAAGGTCACCTCAACCCGCCAGGCATCGAGCTTGACGCCCCGGTAGACTTTATCAACCTTACCCGGTTCCTCGCCACGACGGCCCAGACCTGCATCGGGACGGATGTAGTCAGGACCTACACGACCAATGGCCTCATATACCAGACGATCAAACTGAGGCTCGAGGCGCAACTGAACACCGCGCTGACTGCAACGGCGCTTCAGGTCGACCCAGACGTCAATGATCTTCTTGTACCATTCGGTATCGGCGTTGTAGTACTTGAGCAGTTGGTCATCCATCCCGATAGGTAGCGGTGGGATGTTGATCGAGGTGTTGCGCTCAACCTTGATGTCCACGACTTCGGCATCGACATGCTGGACAAAGCGTTTGCGGTCCATGATGTAGTCAGGTTGCTGAAGGGCTTCAACCGTCATGTTCGACACAGCGCTGATCGGATCGTACCGCCGCAACGAGACCAGCAGACCACTGGAGTCTACTTTCTCGCCAATGTCCGGCATGATCTTGTACACGCCCGGCTGGGAAGACTGATTGATCGGGTAGTATTCGCGACCGAATTCGAAGACACGTGTCTCAAATCCTGTGGGAGCCAGTCGCTCGAGGTAACCCCGACGCACCTTCACGCCGTCTTCAGTCCCTGCCACGTCGGAATCCATTAAGACGTTGGTCTCGATCCCGTACGTGTAGTTTCCGAATTCATCGATCAGGGGTGACTGAGCCAGCTTGGTGCCCTTGGGGAAACGAGCGCCCTTACGGAGTTGGTCAAGATTATCCCGGTTACGCTTGTACTCCGTACCAAAGTGCTGGTGGGTGCAGTTGTAGTCGGTCAACATCAGTACACCGATCTCACCGGTACTGAAGTTCTCGTAAATCACTGCAGTCTGTGGGGAATGGCGGATGCGGTTGACACCGGCGGTGTGACCAAAGCGCGGGATGATCTCAAGGATCTCCACATCGTCTTTGAACTCGATGGAGAAGGTTGCATCCCCAAAGGCACGTTCCATGCCAGTCATGATGCGCTTACGCATCGGATTCTTGATCACCACCATCTGAGCCAGGTTGCCGGTGAACATGGCGGCGCGGGATGCGGAGATGTGGCGGATGAATGGGTTGAGACCATAGAGCGACATGAGTTCCGGGCGCAACTCGACCGGGTTATCTGACGATAGGTTATGGTAGCGCTGGTTGATCTGCTCTACGGCAGAAGGAATAGTGGTGGCATCCATCTGAAACTCCCAAGATTATGGCCATTCGAGATATCTTAACTCGAATAGATAATGTGTAGCTACAGTGATTTCAAATTAGGAAGGACAATATGAGCAGTGCGTTAAATCAATTGATGATCTCTGGCGGTAACGTCATGTACCACACTCCAGAATTTCTGGCGTACGTCCATAGTCACAAGGCTCTGTTGAAGGCCCAGTCCGTCAAAACACCACTTGATCCTGGCAAGGTGCATACTTTCGAATACAACTTTGTCTCCCTGCTGGTAGAACTGGGTTATCCGATGGAGAATCTGTTTTTCTTCATGGTTGTCAATGACATTGATTGTCCCACGCAGATGACTCGCGAGATGAAAGAATTGAAGTTACCAGACCTGGGCTTGATGGAGAATCTCAAATCCCTCTACAGGCAGGTTCCAGGCCGGCTCTGAACAAAAGAAAGAGGAGGCCGCAAGGCCTCCTCTCTATGTCGTTGGATCAGAAGCGCGAGCCGTGGCGATGGCCTTGGCCAAAGCCGCGATCATCGCGACGACTGTCCCAACGACTGTCACGCCCACCGCGGATATCGCGATCATCCCGGTCACGACCCAGGTCGATGTTACGGCCACGGCCAAAGCCGCGATCATCGTCTCGACGATCACGGGAGAAGCGATCAACCTCACGGCGATCGACAGGCCGCCGTTCATCACGCCCCTCGAAACGACTGCCGCGCTCACGCCCACGTCGCGCAAACGGATCATGCTCAGGTTCACGACCCCGGCCCAAGTATTCATCCAAGCTCTTACCACGAGGCTTGGCAGCTTGGGCAGGCGCTGTGTCACGGCGGGAGTCACGGCGATCGTCTTCGACAACGGTTTCTTCCCATGGCGGGGTGTCACTGTCGTCAGCAGTGGCTTCTTGCAACTTATGGCGGCGATCTGCCGGCATCAGACGAGTAGCGACTTTCTCCGTCACCTGCTCACCGGTACCTTCTTGCACGATGATGCTACCTTGGTTACCTTCTTGCGGAGGTACGACACGACGCATCTCGGCCATTTCTTCCAGACCCTCGAACCAGGACAGGTCGGTGGTCAGGTCATTGGCCAGCTCGGGGGTGAGCAGCTTCTTGTGGGTGGCGATCACCCGATTCAGGTGTTCGGCCAGGTTGGAGTAGCCCATCAGCAGTGCGTGCAGATAGGGAGCCGTGTGGTTCTTGCTGCCGTAGTCGAAGCCTGCGCGCGTTTCCTCGTCGCCGAGCACGATCTGGAACAGGGTGCGCAGGGTGTTGCGAGCTTTCTGGGACGGGTACTTCACCCCGAGAATGCTTGGCTCGTCGCTGAGCAGGACCTCCAGAACCGGGAACTTGAATTGCACGCGACGCAGCACGCCGTCGCGCTTGTCGCCCTTGCGCAGGGAGATGGAGATCAGGCGCTTTTCCGGCTCAGGACCTACCCGCATCAGGACTTTGTCTTTCAGGAACAGGTAGGTCTTCTCATCCATGTCCTGAAGATCCTTGAGGTACTTGGACGAGGACGGATCGAGGCGCTTGTGTTCACTCGGGGTGGCAGCCACACGGGCCAGCTCCAACATGACGGAGACCGACCGCATGGTCAGCTCGTACATGATGGAATCGCGCATGGCCTTGAGCACGTCGGATTCGCCACGGGTGATGTTCTCACTCAATGGATGGAATACGATGGTGTTCTTATCCACCTCACGAAGGTTCTGACTGGTCGGAAGGACCACCCGCTTACCGCCAATGGTAAACGGGGTGTAGCTATCACCCAGGCGACGGCTAAGATGACCTTCACCTGTCTCGTCGATGATGTTCAAACTGTTCAACAGACGAGCGTTGAAATCATGCAGTTCCATTGAGGACTCCTTTATTTAAAAGCGACAACTGTTGTCAGTGATAATTTCGTTGCTGAGGTGATCGTCGCCGCCAATGCGGTCTACGATGTTGGTCAGCGTTTTGCTCATCCGGTCGATGCACGACGAATCGTCGACGACCACTGGAGCCACCAGGGAGTCACAGAAAACCGGGAAGGCAAACTCACCCGGATCTTCCCCTTCCAGTTTGATGCTGATGATTACATCGCCACTGAGCGTGGCTTTAACCCGCAGGTCAAACATGCAGTCTTCCCACGGGAGCATGTCCACAAACAGCTCGGTGATCAGGCGCTGCTCAAACGCCTGAAGCGCATTCTGGTTGATGGCCTTGCCGAGGATCGGCAGGACTTCCGGAATGAGGATGACGGGCTGTCCGGCGTAGGACATGTTGTTTGCTTCAAAGTCGATGAAAGCAATGTGGTGAAACGCCATGTACGTCGGCAGTGCACGGGCGATCTGAATTGCCGCGATCGTGGTGTTGTCCCGCCCATCCCATTTGTTGGTAGTGGTGGCATAATCACGGGCAGTCTCCGGACGCTCGAAGAACACCTTGACATCGTCCCAGGCAAAGTCCGGGTTCATGGCACAGAGCTCACCGTAGGTGATGAAACCCTGACTCAGGATGTTGGTATCCCGGTTGAAGTCTGCGAACACTGGCATCTGGCTCACCGTGCGTTCACGAACCTGCTTACGGGCATCCTTGAGAATCTCGCCAGGATCACGATCAAGACCCATACCCTCGCCGTACTGTTCGCCCTGGTTGGCCACTGCCAGCGCTTTGATGGAGCGGTGCAGGTAACGGGTAGAGGAGTCATTCCAGCGATTGGACAGGCGCAGCGAGTCACTGGTGAAGCTGTTGCGCAGGTCCTGGTAATCGCTTTCACGTTCAACCAGTCGGCTGAAGCTGTTCTGTAGGATGTTCTTCGGGCTGTTCCGGAAGACGTCCTCGGGGCGCATGGTCATTGTGCCTGGAGACAGACGATCACGAGAGAAGTTCGGACGGGTCTGTGGACCGATCACGTGGTGAGAACCGGCAATCTGGGTGCACCAGCCGCGTTGCGTCGGGGTGTCCAAATACGCTTGGTTCACCTCGGTGATCGAGTTGAAGTACAGGCACATGTCGTCAGGCAGGCGAACACCGCGCAGGGTATTGGCTGCATCGGCATGGTCTGTGTGCCCGGTGATCTCCACCGTGGAACGGGCACCACGAGCTTCACGAACCAGCACGGTCATGATGAACATGAAGCGCTTTTCACCCCAGCCATTACTGATCAGGGCGCTGCCGCTGACGTTGGCGGCTGGACGGATGATGCGCCCAGCTGTACGGCTCAATGCCGCCGGGGTCAGGTCACTGCCACCGGAGGTGTCTTCGTTCAGCTGACGGATGAGATCGCCCGTGGCATCGGCGTCAAAGGGTCGCAACTGCATCTCGCGATAGCCCGAACGCTCACGAAAAACGATATCAATTAGTTCCATGTTGACTCCCAAGTAGTTGATTGACATGGATGATCATGTCGGCAAGTTGACGTTTGATGTCACCGGAGATGTACATGTGACCGGTCTGCGCCAGCATGGGGATCTTCTCGATGATGTCTCTGGGTGCATGAGGCTTCCACGCCTTACCTGACATCCAATCCACTACCATGTCGATCGCAATGACCGCCACGTTGGACCGTTTGCCGGGTTCTTGGCGCTTTGTCTCTTGTCGATAGTGAGGGTATTGCTTGTCAAGGACCTCCGCCTGTTGGCGGGTGATCTTGTTCCGGGTCTCCATCGGCATGAACGATTCACCGTCGGCATCGATGAATTGTTCGGCTGCCACCAGGATGGCCAGTTCGTGGAACCCCCAATGGTCGAGGATGGCTTGGGCAATGCCCATCAGGCGGAAATGCGTCAGCTTTTGCATCAGCTCGCGGGCTTCGGGACTGATGGTGCGGATAACCCAGAACACCAAGGCTTTCTGGAACGGCTCGATTGGACGGGTGTCATGGCGCGAACAGATCGAGATACATTGCTCAACTCGCCCGATGGGCAACTTAGGCGCCATCCGAGCCACGATGTGTTCCACCCCTTCCGTGTAGATCTCGATGACCTGCCGATCGCCCTCCGAGATCTCAGTTGCCTGGCTGTAGTCATCCCACACCGAGGAGTTATCCTCATCGGACATGTCCATGGTACGACGACGCTTGGCCTGAACCACGCCGGTTACCGACTGGAATCGACCGTCCATGCGGATGGCAGTACCAGTCACGTAGTTGAACAGAATTCGGGCCAACGAGTTCTGCTCCACCGGAGTGGACAATGGACCAATGGAGATCTTACGCACCAGAGCCATCGACATCAAATGGCGAGGCACTTCTTCGCTCGAAAGGCCTGCCATGGCCATGGTCATGCTGATATCATTATCCACGCTGGCTTCGATGTACTCGACCATGCGCAGATAAGGCGGCCAATGATCCAGTCCAGCCAGTTCGATCAACTTAACCGCTTCCGACTCTTTATAGCCGTTGCCGTTGATCGGGGCGACGTTCTGGATGTACATGCCCCAGATCGGCACCATGAAGCGAAGACCCAGGGCGAGTGCAACCATGTCCATGTAGTCGGAACGAATATACGTACGGCTACGGCGGTAGTTTCTCCCGAACTCATTGTGTTCTTCGAACTTGTCAGAAACATCCGAGGGCACAACGAGGCCTGCTCGGTCAATGAAGCTGCGCAGCGCTGGGTAGGTGACGATGGTGTAGATTTCCTTGGTGATGGCTTCAATTTCGCCACGGACCAGGAACGAGGAACGGATTTCCTCTGACATCAAAAGTTCGGCAGAGCGCACGTACAGATCCCACAAGCTGGTCTGGTCGGCCTCAGGTAGGGTGGCGATGAACTCGTTGGTCTCCTTGAACAAGATTTCGCGGTTGATGATAGCAGCCGAGTAGTAACTTCCAGCTGACAGCATGAGAGTTTTGTCGCCGTGCTCCAAACGAAGCATGGAGATCCCTTTGCTGGACATGTCCTGTACATTGATCTGCATCGATTACCTCGAGGATGGTGATGAATCAGTGGATGGTTATACCGATTGATAGATCGGCGATCAGACTGATAATGTATCGCCTTAAAATGGTTGAATGAAACCTCGAGAGGGTATAAGGCCGACACAGGGTCGTAATGACCCTGTGTCGATCCATGATCAAGGCTTAATTCGTATTCAGGTCCTAGAGAGGCACGTCCGAGTCAAAGCTGAAGTCGCTGCCGCCGCTGGGTGCGCTGCTGGTATGGCCAGCATTACCACCGCCCCAACCACCGCCGCCATTGTTACCACCACCGTTATTCCAGCCACCTTGGTTACCACCACCGTTGCCACGGTTGCGATTCATCCACTCGGGCTTCTTGTAATGACGTTCAAGCACCTTACCCATGTACTCGCGCATGGTGTCGATCCAGGCGAGGCAGTACAGGCGGGAAGCGATCGCTACCGGCATGGAGCCGTTCGCATCACGGAACTTGTGATAGGTGTCGTCGAGGAACGGGAACTCGATCAGGGGACGGGTCTTACCGGCACTGATGCAGATGGAGATAACGCCTTCGGCATTCTTTTCCATCTTGATGCAGCTCATGATCGAGGGGTTCGGGTCACGCTTCTTGTCGATGAAGCGATGGCCCTTGTTGTCCATGAACCAGACAACCGGTTCTTTGCTGTTTGCTACCGCTTCCAGGGCGCGCAGAATCGAGAAAAACGCACGGTTCGACAGTTTGGCGTCGATCTTACCGTTGTTCTTGTCGTTCGGCACTTTGGTGGCCACAACCAGACGGGGATTGTTCTCGTAGTAGCTAGGGCGGAGGGTAGGTTCACCTTCCATGTCATCTTGACGTTTGGCTTTCAACGCCAGAGATGGATCGTCCAGAATGGTTTCAGGACGCTGGTTTTGTTCGCTCATGGTGTACTCCAACGGTCTAGGCGTTTTCTCTACAATATAGAGGTGATGGGTTCTTTTTAACAGGGGGGTTCAGGAGGCTCAGCTTTTCGCGTAGAGATTGATCACCAGCCGCTCCAGTTCGGGCTCATAGGCCTTCTTGACGCAGTCGATAATGTAGTCTTTAGTAGTCAGTGAGTTCCATCTGTTTTTATCAGCGATCGTCTGCATTATCCGACGGTACTTGATCGGATATGCGGTGAAGAGATTACTTCCATCCCCAAAGAATTGCAGGGTCATGCGATCAAAAGGGATGTTGGTCAACTCTTTACCGTTCGATAACTTGGTGTACCAGAACGTCTGGGCCTTGGTAGCACCCGTGTGCGATTCCAACAAAGTCAAGGCACTGAAACGATAACGCTGAAGCAGGTCTACGGCATAACTGGTCAACATCAGTACACGGTACGGGTCGTTAGGGATATCGATGTCCGTCTCAAGTGTCTTCAGGTGCGGGTGGTTAGGCAGAAGACCCAGCAGCTCGATGACCGTCTGTTCTTCCCGAATGGCGGCAAGTTTCTGACGCTCGGTGTTAGCGGCCTTTAAAATAGCGTGGGGGAATCGTTTCGGCAGTCCTCGATAGTTACAAAGGTAAAACTGAGTTCGAGCCCGTTCATTCGTGATCTGACGGATGGACTGGTCGATGACGGTCATCTCGTTGATCAAGATAGCCGCCATGTCTTCCGGGAACACGTAGTGCGCCAGTTCGGGGTTCAATGATCCGGCTAGGTTACGCACCAGCGTTCGGATATTGACATACAGTACATCGATCTGGTTGATAATGGGCTTGGGGTTGTGGTTGTCCTCGAGAATCCCGAAGGCTCCTTCCAGGGCCAGACTCGTTCCGATGGACACGGGAATCTGGCCAAGGTCTCGTTCGGACAAAACAGCCATGGCTTGCGCGTTGTTACTCATGGGTGTCTACCTATACTTGACTGTATTTACCTAGGACAGTCAGAACCGAGATGACTTCAGGATCGTGCTCATCATGGTACAGTCGCTTAAGCCGATCAGCTACCAGGTGCCCGATGTTAGTCGGGGTGATGCTGATAGGCTTCAAGGCTGGCTGTCTATCCTGGATAATCGCAGCGTCTTCCTGAGTCTTCAGCTCGTCCATTTGGGTACTTAGGACAAACTGCGGGAAGCGACGTCGGACATCCTTGATGCCATGTTGAACCACAGACCCACGGGTGATAAGCAGGCGAAACCGGGACAGATCAGGACAATCTTCGTACGACTCGAGTAAGGCAATCACTGCCTCAGTCGACATCTCGCGACAATCGAGGGTCTTATAGATCCGAGCACCTGTGTTCTCCACAAACCAGTGGTAATTACCGGATGGAGACAGACAGGCACGGTAGTGGCCTTTGGGAGATTCCTCACCGTGTGAGAGTCGGTCAAAGGAACCCTGGGCCAGAATCTTACCGCCGCGCTCAGAACGGATGTGCACGTGACCGATGGTGATGTAGCTGCGCACAATGGACATGTATTGTTCACTGTTGTGGTTTTTGACTGACTCCACAGGCAGCTGATAGTCAAATGAGCCGTGCATGCAGGCCACATCCACCTGAGACATCCCATGGATACCTAACAGCTCCAGGGTCTGTTGCCAGGTCACCGATGCGTCAGCATTCCATTCGTCAGGGACATACAGGACACTTAGCCCACCCAGCTCGTCGATCACCTCGATGGACAAGGTATCGACATACTTAAGGTTGGCTTTGATGTGCAGCGAATTGTTGACGTTGACAAACTGCTTGGACTGACGCCAATCATGGCTGGGGGTGCCTTCCAACACCCGAACAATGATGTTGTGTTTGACGCACAGTTTCAGTAAGTCAGCGATCCATTCCTGGATCGCATCTACCTCGTCCTGAGGCAGGTTCATCAGCCGGTCAAAGACATCTCCGGCGAAGAACAGGATATCCAGCTTGGCGGTGTCCGCATTATCGGGAAAGGCTTTTCGCAAATTGTCGATAATGTGGTACGTACTGGTGCGCGGATGCGCCAAGTGGATATCTGAGATGGACGCCATCGTAATTTCAGATGGGTGCGAGGTCGTCTTCGTCGATTTCATCCATGGTGTTCCGAGTGGAGGAAGCGGGTTGCTCCTCCTTTACAGGACCGAGCGCCGCTTCGATAGCTTTGGCCTGGTCGCCGAACAGGCGTTCCAGTGGGATGTTGTACCGACGGTAGATCTGAAGCCACATCCTGCCGTAGGCAACCTCAATTGCTTCGGCTGGGGTGAAGTTGATGGCCATCAGACGCTGAACGAACCCGTTGATCACAGAACCGGGATGCTCGGTGGTAATCTGGGCTTCGAACTGGGCGGTGATCTCTCCGATATCGGTACCAGGTTGGGCATCGAGTGATCGAATGACCATGGGGGTCTGGGAGATCAGCGGCGGTACGGTGAAAAGAAGCTTGCTGGGGTCCGAATCGGCGACCACATCGATCATGCGGTTCGGATGACCTGCTGCTGCGACATAGATCGAAACGTCGCGCTTTCGCCCGTCTTCCGAGGGGATCAGGTGAGGCAGGAGACGACGAACAAAGTCCGATTCACGTAATCGGGCGTTGTTCTCGTAATCCATGGCTTCCAGACGTTCGAAGTCATCGGAGTTCAGTTGCATGGCTATATCCTCGAACAGGGCGGGTTAACCCGCCCCATTATGTCGTCTTACTGGATGGTTTCAGCTGCTTCTTCAACAGTGCGGGTAACTTCCATGGCCTGAGCCGAGGTCTGACGACGGAACTCTTCCAGGTGGGTGGATTCCACCACGTAGTAAGTACGGTCCAGTTGACCGCCGTAGGAGACAACCAGGTCGCCAAACACGGTGACCACGTGGGGCTGGCGCAGCTCTTCGGAGATGTCGTCGCCGGAGACCCACTGGCCGTCTTCGGTCTGCTCTTCGATCACAGTGCCGGCGTCAGTCAGGGTGACACGGATAGCGCCTGGGACGTAACCTTCCACTACCACCAGCTCGGGAGCACGCTGCTTGGAAGACTTGACCTTGTGGGAGATAGCGTTGGCGCCAGCAACCATGATGCGGTGAGCAATGGAGTCGACCAGGACGTCGTCATTGAAAACACGCTGAACATGATCGGCGGTCAGTTCGACAATGGAGCGCTGGATGTTGGTAAGCGCATCGTTGGTGGCGATCAGGGTGGACTCGAGGGTGGCTACGCGCGCTTCGAGGTCAGCGATGATCTGATCTTTGGTTTGCTCGGTCACAGTGAAGCTCCTTGTACATTAAAGGTATCAGCCGGAATGAAAGGCCGGCCGTTGTTTTGTAAATCGATGATGCTACGGATACGCGAGTCCGTGGACGTTACCACGTGAACAATGTCAATGCTCTTGTCTCCGTCTCGTAAGATAACACTGATCTGTAAATCAATACTGTTCCCTTTCGTGACAGCGTTGACGTTCAGATCCACAGCATCAAACTGACGCTCAAAATAAGACTGTAAGACGCGGTAAGTCTCGTTCTGTAGCTCAATTGGATTGTTACCAAACTGACTGATGATGGCCCCTAGACTGACCAGGGACCCACGGTACATGTCCGACTGAGACTTCTGCGTGATATAGAAGTTGGCCATGGCCTCGTCGGCTTTGATGGTCAGGTCAGAAGCGAAGCCTGCTGGACCTAGGACGGGAATCACACGGGACATGGGGAAGACTCCGACAAAGAAAAAGGATTGCGGTGGCAGTAACGGAAGGGGTGACACACATACCAATCGGCAGGTGTGTCACCCTATCAGTCAAAGCGAGCTGTTATCTGGACAGCTCGGGTCGTCCAAACCCTCATCGAGGAAGGTGTTGAAATTGGCCCACATTGAGTCACGGATGGTGACCTGGTCGGCAAACGTCAACTGAGTCCGTCCATCAGAGTCATACAGATGCAAGTACTCGACGAACTTGGAGTGGCCGTGCTCATCGAATTGCAGCAGTCCGTTAGTGACTTCCTGGTAATCGGGGTCATCTTCGCCGATCCGGCCACGATTTTCGTGCTTGAGGAAACTCCTCCAGCCATTCATCATGTCCTTCTCAAACAACTGCTTTGCCCGTGGGTTGGCCATGAGCCAGCGAGCCTGTTCCGGGCCGGCTTGCTGGAATTGACCAATCTTCGACATTGGGCGGATGGAATCCTTGTCGAAGAGGTGGGTGACTTTACGTTTCAGTGCATCGACCTTGCGCTCGATACGATCAAAGTCAAACGACTCGAATCGCTCAACGGCGCGGTTATACAGGTCACTGCCCATCAACCCGAAGGAACGTGCTGTGTTCTCCAGTCGGCTTCGAATGGCAGCCCGGTCCTCTGACTTCGGCAGCCCGTAGTGCATCGACCGAAATTCCGACTCGTCCGCATACATTGCAATAGCCATGTTGAGACTTAGCCCCCTTTGTGAGAATGGGTGAGTAGGATGATAAGTTGCTCCTTATCGTGAAACCTGGTCACCTTCGATCAGCCAGTTCGTCATGCTGGCAATCAGTGGTGGCGGCAAGGTGGTGTTACGGGAAACTGTGAAGGGTTTGTTCAGATCCATGACGCCTGTGACTGGGTCGAATCGACTCAGTGCTTTGGCCGTCTGCTTATCCAGTGGCAATTCGCCCCATAATGCATCCGGGGACACTCATGGGATTTCCCCATGACCTGACTATATCTTTACCTGTAAAACCAGGTACCTTCTGTTTCGGTCAATTGCCAGACCTACTCTACTCGGTTCGTCTCCCGACGCCTTTCGATAGTCGATGAACCGTACCCCTGGCTTGCTTCCCAGCAATCGGTAGGGTCTTGGCTGCGGATTGTGCAATCTTCATCTTTATTACCGTACCCTCGGAGTTACCCTCGGCCACTTCAGTGTTTCCACTGTAGCTTGGTAGATGAAGCTCTCAGCACGTTCCCGTCAATTTAAAAGGTTTAACGACGGCAATGCTTTACCGTCGAAATCGGCCGTATGTTCAGGTGAGACGCAACGTCACCCCGCAGCATTACCTGCATAGCCCTGGCAATTACGCCAGGATACCAGACTATATCATCATCTCATGACTGAGATGCCTCCCGTTTCGACCCCGCTTGGTGGCCTACTCTACTCCCCGTAGGTTTCGATAGTCGTTGATCACATCCCATACGCTTCGGTTAATGAATTACACATTAACGGTTAGGCCCTTTCCCTGCGCGATAGGGACTTCGAGGCTGATTGACCCATTGTATCATCTACCTACTTTTCAAACCGTCACGAATGCCGTTTCCAGCTGCGTTGTGGTAAGGTAGCTTTAGCGTCTTCCAGCAGTTAGAGAGGTTCTTCGACTAGAGTCGCCCCTAGAAGGAACAATGTGACTTATTCTTATCGATCAGGTTCAGAGGACTCATGCTGACAGTGTTATCTGTCGGGTCAGTCTTGAAGTGATCGATCTGGTTGTAGCCTATGGAACCCCTGGTCAAGGTGGGGTTCCTCGCGAACAGCGTCGGAATGGTCCCACCTGGGGATTCGTCCAGCAGTTCGTTCAGCAGGTTGTGCAAGTCCGGGTGGTAGCGCAACGTGTTCTCGTAGATCAGGGCATTCATTTCGTTGGGTGTGTAGCCCCGCGCCATGAGCTTGTTTTGCAGGTGGACCTTGAACAACAAGATACTTAGCGACCACGGCATCTCCAGGCCATCTTGACGATGTGGCTTTTGCCGGGAGGTGATGACCGAACGGAATCCCCAGTATGGCCGGGTACCATAGATCAGCTTACGCATGATCCCAGGCTTCTTAAAGATGACCTCAGACTCGAACGACTTATAGTACTCGCTGAAGTTATTGAGGGCATTGACCATCCGCGCTTCTTTGTTAGCCTGTGGCAGCTTGGGCTGGTTCTCCGCGTTTTCGCGGTTGTCGATGCCGATGAGGATGTGTGCCGCATCGATGGCAGGGACCATCTTTGGGTCGGACACGATCCGGTTATTGGACGACTCGCGGATAAAGCCAAGGCGAGTAGGGAATGGCAGGTGTTCGGAGAACGTCCGGTCGAAATTCTCCTGAAGGAAGCGCATGATCTTGCGGCGTTTCCGGGCGCTGGCAGACGGACCAATCAGTGACGCCTTGGCCAGGGCAACCAGGATGGCTTCATAGTTCTCGATGAAGTGGTTGTAGCCGCGTGGGATCTCGAGCCGCTCAAGCTTACGCATCTTGTCGGCAGCCAATGGAGCAGCCGGTTGATAACGGGGATTGGTCAGGTACTCGAGGATGTTGAAATTAGAATGGCTGAGGTTCTTTGACAGAATCCGCCACACCGTAAGGTTAATGAATGCTTTAATGCCCGCTGGTGCTTTGAGCCAGAGGATAGACTCCAGAGGCTTCTCGGTAACCGGGACAACCAGCGATAAGCAGTTATTGCAACGGATGTTGTAATTGTCCATGCCGACAATGGAACCGCAGTCACAGCTGGCGGTGTTGTTCAGCGAATCGCCGTCAAGACTGGCATAGATCAGGTTATTAAGCTCAAGACGATCGGCTTCCAGATCGATGTTGAACTCGTTCATGAGGATCGCAGGATGCGCCTGATGACGGAAGATGTCGTCGTAGTTGACCACACTCAGGTAAATGCCATTGCGTTCTTTTATGGCCATGTATAGTACCTTTATTAGCGGTTATTGGTGAGTATAAAAATTAATGGAAAGGGCATAGATCGGGGGAGCCGGAGCCCCCCCTCTCTAATGGTGTTGCTTAGAACGACGAACCGCGACCGAAGCCGTTGCTCACATGGCTGCGCAGGCTGCGCTGATCGCCATTAACCACACGACGGCTGTTCAGCAGACCGTGGGTCAGATCGCCACCACGGAAGTCGCGAATGCGAGTGTTGCCACGCAGACGACGAGCACCGAAGGTGAAGTGAGCTTGACGCTGATCGATGTTGATCTTGCAATCGGCCACCGACAGTGCCAGCGCTTCGATGAATTGCGGGTTGATGAAGGCCAGGTCGACGTAGCGGGAGAACTTGACGTTCTGCTGCAGGGCGCCGGTCAGCTGGTCGAACTGCTCGGATACGCGGATTTCCACGTCCAGGTCAGTGCGGTCGATCACGTCCTGATAACGCAGGGCGCTTTCACCACCATCGTTCGGGTTCTGCGCCATCCAACGGAGCAGGTCCCATTCACGCAGATCGCGCTCGTTGCCCTTCTCGTCCAGCCAGGTACCGGTCAGGTAACGGGCACCGGACATCACGAGTGGGTTTTCTACGCCCAGCTCTTGAGCACGACGGCTGAAGTTGCCCGAAGTCAGGCGGTCAGCGTAGTCGTACAGACGGCGAACAGCTTCGCGGTTGGCCGAAGTGTCGTCTGCAGCATCCAGCAGCAGGCTGGTCAGCCAGCTGTTGTCGCCACCTTCTTCCAGCTCGATTGCGTATACCAGGTTTTCATCGACCAGACTGAAGAAGTACTGACCCCACTTCTCTTCGTCCAGCGAACCACGGTTGTCGAACACGATCGGTTGCTGATCTTCATCCGGGCCGAGAATGTTCAGCAGACCGCTGTCGCGAGCATCGATCTCACCACGGGCAACTTCACCCGGCAGGAAAGTACGGGCCCACGCTTGGTTCTTGGAGATCACCGAGGACGATGCCAGTGCCAGGAGCAGGAGCTCCGGGGTGATGGCGTTGCCGCTGGTGTCCATGCGGTTGATGATGTACGTCGGGGTGAAGTACGGCTGATCGCGACGACGGTCACGAGCCCAACGCTCTTCGTTCTGCGGCGGGGTGTACACGATGTTCATGTAACCACCCAGGTTGGCCAGAGGCACGGTGACGTTCTGGTCGCCCTTGCGAACGGTACCTGCAACCGATACCGCGATGTCACTGCGGCGAGGCAGGCCGTCGGCGGATACGCTTTCACGACCGGACATGTCGACGTTGATCTCGAGGGTGGACTGCTTGTTGAGCCACTCGAGGCTGAAGAACATGTCGTTGCGGTACAGCTCGTTGTACATCGAGGACAGAGCCGCCTGCGCGTAGAAGATGACCTGACGCGCTTCGGTAGTTTCCGGATCGTTGAAGTCGACCTTGCGGTCAACCACACGCCAGCCGCCACGGATCACTTCGACGGAACGACGGGACTGGTCGAATGCCTTCTTGACGATGTCGTCGATGAGGGCGAGGTACGACTCGGTCACGTAATCCGAAGCGATGATCGGCAGCGGGTAGGTGCGATGGTTGATCTCGACGTTGCGGATCGGGGTTTCGTCGCTCAGCGTGCCTTCCAGCACCAGCGAGTGAACCAGTACCTTGGTAACGCCCTGATCTTCGATCGGGTACGCCAGGATCACCGAGGAGATGCTGACGTTGTTTTCCTGACCGTCCAGACCCAGCACTTGGATCTTGGTCAGGTCGATGGCAGCGGCACCGGCTACTTGACGCTCGGCCGAGAACCAGAACTTAGCGGCCTTGATGGCGTTGACCAGGGATTCACCGCTGGTGCGACGGGACATCGGGCTGCCGAGCAGACGGTTGATATCCAGCAGACCAGCGTTCAGGACCGGGTTTTCCTGAGGGGTCGGACGGGACGAGCGGCTGTTCGCCTGTTCGCGGGACGGCTCCTGCGCCTGCGAGTTGTTGCTGTTGTCGTGGCTATCTTGAACTGCCATGGTGTACTCCTTGGAGAGATTTCGTTGTTTACTAGGCCTAGTGAACATCGTAGTGATATTCACGTGGATTATATAGCGCCATGAATTGTTTGAATGGAATTATAATTCCTAGGCTCGTACAATCCGACGGTTGCGTTTAAAAATACGACGTGATCCACAGGAAAAGGAAATACCCTCCCTTGGCGACAGAGTGAAAACTCTGTCAGGAGCACATCTCCTATACAATAGGGGAATGGTAGTTATTTTTTACTATTTGTCATGTTCGGCCAATCCTTTGAGATTAGACTTTTACCCAAGGACCCCATCATGTACACGCTTTTTAACTCCGACCAGCTGTTGCGCCAGACGAACACCACGGTCTTCGGGCTGGATTACGTCAAGCGTGAACTGATGGGCACTCAGGTAGAGCGCTATAAACAGTACCGGGCGATGAACCCAGGCTACCTCAAAAGTGACCATGTACTCCTTAAGATCCTCGGCCTGATCGACATCCCGTTTGACGGTGATCTCCCTGACTATTATCTACAGGTCAGCAGTATCGTTAACCGACTGGCTGGACAAATGGGTTTCTGCAACGCAGCCCACCACGGACGAGTCAGTACCAAGAGTCAGTTCTACGGCAAGGGAGTCAATGAGATCATCATCGCTGTGACCGATGATAACCTGACACCAACACAGATCTGGTTTGGCTGGCGTGACATGTCACCCATTCGGGTCCTGAGCCATCCGGTGATGGGGTGCGGTATCCTTGAGCTAAATGGGACAGCCGAGTTCAAGGGGCTTCCCGACGGCGCCATGAGCGTGCTGGAATTGAACATCCCGCTGCTGGCCTGTCAGTATCATCTCTGGCGCATGGCGGTGCGCACCATGGCCCCTGAAGGCCATACCCTGCCGGCTGCTCATTTTATCACACAGGTCATCATCCCGAATATGCTATCCAGTCATCTGGATGTGGCAGTACTCAACACCATGCATCATCTATTGGGTGCTGAACAGTACACCAAGATCGATTCGGCGATGCCGTTCTTCACTACAGACCTCTGGCCTCGCTTGACGAAGGGGTTGGGTGAAATTGTCAACAAGTTCAGCAGTCAGACCAGCTTCTACAAGGACATCCTGAGTAACACTCCCGTGTTCGGTCAGAACAACCTGCTTCAGACAGTCCGGATGCCCGACATTGCTTACACCAACCAAGCGATCTGGGCGCTGACCATCGCGCGACTCCCAGTCATTGCCATGTTGCTTAAGTTCGATGCAGTGAGCTCTAACGCCAAAAACGATTCGGATAAAAACCGTATCCGTCGAAGCCTTAAGGAAGCACAGTCTGGAAAGTACCTGGTCAACCAGATACCGGCCAATGTTGCCGACTATGTGGCCGGGTTTATAACCGAACACATCGAACCTTACCTATAAGGACATAGAGAGGGGCTGAGGCCCCTCCTTATGCCGTCTGGCTTATGTCATGGCCAGGAGAACCTCTGACAAGTCACTGTCAAGTTTAAAGGAGAAGCCAGTCTTCATCATCGTCCTCGAACAAATCATCGTCATCATCGTCCTCCAGTGTGCTATTGGCATCTGTTGGCGAAGGCTGCAGATTGATTTCTCCGCTCGGGGTATAGATGTCACTGATGAGCCTGACGTACTTGCTGTCGACCTGGAAGATTCCAAGAGACTCAAGGATCATGTAGAACGACTCCAGGATGCCATAGGTCAGTCGACGGATGTCGATCATCGCCATGACTTCGTCGGGCATTCCGGTCCCCGACAGGATAGACAGTGGCAGCATCAGGGTGCTGATCTTCTCACGCTCCGACAGGACGCAGTAGTTGCGCAGACGAGCCCCAAATTCAGGGTCGATGGAGTCGCAGTGTTTGAACCAGGTCTGCATGTCAGTCTTGTTATTTACTGCCAGCGGGACCTTAATGACCGTAAAGGGTGGGGACTCTACATGGCCGTACTTGGGGGCAAAGATATCTTCCCACATCAGGTAGTGCCGGTACTTGGTCTTCTCCTTGTACGGGTCGTCCTTGTTCATGTTGGCGTACGACTCCTGAATCTGAGCTGACTGCAGGTAGCGGTGCTCACCTTTCTTGATCGAGGTATAGACGTCCTGCTCATACCGCCAGACGATCTGATAGACTTCCTCTAGGGTGAACTGCCGGTTTTCATCGGCACGGGTCATGACTTCCTTCATCAGACCTTTAGCTGCCTTGATGATGGTCGGAGGCACTGTGGATGACCGCAACGCCACGCCCTTGATCTCCATGTCGTAGTCCTTATAGACGTTACCCTCACGGGCCGACATGAATGCGTAGTAGTGTTTGGCACGGCTGGTCAGGGTGAATACAGGGAAGGCGTATTCGTTCTTCATGGTCAACCGGTGCAGGTCCTGCTGGATCACCCCCATGTTCGCTGACAATTTGGCCAACACATGCACGATGCATTGACAGGCAATGAACGTCGTGGCGTACCAAATGCCGTCACCTTCCCTTGTCCGCCGGTCGGTACCGGTGTACCACGTCACCCATTCCTGAGTGGTGAAAATGGTCGAGTCGGTATCGGAAGCCAGCACGCTGCGTCGCAGGATGCCTTTGATGTTGGCCACCGTTGGAGTCAGACTCACCGGAGTGAGGAACACCCGGATAAAGGTAAAGTACTCCTCCAGGACTCCTTGGACATGATACGCCGTCTTCGCGACCTTTGCCAGTACATCGGTCAGGCCTTTATCCTTGAGGGAGTCAAAGTTCTCCCCCTTGGTAAGGTCGGCATTGAGGTAGGTGGCCAGCATCAGCAGATCACCGTCGAATGTCTTACCCGTTAGAATAGCGTACGGGTCCTCGATCACAGTGGCGTCTGAAGCCGGGTCATACTTGATCAGTTTGTCCATCATGGTGCGAACAAACCCATCGTTGTACTGGGCGATGTGGTACAGATCACCGGTATAAACGATGATGGCACGTTCCAGTGGGGTGATGCGCACGATGTAGTCAATGATTTTCTGGAATTGTCCCGCGTTACGCCAGTACAGGTCAGTACTGCGGCGAATGCAGTCAGCCGTTTGTTCGACAGTGGGGTAGGCCAGCCCGCATTTTTCCATGGCCGCTTCGAAAACATCATGCGGCTGAGTGGTGACCAGTGAAAGCATATTGGCCAAAGCGATAGTCGGGGTGTGGTAATGCCTCGACCCGGCCAGAAGGCGTTCGTTGTTGGCGTTGCCGTATCCAGTTGCCGCCCGGCACATCGACGTCAGGCTGGAGTGGCCGGATTTAATGTACAGGATGTTACCGGAGAAGCCATGCATGCCAGAGAGGGAGTTGATGCCGATCTTCTTGGCGTTCTGTTCCGCATCCTTGATCTTTTCAAGGACTTCATCCCCGGCTACCTTGGCGTAAAACATCTCGGTCTTGGCTTTCTTACGGCCGGCAATGCCTTTCTCAACGAAAATGGCAGACGGAGACTTAAGCACTTCGGGGTTTTCATAGCAGACCATTGACGGCGACAGGATGCGCTTGCTATCGGTCACTGTTCTGACGTAGGTCAGCAGGGTCATTTCGGTCTTGACGCGATTACCTGGGCTTTCTTGCTTCAAGACCAGCATGTTCGGGTCACGGAGCGGGAAGTCGCCACCACGCGACAGGTTTCGCTTAAGGAAATTCATGGCTTTCTCTTTGGGCTGACCTGTCATGGTCGTGAGAAAGTGAATATTCTGATCGAAATAACCTTTAAGCAGATTTAGGTCGCGTGTGTACTGGTCTTTGGGAAGAACAAATGGATTTTCCATCACTCGGCCTCAAATTGGACAAAAAAGAAATAAGTGGGAGCTCTCATAGAGAGAGCTCCTTTTGTTTTTATTCACTGTCAGCATTTGCCACCACATACACCATGGTGTCCTCTTCCCGGACAGGGTAGAAGTCCAGCAAGTAGAAGCCTTCGTTGGTCCTCAGGAGGTCACAGACATTGTCAAAACCTTGCGGGAAAACGCCACAGTTGCAGAAGTTGACCACGTGCTCGATGATGTCTGATGCACAATCGTCAATGTCTGTCAATCCATAGATGTCATCCATCATGGCCTCGGCCATGTCGGTGTTACCCATCTGCTCGCGCATCAGGACATCCACCATGGCAGAGGGAGACAGGGTGTGTTCAAGACACATGACCATCTCATTGGGTGTTTCGTACCGAAGCAAGGTGGCTTTAACCATATCGTAGAACTCGGTGTACTTATCGAAGTACGCCTCGTCAAACGAATAGAGCAGGAAGGTTTCTCGCTCAGGGTCGCGGCTGAGAATGAAGTCGTTGGACCGGGTGGGATAGCTTACCCGGCGTTTAGCCCTCAAATGTAAAGTCTTCGATCCCATTTTGCAAGAATGCCTGTCGAATGATATTCTCAGTGGACGGGGTAGCATTTCGGACCCGGATGAACAACTCGCGGTTGTCGATCACCTCGATGGTTTCGTGACGAATCCATGGCACACCGAGGACTTCAATCTCACCGTTACCGTAGCGCAACTTGACGTAGCTGTACGCTCCTGCGCTACCCGGTAGGTCGGTGATGTAGTTCTTGACCTGTGCGTGTTTGGCGCGCACATCGGACAGAAGCATCGCGGTGTCCAAGTCCAAAACAGCCAACACGGTGACGTTCTGGCGGTTGGAGCCAAGGGCTGCCGGAGCAGCCGTGTCAAACTTAACAGTGGAGCCGATGTAATTGGTGATCATGGTTATAGATCCTCAAATGTAAGAATGAAAGTGCCATCTGTGTCCATCACCTCGACGTCGATCCAGCGACGATCGCTCAGTTGGGTGAGTAATCCATCTTTTTTCACCTGTAACACCCACCTCATGTCAAATGCGAACTCCTCGCTCAGGGCGCGGTGAAACGCTCGCATGAGCAGTGCACGCAGGTATTTGCGTACCTCAAGGGGGAGGTCAGATGAAGGTGGGATATCCGGGTCAATAGAATGGCACACCTCGGGAAGTAACTCAGCAATAACTTCAGAAATGCCAATAAGGATCATCACGTTGCTCGATGATGTAATGGAAGGTGATTTAACGTGCGGTGATTACGATGGTTTCGTCAGGTTCACTGTAAGCCATGTGGGCAATGGATCGGCGATCCAGTCCACGGGTGGCTCTATCCACCGCACAATAGAGGTTGATCATGGCGTTCCGCAGACCCACGAAATCATCGGCTGTCTCGCTCAAGTCAGGTGGAAACAATCCGCCCGCGAATTCGTCGACGAAATGCTCGCCACGGCGCGCCCAGTCACCGTATAAGGAGAAGATCTCATCAAAGTCGTAGGAATGGTCCATCAACCGTGAGAGGTCGTCAATAAAATCCGTGTAAATGTCTCTCCCATCGATTAGGATAATTTGTTCAGCCATCGGATATTCTCACTACAAATCCTTGATCATAAGGGTCGTACCGGATCAAATCAATCACTAAATGATCCTGGTCGTTATATAGACTCAAATGATCGGAGAGATCTGCAAGGATCTCTACCACGGACTCGAATGCTTCTTCTGCCTGAACCATAACTGCGGAGAGGTCGCGGGACCGGGTGCCAGGGTTCTTATAGCTTGTCCAGAATCTCAATACATTCCCATATTCAGCCGGGAGGCAGTTGTAAATAACTCCTCGCATGGCTGAGACAACGGCAATGGACAGCAGCGGTTTAGGGATGGACTGCAAGGCTTCCTTATTGTCAGGGACCATCAGCACCAATGGCAGGGCTGGACGGTCACTTATCTGGAAGTGGGACGATCTCAATGTAGGCCGAATCATCATCGGGATTTACCCCCATTAGGCGGATAGCTTGGGCCTGCCGTTGGATCAATTCCGTTTGGCCATTCAGCTGGTCGATTAACTGGCTCAGGTGATCTCGAATTTGCATCGAGTAGCTATCGGGGTAGCGAGAATTCAATAGGACCTGTTCCGGGAAGCGATCGTGCCGGTAATCGGACAGTGCGGTGGAGAGGTATTCAAATAGCTCTTCCAACGACATGCCGCTGGCCTGTAAGACGTGTGTCAAGTTCACTAAGAACTCGCCACTGGTTTTCAAGGTGATAATAGCGCGGATCGCAGGTGGCACTGACGTAAAGGTCTTCGTCGGTACTGACGTAGTTAACTTTGAGCAAGTGGTAGGTTGATTCCGATTCAGAATGAAACGTGTCTTTGGCATAGTAGACTCGAAGTTGGTAAAGGATATTGCCGAACGCGCAATAGAGATCTTCCATCCATGCCACGATGGGTTCGGCAAGTTCGGGGTTGTGATCGATGAGGTCTTCGGCGAAGAACGAATCATCGAACACGTAATAGGCGATTGCGGCATAAAGGAGTGCCGAGGCACCTAGACGTTCGGCCAGTGTTTCACCGAACGTCTGAAATGCCTCATCAAATGGTAACCTTATAGCAATTGAGCTTATCCCAGTCGACACGGGCGCGAACCTCCAATACCATCAGACCGTCGCAATATTCGACGACCCTGTAGGCGAAAGGTTGGGATGACAACACTCCATGAAATTCTTCATGGAGTCTCTCGGTGATACGTTTAATCTCATCGATACGTCCGGCATACTCATCCTTGGCTACCAGACGAGTCCAAGCCATGCCCGCAGGCGTGTCAAGGACGTTCAGGCCTGACATGGCGCAGTTGGCCATCTCGGCCATTGGCACCATGACACCAATTTTACCCAGGCGCCTGTACAGGATTTTGAAGTCATCATGGTCCATGGGAGAATGGACCATCACATACCGGACCGTGTTGGGGCCTGGATCAACGGTGACTTGTGAGTACTTGTACGGCGTGGGCTTAAATGTACGCAGCCAGTTCGTCGAGAGCCCTACGTATCCGTTCGGGGTAGAAATCACCTTGCATGGTCGCATGCTGGTATTCGTCCTTCAGGTGTTTAACCGGGTCTGGGGCAGGCTTAGGTTGCTGAGTGACTACAAGCGTTTCTTCCTTGGGCAAGTAGTCCAGCACGGCTATGTCGGTGGTGGGGTTTATACAGCTTTCCACGAGCTGGGTGAAGCTTTCAACAATACGGTCAAGAGGAGCGTAATCTTCAAGCCAGTCTGTCCAGGGCGCTGCCAGTCGATCAAGGAGCTCATCGGTCTGGCAATGGTTATAACTGTCAACCAGACGCTGCATGGCATTGGTCACCTCGGCTGCAAAACAGACGCCGAGGTTCTCACTGACAATTGCTTCAATATTCTGCTCAAGCTCGCTGGCACCAAGTAGATACCGAGCCATGTCAGTCTCCTCTAGGGCGCTAGTAGCGTTTAATGGCCTGGTCGAAGATCAGCTTCAGTTCGTCGCGCATGGCTGGTGATTGGACCGAGCCAAGGACTTCACGCACCATCCGGTCGATGTACTCAGCCATGGCTTGCGTATTGAGTTCATCTTCTCCGATCTTCGGCGGGGTGCGGTCCTTCAAGCTGCGCTTGAGAGCCTGATACCGCTGGTTGATCAAATCTCCGGTCACCTCAATGAGGACGTCCTCATCTTCAACGACCATGGTGAAGACCTTACGTTCAAGGTACGGCTGAACCTTGTCGTCAACCGCATCGAACAGGACCGTAAGATAAAGGTAATGATCATCTACCTCTATCATCAGGTTGTCGAGTTCTTCTGTCGACAGGGATTTGACCGGATACCCCAAGTCATGCAACAGCTGGACCACCGGATCGGGTTTATTCCGAATATGTTTGACTGACTGCAATATCAGGTTCTTACAGAGTTCACCGGCTGCAAGGGTCAGCTGATTGTCACGCTCTCGCTTGTCTTCTGGTAGTCTGTGGCCGTGTGGCCATAAATCCAGGGTGCTCTCAATATATGCGAGCAACTCAGTAAAGGGTACTATGATGAACTTCACACGACTACTCCCGTCACCAGTTTTCGTTTGGTCACAATCAGTTCGGTTGTCGTCATCTCAATCGAAATGACGTACTGTGCCAAGTGCTCCATGAGTACCTGACCGACTGATGAGATAATGTTGATGTTATCCCTGGCTTGCAGGGCTTGAATAAGTCGATACTGCTCAGTCAGAGATGGGCACTTCGGGTAGCTGGATACAACGGTCAGATTACCCAAAACCACCAGATCCCTCTCGACGACGTATTGCCACGCTAGAGGCGAGAACTCCCCACCCCTATCCAGGGTATCGGTTAAAGCAAAAACGTCGAATATGAGCACGCTGGGTGCGTTTAAATGGATGGTCATGTCCCCCCTCAGAAGATAAGGACGGGCTGTTCGTTTTTACCGGTATTTGAGGCGACATAAAAGAAAAGTAAGAGGGAGGACCTAGGTCCTCCCTCTATACCGGGTTAGCTGAAGCTGGTGAACGAATTGTCCGGATTGACCTTGTTCAAAGCAGGGCCGTGGATTTCGAAACTATATCGGGTTTCTTGAAAAAGGTGATGCCATTCACCGGTCTTGCAGCGATGACATTCATACCCGATTCCAGTCTGTGGGGTGGCATGGATGGAATCAGCGTTACCGCAACGCTCACATTCAAAGACGGAACACATTCTCAAATCTCCTTAAAGTTGAGGGTGTCTATATCAACTTCATTATGTATGGCTTCAGAAATTTACTGGTAATTTGGAACGAGGATACGCTGCTGCCATGGCATCACTTGTTGATCAGGTTCGAGATCGTCGCATTCGTAAATTCCCACCACCCGATTGTCGTCGGTGACGTACGCGTATTCACAACCGGGAAACTGACGCAGGGCCTCAGCAATATCCAGTGCACCAATGGTCGACGAAAAGGGTTGGCTGGTGTGTACCAGTCGTTTCTTGGACCGTTTTTCTACGTCTTCTGGTGCTGAAGTATTCATAAGAGGTCTTCCTTATCAGAGAGGGAGGGTGGTCGGCAAGCTACCGTCTTCGGCATTCTCGAACTTCAGAAGCTTACGGGCATATGCTTCAGCTTCCTCCAGAGTCTCGGTCGGATAGACGTTGACTTCGAGTCCTGTCCAGTCGGTGTATTCGCGCTGAAACGCCTCGTGCTCATGTACACCGTATTCCAGTTGGTGGCAGTTGAGCTGAATGTCGTAATCGGTGTCGTCACTGAAGCCGATGATCGACAGGTCGGATTCAGGTTCAGTAATCTTGAACGCGCCAGTCTTGGGTGGTGCGACCCGGAAACTGGGGTCTTGCACGCCCTTGAGCCAGATAGGTTCGGGGAAATTGCTATTGAAGCAGTAGTGGGTGACGTTCTCCTCGAATACGGTCACCTCGGTTGCTTCCGGCCAGTACAGCTTGACATGCTCGATTTCTTCCACATACGCCATCAGCATGTTGGCATCGTCAGACATGCGGACGATCCAGTAAGGATGGTACAGTGGCCATGCAATTGGGCGGGAATCGTGGATGTAGGCCTCATTGTTCAAATGACGCGGTGGCACCGGCGACAGGAAACCTACACGCAGCAAGTTGATCTTACCGAAGACGGGTTTATGAATGAACGCCTGCTCCTGATGGGGCTTGGTGATGAGTTCGTACATCGGCTTACCGTCAACGCCGAGGATAATGTTGGGATCTTGCTTGGACATGGGTGAGTCTCCGTAGATGTGGGATGGCGGCATAACGACAGCGGGATTGCTCCCGCTGTCGTGTATTACTTAGAGCACGAGTCCGGTAGTGGACACGTCATCGCTGTCGCTGAAGAACGAGACAGCTTGAGAGCGGGTTTTACGCTGCATCTCCATCTCCTTCTTCAGGCCTTCGAGTTCCTGCGCCAGGGCGCCGAAGGAGTGGTTTTCGATACCAAAGAACAGGCTCTTCGACGTTTGAGCAAACGACGGCATGAAGCCATCGCAGCTGTAAGGCACGAAGACATTCGGCTGAGGGTCATCCTGCTCGCGCTTGAGGTAAGCGGCCGAGATCGGGTCGGTCAGGACTTTCTCGAACTGATCGATGTCATCGAACAGGTGGATACGAGCCAAGCACGCCGGGATATCGGTCGACTTGTTGAACTGCAGGAAGCTGGCGATGTCGGCAGTGTCCAGGCCGTGGTTACGGCGGCTGCACAGGATTGCCAGGGCATTGATCATCAGATGGGCTTCACGGTCGATCGAGGAGCGCGGCACATTCGGACGGTTCATGCCGAAATGGATAACCACCGGCTTGTTGGTCATGCGACCGATGGCATCGAGCGACTTGATGGTACCGATGGTGTTCTCGGCAGTCTTGATGGACTCGTGAGAACCGGTGACGATACCAACGGCCTGGTGACCGTCTTCCAGCAGCTGTTTGAGGATCAGCGGGCCAGCGACCGAACCCGTACCACCCGACGCCGTGAAGATCACGATGTTCATGTCAGCCGGCGCGAACTTACGCAGGATGTCAGGCACTGCCTTGGCAATGACCTTGTCGTTGCTGTTGCGGATCTTACCGGAACCGTCGAGGTCCTTGAACAGCCAGGTGTTGTTTTCCAGACCTTCGGTGAGGTTGGAATCGGAGGTGTCGACGAAGGCCACTTGGAAGTCAGCAATATCTGCCGAATGGCCTGGGGTCAGGTAGTCACGACCGATGTTTATCCCTCCACCTCCGCAAGCAAAAACCCTGATGGTTCCGACCGGACGAGCACTGAGACCGTTATGCATGGTGTTTTCCTTCTGTGGTTTCTTTGAGTTTTTGACGCTTGAGTCTGGCACGTAGAGCATCTGGTTTAATACCTAATTGTCTAGCAGCCTCAGCGTTACTTGGGTAAGTAACGCCATTGGCAGTTACTGGTTTTGCGTTTATCGTTGCCACAAGGGCTCTGAATTCCGGGGACTGTCTGTGTGCAAGGAGTCGGTCACGACTGTCTTCATCTTGCCATGCCTTGGTTCTTGCTGCAGCTAGCTTTTCTAACTCATCAAGTGATCGCTCGCGCCCAACGTGCTTAGCCCTGAATTCAGGATCTTTCCACAGTTCCTTAGAGCGCTCAGACTGCACCTGCCTGGCTGCCTCGTCAGCAAACTGGCGCCGAGCAGCTTCGCTCAGTTTCTTCTTGGCCTCTTCAGGGACCGGGACACCTAAGCCTGTTCGACGAGCATCGGTAGAGACGTTAAACAGTCTGCCTTGACTATGGCCGCTGTCAAGCAAATGCTGTTCAATGTCAAGAGCTTCTTCTTTACTCTCAGCCTTAATGAAACCCAGGTCGAAACGAGGATCGTCATCATAAGCCTTTTGTAAATTTGGGTTCCGGTGAGTCCCGTCTTTCAAACGGTTCTTGTGCTGATTAATGCGTGTGTAGAGGTTGTGCGTGCTGCCGACATATGCCCTGCCCGTCTTCTGATGAGTCAGGACATAAGCCGCTGGAAATGAATGTTCTTTCCTGGTCGGTTTGCCGCTCAATGGGGCAAGAACTATGTCGTTCATTGCTTATTCCTCGATGACCCCGCACGAATAGATACGCACTTGGCCGACAGGACGAGTAGAAAGACCTTGAGACATCTTGTGTTTCCTCTTTGGGGTTGAGCGATTAGTTGATGAAGCTATGATCGCTAGCATATGGATAATGTGTGTCCATGAAATATTTGAGTGGCCAATCGTGTGTATGGGTTCTTAAACAGACAGGAGACAACTATGGTCGATCATCTATCGCGGGCACTTGACACCATCAAGTTTGAAATCCCGCCAGAAGTGTTGCGCTACACCTTTTCCCCGACCCGTTATGACCCGTCGAAGAATGGTCTGATTCGCGACTATAGCACTGGCGTCAGCATGGACACCATCATTCGTCGCCAGATCATTGAGGGTAAGGTGATGATCGATATCAACCTCTGTTCGGGGGTTGAGGTGTTCATCCCGATGAAAAATGTCAAGAGTGAGCGGGTCGATAACTGGACAATGGTCTACACCATCGATAAAGAACTGACTCAAGGACGAAGCATCACCGAAGTCTATGGACTCAGTTATGGTCAAGGCCATACTCTCGGAAATGTTGGGGTGATCTCCGAAGACCGTTCGATGGTACTGGAAGCGGCTGCCGGGCTCATGCAGTCGAATGCCGCCTGGACACAGGTGCAGTCGGCGTACTGCACACTGGTAGCAGATAACGTGGTCATGGTCACCAACATGAACCGGGTGCCAGGCATTATGTACCTGCGCTGTATGGTTGCCCACGATCCGAACCTCGCTAACCTCCCCATGAGCTATTCGGATGCTTTCTCGGAATTGTGCATCCTGGCTACCAGGGCGTACATCTACAACCGTACCATCATTCCATTGGACGAAGGTGCAATCCGAGGCGGTGCTTCGCTGGGCCGGATTCGTGAAGTCGTCGACTCGTATGCTGACGCTGCCACAATGTACAAAGAATACCTGCGGGATGAATGGCGCAAGCGTGGGGTGATGGCAAACCGCGATCAGCATCGCAGACTCCTTCGCTATACTGTTGGGTCCCGGAGATGACAAAGACCGGAAACAAAGAAAAAAAGAAACAGCTAAGAGAGGGAGCGCAAGCTCCCTCTCTATGCCGTCGGTCAGTGGACCATCAAAGAGATATCACGATCCAGCATGATTTTCTCCATTGCCGAGAGTTTCGGTTCAGGGAAAAGGCTCAGTGGTGCGGCCAGGGCGATGATAATCACCTGGGCGGCAGCATAGAGTTCAAGACCGATGAGATAGACACCGGCAATGAATGCGATCTGGAACAGGGTACGACCGATCCGTAGCTTGCCATTGCTGACAAAGCTTTTGTAGATCGCCCGGCTGTAACCGTACGCATAGCCCAGGAAGAACTCCTTCAGATTCTGGGTGGTGAAAGCTTCACCTTTCGGATAGCCCTTGATCAGAGGGATGACAAAAGCGAACAAAATGATAGCGGCGATGAGCAACATGTCGACGATGTCGATAATGGTAGCGAAGTTCATGGTAAAGCTCCTTACGGGAATGGGGTAGCCAGGATAGGACGTCCTATCCTGGATGCAGCGGTTGAGGAAGGGTTATGCAGCTTTGAAGTAACCTTCCGCCGTCCATCTGACGATAAAGGCCAGAGTAGCAGACTGACGAGGTTCGTGCAGATCCAGCATTTCACCGAGTTGATCGATGACTTGATTGGCTTCTTCCTCATCCATAATGACCGGATAGATGACACCATCGACCACGGTCATGTCGTGACTACCCAACTCCGGATTGGCTTTGAAGGTCTCGATGACCATCTCGATGATGTCGTTATCGAGGGTCTCTTCGTTGTAGTGCTTGGAACTCACGGCCAGCAGGCGGTTGGCGCGGTCTTTCAGAAGGTCTGAAACTTTACGGCCAGCAATGACTTTCTCAACAATGGTGGTCAGTTCGGCTTTCATAGTGGCGATGCTCATGGTGGATCTCCTAGATAGATCATGGTTAGACAGGTAGATTATTCTGCCATGTCACGAGTACTATGTAGGGTTGAAATTATTTCGAATCAAATTTTCATGCAAGCGGCATAACAGGGAGGGGCGACTGCCCCTCCCCTATGTTCGAATCAATCCACTAGATCCGCGTTTTATAACCCTGCCGTTGCGCGTATATCGCCGCGAAAGCGACAGCTGTAAAGTAGACTGCACAAGCCAGTGCAATGGCCACTGACCACGCACACAGCAAGAACAACAACACCAAGGTCCCCATGACCTCGAAGAAGCGGTGTTTGACAGCGCTCAAGAACACTTCCATATACCCCACTCCATTGTCGTAGAGGCTGTTCTTCAGCGTCTTGTTATCACGGTAGTACCCGATGTAGGGAAACACTGCCATGAACAGGATGACAGCCACCACCGACCATTCAATAACGGTTTTCATCTTCCGGCCCCTCATGATCCAACATCCCCAGGTATTCAGCCAATTCTTTTACACGGCCCTCGTGACTGACCTGGACCTTACCCTCAGAGACAGTCAGGACAGGAATACCTTCCAAGATGTCTTCTGCACCCTTGCCCTTGTAATAGAACACCACCTGAGGTTCGCTCGTGGGCTCGCCATCATCAGGTTCCATCACCCTGGTCAAAGGATTCAGGGACTCTGCCGACACCGCACTACCAGTCGGAATGACCTTGATCGCATAGCCTAGATCCACAATCTGATTGACCGTGCTCATGAAGCTATCGTCCCAGTCACCCACCTGCATCCCAACGACAGGTGCCTTAGATTCTCCTATCGGAGCCAGTACGTCTTCCAGTGATACGAATACATTGAACATGTCAGGTCACCATTTGAATGCAGCAGGTGGGCTGAGTGACTCCAGTGACAGCATACTAGCAACGTAGCCCTTCAGGAGCGCATAGTGAGCCGCACTGATCGGAGCAATGGAATACGGTTTCAGGTCATTCCACCGGGCATGGTCTTCAAGTAGCGGACCCTCTACCATCCATGCACCCTTACCCAGTGTTCGATCACCACCCAGTAAGATACCCCGATCACTCAGCACCTCAATGACCAGCTTGGTCCGATACTCTGGGACCGATCCTGCTTTGGGCATGATATTAAGCTCAGAGTAAAACATCTTCGCTACAATCACTGGCCGGTATTCACGGGTCGCTGGGCTGTAGGTCACCAGCCAATGCTCATTGGAATTCTCCTGGTCAAACAGGAGTTTCTTATTGGGCTTGATGCAGTACTCATACGGGAGTTCGTATAGATACCAGCCATTCTTAAACTTCTTATTCTTGACATTGTCCCCAGGCCAAGCGATGTCTTTCCAACTGGCCATGTAACCGATGAAGCAGCCCATTATCGAAGGCGCCACCGATACCCTCGGTACTGACACGTTTTCCTTATTGGCAGCACGTCTAGGGACAAAGGGAATGAACTTACTGATCTCTCCGTCTAGACTCATGTGGTACATGGGTCCTGCTTCGTCAATGTGCGAGAACTTAACTGCAGACTTGATGTTAGTAGGCTGAAGACTTAGCCATTGTTTAATTTCTTCGTTGTCCATAGGACTTCCCCTAGATAGAATCGTTCTATATGATTCCCGCGAGACAGCATAAATAACCAGCCAGAAGCTGGTAGATTGGGGGAACTCCTCCTTCGATCTCGCTCACGCTGATCTCAGTCGGTCTTGAACTTACTGATGGATCGTAATAAATTACGGTATCAATTAATGGTATGGTTATATGTTTTACTTAGTGTATATAGAGGGCTTCGCCCTCTTAAGAGCATTACCAGCATTGGTGATTTGTCTCCCTTACGCTACGCTACAGGATCACAAATCAGTAGTCTCCAAACCCCCCAGGATACCAGTGATACAGTACGAGTCTTTTTGGCCGAATTCCCCCCCCCTTTTTTCAAATGGGGCGAAAAACACCTATACCAATATGGACCCTATTGTAAAAGAAAAAGATCACCCGACAAAGTACCCCTACACAGCCTTCGAGAGGGACTGTGTAGGGGCTTTATGTCAGATGAATCAGTTCAACCACACCGGCGCGATGTAGAGGTCCTTCAGCATGAGTTTGTCTAGGAAGAGTTCATCCTTCTTCGTCAAGGAGTGACCGATGGCGATCCCCGACTGATAATCGCTCATGTATCCCCAGATCTCGTTATCTCGCACCATGATGTCGAACGACACCTCATTGTCTGCGAGCAACCGGGTGATGTCACCACGCCAAGTCATCAGGTGGTTGACAATATCATCCACAGACATGTCTGCCGTCAGGTCCCTATGGAAGCCGGTCATGAACCACGCAACCGACTGAATCATTGGAGCGGAGCGGGTAAAGACCTGCCGTTCAATCTCAGGGGGAATGGTGTTATTGGTGTACCGCGAGAGGGTGTCTACCAGTTGCTTGAATGTTTCAATGCGTCCGATAACATCGCTGGACATGAATGTGCCTCCTGGGGCAAAAAAGAAACCCTGCCCATCTTAGCCAGAAATGGAAAGGGGGACCGCTGACTAAGACATCAGCGGACAGGGTTTCAAGTGTAGGTTACTGATCGTCCTTGAGGTTGAACGTCAGAAAGTACGTAGGGCTGATCTGGATGTCGCCCACTTGCAGCTTGGATTGGGGTTCCACGAACCGATCCAGAGGACCAATGCCATTGGCTTGATCAATGAGTCGCTTGTTACGCACATCCATCATCTCTATACGCTCTGTGAAGCCTTTACAGAGGTTATTGATGTTCAACCCTAGGGTGAGTTGGCCAGTGGACCGATCGTACGTTACAATGCATCCTAGGGCCTCCAACCGATCCATGACCTTATCAAGGATCTTGGAGTCATGGGCGGCTTTAAGTTCTTCAAAGATCAACGGATATGCCGGGTGCTCGATAGCCATGGCGCGCCATTCATGCTGAGTTATCCCTTCGACTACATCGCGGGTCAGACTACGAATCCGGCTACTTAAAGTCCCTTGCATTTCACGTTGTCCAATGGCTCCACCGATGGATGATTTGACGGTATGGCTTTCCAGCATCAGCGTGGAAGCTGTGTTGTCAAAGTGGTCGTTGTTCTTCGGGGCGTAAAGATCTTGTTGAGTAGACACGGGTAAATCTCCTTACGATTTTGGGTTATATTCACCTGGATCATGTAGGGTTGAAGAATATTCCATTCGTATCGGTATGATATTCACCTTTGATTCTCACAGCAGGACTTATCATGGCCACGCCTCCCCCTAACGTGAAGTCGTTGTTTGATGCGGCATGTCAACACATCACCATCGACCGCCAGTTTATTCGGCGCCTGCAGACGTACCGCCAAAACTTCGCCAACAAGAATGAAGACCATGTGGCTTTCTTCGGCGGACATTTGATGGGCGTACAGGACGTTCGTTTCACCCGCACCGATCAGTTGGAATGGTTCACCAGCGTGATGGACATCGATGATGTCTCCCTGCAGGATGAACTGCTGGAATTGAGCACCCTGGTACCCGACCCCAAGAAGGTCCGTTTCGTATCGACCAACGTCATGAACCTGTCGTGCCTTTGGCTGGTCCATGCGATCTTCCGATCCAAGCTGACTGAGTCTGAGAAACAACAGGCCATGGTAGATGCCCTGTTGGTGTTGCAGTACAAGTTCATCACCTCCATCTTGGCTTACTGGTTCCCCAATAAGGCCGACGAAGCGGTGGCGGTAGCCACCTACGCTCGCCTCCCCAAGAAATACAAACTGAAGGAGTTGGGAAGCTGGGGTGCCTTGTTGGAATACCGTGCCACCGCTACCTTGGCCAAGGATTCCCCACATTTCAAGCAAAAGACGTTTCAGCAGTTTGACGATGACTACGGCATCATCTACATGGTCAACGACATCCAAGGTCGGATCAAGGGTTACTTGAAGAACATCCGCGACGAGTTCGAGATCGTGCGCCGTGATCCTACGGCATTGATCCGCAGCACCTCGAACACCTCGATCAATATGGATGGGGAGGTCATGGTCCGCAATCGCAAGAACGTCTACTCCACGTACCGCCGCTACCTCGACGAAGTCATGGCAGACCGTAACAGTTTCATCATCCGGGAACTTGCCGAGATCGTCGCAGGCACCATGCCTAAGCTGCCCTTGCACAACATGCTCGAGTGCCTTGAGTACATGGCCAAACACTCCTCCAAGCTCAAAGGCGATCCCAACGTCACCCGTTTGGTGGACCTGACCCTGGAGCACTTGTTTGACTTTATTGCGTCTAACCGCAACAGCATCAACACCAAGGACATCGCCACGCTGCTAGGGAAGCTCCGTAACCTCTACACCGCCTCTCGTGCCAATAACGATCTGTTGCTTGAAATGAGGGACGTGGGTTACGATGTGGTGAAGAAGGCAGTCAAGACCAAGAACGATTCGCTGATGAAATCCATCCGCACCGGTGTAGTTCTTTACATCGTCATTAGGACCGTATGTATGAACCATTACCGTAAAACGTAACGGCCAACATAGAGAGGGGCGGGCGCCCCTCTCTATGCCGTCTCACCGAATCATGACCTGGCCTCTGGGCGCCTGATAATGACCTCGACTGCGCAGGTCAAGGTTCAATGGTCGCTCAAAGGCCAAGGCTCTACCCGGCCCAAACGATCGGGTATCGATCATCTGCCGCTCCCGGTTACTCTCTTTGATCTGGTCAATGGATGCCGCACTCTCCATGTCAAACTCATCGGAGATCTTGGCCATCAAGAGGTCTAACCGGTTTTGCACCTTGGTTCGTTCGTAGACGTTGCGCTCTGAGGACAACCGTTCATTGAGCTGGGCGATCTCGTCACGAATCTGCTGCTGTTTATCGTAGCGGCGCTGTTCATCCCAGGACAACTTATGTTCAGCCTCATAGACGCGTCGTTTGACCTCACTCAAGGTAATGCCGTAATGCTCAAGGTTCTGACCGTACGTCAAGAACCAGTGACAGAGTAGCCAGCTGATGACATGGTCGTCGTGTCCAGATGCCTGGTGGTCGATCCGGTTATTCCTTTCCACCAGCCGCGCCAGCTCACCTTGCAACTTGGCATCCCGTACCAGTGAACCTGTCTTCTTGGCCGCTTCCTGCAAGACGGGTCCATAGATGATCTCACGCAACCCTTGGTTCGTTGGGAAACCGAAATGCTTCCGATACGACCGGTAATTATCCCGATCCCCAATGTACTCGTGATAACGCTTACGGTCCTCAGGCGATTGGTCCTTGGCATCAACCAACGTCGAGTAGATCCGCTTGGCAGGGTCAATACCGTGAGACGGCAGAGTCAGCAGCAAGGTGTCCAGAATACCTATCCAGGTGGATTTCGACTCAGGCACCAAGGTCAACTTCTTGAATCGGATAAAGAACTTCACCAGCCACATGGCAAACACCGTGAGGTTGGAGTCGTTCACTGTCCATGCCCCGACCGTCTCAAGAGTACTGGTGTCCAATATCACCCCTGTGATGTTGTCTCGTCCGACTGCGTTGGAGGTGTCCATCCCCATGACAAGTTCACGCCCCGGCAAACCTTCCCGAACTTCTCGTTCTGGCACATACCAGCGAATCGAATAATAGTCCGTCTTATCGATTTCAAGGAACTCGGGCTTGACCACACTGGCCATGATCTTGCGCAACAAGTCTTTGGTCAGCGGGTTCTTGGCGTTACCTGAGGTCCATTCGTTCAGATAGTCACGCCGAACCTCGTCACCGGTCTGGCGAGATTCTGCAATCTTGGTCCTGAGCCATGCATCGGTCTTACCCAACTGACGATGGTTGAAGGTACCGTTGATCAGGATGGCATCTTTGTTACGGCACTGCTTGCGAATCACCTCGTACAGTTCGGTGCGATTGGTGCAGTCGTAGAAGTGATCATTCCACTCGGCTCCACCGGTCATGAGGTCGTAGGCATAGGCTCCTTCTGGGGTGTCCAGTTCGCCCGCTGTGGTAGTGAAGATGTTACCGTACGGTAGGCCGTTGCGGGCCGCTTCTTCACGTGCCGCACCACCACCTGCGAGCATAACACCCAAGGAGATGTGGACGTTCTTCAGGAACGCGATTTCGTCCGTGTGGTTGTGGGGTACAGTCAGACCACGACCTAGGTTACGGGCCGCTTCTTCGTCCTTCTGGGGGATGTAGACCACCATCCGGTTACCCTGGGACATGTTGGTGAATTCTTTCTGGTTATCCGTGTCCTTCTTGACAATGTTCACCAGGTACTTAGGGAGCAATGCCCGGAGTTTCTTCAGGCGTGCAATGTGTTCCTTGTACAAGTCACCCTTGGTGAACAAGTTGGAACGCGAGTTGCGCGCGCCGAAGACCTGGTACCAAACCGAGATACCGTCCGAGTTAAGGGACTTACCGGTCTGACGGATCTGCACAAGGAAGTAGTCGATGTGGTTCAGGAAACTCCACCACAGCGAGATGTTACCCCGGTTTGCTTCCAGCTTGATGGGTGTATCACCTGCTGCCGGCGGTACCCGCATGACTTCACGAATGAAGTACCAAGGGTTGAACGTACACTCGATCTTGATCTTGAGTTTCATCTCCTCGGAGAGTAACGGATCAAAGGGATCGACCCCTTGAAGATCAGGCTGAAGCAATGCCAGCATGAACAGGTGGTTCTTAACCCCCATGTGTTTCAGCAGGGCCGAGAAACCCAAAAAGGAGGTATTGGTCGTCTTGGTATCCCAAATTGCGGTGGGGTACTTCTCCTGCCAGTCGTTAGCAAAAAGAATAGTTTCCATTGATGGACCTCAATCCCAAGGCATACCCAGGCCTATCGGGGAATTACCCCCGACAGACCCAGGCACCCTAACTCAGTTGCTTTGCTGCACACTCATGCCCGTGACCCCAAGCTGCAATGGACCTTGCACAGTTTCGCGCACCCATCGCAGGTAAATAGTCTCGCCAACTTTAACATCATTGAGAATCGGGAACTCCTGGTTCCACTGATCACGATGGAAGGTGTACTCGCGTGTCTTGGTATGGATCACAAAGTGTGTCGGCTCTGGAGCAGCGACTTCACTTGTGCTGTCATACAAATGGTTCAAAGGCCAGTACACTTTGTCCAGCCATGTATCCAGGCTGGTAGCACCGGACTTCAGATCCAGGTACGACAGGTTGGTGTTGACGAAGCGGTTCTTGGCCACGATACCTTGACCGTAGAACTTCTCCTGCGACGGATCACATTTGATCTGCCAACGGTCACCTGCCTGATCACCCGCCTTGGTCAGCGAGATCTCAGCCGCCTGTACAAAGCGGTGAGCGGTGAAGATCGGATCGACGCTGGACAGTTTCAGACCAAACTTAAGCCGTTGACGGGAGACAAAGTCCTGGCCATCGAAGGCCACTTCATTGTCGGGGATCTCGATTACGCTACGCGGCACGCGGTAGTAAACGTCCCGGTCGATGTTAAACAACCAGAAGTCCAAGTCATACCGACCTGCTGCACCATTCCACGTCGGGAAGACGTACAGACGAAGGCTGTAAGCATTATCTGCCGCAATCGCCTTGATGGTGAAGGCTTCAGTGATATACCCGTTCTCAGTGATCCCGTGTTCCAGAGAGTATTCATCCTCACTCATCCGGTAGCTCAGGGTCATTTTGTGCGGGTGAGACTGAATCGTCGGAGTGAACCACCGCAGACCGTGCAGACTCATCTTACCGGAGCCGTCCAGCGTGATGGGGACTTCCATCTCTTCACCGGAGTTGTACCGTACGACCCCTGTAACGCCCACAGTGCGCAGATCGACGTTAATCGGTACCACGAGTTGGGTTGGGTCTGCATCGGACAGATACGGGCTCTTGAGGCCGATGGAACGGATGCGTTTCATGCCAGCAGCAGAGCGACGTACCAGGCTGGTGTTCTGCACCAGCATCGACGAATGGCTAAGCTTGTGCCCCGTGGCATTATACATCACCACAGTCACCACTTCCCCGTCATTGAGGCGGCGGTTGGTGTTACCGGCAGCTGGCGCCCAGATCGCCCAGTTATTGATATTGTCAGTCCCGACATGCTCCAGTGGAATGTTCTCCCCAAGGAATTCACCGGAGGCATTGTAATGGGCGCTGACGACTACACCGTTGTCGGTGAGATCGGTACCCAGGAAGACTTTGTAATGGTCCGCATCAGACCGATACAGGTGCAGGCGACCATCCACTTGAAGCGAGAAGGGCATCTGACGTGTGTCAATGTAGACCCGCCACGTCTCACTTTGCTGACCAGTACCTACACCAAGCAACTGATCGATGACCACGTTGTTCTGGGTGACCGGAGGCAACTCCCATGGGATGTAGGTGCTACGACCGGTGGTTATGTCGATGGTGGTGACGCGGTAGTAACCCGACGTCAGGTCCAGGATCAGGTCATCGACGTTCGGACAGTGTAGACCAGTGCCCGGCAGACCAGTGAAGATCTGGGTGATGTTCCAGATCCTCCACTCACGGTCAAGGTCAACAATACCGACCTGAGGAATGTCAGAAATTGTGCTCATCGTTTATTTCGCGGGGCCTATTGACCCCGTGCTCCATGGAAGTTAAACAGGTGGGTGATCGATGGTGATCGAGTGTGTGATGTCGACCTTATCGTTGAGCATCACCCGAATAGCGCGCGCCAAGAAGTTGTAATGGTAGACGTTCAGCTCAAGCTTGGCTGCCCGTTCATGTGCCTCGATGGCGATGTACCGTTGATCGAAGTCTCGAACAGACGGCTCATACGGCAGCAACCAGACGTAAGGCTCGCACCACTTGCGTACCTCGACATCGCTGTAGTGGCCTGTCAGTTCGATCTGATCAAAGAACCCATCCATGAGATCGTGCATCAGCTTGGCGACGAACGGACTGTAGATACGATGCCGGCGTGGAATCAAATTGACGTCCTGTGCCGGCATGTCACCGACGACCACGGTCATGTAGTTTTCAATCTGCAGGTCGGTGGCTTCCGCTCGATCCCTTAACCGGTACGATTCTTCATGCGTCAAACCACGCAATGGAATCAGGGGCTCGGTGACCTGGTAGGGTGCACCGTTTCGTACGTTAGTCAGAATCACATCGGGCCTGTCTTCTGCCCAGCTGAGTTCATCACGGGACCAGATTCGCCCGTCCGCAATCACCCGAATGACCTTATCGTCCCGCAGGTTCCAGCGGTTGTTACGACTCAGCAGACCGTTTTCAACAAACCCGTACTCAGAAGCATGGATTCTCCCCATGTCCTTGGTGCAGAACCCTGTCGCGCGAACTGTGATGGTGTTCGATGTGCCGGCCTGGTTACGCCACTCCTTGTTGATGATGCAGATCTCCTGACCATTCATCAGCCAGTCCAACCCTTCAATCAACGGATGACCATTCAGCCATAACTCGAGCAAACCAGAGGGAATCTCAACCAGACCGTTGTACAGCAGGCCATTGATCCGCAGTTCCTGTACGTTCAGACTGAAACGCAGCAGGCCATCCGGGTAGTCGAGCACCAGGTTGTACGTCAGGAAGGTGTCGTCCATCTTGACCGCGGTGTAATAGAACGCCGGGTCGACCTTCCACAGAACGGTATCGTCGAGAAAATCGTAGAACGCCGGGTCATCGGTCACATCGCGCCATTCCCCAGTGGGGATGGCCGACTCTATAGGGCACACGTAGCAGCGAAAGGTCAGACCTTTCGCCGGCTTGTGGTTTTTCCCGTAGACTGTTGATTGGATCGCACCACCCTTGCCCACGATCGCCTCGATATAGCGACAGGTTTCAGACCGTGGAACGTACCACTGCGTGTTCTGGTTAACATACCACCCAAGCAACACACCTTGGCCGTCGTACTCGTAGACTGTACTCTCGCCCCGCAGTCCAAACGGCAACTCCACCCAACCCTTCGGCGTGGTGACGGCCTGTGGGGTGTCTGCTACAATGCGCGTGATGGCATTGTAACCGTACGCCTGTTCTACCATCTGACGAGTGATCTTACCTGCTGGAGCACGCATCAGGGCCGTGTACATGGATTTCTCAAGGGCTTCTACCCGCCAGACATCCACGACAGCTTCCGATCCCATGATAGCCGAATGGAATCCATCCTCATCAAACTTGTACAACTCTTTGATGTGTTGGGCTTCGTCTACCAGGTTCTTATCCATTCCCGACCGACGCTGGACCATCACAGCGGTCAGCTGATTACTGCGCGCCCAGTTCGGGTTCAACGAACACATCCTGTCCACATAGATCGATGGGATCGAGTAATCCTGATGGGTGACCATCCGGATAGAGTCTTCCAGGTTCTTGTGGTAGTAAACACCCTTTTGAATGTGTGCGGTTCGCTTGTGCACCAGGAACAGATCCTGATCATCACGGTAACGGATTAGATCGTCGCCAACTCGCGGCGGGTGTAGCAGGTACTTTTGCTTCTGGTCCAGCTCTGACAGAAATACCGGCAGATCAGCAACTGCAAACTCCACTACCCGTTCCACCGAACTGTCACGTACCAGTTCGACGTGGTCACCTCTACCCACAGTGGCGGTGGTGACATCATTGGTGAACCAACCATTGACATAGATGAAAACATGCCCTGAGCGTTCCTGCATCCTGCGAAGCTGGAAGGTCAGGCTGTTAATCTGGCTGGTAGTCAGGGGCACGTTGTACAGGTATTCAATGCCTTCATAGGGGTCATGTTCATCAGCCCGATCGAAGAAAGCATTGCTGTAAAACCGGAAGTACAGATCCTCGGTCCCGAAGTCGCCAATCTCCGGCAGCGCCAGCACGGCGACCACGATATTGCCATCCTCGGTCCCGAGAAAGTACATCTGCGACCGCGGGACCATGAGACCCCGCTCGGTATAGACCTCAATCACCATGCTGTCAGTAACCATTTGATTACTGACCGCTGTCCAGACGTTGCGCTTGAACTTCAGACCCAAGGTTCCCTGGGCGATGTTGCCAAACTGAAACACATGGTAGCGTGGGCCTTGTGTCGGCAGGTTAACAGTGTTCCAGAGTACCTGAATACTGCCCCGTGCACCGACTTTTGGACTGATCCTTGAGGGTCTCAGGATATGTTGCCGGTCCTGCTCCGGCGCACACCAGACATGCTGGTAGGCGTGATTGATGAGAAAGTCATCGGAGGTCATGTGGACACCTATCGAATTAGCGCTTGCCAGCCACGACGTCTTTCAAGTACTGGCCGAAAGTGGTGTTCATGGGCTTGTCGCTAGTGGGGGTTGTTTGGTAAAGCTTGCCCTTGTCATCGCCGACAGCAGTGCCTTAGAACGCTTCCAGGCTGGCGCGACGACTGGGTGAACCCGGTGCCCTGACCTTACCGGCCAGCACTTCCATGGAGCGACTGAACTCATCGCCTGTACGTCCCACGGCAAAACGCTCAACCAGTTTACCGAGGTGGGTCTTACGCCAGACCTTGGCATTGCACGCCGCTTCCACCAGCGCAAGGTAAACGGGCGGGTATTCCAGTGCGACAGCAGCAATCTCTTGCGCACCGTACCCGAACCACGAACGCCCCAAAGTCATGATCAGGAAGCCGACATTGATCTGGCTGATCCGAGTGTTCTGGGCAAAGTGGGTGTGCAGGGCTGCCACATACTCATCCAGCAGGCTCATGTACGGCAGGTCATCCACGATCGAGGTGATCAGTTGGATAGGGGCACGAGTCCAACGCTGGAGCAGTTTGACCAGCTTCTCACGGCCGCGATCGGAGAGCATTTCTTCAGGCGAGAAGAAACGCTGGGCATAGTAAGCACCGGTAATGATCTGTACTTCACGGGCCACATCCAGGTCCAGGCCTAGCTTGTTGGCAATCGATTGACTGAGCCAACTGATATAGACTTGAGCCGGAAGATCGCTGGTGCGCATGAAGTCTTCGCGCAGGGATGGGTCTTTGATCCACAGGGCGGTCAGGTCACCCATACGCGAAAAGAAATCTGCCTGCATTTGGTTGGCAACCACAAACCCTGTGTCAGAGCGTTGTTCGCGACGCATGAACGAACGGGCATCCATGAACACGCTACCGTTGTCATCGAGCTTGCGTTCAGCATACTCGACCGAGGTAACTGGCATGACGAACACAGGTACTTTTTCTGCCAACGGTGTGACGAATACCACCGACTCACTATCACGAATCAGTCCGCCCGTGGCCTTAGCCATGGCCAATTCACTGAGCAATGTGGAGAGCTTATGCTTACGCAAAACGGTGGTGTTCCAAGGGCTGGTGAGCATGATAAACCTCGTGTGGATGTAAAATTAAACAAAGTCAGGGAATACCGGAATCGAATAGTATGCGGTGATGGTATCAGTCACCTTGATTGCCGTATACGTCACTCTATATAGCGGCGTGGTCATACCATCTCTCTGCCAAAGTAAACTTCGCGCGGAAGTTGATTCATTTATTCCCATGGGAGACATGTACATGTCGTCTGTTTCGATGGCTTCATCTTTGCCGAGAACTGAAGTTCTCGGCTTCAAGGATGTGAGTGGCCAAGGCCAACCGCTGGAGATCGTCAACCTGCCGATCTTCCTGCCGTTCTGCCCGCTGTTCACCTCTTGGGGTCCGTCCGACACTGCCAGTCTGGTTAGTGGCGATGGTTTCAATTCCATTTATGGCGCAGATAACTTCTACGCCGGCTCTGCATTCCTGAGCCACCAGGCCGCTATGTTGCAGAAAGTTCTGCAAACTGGTGCCATGGCACTTGTCCGTCGGATGAAACCGGCTGGCGCAAAAGTAGCCACCCTGCGTGTCTGGGCTGACGTGATCGCTGATCAAGTTGCACAGTACGAGCGTAATGCCGACGGTACCTTCAAGCGTATCAATGGTGAACTGGTTGAAACCGGTGAAACCGTCGACGGCCATCGCGTCCGTTTCCACATCGACGAGCCGGGTGAAACCGCTCTTCGTCAAGGCACACCGACCACCGGCACTATGGTCGATGGTAGCGGCGCGCCGTCGACCATGTACCCGCTGTTTGACATCGAAGCGCGTTTCTTCGGTGCCAAGGGCTCCAACTTCGGCATCCGTCTGGTTGCACCGACCACCAACTCCTCGACTCCGGCCAACGCCGAACTGATCGAAGAGCAGGGCGCTTACCTGTATCGCCTGTCGATCCTCGAGCGTGCCAACAGCAACAGCACTGGTTCGCCGCTGATGAACATGAACGGTGAGCCGTTCGTCGAGTTCAGCCTGAAGCAGGGTGTGGTCGACCCGAAGACCAAGATCAACTACGCGCACGACAAGCGTATCCTCAAGGCGTTCGAGGACAATGATCCGGAAGTGTTCACCGGCTATGGCCCGCTGAAGAGCTTCCATGTCTACAAGGACAACCTGCAATTGGTCCTGGACAATCTTCTGTCCACCGAGCAAGACTACGGTCTGATCGGTAGTGAAGTGACCCCAGAGCATTCGATCAACCTGTTTGGCGGCGTCGACGTCAATGGCGTGCCGTACTACAGCATCAAGATCGAAGGTCCGAGCGAGGGCGGTGCCCTGTTCGGCGAAGCGGCCACCCACTGGCTGCAAGGCGGTACCGACGGTGCGGTAAGTCCTGCCGAGTATGACGCCGCTGTGCGTGAAGAACTGAACGTATTCGGTCAGGGCGAGATCGCCTACTCCGACCGCGCCAGCTTCCCGATGTCGGCTTTCATTGACACCGGCTTCACCCTGGAAACCAAGCTGCTGATGGCCAACATCATGGCTGTTCGTCCGGACGCCTGGGTATTGGCTGCTACGCAGGACGTACTCGAGCCCCTGAACACGCCGGAAGAAGATTCCAGCATCGGTGCTGCTCTGCGTAACGCGTTGTCGCTGGTTCCTGAGTCTGAGTTCTACAACACTGGCGCATGCCGTGCTGTGGTGATGAAGCACGCCGGGACCTACCTCGATTCCATGTACGACGGTATCCTGCCGTTCACCGTGGACTTCGCGACCAAGGTTGCTACCTACATGGGTGGTGCTCGCATGCTGTCCGGTTATGCGCCGGATAACGGCATCTATCGTGTCGTGACTCGTTTCGTCGATCACAATGCCAAGTTCCGTCCAGTCAAACCGCGTAACACTGACTGGCAGAATGGAATCAGCTCGGCCGAGCCGTTCGATCACCGCAACCAGGTATTCTTCCCTGGTATCCAGACGGTTTATCACGACAACACCTCGGTGCTGAACTCGTTCTTCCCAATGGCCATCTGCTGCCACCTGAACCGCATCGGCGAACTCGCCTGGCGCATGTTCACCGGCGACAGCCGCATGTCCGCTGATGAATACACGACTAACGTCGACCGTTTCATCGAAGAGCAGATCAAGGACCGTTATGACGGTCGCGCCAACATCACCCCGTCGTCCTACTACACCCCGGCTGACACTCAGCGTGGGTACAGCTGGCACACGGATATCGAAGGCCTGTTCGACGGCATGAAGACGGTGCAAGTACTGACCATCGTGGCCGGTCGTCGTACTGGACAGGAGACTGAATAATGGGCGTCCGGCATCGTGACTCTCTCCTGGGCAATGGCCTGGGTTACGGCGAGTTCAACAACTCGCCGATGGTAAACCTGGCAATTGGTGGGCAGAACGCCTACCAGTCTGACCTGCGTTACTTCCACGCCAACACCGATTACGTCCGTCGTAACCTGGTGATCAAAGTCCTGCAGGCCCCGCGCGGCTTCCAGTACCTCGATAACCCGGACAGCTACTACCGGGCGCTGAAAGGCATCGTGGAAATGCATGCACAGACCTGGGACGGCTTCAACCGTACCCTGACTGTCAACAGCGTCGAGGCTCCGGTCTCGGGTGCTGGTGAAATGCAACAGACGCCGAGCAACGTGCTGCGTCAGAAGTCCGACCCGTCGATGTCCATCCGTGAAAAGTACGGCCGTCCCGTCCAGCGTTTCCTGGAGTCGTGGATTACCGAGCTGATCATGGACCCGGATTCGAAGGTTCCAGGTATTGCCACGCGCGTCAATGCGCCGACCGACCTGCTGCCGGACATCTACTCCATGTCGATCATCGCGTTCGAACCCGATCCGACCTTCACCAAGGTCAACTCGGCATGGCTGATGACCAACATGTACCCGACTACCGCCGGTGATTTCACTGGTCGTCGGGACAAGACCGCCGACGGCGAAGAACTGGTCCTGACTGTTCCCTTCACGGGCATGCAGCAGGTCGGTATCGCTGTTGATCGGTTTGCTCAGCAGTTGCTCGATGCAATGCCGAAGACTGGCACCAGTCCGAACCTGAAACCGGCCTTCATGTCCGGTGTGGAAGCGGATGTCGCCAAGCACAATGTCGGCTTCAGCGAGCAGGTTGCGGAATTCAACCGTACCTACATCAAGCTGTAAAGCAAAGAAAAAAGAAACAGCTAAGAGAGGGAGCGCAAGCTCCCTCTCTATGCCGCCTGTCAGTAACGCAGGGTAAATGGACGCAGACGACCCGGTTCAACGCGGATGTGTGGATCTTCCATGCTGTCACGTGTCATCCGGTAGTCACGATCACTCCTGCCGCCGAACCTGGCCTCACGTTCACGCCGTGCAGAGTCAGCAATGGTCAGGATGAACATGTTCTTATACAGGTCGTAATCGGCGATGACGTAGAGTTCGTCTTCACCTTCGACCCTCACGAACTGGTTCATCTGGGGAATCCAATCGCGCACCGGCGCTTTTGGTGCAGCCCCCCGCACCACATCCGGACCTGCACCAATCAGCTCCACGTAAAAGCTCAGACCAAAGCGATCGGAGCTGTTGTCAAGGTGTGGCGCCGGAACGATCTTACCGTTGACCAGCATGGTCCCGATCCGATGACCATCGACGGTGATGATGGTGTTATAGTGATAGTCTGTGCACCCCGGAATGTTGGGATGCAATGTCACCTTGACCCGACGACTTTCACTTCCCAACACCAACCGATCGATGATCTGCATGATTGCCTTGTACCACGGGGCAGTCTCTTGATAGCGGAGCATCTGGGCCTGCTGCTCATTCTGGAACTGGATCTGGTAACGCTCGTTCAACTCGCCACTGACCTCCACAGTGTAATCGTAGTTGGGTTCTGGAACATCCAGTTCATCCAGAATGTCTTCGATCTGGGTGGCGTTGGACTGAGGGGGTGTTAACGGATCAGGGATCACACGTTCGAAAAAGAACTTATGATCGATAGTCGCAGCTGACACAAAGCCCTCTTCTGGCCAGTCATTCAGGAAAAACAAGCACCCTGCTCGCGATGTTACAGGAGTCACAGCATCAGCCGTGACTCGTGCGATGCATTTGGACTGTTGCACCCGCAGTACGGTAAAGATCTCTTTGTCATTGAGGGGCTCCAGTTTCCCGTGCTTATCGTAAATGCCTTCGGCGATCTGAAGCGCGTTGCAGAAGTCAACAACCTTGCCAGTGCGAGGCATGGCAACACGGTTTTCACAGCGAACTTTGATTTGAGATGCAGACATGATGATGCTCCTGTAGCGGGTTGGGTATGTTCACCGTTATCATGTATCTTTAAAATAAACTGGAATCGAAACAAAAAAGAAATAGGGAGAGGGGCCGAAGCCCCTCTCTTATTCCGACGGCAACCAGGTCAGTGCATCGAAGTACAACTCGACAGGACAGTCCAATACCAGCCAGCCCTTTATCGACTCGATCATCCGATGTCCGGTTACAGGTGCACATCTCACCACCCTGCCAAAGACGGTGCTATAAAACACCCTTCTGGCATCGTCTCGACCACGGTTAAGCAATATGCCAAACCCACCCGACCGAATCAGTTGCCTTAAGGTCTCCACGCTCTCTATATGGCACATAGCGCGTAGATCCAACAACTGACCATGCATCGTAGGGATTAATGCTAGATCGTGCTCTATGGCGCTTACAGCGGCTTCTAGGGCATGATCGAAGTCAGGTACGATCATCCGATCCCCCGACCACCTTAAACCGTGCGCGCTTGGTAGCCCGTTCAGCCGCTTCTGCTTCTGCTTGACGGCGTTTCTCCATTTCCTGGTTGCCTTCTTGGTCCACCATGGCCATGGCATGAATCACCGTACCGATGTCGTGGATCAGATCGATCTCAGAGTCAGACCGAATAAGGATCAAGGGGACCTCAAGGTTTAAGTCGATCAAGAAATGGTCGTACTCTGTCCCACATTCGTGAAACCCAATTCGTAGACGATGTGTAAAGCCAAACTCAGGACTCAGCGAAAATGTAATCCAGACCTCATCTCCATGATCCTCGTATCCTGTCGTCATACCGAACTCATCGACAACAGGACAGAGGTCGCGGTAAATCCAGATATCGTTCTCACGGGATGCCTGATCGACTTTTGAATGGATGGCCGCTATTGCCCCTAGGAGCGCTGCCTCCATCATCCGTAGACCGGTCATAGCCTACCCCTTGATCAGCTCTTGATGACGCGAATTTCGGTGAACTGGCGACGTTTGACAGGGGGTTGCTTCTTGTGCGGCTTACTGGCCTTGACTGGCGTCACGGTAGCCTTGGGTTTCTCAACCTTAGGCGGTAGTGACTTCACCAGATCCGCCATGGTCACGGCCGGTTTGGCAGGGGCCTTATCGACGACTTTGGCTACCGTCTTAGGGGCTGGGCGCTTAACACGAGCTTTCGTCGTACGGGCGCTCACGTAGAAGCCCATGCCATTGCCGAGCAGGGTAAATAGGTACGCATCCTGATCCTGATGGAATTCCACCGCCAGTTGATGCTCAGTCAGATTATCCTGGGTGAGCAATTCCAGCAATGCCGCCTTATGTTCACGTACCAGGCCATCGAGCATATCCTGCAGCCGATCAGGAAGCGCAGCGCCGTAGAAGAAGAAATTCTTTTCGGCAGTGGCACGCTCACGTAGCTTACGGTAATCCTTGATGTCGTCGGTCATCATGAGGCGCTTGGCATAACCACCTGCAGTCAGGTCCTTCTGCAGGGAAGCGAGTTTGGAAATGAGGTCTTCAAGTGGCAGGGTGTTCATGTGAATCAGATCCTTAAGTAGAGGAATGGAACGAAAGAAAGAAGGAACATAATCAGACCTGGTACCGAAGTACCAGGTCTGATCCAGATGGGCTTACTTGCCGCCGAAGGTGCTGGCGTAGTTTTCAGCGATGCCCAGGTTGACGCGCTTCAGGTCGCCGCGCTTGGCGGTGGCACCGGATTCCAGTTTGACTGCGACGTTGCCCCACTTTTCCTTCTCTTCAGTCGAGCCAGGTGCGCGGGTCATGATCTTGCGGTCGATGGACGCCTTGATGGTGTTGTGGCCGAAGCACAGGTGGGCGCTGGTACGCTCGAGGTCCTTCTTCTTCTTCATCAGCGGCAGGGTGGCGTTGCCCAGACCCAGGGCCAGACCGGCAGCGAAGTTGGCTTCTTCATCCTGGACACGCTTGACGGTGTCGAGGTCAACACCTTCGATCAGGTTGTCGGCGAGGAAGGTTTCCGGCAGGGTCGCTGCACCGTCGTCGTCGAAAGAGATGGACTCTTCAACCTTGGTAGCCAGATCTTTGATGCGCTGGTTGATTTTGTTCAGTGCGTCGCTCATTTGTTTCTCCTAGGATGTAAAGATGTTCGTTGTCAACACGTGCTATTGCATAATCGTAGCCGCTGCAGTAAATTATTACAGAACAACGTTAGATGCAAGTGGATAATGTGTTTCTGTATTTGGGTTCAATGGAATCTTAAACGACAAAGAAAAAAGGACCCGAAGGTCCTTTTTTCCAGATGGGCTTACTTGGCCTCAGCCTTGACGGGCTCGGCTGTTGCAGTGACGGCAGCCGCTGCAGCAAGCGCCACGGCAGCGACTTCCGGAGTGATGGTGATTTGACCCATCACCTTGGTCTGCTTGCGCTTATGGTACCAGATGGTCCCACCGGTGCCGACTACCGCGACTGCGGCGACGCCACAGGCAACGGCCGGATGTTCTTTGATAGCATCAGTAATAACTGAACTGAGCGCTTTGAGGGTTTCTGCAATTGCCATGGTGTAACTCCTTACAGGTTTTGGTTTGGATGGAGCGGGTTATACGCGGGTTGCGCCGCGCAGTTTACTTTTCTTGTATTGGCCATAACGGTGCCCAACGTAGGATATCGCCGTTATGACAGCCAAGAAGCCGGTCAGTATTGCTGCATCGATCAAGGGATTGAAGCCTTCCATTACCTGTTCTCCATGCGCGCTTTAAGAGAACTGAGTTCGTCTTTAAGCTTTTTGTTTTCTTCGATCTTGGCTTTGACCAGGTAGCCAATGCCAGCACCTACAGCAATCAGAATGAATTCTTTCATGGGACGACTCCTTAATCGAAACGGCGAAACTCACCCAGCTCAACCAGAGCTTCGGTGAGGATGGCAACAGTCAGTACGGCACCGCGAGTGAAGCCACCGGCGGCATGGGCTTCTTCCACCGCTGCCATGGCAGCGGCAAACTCTTCAGGGGCGATGGCCACCAGCACGCCGTCGTGACGCCCAGGGTGGGCGCTCTTCTGGACGTGACCTGTGATCAGCTTGTTGCTGAACATGTCGATAAACATGCCGGCTTCAGCGATATCGCTCTCGGTAAGATCATCTTCATTGAACCCTGTCAATTCGATGATCTTGTCTTTGATCGCGATCATCTGCTTTTCGGCAGCAGCATCGATGGAGATCACGTAACCCTTTTCGCTTTCGATCTTGCGGACCAGAATGTCTTTAAGGGCTTCTTTAGTTTTAGCGGACATGATTAGATCTCCATTAGATCAGGGGTAGGGTATCTCACCGTTATCATGTATCGTTGAAAAATACTGGAATCGAATAAACTGTCAGGCGGCATAAAGGGAGGGCCGAAGCCCTCCCCGTATGTTTGGACGCTTAGCGCATCTTGTCGGCGACTTTACCGTTGATGGAGTTGACCTCACGGATCACACCAGCAATGATGGTGAACGCGCCGTTCAGGCACTGCCAGCCCAGACGATCGAGTTCGCTGATGGCGCGACGAGTGGCGCTGGCTTCGGAAGAACCAGTGACTTCAGCCTTGAGGTCCTTGACGAGCTTCTCGTGCTCGCGCCATTTCTTCGGCGCAGCGTTCCGGATGGCCTGAGTCTTGGCAGCAGCAGCCTGGAACTTTTCCAGACCCTGTACCAGCGCCTTCACGTCGATCTTGCGCTTGACAGTACCGTTGATCAGGACGCTGAGCTTACCGCCCGTCAGCAGCCAGAAATCGACCTTCTCGAAGGTGGTCATGCGCGAGCCACTGACCTTGATGGTGCCACCCTTGCTCCACTCTTTCAGCAGCTCACCTTTCTTGATGGTGAATTCTTTACTGGTGATCTTGCGGTTGGACATGGTGAACGCTTGGCGGAATGCGCGCAGGATGTCTTTGGTGGGGTTGCGCAGGGCGGCAATCTTACCCATGCCGGCACGAGCGGCTTCCTCGTCCTTCCAGTTCACGGTACTGGCAATAGCAGCAGCCTTCTTGGCGGCATCGATTGCTTCGCTGCCCATCCTGACCAGATCGTCGACGATCTTGGCGGTGTCACCGGCCGCGCTCGACAGGTTTTCAGCGATCTCGCCGTCAACGGTGAAGGCACGGTACATGAGGCCCAGACGGATCTTGGTCTGGCCGTCGTAGTTCTTCAGTACGGAGATGGCATCGCGCAGACCGGTCATTTCGCGGTTGATCATGCCAACGCTGTCCCACATGTCGCGCAGCGCGAAGGATTCCATCGCCACGTTCATGCTCGATTCCAGCGATGCGTTGACATCACGGATCTGGGCGACCAGTTGGCTGGCGCGTGCAGCAGGGTCTTCCGAAGACTCGAGGCCGGTGCCTTCGAAGCTGACGCCATAGCGACCCATGACGGCATTGGCCAGATGTGCTACCTGATCCAGTTGCTCGTGGCTGACGGTCTCGTTGTTCTCGATCTGGGTAGCGGCTTCTTCCAGGACATCAACGTCCTGTTCCATTTCGATGCGTTCATCGACGTAGACTTCAGGAGTCAGATCGCCTGCGGCCGCTTGGTGCTCTTCCAGCAGCTCCATGGTGCCTTCGGTGACTTCGAGGTCTTCGAGGGACACGTTGAGTGCCTGAGACAGAATGCTGTTTTTCATTACTTCTTTTCCTTGCGAAGTTTGGAGGTTTGTTTCAACACATCATGGGCAATGAGTGTGACGTTGCGGTACACGTAATTGGAATGGTCTTCCATCATGGTAGCGATGGCTTTCCCCAGAAACATGTACTGAGACACGCTGCGCCGAGCCGCACGATGCAGGGCACGCAGCTCACGAAGGCGAGTTACGTTTTCCTGCTGGGTTTTCTCGGTGTTCACATGATTGTACGCATCGTCCATGTCGCTAGAAAGCCGCTGGACTTTTTCACTCATGGCAGCCGCCATTTGAGCGAACTTGACAGCTCGGGTGTTCAGCGCCAGCGTTTTGTCAATTACCCTGACGAAATCACTGACCTCGGTTTCACCACCTGAAGCCTTGATCTGTTCGGCTACTTTTTTCTTGGCCACCACGGAATTCAGACCTACCACACCCTTCACAGCGGTGATCGGCCCGCCAATGGAAAATCCGTGGATCTTCTTTTTGGCCAACATGGTCGGAAGGTTGTGTTCGTCGTCCTCCTTGGAGGTAAACGACCACGGTATCGGCGACTTCTTGAACTGGGGGTAACCTCGCTTATCCATGACCACCGTACGATTGCCCAGCAACTTGAAACGAGTCAGGTCATTGAACTCGGTGCGGTCGAGGATGTTCTCATCGAAGAAATCGATGGCCTCACGAATAACTTCGTTGGAATCGCTGTTAGCCGCTTCACGAAACTTCTTGCCCATGTCCGTGGAACGCTCAAAGAGCATCTGGTACTTGGACTCGCACGCTTCAATGAATTTAAGGTCCTGGTCAATACTGGAGCTCATCTTGTTGACCGGTTTGTTATCCCGAGTCAAGAAGGAGTAAGTACTGGCAGAACTGAGCATGACAGGGTTTTCTGCAATTCTTGAGCGGTTGACGTTAAGCTTTGTCTTGATGTCGACCAGGTTCTTGCCAAAGGTCCGAAGGGACGTGCTCATGGCGTGGAAACTGCGCTTGAGGTTCTGGATCAGGTTCGATTCCATGGCAGGGTTATTTAGCACCGCCACGGCGTCACGAATCTCATCAATCAGTGCCTCACCGGTCTGGGCACGACTCTGTCCAGACAAGAGGTCGGAGTGGGAAGCCCGCCATTCCAGGTAGGTCTGCTCAGCTTCCAGGACATCGACAATTGAGCCGTCAGCCATAGTGAGCTGCTCAATGCAGCTCTCTAGGGTGATGCGACTGGCATCGATGTCTGCCAGCTCAGAGAGCGTAGCAAGCGCCGGTGCCAGAGTCGCTTCTGCCTCTACCCGCTCAGACGCATCCACCAAGGCATTGTGGAATGTGTCGTTCATTTACCATCTCCAGCTGGAGGGTACGTAGGCCCGGATGGGACGTTCAACTTCAGCGATGAGGCTGAACATATTGGCGCGACTTTCAAAGCCGATGCCCTCACCTACACCTGTCGGAATCGCTTGGGCTTCGCGGCGAAGTGCGTCGATGTAGAACGCAGTTTCCAGTTCAGCCATCGGGATATCCCCATTAGCATCCTGGGCGAGGCTTTCCAGCGAGGCGGTGCCGTATTTCGAAGACTTGGCGATCCCAGGCTCGTTCACACAATCCCAGGTCACGATCTTCTTCAGCAACTTGGTCTTGATGCCGCCAATGACCTTGTCATCGGTGAAGGAGCGGATTGAGAAGCATACGTCCTCATCCCGGTTCTCCAGCTGACGGTCAAGCCACATGCTCTCTTTACCAGAGGCTTTGACTTCGCCCACCACCATGGTCACGCCACGGCCCCGTTCATCGACACCCGGCTCCAGACGAATCCGGCGGATATGGACGCAGACGTTAGGTTCATAGATGTCATTGACACGACCGAACCATTCCAACTGACTCATACCCGGCCGAAACCGCGGATGACCGCACTCGCCACGCAGACGACCTGCATCGATCAGGCGCATCAGGCCACCGGAGCCCTCGATGAGGCGCCGACCTTCTGGCTCGCTGTACAGCCAGCCCAGAGCATTGAATGCCCCAAGGGCACCCAAACGTACTTCATAATAGCCGTTGTCGAGCTTCTTAAGGTCCCCTGCCTTGTTGATGCCCTGCAACACGTTACACTGATAAACAATACGTTCCATGAGGAACCTCAACTCAAGTTCGCAGAATTCGTTCAGTGCGCTCAACCCGGTCACCTGGGTTCACAATCGCACTGGTCATACCTTCATCAAACCGACTACCTGCCAACTTCGCAATGGTGTTATTCGCACCATAGCTTACGTTACGTAGTGGAATGATGGTCGGAGGATTCTGGTCAATATCTTCATAGGTTTCCACCGATTCCCGGTAGAACCGTCTCAGATCGGACGGGTCACGGCAAATGGTGCTGGCGATGATCTCCATCACCGTGGGGGTCTTACCGACCCTGACGCCGGCGTGTTTACGAGCGGTGGAAAACATCCCACCGAGTTCGCGGTAAGTCAGGTACCATGGCACACGTCCTTTCGCAATCAACTCATCGTAAATGCGGTAGAGCAGGTTGTCGATCATCACCAGATCTTCACTGGCAATGACCCTATCACCTGGTTCGTACTGCATCTCGATGTACTCCACCTCATCAACGACTACACTGCCCACCAGTGTGGGTTCACTCCGGATGGGTGCACAGATCTTCGAAGCCATGTAGTACGTATCGTCGAGGATGATGGCGCAAAACCCCAGGAAGGTGATCTCTTCCTCGAAGACCGCCAGTTCACGCTGGGGAAAGCGTGCTGGGATCTGGACCTTCAGTGGCTTCAATGCCACGTACGACCCTTCATCGGTGCGAGAAAGGGCCTTGTGTACCCGAGCTGCATCACGGATGTATCGGGAAGATGAAATGCTCATGGTGAGATATCCTTGAGAGGGTCAGTGAGTCGCCCCACCGACCACAATTGCCATTACGCCTGAATCAGGCCCAGCTGGCGCGCTTGCCAGTGGCTGATGTACTTCACGGTGGCCATCAGCGCCACTTCGCGCGGGTCAGTATCGGCCTCCATCTGCGCACCAACACGATTCATCAGGTTGATGAAGGTCAGGGCATCGGTCTTCGGGTAGAAAACTTCACAGATGATTTCGGTGATCAGTTGATTCAGATCATCACAGCACTTCTCGTGAATCTTGCTGCACAGATCGACCAGCTTACGCTGCGCATCGGCCATGTCCTCGCCGAGGTCTTTCTCAACGATTTCACCATTGACGATCTGGCGCACGCCATCGCGCACAATGCCGGTCATTTCAGACTGTACCTTGAGGCTGCGCAGGTTCATCTCACGGGTGTAGATCTGTTCCAGAGCGGTCTTGTTCTCGATCAGCTGACCCTGACTGAACCGACGGCCGGCCATCTCGTTACCGATCAGTGCCTCCGGGGTAAGACCCTGGTCCAACATCTGGCGGTAGACGCGACCCATCACTGCAACAGTGGTCAGCGAATCCCGACCTGTGGCATAGAGGGTGCCAGCCTTGTCGGCTGCTTCGTAACGCAACTGGGCACCGCGAATCAACTGGGCAGTTTTGGCCAGCAGGCGGTTGACCAGATCGTTGTACTCGACCAGTGTCAGGTTAACACCCGGCTCGGGTTCACCGTAGATGGCTTGAGCGGCCACCAGAACACCAGGAAGGTGATCGACGTGGAGTGCCTGTACACCTTTGCGACCCGACAGCACTTGCTGAACTTCAGCATAGCCTTCGTCGTTGCCCAGCCCCAGAATCACAGCCAGTTCTTCGTCGAAACCAGCCATGCCGGTTTTGCAGAGGTCCTTGACTCGGTCCAGTTCGACCGGGCACAGGTTGCGAGCGGGAGTGTCCAACTGACTGGCAGTCGGGTAGCGCTCATACAGCTGCTTCAGAACAGGGTTGCTGTACACGGCAGGGATTTCACGCATCTCCACGGTGTAGGGGAGGGAGGCCTCGACCCGACGGGCACTGACGTAGGCCTGAACACGCGGAACCACGTCCTTGATGTGCGGCAGAATGACGTTGCGCGTCATGTCATGTAGACGGGAGATGGACAGCGAAGCCAGTTTGATGATGTCGGCTTTGGCCAGGCGATGAAGGTCGTTGTTGGAACGCTCTTGCAGTACAGTGGTGACATCACTGTTCAGGGCCAGGGCGTTTTCCACCAAGGCGGTTTCAGTGGTCATGGTCAGGCTGAGCAAAGGGCTACCTTCGCTCGGCAGCACGCGCAGCTTACGCTCAGCCAAACGCTGAGCCACTGGCAGGGCTGCTTCGATGGCGATACGGTTAAGCATGTTCGCGACCCTCGATTACATTGTTCAGTTCGGCAGCCAGGATAGCTGCGATCGTGCGATCGTTCAGCGTGGTACCTTCCAGACGGTTGGAGATCATGTTGCCGGAGACGTTTCCGATGATCTCGGTGCCGATGTCGACGGCGTTCGCCAACACCGACAGGTTGTCAAAAGTAGTATTGGTGCTCATGAGAGAAAACCCTGTTTTGTGAAGCTGTAAAAGGAGGGCCAGAGACCCTTGAAGATCTCTGGCCTTCGATCACGTTATTTACCGTCCATCCACATCGCGGCAGCGTTTTCACCAATCGCTGTCAAGACCGAGATGGTCATGCCAGACAACAGTGCGGACAATACAATCCGGTCCATGACCGACTTGGCACCGAAGACTGCGTTGACTGTCCGTCCCGATTCGGTCTCATTGATCCCCGACAACCGGTGACCGACAACACTCTTCATCTGGGAGGCAAATACCAACTTGTCCCCTACCGACATTCCTTCACGGTGCGTGATGTACACCTTGATTGCCATGTGATCGAGTTCGAGACCGTTGCCATCAATACGCAATGACTGATCCACTTGCCCACTGGCTGCCGGTTTACCCAGCCGCTTGGCCACCTTACGGCGACGCTTGTCGTGAGCCAACGCCAACTCCAAAAGCGAATCCGACATGTCGTCCGGGTCACCATGGTAGAAGACTTCGATCTTCGAGACTTCACCTACAGCGCCTGCCGAAGGTGTTGCCGATGACATTAGGCGCAAGGTATCCAGATCGTCGTCTGAGAACAAGCCGGATTCGGCTGTTACAGCGTCTTCGATCGTACATAGGATAGTTGCGATGTCCGTGTGGTCGCCTTCCTTGACCAAGTTACGGATTGTCTGGTCAAACCGAACAACAATGGTCTTGACCTTGGTGACTTCCGATCCCAGTTGCTCAGCCAACCAATCATCAATGGCCGAGGAGTCCTCGAGCGTATAGGACGCTTCCATCAAAGCTGTCCGGGCAATCACCCCTGCCATCCACTGTACCTGCTTGGGATGGAACCGGCTGGGCTTGAAGAACCCGGCGTTGTACTTGAGGATGTCGCCCTTCTCGATCTTGTCGCCCAGCTTCAGGGTTGTAGCCTGTCGCTGCGGATAGACCGAACCGGCCGAGATGCCATACTGCGTGGTCAGATCAACGTGTTCAAACGTCCCGTCCTCATACGCCACCACCAGATGCTCGTCACTCTGCTCAACCACTTCACCTGCTTTAGAAGCAGGCACGGCGAAGATCTCATCGACCCGATGGGCCAGAATGTGATCGTAACCGGTGCTGATAGGTGACTCACGGTAACCCTGTGCAGCGATTACGTGAGACTGCTGGATGCCGATGAAGTTGACGCGTTTTGGCGATGTCTTCGGTTAGGTTCGTTAAGCCTAACCCGCACCATTACGTGCAGCTCTGGGCTTTCCCCAGATGTCGAGACTATATCTTTACCCTCACTGTAGGGTAGTCCACATTTCCACTCACTTGAGTGTACAGGCTGACGAGGCCTTAGTCGTTGAACCCGATCACCGTATCCGAAGACTTAGGTGCTTGGCTGCTGATTACCCAATCCTCACACTTTTCTAACCATGACCGTCTGATCTTTCGATCTCCGTTTTGGTAGTGAGGCTCTAAGGATGTCCCAGCAATTAGAGGACGCTCAGTTAACCATTACTGATTAACCGGACCATTGTTACGGGCTGCATAGTCCGAATAGTACATGAATCTATATCCATCCCCATACGCCCGATCTGGGCGCTTGAGTCTGTAATCAAGAAGAGTTGGCGAGATATCGAATTTCCTAGCCGCATCTGTACATTGAGGAAATATCTCAATTGACTCACACGTGTCGTCAATTACTACGACAGACCTTTTCTTAGTGTACAAATCCAATTCCAAGTAGGGGTCTTCTACGTGTCGCCATGGTTTAGGATCACTAGCCAATTTTACCTGAATGTATCCAGGGAGTACTGGCTGGTTTTCTTGTTTTAACCATAGTGTCAACTTCGATTGATTGGTTCCTAGGAGCATAGCGAGCGTTTTAAGCTTCGAGAATGACTTTATTTTCCCTGTTAGAAGTTCTCTCACTAAAACTACTTTGCCATTGCGGTCCGGGAATGTCTTCCTTAATTCCTTTCCAGGAATGAACCAATCTTCTTCATCATGGAGACGTTTATACTGCCGTCCATCGGGAAATACCTTCTGTCCCTTAGACATTATCCTCCACAGTACAGCGTCCTTTGTCAAACCTAGATTAAGTGCGCATTTGATAGCACTTGGAAACTCAATAACAATACCAGTTACCGAGTCCCTGACAAGGACGGGAACGCATTTACTGGTCAATTGGTTATAACCAGCGTGTTCAGCGTTACCTGTATAAGTCTCCCACTCGAGATTATCAAGGAAATCATCGCCCTTGATGCAGTTCTTGTGGTTGACCACTAGGTTATCTATTGGGTATCCTGGGTGTTTGAAGACGAAGCACATGAGTCTGTGTCGACCCCAAGTTAACACCTTTCCATTGTCCCCAATTAATCGAAAGTTAAAGTAACCCTTCGGATTTCGACTTCCTTGCAGATATTTCCCATCTGCCCGCCTAATTACTTCCCCAGTTATGGAAATCCCATAACGACTATATCCAGAAATTTCATAGAAACCTGGATAGTCCTCTAACTCGATTGGATTCATGTGCAACTCCTATCATGACATACAATAGGAGTACTATATTCATTACTATACAGCAAACATTAATCGTCTCGGTCAGAGAACGGTGAGATCAAAGCTGATGTCGACAGCAGGTTAGCCGAACCATCCTTTTCCTTGTCGTACTTGCGAACGGTACCGCGAATGCTGGTGATGTTGGCATTCGGTGACATGTAGGTGATGACCGCCACGTCCCCCGAGTCCACTGTATCCCCAGAGATGAAGCCAATATCACTTTCCTTGTACAGGCGAGATTCTGCGGTCATCGAGCGGCTGCTCCGTCCACCGCGACCCCCGTACGTGATGATCTCCTTTTGCTTGAGGTTCTGAATCGGGTTGATGTCATCGACCAGTGCCGACGCCGGGTCTTGGACGATGTTGGTCCAGACTTCATGGGGCTTCATGGTGACTTGAGAGTTGCTCGATGCACTGCGCGAGTTATACACCCGAATCGAACGCACCAGTTCCCCATAGACTGCTCCCGGAATCCGCTCATAGCCCTTGGCTCGTTCGAGACCATCGATCAGACCTTCCGCCCCTTCCACAACAGTTGGGACATAACGGTTGATCAGCAGCTCGACAGCCCGTAGCAACAATGGCACATACTCGGTGGGTTCTTTCATCCACTCGAGTACGCCCTTGGTGATCGGATCGACCCACATGGCGTTCATCAGGTCCAGTTCACGCAAATACCGCAACCCGATGCCGTTGGCGTCCAATACCGTGAAGTACACATCCTTGGCATTGAAGCTATGGCGACTGAAGCTCTTGATCTGCTTGTGATAGTGCACGAACCCGGCGAAAATCATACTGACTTTGTCGTCGGTCTTGTCGAGCACCACCGTTTCATCCAGGAACTTCAACGCGTACTCATCCGGCCCCATCTGCAGCCTAGTTCCAACAGGGACCGTCCGGAAGCTGGCTTTGGTCAGTTCAAGCAACCGATCAAACCCGACCAGATACGCCAGTGCGATTCCAACCGGCATGGTTTTACCGAAGATGCTGATTTCAGCCATCCCCACCGGGGCCTTTTCACGGTTCAGGTTAAACAGCTCTTCGACATGACCCAGCTCTTCAACCTGTTCATTACCCTTAACCAGGTAGAAAGCATTGTCACGGTCCACCAGTACATAACCGTTGTCGCGCTTACCGCAGACCACCATCCCAGGATGCTTGTTCTCCAGCGCTTCGACCTGTACCATGTCCAATACACGGCTGCGGTGGCGGTTCTTGTAATCGAACCAGTACTGTCCATTCGACTCAAAGGACATCACACGGCTGCCGATGATGGTGTAAATCGTGGGCAGGTCAAGTCCGAAGTCCGCTACGTCAGCGACCTTTACATTGTTGATGTCGTTATCGGTCTTATCCAGACCCTTGGCGACAATCTGCTTACCGATCCAGGCATCGTAGTTGAACACAGAGCGCTGAGAGCGTTCGATGAACAACTTACTGTAGTAGCTGGTCAGTGCTACACGGGTGGGGTTAACTTTTCTGATGGGAATCAACCCCATCTGGTTGGACCATATCTTCATCCTCAGCACTCTATTGAGTTGTAGGATGCCTACCGTTTCCCCATTCTTAATGAACAGGTACTCTACTCGCTTTAAAGACTCCTAAGAGCCACCACCTGGCTTTATGCAGATGTCATTAGTCCGTATGTACGGATGTAGCTTTCGATGGCCTCTGAGCACATCCCATGGCCTTGTAGGGCGTTAGGGACTTCGCTGCGTCGGTTGCGCCTATCGTTGACGTTTTTACCATGCTCATCGCTTCCATTACTGGGATGAGTGTTACTCTCAGTTTCCTGGAGCAAGTGGTAGCCAATGACCTTAACGGCGTTTTCCCGCAATTAGGTAGGTTTGCTAGTGACGCATTACTGCATCACGCGAACATTCGTTTCCGGTGTAATGATTTTACTGGGGTCGAACACATGTCCCCGTGCTTTAACGATTACTGGAAATTATTTATCCGCTTTCTGAGTCCGCAACCGATACCGTTGACCGTTGGAGATGTACACCCCGCGCTTGTCAACGACCGGCACCCGGAACGAGATGGTCGAAGGTTTTCCCGTTACAGGAGTCAACTGGATCTTGTGGATCTCATAGTGACTGACCGCATCCTGCACCACCTCTACCTTATACCCAGTAACTGCTACACCGGCTTTCTGAACGGACATCACCGCATTGAGAATGTCCTTTTTCATCACCCGTTCGATGTACTGACTGTCCATCTGCTCCACGGTGGATTGCAACATGGATTCGTCACGCACCGCGTCAGTCTTAGGGTAGTTGTCAGCTGCCGAGAGGATTTGATCTTCATCGGTGATGACCAGCGACTCTTCCACAGTCTTCCCTGTGTTCCACGGATCGGGCATGGTCTTGTACGACTCGGCCAGACGCTGCATCCGACGGTACTGGGCAGCGGTATACAGGTCCTTGTCCACCAATTCATCGAGCTTAGCCTGAATGCTGCTAGTCAGGGTGTGTGCGATGTTGCTGGTACCGACCACTTGACCGACGCTTTCGCGTTTATCCTGGTCAGCCTCAATCACCAGCTCCCCGTCCTCATCGGTGAGTACAGTGTCGGTATTGTCGGTCGCTGGCTCATCGAGTTCTTCAGCCAGTTCTTCTTCCACCTCGTCGATGGTCAGTTCGGGAGTGGTTGACTCCTCCAGCAGTCGGGCTTCTTCGTCAGCTTCTTCCTTGGCCTGAGCCGCTTCTTCAGGGTCCACCTCGCCTGCTTCAGGGGATTCCTCCAGCAAATCCGGATCAACTTCGGCCTGCACTGTACTGGTCTGAGCAACAACCCGTGTCAACATCTTCAGGAAGCGCAACTGGATGATCTTGGGGTCAATGCCAGCCGCAGCTTCCATCGAAACCTGCATGTCCTCATCCAGCGTCATGTCACCATTGTTCTCCATCGAGACATACCGATCAAAGGTCTCCTCGAAGTCAAACTCAGGGTCCGGTTCACCGATGGTCAGAGATTCCATAGAGACACCGGCACCTGCTTTACGCCAGCTATTGAGCAAGCCCAAGTTGATGGTCAGGAACCCAGTCTCGCGGCGAATAAGCAGTTCGATCTCATGTAGGCGCGATTCGTCCAACTTAGCCATTGGCGCCTTGGCACGGTGTTCGCCCAACCACATCCACAGATCCAGCAGATCCAGACGCTCACGTGAGTTGAATACTTTCATCAACATCGGCGTCATGTTGCGCTCTGCTTTACGCAGATCCGACAGGGCTGGCAGGCTCTGAGGGACATCCATCACGACCAGATGATGACGTTCGTGAGGAGTCTTCAGCTGATTGATCCGCTCCCATTGCGTGGAACGAATGTTCTTCCAGTACCACCACCGACTCAGAGCCGAACGCTGATACTTGTACATGTGTCCGATCATGGCGTAGTTGACCACCACCATGTTGGTCAGCTCTTTGGTGCTACCGATGTAATCGCGCATCGGTCGGATGAACATGTGCTCACGCCGATACTGCTGAATCATCGGACCAATCAGCTTATAGGTCGGCCGGGGATTGCCGTCTTTAACCAACAGATCAGATACATGATCAATGAAGACCAACCGCTGGGCCGCCTTGATGGCAGGGTCGTCATTGGCCGGGCCGAGTTCAGTCTCGGTGACGGGCATGTAGTGGTAGACCGTACCACGCGGTAGCGCAAAGCGACTGATCGGCCTGACCTTGGGGTTTTCCAGACCACCCAAGCGTCGAATACCGAACAGCTTTTCATAGCGCTCGTAAAGAAACATTACAGCCATGTTAAATCTCCTGGCGCTCACATATCGACTTAGGCTTTTGCCCGGCCGTGTTTGAAGCGACCCGTCATGTTGGCAATCACGTACTTGATGGTGTCGTAGTTGTAGGAGGAAAGCAGGCTGCCGTCAGTGTCGACCCAATACTGGCGACTGCTGAGCAGTTTGTCGTTTTCATCCAAGGCTTCATTACTCATCACCAAGGTTGCAGAACCAGTGTCTCCGTCAAACGGTATCTTCGGGTAGAGCCGCAACGCTCTACCCCGTGCACTCAAGCACTGCTCCAGGCTTTCCCTAGATGTCGAGACTATATCTTCACCTTCACCCTGAGGTGGTCAGGTGTCTCCCATTTCGGAACGCTTGTTCCTACGGGGCGCTACCCCCTAGTCGTTGAACCTTCCCCATGCCGTTTGGTTTAGGGGCTTGGCTGCTAAAGGGACTCTTAGAGTCCACGGTTCCCCATTGTACATCCGTCCCGTTTTCAGACCATGGCTTTGCCTTTCGGCTCGCAGTGGTGGGACAGCTTTAGGGGGTTCCAGCAATTAGAGAGAAATCACTCCATCATTTCGGATGGAGGGGACTTTACTTGTTAATCCGCCTGCAATCCCACCAGTTTGGCGGAATGTGGTGACTGACTGTCCATATAGGACGTCGATCCAGTCAATGGAAACTCAAGGGCGACATGATCTTCTGGATAGGGTTCCCAGTTATCGTCGAGTTCAGTCCGCTTCTCACCCACGATGGTCGTCTTGACATAGATGCGGCTCGCATAGATCGAGCGGTTACCGGAAATGGGGTAACGACTGATCTGGGCAAAATACCGGTTCCAGTGCTTGTAACCACAGAGGTAGAGCAACTCCACCAAGTTGATGGGGTGGACATGATCACGGTTAAGCTCGGCAGGCATGTCATGCAGATCGTGGAAGATCTTGAAAGTCATGTCCGGACCTTTATAGATCAGGGCCAGATAATTCCCCTCCACCTCAATAGCCCGATGACGCACATCCATCATCTGGTAGCGATCGATGATCCGCTCCAATCCATCGCGGGTGGTCCACAGATCACGGGTTTCAGGCGACAGAGTTACCCACTTGGGACGGAGGGTTTCCTTGTCAATCAGGCGGGCTTGACCTTCCCCTGGGTTGATCAGCGGCTCTACCAGGTTACGCAGATGGTGGATGGTGACTGGGGTCAGTCCCTTGATGACCTGAAACAGGCCAAGGGTCGTGGCATCGAAACCCGGTGCATTAGTGTCATCCAAGTTGGCAATGGAGGTGTCCATTACGGTCAGGACGTTCCGGGTACCGTAAGTCACCCGACGGCTGGCCCACTTGTCCAGAATCAGACCATTCTTACCGGACAGCATACCTTCGATGAGGTCGTAGATTTCCATCAGGCAGTTGGTCAGTGCGTTACGGGCAATGTCCAGGGCGGGTGATTCCATGTCACTGCTAATCGGGATGGTGTTACTGATTGACAGTGCCCGGTAATACAAGTCATGGATCTCGTTCTTAGAGACCACACCGTTGTCACTGATCTCAAGGTCACGCATCCCAGCCGGAATAATCGGCAAGTACTGCCCCAATGCGGTATCACGCCACTGATTAATGAACTCAACGCGCATCTGGCGGGTTGGCGACTTGCTCTTGCGCAGCTGCAGTTCATGGAAGTGACGAACAAAGAAGCTGTAACCGGTTTCAGCCTTCTCGGACTTGTCTGCAATGAAATCCTTGGACACCGGGTCAAAAATGGCGGTCTCCCGCCCACTGACGATCCCACGGTAAATACCTTTCAGGCTCATCAGGTCCCTGAAGATCTTGGGGTGAAACACCCGGACCTTGAGGTTAATGTAGGAAAAGGTGGTTTCGCGTTGATCTGAACCCACCCGACCGAAGATCCGGGTTGAATACAGTCCCTCATCGTGAAATTCACTGCTGGCCCCGTCGTAGATATCAAGGCTGGTGACCGGGGTCAAGCGACTGACCCGTTCTTTAGTCAGGACCATTGGCCAGACCTTGGCCGGAATCTCTGCGTAATTCATAGTGGGATTTCCAACAGTTGGTATGAAAGAAGGCTAATCTTATTTAAAGCCTGCGTGGAGTATCTAGACCATGGCTAAGAAAGACGAAATCAATTTGGACGACCTCGACCTCGATAGTTTCGACTTCGACGTCCCTGAATTTGATGGCGAAGGTGTGGAGGATAGCTCTTCCCGCAAACCCATCGAGCGTGTGCTCAAAGGCGTAGTACACGGCGCTAAAAACGAATTGACCAGTGTATCCAGCCTCAGGACCGCTATGTCGCTGGCAATGCCTGAAGGGTATTCGCTGGCAGCTGACACACTCGAGAATATCGCAACCGACACCCGCTCACTATACGATAAGGTAGCCGGGGATTCTCCAGAACTGGTTCGCAGCAGTAAGAGTTTTGGTCGAAAGGCCATGAACCTTCTGGGAAATAAGGTTCTGCCTAAGAAAGTCGCAGACCGCCTGAACAACGCCCTGGAGGAAGGTGAAGACTACAAGGTCACCTCCGAAGCCCAGTACCGTCGAGAACAGGAAGAGAGTGAGCTGGCTGCGCTGGCTGAGATCTTCAAGGCCAAGGCCGCTGCCGACGAAGAGCGTTCTGATCAGGATGCAGTTGAGAACGTCGAACGCAAGGCGCTTGAACAGGCTCGCTTAGTCCAACATCCAAGCCCTCAATGCCATCAATCGCAGCATGGCACGGTTGGTTGGGTATCAGGACAAGGTCACTATTCGTTACCAGCAAAAGATGCTGGAACTGAATTACCGTCAGTACGCGACCACCAAGCAACTGACGGACATGATGTCCATTGCGACACAGAAACAACAACAATTACTTGAAACCATCCGCCACAACACCGCGCTCCCTGAGGCAGTTAAGATTCGTGGCAGTGAAATGTTTGGTCAGATGGCCAGACAACGACTCATGGGAAATGGTCTTAACACGATTTCCAATTGGTCGCAAAATTACACCAAACAGATGATGTCCAACGTCCAGGGCATGGTCAGCGGTTTCCTTGATCCAGTCAAGGATGCCCGCAGCATGACCGAGGGCATGGATAAGAGCTATCTGGCAGGTCAGACCCTCGGCGCGACTGCCGCCGGGGCAGCTCGCGATCACGCATCGATGTTCATCTCGCCATTCCTGGCGAAGAACAAGCGTATCGCAATGGGTGGTGAGAAACTCAGAGGTGCATTCAGCGGCCTGCCGCAGAAAGTCAACGAATACGCGCAAAGTCAATCTGACAACGAAGGCTATGGCTTCAAGTCAGTGATGGGCAAAGTCTTCAAGAGCTTTTTGCCGCAATTTAGTCTGGATGCACGAACTGGTGGGGATTCGATTGAATCCCTCGATGAGATGGCGACGTTTGATAAACTCTCACGCCGTTCATTGATCGAAGTGATTCCAGGTTACCTGTCTGAAATTGCTCACTGGACCAAAACCCTCGCTCGAGGTGAAGAGGGCGAGAAGCAGGTCTATAACCTTGCTCGGGGTGGTTTCACTAGCCGCAAAGATCAACTGAAGGATATCCAACGCACGCTGATGCCACGTCAAGAACGTGAAAGTCTACGCGCTGCCGCGGATGACTTCCTGAAGATGATTGGCGCCGACGGGATGTCTACGCGCGCACAGCGAGTGCTCAAACTGAAGTTGCTCGATGAGTTGGCTAACGGACGCGACCTGAAACCCGACCGGTTGTCCGATCCCGACAACTACCCAGGTGAAGAACTGGGGGTGGTGGAGGAAATCACCGAAGCGGTAATCGATGCATTCGGGTTGGATGAGAACGGCAAGCGCACTGACATGTCCATCGAGGGACGTAAGCGCTTCAATGACATTGCCGATCACTTCTATCGCATGTCCAGCATGGTACCTGCGATAGGCGACAAGACCCGCATCCTCGGAGACCTATTTGGTAAAGACACCCTTAGAGAACTTGGCTTCATACGCCGGGATGGCCGCGAAGACACCATTGATTTCAACAAATATTGGAGCAACATTCTCGATGGCGACTCCGACGCTGAATCAGGTAAAACAGGAACTCCGCAAGGTCGCAAGGATGACGTTAATCTGCGTGATCTCCTGCCTGGTAGTATTGCAAAGCTTATTGATCCTGCTGGTGATCATGCCTCGCGGGCTGTTCGAGCTGACGTATCTTCCGCTGGCGCGGCGCAGAGCCTCGGTCGAAAGACCGGACTAGAGCGTTACCTAGGGGATAAATCCACCCTCCTGACTTTGATCCGTGAATCGCGAGATTTTCACAGTGAGACAGTTGAGCTACTCAAGCAACTCAGTACAAAAGGAATGTGCTGCAGTCAGCGCGGGGCCATGGAAGGGATGGCAGGAAAGGTGCAAGGGGCTACCCAGAACCTCTCCGAACGCTTCAGGCATTACCGCAATGTTGCCGGTGATCGGGCATCCGATGTCTGGAAACGCGGTAATGAAAAATTCGACAAAGCCAAGGAGCTGGGTAGGGATATCTGGCTCCAAGGCGATGATCATCCATTGATCACTGAAGCCAAGCTTAAAGCTGGCGAGTACCGTGACAAAGCCACCGGTGAGATCCTCAAGCACTGGGAGGAGATTAAAGGCGATGTCGTCGACCTCAAGGGCAAGACAGTCATGCGGTACAACGACTTCATGGAAAGCGGTTACATCGCTGACAAGAAAGGGAAGCTGATCAAGCGCGCTGCAGACCTTAAGTTCAGGTTTGCCAGTTCAAAGGCCGGTCAGATGACCAGTGAGGCAGCCCGGTATATCACCGATCAGTCCAACAAATTGGCAACTGCAGCCAGCCCCCACCTGGACCAGGCAGGCAAGGAACTGAAGCGCCAGAAGCGTACCTTCAGACCTCGCATGAATCGTCTGATGCGCAGGCTCAAAGGTGAGCTGGGTGCTGATGTTTCCAGTGAGCTGACCGGAGACCATAACGAGGACATGTTGACGCTGGCGCTGCGCAACGTGCAGCTTCAGTACCAGACCTTGCAGGAAGTCACCCGCGAGAAAGTCCGTAAGGGATCGTTCCAGGATCTGGCTTCGAGAGCCAAAGGAATGAAAGATGATCTTAAGGACAAGATCAAAGGAAAATCCGATGGCATCGGTGGACTCTTTAGTAAAGGTGGTCCGCTTGCTGCACTGATGGCCAAACTCCAAGGTGGGGAAGGCGAAGAAGGCGGTGGTGTTGGATGGTTGGGTGGCCTCGGCGGCTTATTAGGGGGTGGCCTCGGCGGCTTATTAGGGGGTGGCGATGGCGAGAGTAATAAAGACCGCGAGAATAAGCGGCGTGCTAAGCGAACCGGTAAACTCGGTAAGCTGATGAACTTTGGGGGACGGGCGCTTGATAAGATGGGGATCGTCGGCAAAGGATTGAAGCTGGGCGCTAAAGGAATCGGCGGCGCGGCTAAGTTGGGCTGGGGTGCAACCAAGCTCGTGGGTAAGGGAGCCTGGGGTGCAACCAAGCTTGCTGGGCGCCTCCTGACTAATCCCCTGACCCGTACTGTGCTGGGGACAGGTGCTCGCATGGCCGCCGGTGCTCTCTTGGGTGCGGCTGGTCTGGTCAGTGCTCCGGTACTCGCAGGGCTGGCGATCGGGGGTGCTGCCATAGCCGGGGGTGCCATGGTGTACTCGTTCGTCAAGGAGAAGGTTCCGCCACTGACGCGTCTTCGGATGGCACAGTACGGTATCGATCCGAAACCTGACACGGCTGAACTGAAGACCCTGCTGCAACTGGAAGAGTACGTGGGCAAGTACACGACCGTTGACCCAACCGGGAAGGCGCAAGTGGACATGCAGAGCATGTCGTTCGAACCCATTGCCCAGATGTTCAAGATCAACATGGATGTCCCACCCGCAGAGAACGAACTGTTCCAGCGCGTCAAGGCGTTTGTGACCGGTCGTTTTGCGGCGGTGTACTTGAACTGGATTGGCAACTACCACATGCTGAACAAGTCGCTTGACCTAGTCAAGATCGACGAGAAGCTGACCGGTAAGGTGGCGCTGGAGTTTGTGGGTAAGGTCGCCATGAGTGAGCGCTCCGAAGTCCTTAATGCCATGGTCAGTCCGTTCGAGGATGATGAGCTGGAAATGGATGCCAGGGACGTGGAAAAGATTGTCAAGGATGTCAAGCGAGAAATCGAAGCCAAGGCTGTGAAGTCTACAGTCGATACCGTGGCCAAGACAAACGCAGCCGCTGCAGGGATGTCCCCCGGTCACGATGGTGCGGCACGCAAGGAAGCAGCAGCGAAAGCCAAAGCAGAACTGCAAAGCCCATCGACCACCCCGGCTACTCCACCGCCACAACCGCTGAATAGCCAGAGCAAGACCACGACGGCCAATGTCACTGGGATGGTGAAGGCAAGCTACGACCCGGCTGGCGCCACTGCCATCATGGGTGCAGGTGCGGCAGTGATTGCTGCGATCAATAAATCGGCTAAGGATTTGACTGACGGGCGGTCTGTCCGTTATCGTGTCTACGGCCTGACCGAGATGGTCGAAAGTAAAGTCAATCAATTGGCTGCACTTGAAGCTTACTGCTTTGCTACCACACGCTACAACAAGGATGGCCAAGCTGAACTGGCTGATGTTAATACCGGGATGTTGATGGCAGAGAAGATATTCGCCCCCATCGGGGAAGAGGTTGATCGGTGCTATATTTGGTTCCATCGTCGTTTCCTGCCGGCATACCTGGCCTTCTGCACTGGGGTGAGGGCACGCGCTAACATCGATGCACAAACTGCCGATGACCGACTGGCACCTGAGCAGTTGATGGAAGTGCTCCGTGAAACGGCCACGGCACGGGACAATGCCGGTATCTCGGTCTGGGAGATTACAGCGAGCCCATGGCCCGGCTACTACCTCAATGAGGACAGTGACTCGGTCAAGGAACCCCTGTACAACCTCAGCTTGAAGATTAAGGACAAAGTCCTGTCGGAACAGGAAGCCATTCATAAGGGCCGCACCCGCGGCAAGAATGGTGAACTCCTGGCTGAAGATCCCACCCAAACCAACCGGCCGAGCGCACCGGGACAAGGCAATGGCCCGAACGGCTCTGCGACCCCAGAATCTCAAAAGGAGAATGGGGGTAGTTGGTGGTCGAAGACAAAGGACTTCTTCGGACTTGGTAGTAAGTCTGAACAACAGGGGTCTATCAACAGCAGCGGTCAACCCGCTGCACCTGGGGGTGCATCGACACTGAAGACTGGAACACCCGTCAGCCATCCTGGTGGTGGCACAGGCGGTAACATCAACGACATCCCAGAACCGCAAGGCGATGGGTGGGAAGCGAACCGGGCTACCTTGATGGCAGCTGCCAACATGGTCGGGGTCGATCCAGCACTGGCTGCTAGTATTGCCGGTGTTGAATCTAACTACAGACCTAATGCATTGCCATACAAGAACCCGCGCAACCCCTCCGCCGGTGTGCTCTCTTCGGCTGCCAGTTACTACCAGGTCATCAGCGGTACTTGGAAAGAACTGATGGGTAAGTATGCAGGTAAGTACGGCATCAACCCTGGCACCACGCAGCACGATCCACGGGCAAACGCCCTGTTGGGCCTTGAGTATATCCGGGAAAACATCAACACCATCAAGAAGGCGGTGAACCGTGGCATCACGGACACTGACGTCTACTTGGCACACTTCCTAGGTCCAGGTGGGGCGAGGAAATTCTTGAGAGCACCTCCGGGCGATCTTGCGATCAACCATGTAGGGCAAGCTCAGGCAAGATCAAACCCCGCGATCTTCTACAGTCGCAGTGGCCAACCGCGTACCGTGGCTGATGTCTACAACGACTTCGATAAGAAGTTGACGAAGCATCGGAAACAAGACGCAGGTCAAGTGGCCCAAGGGCTGCTGACAGGTTCGCCTGTACTCGCTGCCAGCGAAACCGCCGCAGGCAATGCTGGAGGAGCCGCAGGTTCAGTGGAGGCAACTGCGGCAACTGAGTCAGTGGCAGTTACCGCCGATGGTACAATGCCATCGATGGTTAAGCCTGTTGAAACAGCACCTGCAACAAATACTGTGGCAGAGAACCAGAGTGCACCTTCCGCGACCAGTCTCACCGAACAGGCCGACGCACGGCAGACCCAGTCTACCATTGCACCCTTGGCCGTGGCTGCACGTACTGCAGAAGCTCAGACTGCCCCGCAGACTCGAGCCAATGCCGATACATTCGGTGGTGCTGAAGCTAACATCGGTCGTCTGATCAGTGTTAACGAATCGCAGCTGGAGCAACTGATCACCTTGGTCAGTCTGGTCAAAGGTGGTGCCATGCCCACACCCGGAGTCACCTCCGGTAAAAGTGAGCTGATGGCCAATTCCACCACTCGACAGAACCCCAGTATCAATGCCACACGACCCGCTCCGAAAGGGACGGTCTCCGTAGGGCGGATGGCGTAACCACAGAGTGAGGGGAGCAATCCCCTCACTCTCTTTTCTATTTTTAAGAGGTCACCCATGGACAATATCCTCGACGACAGTTGGGTTAAATCAGCCTTCTTGCTGCCTGCCGATACCATCATCGGGGGTAATGCTGCGGTCGTCAACCGAATTTATTCCACCTCGATGCAGAAGGCCAACGACACCACCCTAGGTGGAAACTTTGTCATCAACCCTCTCCCTCAGTTCACTCGGTATGCAGACCTGAAACACAACCTGTTTACCAATCAGCACGGTCGAGGATCATCGACCCTGCTCCCGAAGGTATCGCGCAGTCACAGCACTGACCCGAAAGGGTGTAATGGCATGGGTCGTACCTACAGCGAGAAGATTGACGACAACATGCAGGTTGTACACTTTCGCATGGGCTTTCCGCAGTTCAACAGCCTGACTCAGTTCTACACCAACTATTACTCGGTTCCTGCCTCGTCCATGGCGCGGACTGGTCGTGCACCAGGGTTCTTCTACACCTTGGGCTGGGCAGTAGGTACAGTGGCAACGATTCCACTGATGCCGTTCATCATGGTTGCAGGTGTGGCCGGTAAAGCCATCCGGTTCTTCCTGCGTCGGCCGGCGTCAAAATACTACTACCTCAAACCTGCCATGTTGCCTTACTGGCAAGCAGTCAGCTCGATGGTTAACGGTATTGCAGCGAACATGGGCATCATCGAACGACCTTTGTTCGAGGGTAACAAACCCATCTACAACAAAGAAAATGGCATCGACCAGAACGATATTAAGAACATGCACCGGATGATCCCATCGATCTACCGGAAGAATGGCGGTATCGACGTATTTGCCGTGGCTCAACGTGGTCAGCGTCTGGTCAACCATCGCCGCGAATTACTCAATGGTGAATTGGATAAGGTCAACTCTAAAGAAGAGATTCAGGCCATCTTTAAGCGACGCATGTACGGCGATGACATGAATGATGTCATCACAGGCGTCAACAACATGGATGCCACGCTAGACAACTACGTGGAGATCTGGCGAAAAAGTGAGATGCTCGGGCAAATCAAGGAAGGCGAAGAACTCCTCGCTGAGGCTAAGGTTGAGAAAGTCGGCCGAATGGAAGACGGCATCGTTGAGCGTACTGCCGATGCATTTATGGCAGAAGCCAGAATGGGTTCCGAGTTCCTGAGCCTGCGGGTGGACTTCACCGGAACGCAATCCGAGTCGTTCAATAATAGCACCAAGGAACCGTCAATCAGCAGCCAGATCAACAGCATCTCGGCCAGTGCCCGTGAAACCCGATTCAGCATGTTCGATGGCAACATTGATGGAGCCGGGATCATCGGCGGTGCGGTAGAAGCCTTCAAGGGTTTCATGTCAGGTACTGCTACAGGACTGGGTATTCAAGGCCTAGCCCAGTTGGCCGGTTCTGCCTATGTGGATATCCCTAAGGTCTGGGACAGTTCAAGCTGTGACTTCAACAAACTGTCGCTGAACATTCCATTGCGTTCGCCCTATGGTGATCCGATCTCTCGTCTACAGAACTTGATTCTGCCGATGAGTTGCATCTTTGCCATGGCGGTTCCACTGTCCACCGGTAAATCTTCTCACACTTCCCCGTTCCTCGTTGAGTACTTTGCTCAAGGTCGTGCGCATTCGCGTCTGGCCATTGTGGATTCGGTGACCTTTACTCGTGGCGTGGGTGATGTGGGCTGGACCAACAATGGCGCCTTCTTGGGTGTCGATGTCCAGTTGGGCTTGATTGATTTGACCAGTGCAGTCAACATGCCTATCAACCCGTCGTTCGAGTATTCGGACAAGGCCATCCAGGCGGCCGGTTACGCGGTAGGTGGTTCTATCGGTTGGTTGAATGGCTATGACTTCTCTCAGGGTGGGCAGGTCGGTGAGAACATTGCATCGGTCATGCTGGGTTCAACGTACGATGACGATAACAACTACACGGACTACTTGTCGATTCTGGCTGGCATTCCGTTGGAGGCTGAGATCAACATCGTGCGTAAATGGGCTTTGCGACTGGCGCGTCAGCAAGCTGCATTCGACGACACCCAGTCGCCAGAGCGTGCAGCCATGTGGGCGATGTCGGGTCTGCTTGGCGAAGGTGCCAAGGCTATCTCGATGGCCACCGACAGACAGTAACATCCAGCATAAGGGGAGGGGCAGCTGCCCCTCCCTGTTATGCGCTTATTTGAGATTGGTGACCATCTTTGGGAATTGTGAACGGATCACTTCGGCCACTGAGACCGCTTGGAAATTAGGCGCGATCTGAACAAGA